>Ga0116120_1002217_pt1 | contig 12032 bp, 9 predicted proteins | sample June2015DPH_11_1_3_FD_89724 | JGI IMG/M metagenome (GOLD analysis project Ga0116120, IMG submission 89724) | Peatland microbial communities from SPRUCE experiment site at the Marcell Experimental Forest, Minnesota, USA - June2015DPH_11_150 | ecosystem: Environmental > Terrestrial > Soil >... | reverse complement strand
GCCACCCTTTCCCTACAAGACCCCCTTCCCATCCACCGCCCCGGCCTGTCGTTTGTGGGCGAGGGAAGCGGTGTTGGTTTTCCCCGCATAGACCAGCGTGCCGGCCGTGTCACGATCGCGGCCCGGCGCCCGCTGGGACTCAAGCGCGCCGGACCTCGATCGTGACACGGACGGCACGCTGGTCTATGCGTGGAAAACCAACACCGATTACCTCGACCACGAACGACAGGCCAGGTTGGTTTCGGCCAGGGCGCTCAGACCGACGGAGGGTTCGCTGCAGATGCTCGACATCGAGTCGGGCAAGCCCGTGCGCGGTCACACGGGGTCGGTCTTTTGGAACGCGTTTCGCCAGCGCTGGGTGATGATCGCCCAGCAAGGCGCCGGCGAAATCTGGTTCGCCGAGGCGGACTCGCCGGTCGGCCCGTGGGTCTATGCGCGCCAGATTGTCCGCCACGATCACTACAACTTCTACAACCCGACCCAGCATCCGTTCTTCGATCAGGCGGGTGGACGCCTCATCTACTTCGAAGGCACCTATACCGACACCTTCTCCGACGCGCCGGCGCCGACGCCCCGCTACAATTACAACCAGATCATGTATCGGCTGGACCTGGCCGATGCGCGCCTCGCCCTGCCAGTGGCGGTTTACCGGGTCGCCAACCTGGACGGGACCGTGGATTACCTGACCCGCGAGGGTGCGGAGGCCGCCGATGCCTGGCAACGGATTGCGGAGGTCGCTTTCTTCGCCATCCCGCCCAGCCGGGCACACGCAGGACTTGTTCCCGTCTATGCCGTCGCCGGGAAGACTGGAACCGCGCTCCAACTCACGCGCGCGGCGGGCGCGGAACCGTGCTTTTACGCGTTACCGGCCGCGGCCACCGCCACCAACAGCGCGCCGGCCAGCGTGCCGCTGTTCGAGTTTCGCCGCGCCGACTCGGACGCGCCGCGCTATTCAACTGACCCACCAATTGACAACGCGGTTTTCCAGCGCGCCGCGGCCCCGCTCTGCCGCGTCTGGCGCAATCCCATGTCGCTTCTCATTCTGGATCGCGAGGCGCGTCCGCCCCGGCCGGACCAACCGTGACGGGGCGATCACCCGGCTTGGGGCGCCTCAGTGGATCGGAGGAAAGTGGATGTTCGGATGGTGGGGGAAAAGCCACACGCGCAGGAGAAATTGCACCGGCGTGAGCATCACCGACGCGATGAACGGAAGCGGCGCCACCACCGCCAGCGGGTAAAGGCACCAGCGCGGCGCCTGCGCACCCCGGTCCGCCGGCACGCAATACGCCGGCAGATAAATCATCAACCCGTAAACGAAAATCCACATCGCAAACTCCGCCATGTGTTGCGATCCGCCGGAAATCGTCTCCATCAAGGTGCCGGTCAGACCGAACAAGAGGAACACGGCGAACGGGGGAAACGCATAGCGCCACAGAATCAGCGCCCAGGCCAGGAACAGAGGCGCGATCACCACCACGCTGTGCAGCAGCACCACGTCGAAATAATTCGTGGACGCCGTGATGTAGGCCTCGCCAGTCTTCACGCCGAACAGCGGCGCCAGGTTGGTCATCGTGGTCGTGACGACCTCCTCCAGCAGGGCGAGCGCGGTGGCGAACACGACGAATTTCGCCGGCCACCAGCACTCCCATCGCTGCACTGCCGCGCGGATGCGATCGCGATACCGGACCATCAGGCCGCCGCCCAGGCCGATCCAGAAAACGATCAAGCCCGAAGCCATCCCGATCACGGCGCGCATGTGAGGGTTTCGCCAGACCGCCACCGTCACCAGGCTGGTGGTCAGGAGCAGCCGCGCGGCGAGGGCGGCGACCAGGATTGCTTTCCAATGCTTCATCGGCCGGGAACTGGCCGCAGTGGAACCCGCACCCGCGGGCGCTGCAAGGTTAATCTGTTCGCGAAGTGCGGCCGCCGGTAACCTGCCGCCGTGCCTGAGGATCGTGTGAATCAATCCGACATGGTGACGGTTGAACTGCTTCCGCTCGGCCGCGCGTTGCGCGTGCCCGTCGGCACTCCCTTGCAGGATTTCCTTTTTGCCCAGGGTGTCGAGTTCCCATGCGGCGGACACGGTCGCTGCAAAGGCTGCCGCGTCCGCGTGCTCGGCGGCGAATTGCCGGTGACCCCGGACGATGCCCGCCTGCTGGCCGCCGACGAAATCGCCACCGGCTGGCGCCTGGCCTGTCGCGCGCAGGCCCGCGGCGATCTCAAGCTGGAACTGGCGCAATGGGACGCGACCATTCTGGCGGACGACACCCGATTCGAGTTCACGCCGGCCGACGGTCTCGGTATCGCCGTGGACCTCGGCACCACGACGATTGTCGCACAACTGCTCGACCGCCAAACCGGCCACGTCCTCGGCGTGCGCACGGCGCTGAATCGTCAGGCCCGCCACGGCGCCGACATTATGAGCCGGATTGATTTCGCAATGACGCCGGGCGGCCTCGAATCGTTGCGCGATCTCATCCGCCACCAGATCGGCGACCTGATTGCCCACCTCCTGAAGCCCCTGTCGCAAGGAGAAACCCCGCCCCCGCTCCGCGAGGTTGTCATCGTCGGCAACACGGTGATGCACCATCTGTTTGGTGGCCTCAGCGTTGAACCGCTTTCGCACCATCCATTCGTTCCAACCAACGACGGGCTGCAGGTTTTTCCGGCCGCGGAACTTGGCTGGCATCTGCCCGGCGCCACCGTGCGTTTTCTGCCCTGCCTCGGCGGGTTTGTCGGCAGTGACATCCTCGCCGGCGTGCTCGCCACTCGGCTGCACGAAAGCAGCGAGCTCGTCGGTCTCGTGGACCTCGGCACGAATGGCGAGATTGTGATCGGCAACCGTGACGGCCTGCTCTGCGCTTCCACGGCAGCCGGCCCGGCCTTCGAGGGCGCGCGAATTTCGATGGGCATGCGGGCCGCCACCGGCGCGATCTCGGAAATCAGCGTCGCCGACGGCCAACTGCAATGCCGCGTGGTGGGCCACGTGCCGCCGCGCGGCCTGTGCGGCAGCGGGCTCGTGGACGCCGTCGCCGCCGGGCTCGACCTCGGCCGAATCCGTCCCAACGGGAGGCTGGCCGAAGGCAACTCCTGGACCCTCGCCGAACCGGTGAAACTCACGCAGGCAGACATCCGCGAACTCCAGCTTGCCAAGGGCGCCATCGCCGCGGGCATCCGGCTGCTGCTCCGCCAACGGGACGCCGAACCGGAAGACCTCACGCGGCTCTACCTGGCCGGCGCGTTTGGCAATTACATCAACCGCGCCAGCGCCCGGCGCATCGGCCTGTTGGGCTTCCCGCTCGACAAGTTCACGCCCGCCGGCAACACCGCGCTGCTCGGCGCGAAACTCGCGTTGTTCGGCCCGCCGGACCAGGGCGGTGACTTCACCGAACTGCGCCGCCGCATCCAGCATGTCTCGCTCAACGAAGACCCCGGATTCCACGAGATCTACGTGGAAGAAATGGGTTTCCCGGGCGAAAGCAGCTAGGCTGATCGGCCAGATGCCGAAGCCGGAGAGCATGGACTACCCTCCCGGAGTCTTCGTCACGGTGCTTCAGGTTGAACCTGTCCGCTTTGTTCCCAATCCGGCGACACCCCCCGACTGGAGCCGCTCATCTTCCACTCGTTTCCGATTTTGACCAACGGTTGAATGAAAAAGTTTCCGGCACCGGGCGCGCTTGGCCCACCGGAGTATTGGCCGCCCATCCACACCTTCAGTTCCACCTGGTCGTCTGCCAGCGTCTTCTTCGCCATCATCTGGACACCTTTTATCAAAGTCCCAAAGTTGGATGGTGCGGCCTCAAGGCCTGCGCGGAAATTGGGATCCTTCTCCGCTTCCTTTAGCATGTCCGGACTCATTGATTGCCGGGTAACATCATAGTTTCCATTCATAATCGCCCAGACAGCCGATTCAAATGCGGTCTCTGGCGTGGCGAAACCGACAAACGCCAGTTGGTCTTTGGTAAGATAGCCGGCCGTCTTCCCTGGCGGCTGAGCCGCGGGCGCTGCCGGTTTGGTCTGGGTCATCCCGGCAAGCTGCCGCCGCAGCACGCCCACTTCTCCCCTCAGTCGCATCAGTTCCTCATGCTCGGCCAGCGGCCGGGCCGCTTCGGCTTCCATCTGCCCGGCCAGCCGCTGGTTTTCGGCGCGGAGTTTTTCCGATTGGGCGGCCTCCTCGCGCAACGCCGTGTTCTCGGCACGCAACGCAGCATTGGCGTGGTGTTGCATCACCAGCGGCGTGCCAACCGCAGCCGCAACAACGACGCTGGCGATGAGTTTGAGTTTGGTAGCAGTCATAAGCTGAATCAGTTGAGCGCCCAGTCCGCCGGCTGTGGCGGCTCCGGCGAGCGAAACGGAAGCCACGGTGGTCGCGAGCGCCGCGGGCACGGTCACAACGACGTGGGCGCCGAGCAGGACCGCGAGGCCCGCTGCGGTGGACGTCACGCCGCGCCGCGCCAACGCGCCGCGGAGCCCATCGAGCGCGCGGTCCACGCGCTTGCGAGCCGCTTCGTCCGTGAGGCCCAGCGCCGTGCCGACTTCGGCGAAGGTCTGTTGCTGGAAGAAACGCAGCAGCACGGCGTGGCGGTCCGGGTCGTCCAGTTCGTCGAGCACTTCATCGAGCACCGGGCGAAGATGCGACCAGTCTGCCTCCGGACCGGCGGTTTCCAATGCGTTCATGGCGGCGGCCTGTTGTTCCCGCTGGACGCGGCGCCGCTCCTTGCGCAGCCATTCCAACGCGGTGAAGCGGGTGTCCCGGTGCAGCCAGCCGGCCAGGACCACGTCCTGTGGGAGGGAGCGCGCCTGGCGGGCGAGGTTCGTGAAGACGAGTTGGGTGATGTCCTGCGCGAGCGCGGCGTCGCCATTGACCATCCGCAGGGCGGCCGAATAGACGAGCGTGAGATAGCGCCCGGCGATGTGCCGGAACGCCACTTCGGAGCCGGTCTGCGCAAACTCGGCGAGCCACTGGCGATCTTCGCTCATTTCATCCTCTAAATGCCGCCGGCCAGCGAAACCGGACAAGAAAATAGCGCAAGGCGGTGGGCGCGAAGCTCGGCGGTCACCCAAACGCCGCGAACAGGGCCTGCAACTCCTCCTGCACCTGCGCCGGATCGGTCAGCGTGTGCGCGATCTCGTCCCGCAGCATTTCGCGATAGTGCCGGCGCAGCCGGTGCACCGCAACCCGCACCGCCCCCTCGGTCAAGCCCAGTTCCGCCGCCGCCCGGGCATACGGCACCGCCTCCCGGTCCACGCTCAGAAACGGCTTGAGACATTCAAACAGCCGCGCCTTGCCGTCGGCGGCGCACTCGTCGCGCAGGCGGGTGATCACACGCCCCAGCAGCGCCAGCGCCCACTCGCGGTCGAAGAGTTTGTCCGGGCTGAGCAGGTCCGCAGGATCAATCCGGTAACGCGTGTCGGCATTCTCCCAGTCGAACGAGAGCGGCGCGACGCCGCCACCGCGTTTCTGGCGGGCCGCGCGGTCACGCTCGTTCGCGAGAAAGTGTTTCAGCGAGGCCAGGAGAAAGGCGCGGAACCGCCCGCGCTCGGCGCTGAGGCCTTCCAGGTAGTTTTTTGCGAGAAACCGGGAGAAAAACCCCTGCACCAGGTCCTCGGCGTCCTCCTTGGACTGGCCCTGCCGGCGGACGTAGGCATAGAGCGGATACCAGTAGCTGCGGCACAACTCCTCGAGGGCGACGTCCGCCTGGGGCGACTTGCTCCGGCCCGCCGCGAGCACGACCGTCCAGCGCGTCGTGGCGAAGATGTCGCCCGGCGTGGCGGTCGGTTCGGTTGCGTTAGCGGGAGTCAAATCACTTCTTGTTCGATTGCGTCGCGAGCTTGTAGCGAAGCCTCACGCTGCGCCCGTCGGCCGCGAGGCCTAGGATTTGCAGGATGCCCTTCCCGCCTTCCCGCGTTTGGAAAAGGTAACAGTCAGTTAGTCCTCCCGGCCCGGCTACCAACTGGGATGCCAGTGACGGCTCCATCTGCATCAGCGCCCAGTTTTGAGCCACGTCGGCAGGGGTAATACTGCTCCAGCCATCAAGCGGAGCCGGCGCCTTCACCATGTCCAATGCAGTCAGGACCTGGCTTTGCCGTGACGACACTGCCGCAACGAGGTCAAAGCCGTTGTTCCGAATCCAATCCCGGCCGTCGCGGGTTTCTTCTCGCACGGACTTGTTTGTGACGAGCATGCCGGAGTCCAAATCGAGCCAGCCGCGCGAAGTGTCAAGTGGCACCACCATTAGCTGACTTGGCTCGGTGACTGGCGAAAGCAGCGCCAAGAGCGTCACCTCTCGCGGCTCCGTAAACGTCCAATGGTTGATGGTTGGAAAGGGAGTGTGGTTTAAGACATCCACGATTGCATGGGTGTCTTCGGCACTCAATTCGTCGGCATTTATCGCCAAGTTATCGCTAAGAAGCGGCTCGTGAATGACAAGTGTGGAGATCAGCCTGCCTTGATAAAGAATCGCCAACTGCCGGTTGATATTGGTCGCCGTGATCGCTTCAAACTGCCGGGTGCCGGCTGTGTTGAACTGCACCTGAATCTGGCGCTCACCGGGAACTCCGAGACCGACGAGGTAGCGAATGCCGGCGCGGGCAACCGCCGAGCCGTCCAGCAAGACGGGGCGCAAGACGCGAAGCTGGCCGCTGCCGGAAGAATTGCTGAGCAAATCGGCTGGCTCAGCCGAACCGTCCCGGGCAACGAGACGAACCTGAAACAAGGAAGCGCGGGCACCCAGCGCCGCTTCCGTGGCTGAATTTGCTACTCCCGCGGCCCGAGTGGCTGATGCCGATTGTGTCTGTTGGCGCGATTCTTGATGACTCACAGAGCCACTATGTACCAGTTTGTAGGGTATCGTCTGGCCCTCGTGCAAGTTATCGTTCGCCGGGCCGATGACCACAAGTTCTCCGGGCAACACGCTCTGAATCTCGACCTTTGCTTTGTCTATCGTTCCCACCTGCACGGGCCGCCGACTCACGGTTTGATCTGGTTTAATCGCCCAAACGAACGGTCCCTGCGCGTCGCGCCGAATCGCCTCAGCCGGCACGAGTGTTACGCCGTGTTTCACCTCCAACGTCAGATGGATATTCAAGAACAAGCCGCGCAGCATCAAATGGTCTCCCTCCGGAACAAGCGTGGCCGTGCATTTGAGCGTGCCGGTGGCTGTGTCGATTTGATTGTCCACACCCCGCAAGGAGCCATGGCCGAACGTCTTCCCGTCACGATCCTCAGCCTCCACGGTCAACAACTGGCCGGCATCAAACCGCTTAACCACCTCCTGGACAGCACGGTCAGGGATGGAAAAAACGACTGAATTCGATGAGTCAACGGAACCGAGGCACACAAGCCGAACCGCGAAGTCGCCGTTATATGCCGCAGTTGCCAGCACCGGTGTCTCGGCGTCAGGATTTTGAACCGCTTCCTGAGGGAGGTGGGAACGGAAAATCGTGTAGCGCAAAACCCCAATCAATAAAAGTCCGGCGACAGCCAAAGAAATGCCGACACGAATGTGCCCATTATTAAACATAGACACCCCTCCCCAGAGTTTACTCGGTTCATTTTTCGCTTTCGGCACCGAGGTCTGGGCGATCGTTTCCACCGCCGTCTTCACTTCGCTGGCGTGCTGGTAACGGCGTTCCGGTTCTTTTTCCAACGCGTGGAGCACCACCTCGTCCAACCGAACGTCCACCTCCACCTTACGCGAAGGCGGCTGAAACCGGCCCAGCGGCAGTTCGCCGGTGAGCATCTCGTAGAACACGACCCCCAGCGCGTAGATGTCGGCGCGATGGTCCACCGCCAGCGGGTGCTCCACCTGCTCGGGCGCCATGTAGTGCGGCGTGCCCATCACCTGGCCTTCGCGGGTCAGGCGGAAGTCCGGCGTCTCGCGGCCCAGGATCTTCGCCAGGCCGAAGTCGGCGATCTTCACGCGGCCCTTGCGGTCCACGAGCACGTTCTCCGGCTTGATGTCGCGATGAACGATGCCTTCGTCGTGGGCGGATTGGAGGGCGTCGCAGATTTGCGGGACGATCTGGAGCGCGTCGCGCGGCGAGACGCGGTCGGAGCGCTGGAGCTGGCGCAGGTTCACGCCGTCCACGAACTCCATCAGAAAGTAATTCATGCCGCCGGCGGTCCCGAAGTCGTAAATCGCGACGATGTTCGGATGGCTCAGGTGCGCCAAGGCGCGGGCTTCCTGGCTGAACCGCTCGGCGAAACCGGGGTCGGTCCCGGTCTGGGCCGGCAAAAGTTTCAGCGCCACGAGCCGGTCAAGCGCCGGCTGGCGGGCTTTGTACACTGAACCCATGCCGCCCTGGCCGATGAGTTCCAGAATTTCAAGCTGTGGAAACAACCGGGCGACCTCGGCGACCGGCAGGGGCGCGGAGGGTTTGCCCTCCGGCTGCGTGGCCGTATCGGCGGCGCCTTGCTTCAACAAGCAGGCGGGACAAAGCCCGGTGAGCGCGCCGACTGGCAGCGGCGTGCCGCATTGCGGACATTTCGACGGCATGGACGCCACCATCGGGGGCGGTGACGGAGGCGCAGGACTGTTGCGTCGCCTTTCCAAGCTCCGCAGGAAGAGAATCGCCGCCACGACCACCGCCGCCAGCACCAGCACGAAAGTGAACAGGGCCACGACCAGGTTAGTTGTCGGTGGGATTGGAACCACACTGAGGATCTCCCCACCGCTCAGACCCAACATCGCCAGCAGAGGATGCGTCATGGTGCCCTCCTCCCGGCCAGGCCGGGATTGGCATGACAAGCGCACGCCGCGCGCTGGCAGATCCGGCGGGCGAGCGTGACAGAATCAACTTGAACGTCGTTCATATACCCACCTCAGAAGCAAAGCCGGAGATTCGTTACCGGAAAAGTTCTTCGCGAGATGCCGGCGAAAAGCCGCCCGACCGGAAAACGCCTCGCGGAGCGAGGCGGTGAAGCTAGCCGTGGGTTTCAACCCACGGTTCGCCAGGCGCAAGGAACCACGGCGTCGCGGAGCGACGCTTGGAGCGCAAGCACGGGCAGCGCCTGGGGTGACCGTGTCGTTCCCCAACCTGCCCTTCACGATTATCCGGGCAGGTCATGGCCTTCAGCCGATGAACGAGTAATCGTACGGCTTCCGCATTTCGCGGGCGACAAAAGCATTGGCCTCGGCTGCGCCGTCGCCAATGAACGACTCCTTCTCCGCGTCCCACTCGAGTTTCCGCCGCAGACGCATCGAAATGGCGGCCAGGTGGCAGAGCGTCGCCGAGCGATGGCCGACCTCCACGCGGGCGATGGGGTCTTTGCGCGAGCGGATGCAATTGAAGAAGTTACCCATGTGGTCGGGGCTGACTTCCAGGCGCACGGCATCGGCGGCCAGCGGCGCGGTCAGGAGTTCTTCCTTGGAGGCCTCAAGGTCGCCGCGCGTCACCCAGATCCAGCCGTCGGCGCCCTCGAACTTGAGGCCATTGCGCTGGCCATCCTTGTTCACCACGCCGCCGAAGATGTTGTCGTCCTTGGTGGTCTTCGCGATGTGCCGGACGCCATTAGCCCAGGTAAATGTGACTTCATAATCGCTGATCGCCGTGTAGCCGCCGGGGATCGGCTCGGCGAGGACCTTGCCTTCGACGGCCGTCGGACCTTCGAGGCCGATGGCCCAGCGGGCGATGTCGTTGTGGTGCGCGCCCCAGTCGGTCATCGTCCCGCCGGAATAATCGAGGAAGTAACGGAACGTCAAATGGCAGCGCTCCTTCACGTAATCCACTTTCGGCGCCTGGCCGAGCCAGAAATCCCAGTCGAGCCCGGCGGGCGTCGGCGAACTGGCAAACGGCCCGGCCCGCAGGCCCGCCGGCAGAAACACGGTCACCTGTTGCAGCTTGCCGATCCGGCCGTTGCGGACCAGTTCGCAGGCCAGGCGGAACCGGCTGTCGCTGCGCTGCTGCGTGCCGGTCTGGAACACGGCCTGCTGGTCGCGAACGGTTTTCACCATCCGCCGGCCCTCGTCAATCGTCAGCGTCAGCGGCTTCTCGCCATACACGTCCTTGCCGGCCTTGATCGCCGCGAGATTGACCAGCGTGTGCCAGTGGTCCGGGCAGGCCTGGATGATCACCTGCACGTCGTCGCGCTCGAGCAGCTTCCGGAAATCGCTGAACTTCGCCGGCGCTTTGCCATCCTTCGTGAACTGCTTCGCGGCCGCGTCAACGTGGGACGCGTCCACGTCGCACACGGCCACGATGTCGCCGAAACGCTGCGCATTCCCGGCGTCGCCGCGGCCCATGCCGCCGCAACCGATGAGCGCGATGGCGGCGCGGTCATTCGGGCCGAGCGGCTTGCGCGCTGGCGGGGCGGCGGACAGCTCGCGCTCGACAAACCACAGTGGCAAGCCGGTGGCGGCAGCCGTGGCTGTGCAGGTCGAAAGGAAGGAACGACGGGAAATGTGGAATGGCTTTGCGGTCATGCCCGCGATTCAGCGTCCATCGGCGCGGGCCGTCAAGCGCAAGCGCCGTCCGGCAGGGTCTTGATCTGCCGTTTCCAGGAGCGCGGGTGTGTGCCCGGCACCAGCCGCAGCAGCTTGAGAAACCCCGCGGCTGCAGGCGCATTCCAGCGCCCCGCAGGGACGATGGCGCTGCGGCTGGCCTCCGGCACAGCCGCGGTCCATTCAAAGTGGGACATTGCCCGCCGGCCCGCCGGCAATCGTGATCAGTTAGGCTTGAATCCGTAGCCACCTCGCGCTGAGACTGGCAGAGATGAACGTATGATCCGGTTCCTGGCCAGACTTGAGACGCGGTCGCGGCCGGTGCTGATGCTGGCCGGTTTCGCGTTGCTCGTGGCGATCGGGCTGGTGGACTACGCGACCGGCTACGAGATGCTGTTCTCCGTTTTCTACCTGCTGGCGGTAGGCATGGCGGCGTGGTTTGTCGGCCGGGGTTACGGGCTGGTGATGTCGGTGCTGAGCGTGGTCGTGTGGATCGGGGGCGACCTGGCGGCTGGCGCGCGTTATTCGAGCTCGCTGATCCCCATCTGGAACGCGCTCATCCTGATGGTGTTCTATTTCATCGTGGTCTGGCTGCTAACCAGCCTGCGCTCGTTGCAGCACGAGCTTGAAACCCGCGTCCACCAACGCACCCAGGCGCTGCGCCGGGAAATGGTGGAACGGGAGCGGTTGGAGGAGGAAATCCTCAAGGTGAGCGAACGCGAACAGCGCCGCATCGGCCACGATCTTCACGACAGCCTCTGCCAGCACCTCACGGCCACCGCTCTCGCCGGCCAGGTGTTAAGCGAGCGCCTGGCGGCGAGGTCGTTGACGGAAGCAGCCGACGCCGACAAGGTCGTGGAGCTGGTCGAGGAAGGCATCAATCTCGCCCGGAGCCTGGCCCGCGGACTTTACCCGGTGGAAATGGAGGCGGAAGGCCTGATGGCCGCCTTCCGGGAGCTGGCGGACAATCTCACCAAGCGGACCAAAGTGACCTGCGTCTTCGATTGCCGGACGCCGGTCCTCGTCCACGACGGGGCCACGGCCACCCATCTCTACCGCATCGTGCAGGAGGCAGTGAGCAACGCCATGCGCCATGGCAAGGCCCGCCGCATTGGCATCAGCCTGTCCGAGGAAGCCGGCCACGTCACCCTCACAATCGAAGACGACGGCGGCGGGTTGCCGGACGACTGGCAGACCCGCGAGGGACTGGGCATCCGCATCATGGCCCACCGGGCGGCGATGATTGGCGGCTCCCTGAGCGTCGAACCGGCCCCGACCGGCGGCACGATTGTGACCTGTTCCGTTCCGGCGGCGACGACCAGCCCCGGCCCAAACAAGGCGGTGCACCATGACTAACGCGGGGCAATCGGCACGCAAACGCGTGTTCCTCGTGGACGACCATCCCCTGGTGCGCGAGTGGTTGACAAACCTGATCAACCAGCAGACGGACCTCGTGGTGTGCGGGGAGGCGGAGAGCGCTCCGCAGGCGCAGGCCGCGATCACGCGGCTCCAACCCGAGGTTGCCATCGTGGACCTGTCGCTGATGAATTCCTCCGGGCTGGAACTGATCAAGGACCTGAACGCCGCGTG
>Ga0116120_1002193_pt1 | contig 12114 bp, 7 predicted proteins | sample June2015DPH_11_1_3_FD_89724 | JGI IMG/M metagenome (GOLD analysis project Ga0116120, IMG submission 89724) | Peatland microbial communities from SPRUCE experiment site at the Marcell Experimental Forest, Minnesota, USA - June2015DPH_11_150 | ecosystem: Environmental > Terrestrial > Soil >... | reverse complement strand
GGCTGCGATCGTATCGCTGTTTGTTTTTATTGCGAATGACGCCCGTCCTGCTTTCGCGGCAAATCCCATCGGCACGCCCAAGGGGATTTTTCCCGGCCGGGTTGCGTGGGTCTATAACCCCAATGCGGCATTATGGAACGGCACAGGAAACTACTGGAACGCAGCCGTCAATCCCCAGGCGCAATACAACACGACCTTTACGTCGGGCATCGAGGCGCTTTCCGGCGGGACGAACGACGCCGATTCCTGGAACAAAATATTCCTCTGGTTCAACAATGCTCACGGCCGTGCAGGCACGGGTTATCAGGCCGGCGACATGATCGCCATCAAGATCAACCAGAACAACTCGGCTGCTCCGGCCGCAGACAATGGCAATGACATGAACGCCAACCCCCAGACTTGCGTCGCGGTGCTGACAAGCCTGGTGAACGCAGGCGTTCCCCAGGCAGACATCTGGATCGGCGACCCGAGCCGCGCCGTCACGGACAATATTTTCAGCGCGATCACCAACGCGTTCCCGAATGTAAATGTGGTCGACTATTTCGGCAACAACGGTCGTGTCACCACCGGCGTCACGAACGGCGTTTTCCCCAATAACGACGTCAAGAATGCGGAATCGGCGTGTTTTTACAATGCGCGCTACATTATTTCCCAGCCCCTGCTCAAAGGCCACACCGGCCAGATCTTCTCGTTCGGGTCAAAGTGTTTTTACGGGATTAACGGCATCCTGCCCAACTGGACACAAAACGCCGGGCATCCCGCTGACAGCGCCCTGACCGCTTATATGACAAACGCGAACTTCGGGGGCAAGGTCGTTTTGTGGTGCATGGATGCAATGTATCCGAGCTCGCAACTGGACAACACCCCAAATAACGGCGTGGCCCTGACGCCCTTTAACGGCAAACAGATGTCCAGCTTCATCATGTCGCTCGACGGCATCGCCGAGGAATGCGTTTCCTACGATTTTTGGAGTACCATTATGGGCCAGACCGGCGGAACCAACTACATTAATCTCGCGGCCACTGCCGGCTATGGTGTTGAAGACCATTGGAACAATTCCACGGCAAAGCAGTATGGGAAAAACCTGAATCCGAGTGGCAATGGCATCGAACTGGTGTTGGTGCGCCCCGACCTTAACACTTCGACCGCAACGCCGACAGTGGCCATCGGCTCTAGCAAGACAAACGTCGTGCTTTCCTGGCCAGCGTCTTGGTCGCTGCAGACAGCGCCGGTGTTGGGATCGCCCAACGCCTGGACCACCGTAACGCCCCCCGCGGTCCTGAATTTGGGATGCACCATCACGAATGCGGTCAGTGCGCCGGCGCAATTCTACCGCCTCGAACAGCAACCCTGAGATTTGCCTTCGCGCACAATCAAATTGCTTTTCATCCAGCGGGCTTTCGGACAAATCCTGGCGAATTCCGGTTGATTTCGCCAACCAGCGCATCCTCGTCATCCAAGCTGAAAAGGGCGGAAGTGCCATTACAGACCCCGATAATGCAATTCCAAACCCTACCGCCGCCGATTGTTTGAAAACCATCATTTATCGGAGATTTAAATTCCCCTGCAACTGCATATCGCGCGAAGAACTGCCGATGGCAATTTCATAATCATCCCTTTCAGCGACCCAACTTTTCTGCGCCGGGTCATAAAATGCAAAGGCATTTTTCTCCAGCGGGATGGAAACGGTTTGTGTTTCGCCCGGTTTCAAGAAAACTTTTTTGAATCCCTTCAGTTCTTTTTCCGGGCGCGGCAAACTTGGATTTTTCTGATGGATGAAAAGCTGTGCGATTTCCGCGCCGGCAACCGCCCCGGTGTTTTTGATTTCAAATTGCGCCGTCACCACCGGGCTGTTCGTGCCGGTGCCTTCGACGAGTTTCAAGTTTGAGTATTCAAACGTCGTGTAGCTCAAGCCAAATCCAAACGGAAACTGCGGTTCGATATTTTTCGTATCGAACCACCGGTAGCCGACGAGCAGGCCTTCCGCATAGGTCACCGTGCCGTTCGTGCCCGGATATGCGCCGAGCGCCTGCGCGGGCGAATCAGACAATTTCTTCGGGAACGTGGCCGGCAGTTTGCCGGATGGATTCACGTCGCCAAACAAAATTTTGGCGAGCGCATTGCCGCCTTCCATGCCGGGATACCACGCCTGCAACAGCGCCGGAACTTTGTCCAGCCACAAACCCATTTCCACCATCGTGCCGTCCAACACCACAATCGTTTTCGGATTCGCGGCGACAATTTTGGCAATCAATTCGTCCTGGCCGTAGGGCAATTTCGTGTCCTTGCGGTCGCGGCTTTCACAATCGAAACCCAGGTCGTGATTGAGACCGCCGATGAAGATGACCCCATCCGCCGCGCGAGCAGCCGCGACCGCGCGGTCGGCCAGCTCCGCCGCTGAAAAAGGTTCGCCCGCATCTTTTGGCCGCGTGCTGCGAGGACTGGCGGCCGGCGCGTCATAGCCCATCGCATAAGCGACAGTCACCTGACGATCCACCCGGTTGAGAATTCCCGCAAGCGGTGTGATTTCATAAAACGCCTTGATCTCGGAACTCTGTCCGCCGTGCGTCTGCAGCCGCGTCGCGTTTTCGCCAATAACGGCAATGGTTTTAATATTTTTTACGTCGAGCGGCAGCGCGTGATTTTCATTTTTCAACAACACAATGCCTTCCTCGGCCACGCGGCGGGCCACGGTTTCATGCGCGGCGGTATTGATCAAACCGGGTTTGCGATCGGCATCCAAGACGTGCGTGGCGATCATCACGCGCAAATTGCGCCGGACCTTTTCGTCGAGGCCAGCCATCGGGAATGCCGCCTTTCAAGCCGTCGAGATACGACTGCGCGAGATAAAAATCGTTGTATTTTTTGTCCGTGCCCATTTCGAGGTCGAGGCCGTTCAGCGCCGCCTCGCGCGTGTCATGCACGCCCGCCCAGTCGGACATCACCAATCCTTTGAACCTCCATTCGTCCTGCAAAATCTTGTTCAGCAGCAAATCGTTTTCGCAGCAGTGCTGGCCGCGAAACTGGTTGTAAGCGCCCATGACCGACCACACGCCGGCCTCCTGCACGGCGGCTTTGAAAGCGGGCAGATAAATTTCGCGCAATGCGCGTTCGTCCGCTTCAACATTGATGCTGCCGCGCTGAAACTCCCGGTTGTCCAACGCGAAATGTTTCACGCACGAAGAAATATCCTGCGACTGCTCGCCGCGAATGAAACCGACGGCCATGCGCGACGTGAGAAAAGGGTCTTCGCCAAGGTATTCAAAATTTCTTCCGCACAACGGCGTGCGCATGATGTTCACGCCCGGGCCAAGCATGATGTCCTTGCCACGCTTGCGTGCTTCCTGGCCGATGGTTTCGCCTTCCGTGTAGCCCAAATCAGGATTCCAAGTTGCGGCGAGACAGATTCCTGCCAGCATGGCCGTGGAAAAATCATCCGTGTGCCCGGCCGGTTGCCATGTATCGGGACCAACATCCTCGCGCACACCATGCGGGCCGTCGGAGAGCCAACGCCGCGGAATGGCAGCGGTGGTGAATTTCGAGTCGGCGTGGATGATCGAAATTTTTTCCTCAAGTGTCAGTCGGGAAAGCAAATCTTCCACCCGTGTTTCGAGCGGCTGATTGGGATCAAGATATGGGGCAGGATCGGGGCGTGTGTCGTCTGAACGTTCATGACTACGGTCAGCAGGGCTGTCGCAACGGCACCGCAGAATGAATTTTTCATTTTTTGCCTTCGTCCAGTTGAAGATGACAGATTACTTCGTGGGAGAAAAGTGCAGGATCGTCGCGGAGGCAGGTGCAACCTGAACCGTCTGGCTGCCGGAATTGCCGCCGTCAACCGCAGTCCATTGGCCCGCCCAGATTCCCTGCGGGTTGACGGAAGCGCCGCCCAGCATGACATCCGTCTTGGCGGCGACGTCCTGATCCTTCTGCACCAGATCCATCCGTCGCCATGCCCCCGAGACCATGCCTTGGGGCAACTGAAGGGAAACGGATGCTGATTGCGCCTGACCGCCATAACTTTTGTTGATCAGGGTCACATAAATGGAGCCATCCTTGTCCTGATAAGCGTAGGCGTTGAAATTGAAATTGTTGGTCGCCTGCACCGTCACTCCGAGGGATTGGCCATGCGCGCTCTGGGTAAAAGCCAAGTCGGCATAGGCCAAAGGTCGCATGGTAAATCCATGGCCGTCTGTCTGACGAAGAAAGGCGGCGTAATTCGGAGGGCCAAACTTGCCATCACGACCCACTGATTCCCCCGTGTGAAAGTTCATGCCCAAGATATGATGTGACGCCCACCAATGGATGCAATCCAGCGCCCATAAGGTGGACGCGTAGGTATCGCTCGAATCCTTGGCGCCTCCATTGTAGCAGCTGTTCATCTCATCAATCCTGTATGGCACACCCTGGGCGGCCAGCACCGCGCCGACTTTGGCATAGTCCCTTTCGTAAGCATCGTGGAGTTTGTTGGAAAGAAAACGGGCCCGTGTGGCAGGCGGATTTGTTTCGGCCGCCCGGCCTGAACCCAGAAAATAATAATGATCACTTATCATTGCCAAGTGCCCATCGGCAAACAAGTCTTTCGCCAAGTGCACGGCAAAGTTTGCGTCGGCGCTCGGCCCGTCAAACATCGCATCGGGCAGCGCCTTCAGAATGGCGTCATACTCCGGCTTCCATTGCGCGTAAAAGGATTCATAAGTTTGATGCAAATTGGGCCTATTAGTTTTGACGGAATGATCGGACTCATTGGTTTTAGCGGGATACAAATGGGGCTCATTACCGATGGAAAAGCACTCCAGCACATCCGCATCGTGAGCCGCGATGTAGCTGGCGAGGTGCGCTGAATTGGCCGGGTCACCATCTTTCAAGCGGAACGAATAAATCACTTTCACCCCGGCAGCCCGGGCGAAGTCAAATAATTCATCAATATCCTTTTCCTGCGGAATCGGAATGCGCGGATCATCCACCGCATTGGCCCCTACGCGCAGACTCTTAATGCCAAGTGTCTGGAAGGCATTAACCAGCGCCTGATCTTTGGGATCAAAATAGTATCGCCCAACCTTGGGCAGAAGCATTGACATTTCGTAGCTCAGGCCCAAAAAGCGAGGTGGAAGACCGGCGCCACCAGCATCAGCCGCCACGGTGACGGCCACAGACTGGGTCTGAGCCGCGGCGAGATGAGGAATCAACAGTGTCAGGGTGAACAACCAGAGCGGGAATATTTTCACAACTTGAGAATAGAATCGAAACCGAGACATAATAAATAGTCGGCAAAACTGCCGATATGCAAACGCCGGCCGATCCGGCAAAATAAGAATTGCGCGACCCGGTGTCCTGCGACCCGGTATCCCGATTTTGCGGATGCGCTAACTTGGCCGGGTTCAAAATTAAAATCACATGAAAAGATTTCTCCTGTTTTATTCCGCCGTAGTGATCATTACCGCCATCCCGGTGCGTGGCGAAGTTGTAGTCGCCGATGTTTTTGCGCGGCAGACGACGAGCTTGAACGGCAAATGGCACGTCATCGTTGACCCGTATGACACGGGCTATTTTGATTACCGCCGCCAGCCTTACGACGAAGCAGCTAAACCGTCAGGCGGATTTTTTCTCGACCGGCAAGCAAAGGACAAGACCGATCTCGTCGAATATAATTTTGATACCAGTCCGACTTTGAATGTGCCCGGCGATTGGAATTCACAGGACGAAAAACTTTTTTATTACGAAGGCTCGGTCTGGTATCGCACCAAGTTCGATGTGAACAAATCCGCGCCCGATCATCGGCTGTTCGTTTATTTCGGCGCGGCGAATTACGAGGCGGATGTTTATCTCAATGGCAACAAACTTGGCAAACACATCGGCGGTTTCACGCCGTTCGCTTATGAAATCACCAAGCTGGCAAAGGAGAAAAATAATTCGCTCGTCGTCCGCGTGAACAACAACCGCCACGCCGATGGCGTGCCGGCGGTGAACACGGACTGGTGGAATTACGGCGGCCTCACGCGCGATGTGCTGCTGGTGGAAACGCCGGCGACTTTTATTTCCAATTTTCGCGTGCGGCTCAAGCCAGGCACGACAAACACGATTGAAGCCAGTGTCCAGCTTGACGGTGCGGATAAAGAACAGGCGGTGAAAATTTCTTTGCCGACGCTGAAGCTCGCCGCCGAAATGAAAGCCGACACCAATGGTTTCATTCAGTTTGAACTTTCCACGCCGAATCTCGCGCTGTGGTCGCCGGAGCAACCCGTGTTGAATGACGTGGAGATTTCCAGCGGCGATGATCAGTTAAAAGACCGCGTCGGCTTTCGAACGATTACGACGAGCGGCACGGATATTTTGCTCAATGGCCACAAGGTTTTTCTGCGCGGCATTTGCATCCATGAGGAGAATCCGTTGCGCGGCGGCCGGGCGTGGTCGGAAGACGACGCAAAGTTATTGCTCGATTGGGTGAAAGAGTTGAACTGTAATTTTGTCCGGCTCGCGCATTACCCGCACAACGAACACATGGCGCGGCTGGCCGACGAAATGGGCATCATGGTGTGGGAGGAAATTCCAGTCTATTGGACAATTGATTGGACGAACGCGGAGACCTTGGCGAACGCGGAAAAGCAATTGGGCGATGAGATTCTGCGCGATCAGAACCGGGCGAGCGTGATTGTGTGGTCGGTGGCGAACGAAACACCCGTCGGCGAGGCGCGCACGAAATTTTTGAAATCGCTCGTGGACGAGGCGCGGGCGCTTGATGGCACACGGCTGGTCTCTGCCGCGATGGAAGTGCGCACCGACCCGGATAATCCAAATCACAAAATCGTGGACGATCCGTTCGGCGAATTCACCGACTTGTGCAGTTTCAATGAATACACCGGCTGGTATGACGGCTTGCCGGATAAAATTGACCAACTCCGCTGGAGCATCAAATACGACAAGCCGGTTGTCATCAGTGAATTCGGCGCGGACGCCAAGCAGGGTTTTCATGCGGACGCGCTGACGAGGTTCAGCGAGGAATATCAGGAGGACGTTTACAAACGCACGCTGCCGATGCTGGAAAAAATTCCGGGCTTCAGTGGTTGCACGCCGTGGATTTTGTGCAATTTCCGTTCCCCGCGCCGGCCGTTGCCGGGCATTCAGGACGGCTGGAATCTCAAGGGCGTCATCGGCCACAACGGCGAAAAGAAAAAAGCCTTCGCCGTGCTGAAAAGTTTCTACGACGAAAAAGCAAAAGCTGAAGTGGCAAAATAATTTTTGGCATCAATGAAATAGAACTCATGGCGCTCAGTGGATGAACGTCTCCGGGACAATAACCAATTTCCTCACCGTTCCCATCAATCGTCACCGAAGGCAATATGAATTTGGCCTGTCTTGATTTAAAGCCGAAAAATAAATAGCCGCCACGCGCTCGTGCCTTGTCGTTTTATTAACCATTTTGGGCGTCTTCCGTCGCTTGCGGGCGGTGGGCGTCGAGCTTATCATCGGGCTGTCATGACGCAAAAGATGTCGCGCGTTTGGCCGGTGCTGCTGGCCGGAATGTGTGCGTTCGCCATGGAAGCTTTGGCGACTACGAACAATTCCGCATGGTCGGCGCGCGTCTGGCAAATGGATGCCGGGTTGCCTGACAACAGCGTCACCGGCATCGCTCAGATGCCCGATGGTTACCTCTGGGTCGCGACCGAGAGCGGGTTGGCGCGATTTGACGGTGCTCGTTTTCAGGACTTTGCATTGCCGAATCCCTCTGGGCGCACCCGTCCGCTTATTCGTGTGATGTCGTTGGGACAGGGAAATCAAATATGGCTCGCGCTGGAAGGCGGGCTGGCGGTAATGCTGTCGCCACAGGCGACGAATTTATTTACGGCGAAGGATGGCATCTCTTATGGCAGGCCCCAAGCCATCGCTCAAGATCGAAGAGACGACATGTGGTTTGGCTACGCGGATGGCAGTGTGTGCCGGATTGCCAAAGGTCATGTGACTCGATTCGCCGATAGCAAGGCTCCAGCCGGCAGCGGGCCGTGCACCTTGGCCAGTGACATTAACGGCCAAGTGTGGTTCGCCAAGGCGGGACACGTGGGAGTGATCCGCGACGAAAGTTTTCAGTCGCTCCTAACGTTGAGTGAGACGGCCATTAAACTAGGGCGCGCTCGCGTGGGCGGGATGTGGATTTGCGCTGGGTTGCAGTTGTGGCATTGCAACGAGAATGGCACCACCGTCTTCTGCGGCACGTTGCCGACTGACCGTTCGGGTATCGAATCGAAGGTGGTATTTGAGGACCGAACTGGTGTGGTTTGGGTGGGCACGTCCGTTGGTCTGTTGCATTACGACGGAACGAATTTCGAGCAAGTGGAAACTTCGCACGAAGAAATCCTGAGTCTGGGGGAAGACAACCAAGGAGACCTTTGGGCTGGCACCGGCGGCGGATTGAACCGGATACGTCCCCGCATGGTGGAATTGCAGGCGGGTGAATCGGGGTTGCCGGTTACAAGGGTGCGTTCGATTTGCCAGGACAAGGCGGGGGTGATGTGGGCCGTCGCACAAAACGGCGACCTGACCCGCCACACGGAGGGCAAATGGAGGACCGTCACGAGCCAGGATGGCTGGCCGGACGCTCGCGCCACTTGTGTCGTCAGCGACGGCGCGGGCGGGGTTTGGGTCGGCACTCAAGATACCGGGCTTGTGCATTGGACCAACGGCCAGTGCCGTGTCCTGGGACCTGGAAATGGTTTGGGCGGCCTGAGCGTGCGCGGGCTGTTTTTGGATCACGCGGGTGATTTGTGGATTGCGCTCGATTCGCCCCCGAGCTTTCAAAGACTTCATGACGACCGGTTTCAAACCTTCGCTCAACCCCGCGAAGGTAGCGTCATTCGCGCGATGGCCGAAGACACGGCGGGAACTCTCTGGTGCGGGACGCAGAACGGTGTTCTGCTGCGTGTGGAAGGCGACGCGCTCAAGGATGAAACCGCGCTGCAATCCTTCTCGCATCCTATTGCCATCCGATGCATGACGGCTCTGCCGGACGGCAGCGTGTGGATTGGCTACGCCGGAGCGGGAGTGGGCCTCTTGCGCAACGGAAAATTCGCGCATATCAGCGAGGAGCAAGGCTTGCACGACGCGTATGTCTGTTCGATGGAGCCGGATGATAGCGGCAGACTTTGGTGCGCAGCGAACCACGGGATTTTTGAAGTTCCTCTGGGTGAACTCGAAGCCGTGGCCGAGGGCCGTGTGGCGCGGGTGAATTCGTTTCTCTTAGGGCGCGACGAAGGGTTGGCGAGTTTGCAGGGTTCTTTCGAATACGCGCCGGGAGCCGCCAAGAGTCGGGACGGGTGCCTCTGGTTTCCGATGCGCACCGGCCTGGCGAAGGTCAATCCCCACGGCTATCCCGCCAACCGCGTGCCGCCGCCGGTATTGATAGAGCGCGTGGAGGTGGATGGGCACCCGGCGGAAATGAACGCCGAACAGCGATTTGTTTTGCCTCCGGGGAATCGCCGATTGGATGTGGATTTTACCGCGCTGAGTTTCGTCGCCCCGGAAAACGTCCGCTTCCGTTACCGTCTCGAAGGCTGGGACCCCGGCTGGATCGACGGTGGCACCCAGCGCAGCGCGAACTATTCGAGGCTGCCAGCAGGCACCTACACCTTTCACGTTACTGCCTGCAACAATGCCGGTCTTTGGAATGAAAACGGAGCCGCCATTGGGTTAATTGTGCTGCCGTTTCTCTGGGAAAGATGGTCTGTTCGCGCCGTCAGCTTTGGCTTGTTCACCCTTGGCGTGATCGCCGCCGTGCGCTACGTTTCCTTCCGGCGATTGCGCCTGAAAGTTGCCAGACTGGAGCTGGAGACCTCCCTGCAGCGCGAACGCGCGCGCATCGCACAAGACTTGCACGACGACATCGGCGCCAGTTTGACTCACATTGCCCTGTTGAGCGAATTGGCGCAAAAAGATTTTGACAAACCGATCCAGGCAAAAGGACATATTGATCAGATTTTTCGCAGCGCGCGAACGGTTATCCGGTCTTTGGACGAGATCGTGTGGACGATTAATCCGAAGAACAACACGCTGGAACTTTTTATTGCCTATCTTTGCACCTACGCGCCGGAATATCTCCGGTCAGCAAGCATTCGTTGCCGGTTGGATGTGCCTGAGGATGTACCCACCCTTCCGCTGCCTTCAGAAGTGGGGCATCACTTATATCTGGCAGTCAAAGAAACGTTGCACAATGTGGTCAAACACGCTGATGCGACGGAAGTCTGTCTGCGGCTGCGGTTCGCGGCGGAGACGATCACACTAATGGTTGAGGACAATGGTCGCGGATTCCAAATCGGCGACAAGGCCGCGCCGGATGCGGACGGCATGGGCAATTTAAATCGGCGACTGGAGGAGATAGGCGGCCGATGCGAGCAACGCAGCGAACAAGGAAAAGGCACGACAATGACCTTCACCTTGCCGTTGAAAAACCCGCCAATATGAAATGATGAATACAATGGCGCTGGGGAGGAATTAGTCATAGCCAGACCCGTCGCTCTCGAAATCCAGGATGGCCAACCGCAGAACTCTCCTATTGCCGGAGTTTCCGCTGTAGCTTATCGGCAGTTTTGCCGACTATGAAACTTGCCGCCGCAGGTTCAAAATGAAAAAAGCCCGATGATATATTCAGAATCAAACGAATTTTTCAGAGTCCCTGCCAAAAAAAGCATCAAGCCCACCATCAGCCGAACTACAAAGAATTATGACTAAAAAATCAATGCTCACATTCCTTTTTCTCCTGACTGGGAACGTCAGGCTAAATTGCATCACATTTGCCATTCTGTTCGCCGCCATTGCTGGGAATTGCGCTCCCAGCGTTGATTTTAAAGCGCCCCCTCTGGGTGATTACGGCCCGATTACAGGCCATGTCTCCGGGCTGGCTGCGCCGTCAGAGTATGCGGTCATCCTGCTTGACTCTCAAAATAATAAAATATGGTGGGACAAAACCCATAACGTCCACGGAATCCCCATTGCGGACGATGGAACATTTTCGGTTGCATCTTCTGCGACTGAAAAAGGCTGGATAAACAACACCAATGTCTTGAAAGCTCCCTTTATCGGGGTGTGGATTGTTTCCACGAACTTCGGCATGTTCAGTGTTGAGGGCGTTCCCCTGCCTGAAAAAATTCCACAAGGCGCGGTGGCTTCAAAGATTATCATTCGCACTGGGCCGAAAACTGTTCCCAGCGTTGATTTTGACGCGCCCCCTGTCGGCACGAACCAGCCGATTACAGGCCAGGTTTTGGGGCTGTCCAATCCGACAGACTACAGGGTTCTGATGCTGGTTTCCGCAATCACCAACGTCTGGTGGGACAAAACCCATAACGTCCAGGGAATTCCCATTGCGGAGGACGGCTCGTTCAAAATTAAAGGCTGGGTGGCTGACCCCCATGACCTGACTGTTCCCAATATCGGGATATGGATTGTTCCCACGAACTTCCCCAAATACAGCGCCGAGGGAACAGCCCTGCCTGAAAAAATTCCACAGGCCGCCGTCGCTTCAAAAATCAAAACCCGAGAATGATCCACTGGCATTTTCCGCTCCACGCTGCCGGTGTCGGGCAGCCAAAGTGTTTTTATCAGGTGTATCGCCAGCCGTTCACTTTTTAACGTGAATTCCAGCTTCGCACCGGTGCAATGTTCACCCTCTCCGCCAATATGACTACAATAAATCAACCCTGGCTTAGACTGGCCGCAGTCGCGGGCGCAACGAGGCTCGTGTGCCTCGCACTTTTGACACTCGCCGCGAACCTTTCGGCTCAGCCACAGTCGCCGGGCACTGTGGCGGCTGCTTACAAGGATCCCAACTCGGAGTGGAAGGATTATCCGACCCGCACTTTGGAAAATTTGCCTGCGGCCGTCCGCGAAAAAATGGATTCGGGACTGAATCCTTATGGCGGACGACTCATGGTTAACAGCAAAGCCACAGGATTCTTTCACACAACGAAGCTGGATGGCCGCTGGTGGCTCGTTGACCCCGACGGCGGTCTGGCTCTGCATAAAGGAGTGGCCGGGGTCGGCCCGCTGGGAACAGCCGGCGCCAAGGCCGCTTTTCAGGCGAAGTTCGGCAGCGAGACGAACTGGGCGGTGCAGACGACGGCGTTG
>Ga0116120_1002188_pt1 | contig 12133 bp, 12 predicted proteins | sample June2015DPH_11_1_3_FD_89724 | JGI IMG/M metagenome (GOLD analysis project Ga0116120, IMG submission 89724) | Peatland microbial communities from SPRUCE experiment site at the Marcell Experimental Forest, Minnesota, USA - June2015DPH_11_150 | ecosystem: Environmental > Terrestrial > Soil >... | reverse complement strand
TGAAAGACCATGCCGACATTGCGCCGGTTCGGGGGTTGAGTGGTGATATCCACACCGTTGAGCTCGACCCGCCCCTGGGTGGGAAGCTCGAATCCAGCGACCATGCGCAGGGTTGTGGTCTTGCCGCAACCACTGGGTCCGAGGAACGTCACCAGCTCGCCCTTTTCGATGTCCAGATTGAAATCCTGGACGGCGGCAGTCTGTGCAAAGTCTTTGCTCAAGTGGGAAAGGCGCAGGAACGGCATAGGGTCCCTCAAAACCTAGTGGGCGCCCGCCACCTGCGCGCCGCCTGGGGCACCCCGTCCGACGAACTGCATGATCCCCATGGCTGCCCAGGTCAGGGCGAAGCTGATGATGGCACAGGCGGATGGCTCGTAGGCTTTGGTCAGGGCCACCAATGCCATATAAGGGCCAAAGGCCGGCTTGGCGAGCCATTGCGCCAACGTGTACTCTCCCATGACAATGGCGAAAGTCAGGAAAGAACCGCTCAGAACCGCAACGCGGATGTTGGGGAAGACCACGCGCAGCATGATCGTCACCCAGCCCGCCCCTAGACTCTGCGCCGCCTCCGTCAGAACCGGAACATCGACCGCCCGCAGTCCCGTGTCCACCGCCCGGTACATGTAGGGCATGGACATGATCGTGTACCCGAAGATCAGCAGGAATGGGCTGTTGACAATCATGAGGGGCGGCCGGCTAAATGTCCGCACCAAGCCGTAGACAAGCACAATCGCTGGCACCACGAAGGGAAGCAGGGTGATGAACTCCACCAGCGGGCGAACCCGGGGCAACTTGAGCCGCACCCAGTAGGCGGTCGGGACGAACAGCAACACCCCGATGACGATCGTCGATAGGGCCCAAGCTACCGATGCGAAAAAGTTTATCCGGAAATTCGGGTCCTGGAGAACGTCCGAATAAGCCTTGAAGCTCAATACGCCCAGTTTGGCGTGCAAGGAGAACGTGAAGCTGCCTACCAAAGGCACAAAGAAATAGATCACTCCCAGCGCAATCCAAAGCCAGCTCCAGAAGGTTCCCCGCCTCATTTCAACCACCTCTCGCTCTGCCGCTGGAGAATGGTATAGCCGGCCACCGAGATCGCCATGATCACGAGCATCCCCAGGGCCATTGCATACCCGACGCCCTGGGACATGTTGCCCACATCACCTCCCAGTTGATCGCCGATTCGCAGGGTCACCAAGCTGATTGCCCCGCCCGTGAGGACAAAAGCGGTCGCATACGCGCCGAAGGCATTCCCAAAGAGCAAGATGGTCGTCCCCAGGATGGATGGAGTCAGAATCGGAAGCGCGACGCGCCGCCAGTAGTCCAAGAAGCTACCCCCAAGGTTCTCTGCCGCCTCGCGCCACTCCTGCCGCAGGCCATCGATGGCAGGCGCGATAATCAAGACCATCAAGGGAAACTGGAAGTACATGTAAACCAAGCTGAGTCCCAAAACACTATAAAGGCTAAAGCCGGCATCGTACGGATTGAGTCCGATGGAACTGAGGACTTCGGTCACGATCCCCATGCGTCCCACAGTAGCCAAGAATGCAAAGGCGAGCGGGATCCCAGCAAAGTTGGAAGCCACCCCGCAAAAGGTCATCATGCTCGAGCGCACGAAGGAGGGCAGCCCGCCTCGAACCGCCGCGTAAGCCAGCAGGAAGCCGAAGATCGCGCCTCCCACCGCCGAGTACACGCTGATGCGAATGCTCACCTCGTAGGCGCCCAGGATGTACGGATCGCTCAAGCCCAGGATGTTCGCGAAGGTGAAGTGCCCCGCCTCATCCTGAAAGCTTCCGATCACCAGAGTGGAGGACGGGTAAACCAGGAAAAAGAGGATGAATACGAAGAAAGGCATGACCCCAAGCCATGCCCACGACCATCGGCGGGGGGCGGAACGAGCCCCATGCGCGTCCCGCCCCGTTGCTGTCGAGGAAGTCACAGTCAAACCTGCTACTTCACGTTGGCCCCGACCGCCTTATCCCACCCAGTGGTAATGACCTTGTTCGCCGCTGCGATCTGATCCAGGGTGGGGATCACAGCAACACTGTAGGCCGCCGCTGAAGGGATTGCGCTCAAGACGTCCGCGGCAATGACGCCGCGGCTGACCATGCTTGCGAAGCGGGCCGGATGGGCATAGCCGCGCAAGAAGTCTGTTTGGCCCTCATCCCCCATGATGAACTCCTCATACAGCTTCGCGCAGTTCGGGTGCGGCGCATAGGCGCTGATAGCCCCGACATAAGGGCCTTCGATCGTGGCGCTCTTGGGGACAACCACGGCAATCGGCGGATTGCCGGCCGCCGTATCGCGGTCTCCAAGTGCATTGTAGTCCCAGCGCATGAGAATTGGCGTCGCGCCTTGGGTCACCGTAGACAGATTGCCAATTACCGGGACGAAGTTCCCAGCCTTGTTGACCTTGGCCCAGAAATCAAGCCCTGGCTGGGCATTGTCGAGCGATCCGCCGTTCGCCAACGCCGCGGCCCAAACGGCCATGATGGCCTGATTGGAACCCTTCGGATCACCCGAGATGGCGACCTCGCCCTTGTACTCGGGCTTGAGCAGATCGGACCAGTCCTGAGGTACATCCTTCACAATCTTGGTGTTGACCTCGAAGGTCATCACCCCGACGTATTCCTCCCACCAATAGCCGTCCGGGTCCTTGATCGCAATGTCATTCCAACCGGCCACCTTGTAGGGCTGATATAAGCCTTGTGACTGGCCTAGCGGCCCATACGAGTAACCCACATCCATTATGTCGGGAGCCTGCGGACCCTTGTTGCCCTCGTTGGCCTTAATCGCGTTCAATTCATCCGCGGAAGTGCCAGCCGGGTTCAGGTCGCTGACCACCACCCCGTAACGGGATCCAAACGTATCGATTATGGTGCCGTAGTCCGCCCAGTCGCGCGGGGCCGCGATAATGGTAACCTGGCCCTCTTGCTTGCACGCCGCGACCAGCGCATCCATCGGGCTGGCAGTCGGTGCTGGCCCAGCGGTGGCGGGAACTACAACGGTCTCCACGATCGGCGCAACGGTCTGCACGATCGGCGCAACGGCTGTGGCGGCTGGGGCGCACGCCGCCAGGACTATGGCCAAGGCCATCACTGCCCAAACCATCTTCTTAGTGGACATTGACTAGATCTCCTCCTTGCTCAATGGGTCTTGGAACCTTGAGGGCTCCAAGTCGCTGTCGCCCGATCCTCGCACACCATTCAGTGCAAAGTGCGAGAGCGACAATTCCTGCAGAAAGAATGTCTGTGCGTGAGCGGGAAAGATTCCGTTCGCTGGTGACTCTCAGCCTCCTTCCCCCGCATCCTGAGCGGGCCCCAGGATTTCAACCACGATTCTTTGCTTATCTATCCCTTTGCAGCTCAGGCACTCTTAGCCAGATTCCCCTCCGACTGTAGTGCGTCGATCCAGTTTGCATCGCATGGACTTGTACCCAACTGACTCCAACTCCCGCTCTTGGGGGCCCTTCCTACCCCAACCGTGGTCCAGGGCTCGTGGCCATCGTCCTTTGACCCATTCTGCCACCGCGATGGCCGCGGACGGAGTTTTCGGACACCACGATAGAGGCTCACGTCGCGGAAGAAGCCTCAAGGAAGCTGCCATACGTGCGCGGTTGCGGCTGGGGAGCGGCACCAACGAAAATGGGATTGCTGATTGCAATGGACTGGTCATCATCGTCGACGACCTCGAATCGATACCACGAGCTCCCGCCGCTCTCTGGCACAACCTCCCACTCGACTCGGGCTTCCCCCTCCTTGACAGGCGCTTGACTGATCAACTTTCCGTTCCGGACAAGTGACGCGCGTGCCCGGGCCGTACAGCCTTCCACCCGGCCATACAAGTTCGCGGGAGAGCGGAGCACGCCCAGATCGTCCCCCATCACACAGCTCCGGCCATCCAAGCGGGCCTCAAACTCGATCCTGGGGCCCATGGTGACATACGCGTGTCGCAGCCGCAATGCTTTCATGACCGCCTGACAAGAGAGTTCGACAGCATAGACGTAGGTGAGAGGCAGGTCCAGACGCATCAGGCGGTTCGGGTCGTCTTCAGGTTTCAAAGAGTGAAAGTCTGTTCCCCCAATCCCAGTGACTCGATACCCAGCGTTTAGCCAAGCGCTCCACAGCCGGCGTGTTGTCGCATTTGCAATGCCGGCACCTTTGAAGGTCGGGTCGTTAATCAGCTCAATTCCTTGGAAGAACGAAACTGGGGTCTGACCATCCCGCCATTCATAGGGTATTTCCAAAGGGTGAAGGAGGCAAACAAACAGGCCCGAAGCGGTCACCCGGTCGAGCAATTCCTGGAAGTCTTTGTGCTCCTTATAGAAGGAATGAGCCTCCGCGTAGGAAAGTTCCGTTATCGGGTGGAGCAACTCACGAACCCAAGCGACATTTCCCTCAAAGCCGAGGACATTGCAGTGCCCCTGATCCAGCGTGATCTCGACGCCGGGGAGGATCATTCGACCATAAGAGTCATCAAAATCATCGAAGGCATTTATCCTGTTGTGATCAGTGATCGCAAGGAAGTCAAGGCCTTGTTCGGCAGCAAGATCACTCAATGCCCGCGGGCTGAAGGCGCCATCGGAACAGGTCGTGTGGGCGTGGAAGTCCCCCCGGTACCAGCCAGGTCCCCCAGCAAACACTCGGGATTCTGACAGAGTCATGCGCGAGTCTCCTGTGTTGGTCTCCTCTCCACCCGCCAGGCTTGAGCCGCATTCAAGCTCATCGCGCGGAGCTTTACACGTCGACACGAGGCTGAAGTCGCGTGTCGGGCAAGACCTTGGCACGGCTCGCCGAGTGTACGCCCCGAAGGCCTGCCCTCAGAGCGAGGCCAGAGGTACCTAGGGAGGAGGCGTCTGAGTGGGCCCGGGGGCGCAGCCCTGTACGGCGTTCATGCAGACAAACAGTGCGGTCATCACGATTGCCCATGCCGATCGCCTGCCTTTCACCCGCATTCCTTCTACTTCAAACGCGCGCTGCGGTTGAGAGTGGCAGGTACGGTCGACCCGCTGGTTCCTCTCCCTGCGTTTCGATCGGATCGTTCCGCTTCTGACTCTTCGGTCTGGCATCTGCCTTTCCGGGGATCAGCCAGCGAAAGGAGAAAGGCCGGCCAAGAGGTATGACGCTTTCCCGTCTGTGAGTTTATATTCGGATTATATATCATTGATGTTCGTTTGTCAACTATTGGGGAACTATCTATTGACATCCGAACATTGAGGCGGTATAATTCGCAAGTATTCTAACATTGCTTGCTTGTCCGGATTGTGACCCACCCAGCCTGGCAATTGCACTCTGAGGCGGCTTCCCCATGGACCCTGTGCTCAGTTCGCGCGAACGGGTGTTGATGGCTCTCAACCACAAAGAGCCAGACCGTGTTCCATTGGATATCGGTGGCGTGTCGCAGACCGGCCTTCATGTCAATGCCTATAAGAATCTGATTGCTTATCTGCACATAGACAAGCCCGTGCGGGTCTTCGACTGGTTCCAGCAGCTGGCAAGCATTGATGAAGAGGTGCTGGAGGGATTCGAAGTCGATACGCGCGGCCTGAGCCCGGCCATGTTCGCGAAGACGGACGAGAGGCAGGACGAAAAGGACGATGACTACGTTCATTTCACAGATCGGTGGGGGATCCGCTACGCGAAACCCAGGGTCGGCGGCTACTACTTCGACATGATCGGACACCCACTTGGCGGGGAGATAACGAGGCGCGAGATCGACGCCTTCAAGCTTCCGGACCCAACTGAGATGGGGGGAGACATGAAGCCCATCGCGCAAGCGTGGGAGAATAGGAGCAATCCCCCGGCGATCGTCCTGGAAGCGACCGAAGGGGGGATGTTGGAGTTCGGGTTCTGGCTCAGAGGATTCGAGGACTTCTACGTCGATCTGGGCAGCGATCCTGGCTTGGCCTGCTATCTCCTGGACAAGATCCTCGACTTCAAGATCGCCGTCTGGGAGACGGCCTTGTCCCAAGTAGGATCATCAATAGATGTGGCCTGGGAGGTCGACGATCTCGGGCTCCAAAACGGTCCTATGCTGTCGCCCGTCTTCTACAAAGAGTACATTAAGCCACGCCACCAGAAGCTCTTCTCGTTCATCAAGAGCCGGACTCCGAAGAGAGTGTTTGTTGGCTTCCATTCCTGTGGTTCTATCAGGGCTCTAATACCCGACCTGATAGACGCCGGCGTGGACGCCCTGAATCCGATACAGGTGTCCGCCGCCCACATGGACACAAGAGAACTGAAGCGAGAGTTTGGCAGAGATATCACCTTCTGGGGGGGCGGCGTCAACACGCAGTCCGTCCTTCCGAAAGGCACACCGAACGATGTGCGGGACGAGGTCCGAAGACGCATTGGGGACTTGGCACCCGGGGGGGGCTTCGTGTTTGCGGCTGTCCACAACATTCAGGCCGATGTCCCCCCCCAGAATATCATAGCGATGGTGGATGCCCTGCACGACCATGGAATCTACATCCACCCCAAAGTGGGCTCCGGCTAGGCAGACACCATGGACATGGTGAACCGGCAAAGAGCCATAATCTCAGCTGTTGAGGCCCAGGGTACCGTGAGGGTGTCAGAACTCGCCAAGCAACTTCAGGTCACCGAAATGACCATCCGGCGCGACCTGAGCGAGCTTGAGGGCAAGGGGTTGGTCAAGCGAATACACGGTGGAGGGATTAGTGCGCGGGGCCGCTTCTATGAGCCCACCCTGACGTTGCGCAATACCGTGCACATTCAAGAAAAGCAGCGGATAGCAAGATCCGCTGCCGACCTGGTCAGGGATGGCGATTTTATCGCGCTGGACGTGGGCTCGACCACTTACGAGGTGGCGCGTTGTTTGACCAGCAGACGGAATTTAACCATTATTACTCCAAGTCTTCTCATCGCCACGTTGTTTGTGAACCAACCCGATATACGCCTGATACTGCCCGGCGGCATCGTTCGACCAGGCGAGACGTCCATGATCGGCGAGCTTTCCCACCGCGCATTTGAGATCTTCCATGTCGACAGCCTCTTTTTGGGGGTCGGCGGCATCGACGCCAGGGCCGGCCTCACAGAATACAATTGGGACGACGCCCAAGTGAAGCAGGCAATGCTCAAGACCGCCAAGCAGACTATTGCCGTCGCCGACGCTAGCAAGTTCGACCACATTGCCATGGTGAAGATCGCTCCGCTCGATGTGCTCGACATCCTTCTCACCGACCAGCCCCCGCCCCCGTCAATGGCAGAGGCCCTTGAGAAAGCGCATGTGAGAGTGATCGTTGCAGAATGAGCGGCCAGTCAAGACAAGGCCGTGTCGAGAGTGGAGGGGTGGCGGACCCCCAGCCGCTGGGTTCTACCCGCCTCTTACACCGTAACTTATCCCCCAAGGATGGCTGACATGAATCTTCACTCGCTCAAAGAACTGTTCGGCAAGGAAAAGCCTGTAATCGCCATGGCGCATTTCCCTCCCCTGCCCGGAGCACCGCGGCATGACCCGCAGATGAACATGGGGGCCATGATAGATGCCATGGGCAATGACTTGCAGAAGCTGCTGGATGCGGGCGTCGATGGGATCCTGTTCTGCAATGAGGGCGATTGCCCCTATGCCCTGCAGGGGGATTTCGAGGCCGCAACGGTAATGACGCGGGTCATCACCCAACTCTCTCCGCGCGACCGCCCCTTTGGCGTTGACTATCTCTGGGATGCCAGGCTTGCGCTCGCCGTGGGCCTCGCAACCGGCGCCTCTTTTGTGCGCGGGGTCTTCACTGGCGTCTACGAGAGCGACATGGGTCTTTGGAAAACGGACGCCGCCGCGACACTACGATACCGCCACGCAATTGGGGCCGACCATATCAGGCTCTTTCACAACGACACGCCCGAATTTGCTTCCTACTTGGGCACGCGTTCAGCAGGAGAGCGGGCAAAGAGCGCAGTCGTTTCCTCCTTGGTGGATGTGATTCTCGTTTCGGGAATGGCACAAGGCATGGAACCCGAGTTGCACACCCTCAAGGAGGTCAAGGACGCGGTGGGCGACCTGGTTCCCGTCCTCCTCAATACCGGGGCCAAAGCCAATAACATCAAGAAATACCTAGCCGTCGCCGATGGCGTTATCGTGGGGTCCAGCCTGAAAGTCGACGGCTACACGTGGAATCGGGTGGACGAAAAGCGAGTGCGGGTCTTCATGAAGGCTGTCAACGAAGCTCGGCGCGGATAGACCATGTATCTGATGGGAATCGATATTGGCACGACAGCAACCAAGATCATCCTGATCGATCTGGATGGTCATGTGGTCGCGTCGGCCGAAGAGCCCTCCACCCTCCTCTCACAACACGCGGGTTGGGCCGAAGAAGACGCCAACGAATGGTGGCAGAACGTTTGTCGGGGTGTTCCACAATGCATTCAGCGTGCGGGCATCAGCGCCTCGCAAGTGGGGGCAGTCGGCGTCAGCGGGATGGTACCGACCATCGTCCTGCTCGACAAGAACGACAGGGTGCTGCGCAACTCAATCCAGCAGAATGATGCACGGGCGATCCAGGAGATTGAGTACCTCCGCAGCAGGACTGATTCCGCGGATATCCTTCGTCGGACAGGAAGCGCAATCACGCAACAAACCATCGGCACGAAGATCCTGTGGCTGCGCCGGCATGAGTCACAAGTGCTGGATAGTGCGACTCATCTTATGGGCTCCTACGAATTCATCGCCCATCGCCTTACTGGTGCCTTTCACATTGAGCGCAACTGGGCGCTCGAGAGCGGGTACTTCGACCTCTACCGAGAGGATTGGGACAATGAAATCCTCGCGCTCTCCACGATAGACCGCAGCTTGCTTGCGGGCGTCCGCTGGCCGTCGGAAGTGATTGGCCGCGTCACCCAACAAGCCGCCGCGCTCACTGGTCTGAGGGAAGGCACCCCGGTCGTGGCAGGCAGCGCAGATCACATCGCCTCGTCTTTCTCTTCCGGGCTGAGGGATCAGGGGGATCTCCTCGTCAAGCTGGGGGGCGCAGGCGATATCATGATCAGCATGGACCAGATCCTGGTCGATGAACGCCTTTTCTTGGACTACCACGACATTCCGGGCAAGTACATCGCCAGCGGCTGCATGGCTTCCAGCGGCAGTCTCATCAAGTGGTTCCGGAACCAATTCGCTCCTGGTGCCAGTTATGCCGAACTGGACGCAGCTGCCAACAGCGTGCCGGCCGGGTCCCTAGGCCTTGTATTGCTCCCGTATTTCCTCGGCGAGAAGACACCCATACAGGATCCTCAAGCGCGGGGAACCCTGGTCGGGCTGACCCTCGCCCACACCGCCGCCCATGTCTACCGTGCTATCCTTGAAGGCATCTCCTATGGCTTTTATCACCATCTGCAAGTGCTGGCTGAGCACGGCATGACGCCCACGTACGCCCGGTGCGCCAACGGGGGGGCACGATCAGTTCTGTGGAAGCAGGTCACCAGCGACGTGTTGGGAATCCGCCTCGAACAGGTGGCGGATCACCCGGGTTCCTCCCTTGGCGCCGCATTCTGCGCCGGCATGGGCGTAGGTGCCTTCACCCGCTGGGATGAAATTGAACGGTACATCAGAATCGCTACGATCACCCAGCCGGATCCAGCAAATCATGCCCATTACCAGAAGATGTTTGTCCTATACCGTGAGATCTACGAGGCTCTGAAGGACAAGTTCCCACGGTTGGCGGAAGATGCCAGCTAGGACAAACTGCATGTTCTTGGATTTTGGAACGGGAGGCTCCCGATGCGCCTAAAGGACAGATTCGCTGGTGTGACCGGAGCTGCGATGGGCATGGGCAGATGCATTGCTGAAACTCTGGCAGCTGAAGGAGCTACGGTCGCTGTGACCGATATCGACCTGAAATTGGCCAAGCAGGTTGCGGAAGGTATCCGCGAGAACGGCGGACAAGCCGAGGCGTGGAAGCTGGACGTATCGGACCCCAGTGAGATCAAGAAGGTGATCGAGGAGATCGTTTCCCGCTTTGGCAGGATTGACATCTGGGTCAACAATGCCGGTGTGTCCACCATGGTTCCGTTCCTGCAACTGACTGAGCATGATTGGGACTACCTGCATGAGGTCAATGGGGGTGGAGTCTTCTTCTGCTCACAGGCGGCTGCGAGCCACATGGTGAAAGAGGGCAAGGGGGGCAAGATTGTCAACATCGCCTCAATGGCCGGAAAGCGCGGAGGCAACGCACCTTTCCTGGCCCACTATGTGTACACCAAGTTTGGAGTGATCGGGCTCACCCAAGCGATGGCCAAAGAACTGTCTCCCTACAAGATCACGTGCAACGCTGTCTGCCCGGGCTACGTCGCCACACCAATGCAGGAACGCGAGCTGGTTTGGGAAGCCAGACTCCGCAACATGACTCCGCACGCAGTCAAGCAGTCCTATGTTGACGATACTCCCCTTGGTAGAGTTGAAAACCCACAAGATGTCGCCAATCTGGTCCTCTTCCTGGCCTCAAGTGAAGCGGATTTCATCACCGGCGAAGCCATCAATGTCAATGGTGGCGCGTTCATGGACTGAACAGCTATCACACCCCCTGCATCGGACCTATCTCACTGGCCAAGAATCCGATCGGAGTTTCTGGAAAAAGGAATGGGAATGCCCATGCCCGCCTGCCCCCGGCGCGAGGTCAGAGGACCAATACAGGCCCACAAAAGGGCAGTGTCGGTGTCGATCCTGTTGCGCTATCTCGCGGATGCCTGGAGGACCACCCGCCGATGGCAGGGAGCGGGACTTGTCCCTCCAACCCGGGAATTCGGGCGAGAACTGCCGAGACTGAGAGAATAGCCCGTGACGAGATCTTTGAAATCAACGACGGTATCAGAACTCGAAACTGCCTCCAAGGCCGCGATCGCAGCCGGGCAAATGCTGTGTGAAGGCCTTGCCAAACCTCACCAGGAGAACTTCAAGGCAGCCTATAACATCGTTACCGAGATGGATCTCGGGGCTGAGCATCTGCTTTCTGAAATGCTCAGCCAAGGATTCCCGGACTATGGTTTCCTGGGGGAGGAAAGCAATCAGTCGAGCGAACTTTCCAAGGATGCTGTCTGGATTGTCGATCCTTTGGACGGAACAACCAACTATTCCCGGGGATACCCACTCTTCGCAGTGTCCATTGCCTTGAAGAAGGGTGACAAAGTGACATTGGGTGTCGTCTACAACCCGTTGCGGGACGAGCTGTTCGCCGCCGAGGAGGGTTGTGGGGCAACGCTCAACGCCCGCCCGATCCGTGTGACGCAGACAGCTGAATTGGGAAACGCTCTGCTCGCAACCGGTTTTCCTTACGATGCCTCGATGAAACAGGCGAGGAACTGCGAGGAGATTGAGCGGTTCATTCGAAGGACTCTGTCGCTACGGTGTGACGGGTCGGCGTCATTGGACCTTTGTCACGTTGCCGCGGGGCGACTTGACGGCTATTGGGAAACGGGTCTCGACCCGTGGGACATGGCTGCCGGGGCTCTGATAGTCAAGGAAGCGGGGGGATTGATTTCACTGAAATCCGGAGCGCCTTTCACCCCATACCAAGGCAACGTCCTCGCTAGCAACGGTCATCTCCACGCCAAGATGTTGGAAGTCCTGACCAACCCCAGCATGTAGCATGTCCACGGGCTCTCGCGCTGCCCCCTGCCCTTCGGCTTCGTTCGCCGAAGATACGCAGTGTCCCGTGGGTCACGCCCGCTGGATGGCGTCGAACGCCGGTTCCTGTCCCTTACAACCTTGGCAAGAGGCTTGGCACACTGTCAGTAGGATCGTGATAGTCACCTGTCCGTTCTGCGAATCCCATCGGAAATAGCCCTGCTCGGCCGCCGGCGTTTCTCCAGGGGGCTGCAGACAGTACTCATTCAACGCCGACCTGAGACGCATGGAACCCCTGAAAGAGGTTCCTGAGGCGGCATGCGCACCGCTCTTCATTGTCTGAGGCCCATGGGACCGATTCTCCCCATGGGGACAAGCACTCACCCACTCGAGTTCATCTTCGATCTCCTCAATCTCCGGCCCCAGATGGTCCAGCGTTGCCAATTCCTGGCGCACACGGAGAAGCTCGGTGCGTGGCCTCTCTTCACCCACTGGGCGATGGTGTCTTACAATTCGGACTCTGAATGGCAGCCAATTCAATTACACCAATTCAATTCCTCTGATT
>Ga0116120_1002175_pt1 | contig 12184 bp, 20 predicted proteins | sample June2015DPH_11_1_3_FD_89724 | JGI IMG/M metagenome (GOLD analysis project Ga0116120, IMG submission 89724) | Peatland microbial communities from SPRUCE experiment site at the Marcell Experimental Forest, Minnesota, USA - June2015DPH_11_150 | ecosystem: Environmental > Terrestrial > Soil >... | reverse complement strand
TGCGTTTCTCACGAAAGGCCACGCAGTCTGTGCATAGACAATTCTTCCAATAGTCATCGACTGTCGGGCACCCATCCGAGATTAACTCATCCAGCGCCTTCTCGCGCTCCTCGTCCGCGGGCGCGGGTGGCTCGGCCAGTCGCTTCTCGATGTGCGCCAGGCGTTCCATGAGTTTGCTTTGGAGATAATCCGCTTCCCAGCTGTCCCTGGAGTCAAGTTGGTCGGAACCAGCTACCCCGGCGGCGAAGATAGTCGCCTCTGCCAATTCAACCAGCGTCATCTTGTTCTCGTGGGCAATGATTCTCTGTTGCCACTTCCACGTCTTCATGGCTTCCTCCTCTCTGGCCATTCGGACCCGGCATTGTGATAGGCCATTTTGACCATTCTGGTTATGCGGTTCTTTTGTCCATTAAGGTCATGCCGCTTACAGAAGTGGACGGTTAATCCCGTAGGCCTGTCCGTCCGGCATCCGCACGGCTCGATGGCGATACGGTCCTCAAATCCTCTCACTTTCCCCTCCCTTCCCTCTTGGCGCGGTAGTCGAGCGCGGCGCGGAGGATGGCCCTAGCCGACGGCATAGAGGGGTCATAGGAAGTTAGCCCCGACTCATCGGTGAAATGAGCCTTCTCCACGGCCTCCAGCAACGGACGAGCCCGCTCCAGTTCGGCCTTGAGTTTTCCAATCAATTGCGCCTTTCCTGCTTCTCTGTTTAGCACCTCGATGTGCTCGCCCCGTAGCCGCTCGTAGTCGTCGAGGATATCCACCAGTTCGTCCCGGTCCTCAAACTCCTCGATGTTGCCCTGAAGGACTATCCGCTTCAGTTCCTTAATCTGCTCAGGTGTCATCCAGCCCTCCTGTTCCATGCGGCGATGGCTTTCACCTTTCCCGCAACTCTTGGCCCAGTTGCCTGGCATACTAAGCACATGACAACAGTTGCATAAGAATCCGCAAGGACTCCCAACAAAGATTCCTGGTCATCGTTCCCGCAGAACGGACATGGCTTCAACTTCGGCTCTTTCATTTCTTCCCCTTCCCCGGCCCAGGCGTCGGCTCGTCGGGCAGGGCTTCGATTAAAAAATGAAGACCTCCATCGAATGTTGCCGCCGAGAAAAATTGAGATAATTTAGCCTTATTTTTATCCACCTTCGCCGCCGCTTCGAGGATGCGGTGAAGCAATTGGTATTCTGCCTCATCCTCAGGAAGCCACAACCCTCCATGTTTGTTTGCCAAGCGTTCATAAAAGTCGGCCCATATCTCAAACCGTTTAATTGCGCTGTTTAGTTTGCTCATGGCTTAATCTCCTTCAGCGTCTTGATTCGGCGCTGGACCCAGGCCTCGATTTTCTTACTGGCGGTGTAGGCGGCGTCGTAGGCGGCGGCGGCGTAGGCGGCGGCGTAGGCGGCGGCGGCGGAAGATGGGTCTTGCAGCCACGCCTTCGCCGCCTCGATGGCCGCTCTTGGCCGTTTGTCGTCGGGGTTCTTCTTCTCGAATATCGGCAGGGCCAACTCGGCGGCGTAAATAGCCAGGGCCACGCTGTCGGCTTTCGTCCACTCCCACGCCTTCACAACCCGCATCTCGGACCAGACCTGCTTGTCGCTCTGCGCCAGGTGTTTCCCGCGCACTTCTACCTTGGCCATAACCTCGCAATTGACGTATTGCATCGCGTCGATGGCCTGCTCTGAGGCATGGAATCCCGACTCGCACATCTTGAGTTTGCCGGGGTGCTTGTGCCATGTACCGATGGGCCACGGCCCAAGTTTTCCGCTGCCGGACACCAGCCCGGCCTTCATGGACTTCCATAGATAAGTTTTCATCATCTCCCCTTTCGCTTGTCCTCAATGTAAATGCCAACACATGATATTATGATGCCAAACCATGTGCCCGCAATAAAGCCCAAAATGAACCCTCTCATTCACTCCTCCTCTCCCGGTGCTGTGATTTTTATTTCGACGTGCGGGTGTCGCAGTTTCCAATAATTCGACGAGGGGTCGCTCCGGGTGGTCATGGAACACGCTCGACAGACTTTATATTCTTTCCGACTAACCCTACCGCCGCATTTTAAGCAGACCCATTTATCACTTTCTTTCCCCTTGATTCTCTTGAGGAGGCGATGATATTCAATGGAACACGTCCTGGAACAAAATTTTCTAGGATACTTCAGGCCATTTTTTCTGGTGAGCGATTTAGGGAGATCGAATGCCTGAAAACAATAGGCACAGGTGAGAGTTTGCCTCCGACTTTTAGAAAAACATTCCAGGCTACAATATTTACGGATTGAGGATGGATAACTTCTCGTCTTCTCTCGGTCCATCGGCTGTCCGCATTGTGGGCAGAGCTTATGCTCCATGAACTGATATTTTTTATTGATGTTTTTCGGGCCCCTGTCTTCCAATAACGAGATTGAAAATTCAACTCTCGGGTTTTCTGAGGCCTTTTCTATCCTTGCGGATACCTCGTGGACCCGGCAATCATCAGCCCAGAAACCCGTTTGCGTTACGGCATCGAAAACAGTCTTTATCAAATTATCAATATCGATTCTTTGACGGGTGGATCGATAGAAAACTGCATTGAGCGCATAGGTATCATGTGCGCCTTTCTGATAAGGCGATCCGGTCATTTCGGCTATAATCGCATTGGCTAGGTTTTGACGATAAGTCCGTGTTTTTTCCGGAGTATAGAATCTTCCGCCGCGGCCCATTCGAGGCCGCGCATGAGCAATCGGATCGCCCGGAAAGTTTATAGATAATATTGGCTCGCTCAATGTCTCTCCTGATATTTCGCCAGACTTCGGGGACACCACGACGGCGTGAGGTCGATATCCTCGTCCTTGACGTTCTTGGACCGCTTCCATCTCGGATTGGCGCACGTGACGACTCCGGCCTTCCGCTCACGATGGTATGGGCATCCGCGACAACCGGACCCGAGGAACTTGAAGGCGGTCATTTGCGATGCTCTACCCGATGACAATTGGGACATAAAACAATGGTATTTTCTGGCGTATATTCTCCCCCCTTTGCGCCCGGATTAATCCGATGGAGATCGCAAGGGGCTTCGTGCCAACCGCATCTGGCGCATGGTGTGCCTGTTAATTGCGACTTCTAAGAGAATTTTCGACATCCTGGGGAACAAACAATCTGAGTCCAGCACTTAGGTTTAAAGAATTTCCCGCACTTGGGACACTCCCTCTCGGGGACGGTCAACTTGATGCTCATCGCGTCACCTCATACGTCGCCGTCGTCCCGCCGGTTTGCTGTGCGGCAGAGCCGAGGCCTTCTTCGCCTTCGTCCCGCGCACGGCTCGACCGCTCATCCACGACCACCATCATCACGGCGAGGAACAGAATCAAGACGACCAGCCCGATGAGGACCTCCCACTTGCCGCGCGTGATTCTCATTCGCCCTCCTCATCCTTGAGTTCCGGGAAGTTCTTCAGGTTCCGCTCGTGCGCGGCCTTGAGCTGCGCGGCCGAGTCGCCGGCCCTCTCGCCCACCCGCGACGCCTTGTACTCGCCCTTTCGCACGTTGCGCGTACCGCCATCGGCTTGCGTACTTTTCAACCACTTGACTATGAACGCCCGCCATGCCCGTTTTTGGCCTCTCGCCCCGGCCCCCAGTATCCACTCGCGCATCCGCGCCAACTCGACGGCCACATCGCACGCCGGGTATGCCTCGGCCCACGCCGCCTTATCTTCGTCAGTTATGTTTTTCCATGAACGGGTGGGGTGGTCGAAGCAGAGGGCCTTCTTATCTACATCTACATCTCTATCTACATCTCCCTCTCCCTCTTGGGGATACTTTTGTACAGAATCGTCTTGTACTTTTGTACGACGAGAGGGAGCATCCTTTGTTCTCTCATATTCGGACTGGTATTTGTGCCAGTTAACGATGGTGATTACACCCTTGTCGTCGATGATGATTTTACTTTTCTGAACCATCCGGATAAGCGCCGGGGCGAGTTCCTCCTCGCATACTCCAAGAGTGTCGGCCAAGACAGCGTTGGCATAACCAATGGGGACGCCATCCTCGTCTTTGCGCCGGTAGATGGAGCCGGGAATTGAAGAGTCCCCAGCCATAAGTAATAAGCCAACGAACATCCACCTCTGTGCGGCGCTCAACTCCTCTATCAGCGAGCCCCGCAAGGTCTGGTCTACGTAGAGTTTTATCCAATTACGGCGCACGTCTGCTCCTTGAGAGGAATTTCCCCGGCCCGCTGTGTCATCTTTGCCCTCGCGACGCGACAGTCGTCGTCTTGTAGATGTGGATGCCGTCGATGTGGCCCTGGTCCTTCATGTTGCGGACATAGCCGTTTATTTTGACCTCATCCAGTTTCAGGAACAGGCGCGGCACTTTGCTCTCGTCCTCGACATCCCACCCCCACAGCGTGCGAAGCGACGCGCCCTCCGCCACCGGCTTGTCCGGAATGAGGGGCACGCTGGCGTTCACCGCCTCGATGTCAACGGCGGCCTGTTCGACGACCTTCTCCGCTTCGTCGAGCCGGCCCTCGTGGATGAGGTCCGTCGCTTTGTCGGCGGCGACAACCGCCTTCGCCTCCGCGACTTCTTTCGCTCGCTGTGCGGCGCGCTCTGCGGCTAGACGCCGCTCGTCCTCGTCACGCAGATAGGTGGCGATCTTCGGCTTGAGCAGTCGCTCGGCGTCGTCGAGTGGATCGGTCCATTTCTTTTTCTGCGCCACGAGCGTGCGGTGATGCTGGAAGGCTTCGGCGATACCAGGGTTGAACTCCTCATCAAAGTTCCGGCGCAGGGCCTTGATGCGCACCAGCAAGCCGTTGGCGAGCGAGAGAGACGGCTGGTCGATAACTGCGAGGGCTTTGATGCTCGACAGCACCGCCAGCGCGTCGCGCTTGGCTTCGACATTCAGTTCATTTTCCACGGGCATCCTCCCTTTTGTTCTTCGCCTCTTTTGAGGCTCGTTCCTTCTCGACAGCCTTCTTCCAGCGGTGCGCATACGCGATGACGTTCTCCAACTGCGGCTCCGTGAACTGCGACAACTCCGTGACCGTCAACTGGTAGGTTGATTGCGTGAAGCGGTGGATTCCGTTCCAGAGCGCCTGCTCATCGACGCCGAACGTCGCGAGGTCGGCTTTGACCTTCGCGAACTTCTCATACTGCGCGATGGTCGAGGCGGTCGGCCCCCGACCCGGTTGTTCGGCCATCTTCTCGGCGTGCTTCTCCGGCGTATCGTGATGCGCCTCGGCGAGCGGGTCTGCGCCGCTTTCTTCGGCTGGCGCGTCGAGGCCAGCCTCAAGCGCCTTCTCGACTTCCGTCTGTGGTCGCTGAAGGGACGCCTCGTAGCGCTCCTGGTCCTTCGCGCTCCACCCGTCAGGCATCTGGCCGCTGAACGGATTGACCTTCGGGTCCGTCAGGTCGCCCTTGCCGCTGAACTCATCGGCGACCGGTTTCGGAGCGTGGACCTCGGCGCTCACGACACCGGGGTACTTCTCCGCGCTCGTCGCGTCAGAGATTGCCTGGCGCACTTCGTCGAGTTTGTCGAGCGCAGTCTTGAAGATGTCCTCTTTCTCTGTCTTGCTGAGGTCGACGCCTTCAGCGTCCGCCAACTCCTCGCGGGCATAGAATCCCAGCGTGGCGTCCGGCGCAATCCGGCGAACACCCCGGCCTGCGGCGCGGGCGAAGTACATATCTTTGCCCCAGAGTTGCCAATTGGTTTTGCCGAGTAGATTCGCCGCCTTCGCTTCTGCGACGGTGAATGAGGACTCGACATCGGGCCAACCGGGGCGATGGAATGTCAACCAACAACCCTCGGGGCCCTCTTTCGTCACCTCCCACGTCACGCCGGCTCGTTGATGGGCGACCGCGAGCAGAAGTTTCGCCTCCATCGCCAGCCGTCCATTGATAATGACCATCGTATTCAGGGCGGCGACGGGCGGGATGCCCAACTCCAACCCGGCTTGCAGAATCGCGACCGCGCCCGCAACGCTCTTGACGCCAGGGAACAGCCCCGAGTCCAGCAGGTCCTTTGCAAGCGCCCGGACGTTCGCCACGTCCGGCACCTGCACCTTTTCCGAGGACGGCCTTCCCAGGGCGTCCTTTTTCTCCTCCGTCATGTTACGTTACCTCCTCGTAGATTTTTCGTCATGGCTTATTCAGCCGTGTTTCCAGGTCTCGGACGCGGGCGGCGAGCGCGTCCACTTTCTTGTGCGCCGGCGTGCCGTAGTTGTTCGCCATCCAGTCGCTCCAGCCGCACTTGCGGGAGCAGTAACGCTGGAACGAACGCTTTGGGATGAACGATTTTCGACACGGCTTATAGGCGCATTTCTTTGCGGCGGGTGATTGATTTGCTTTCACGTTTGTCATTCGGCCTCCTTGATATAAATAAGTTGTAACACATTTCGCCGTGAAAAGCAAGATATTTTAGGCAAAAAAAAGGGCCGGGAAGATTGCTCTCCCCGGCCCTGGTTGCCTATTCGGCATTCCCCACCTTGATGGCCATCGTAAAAATGGTCTGAATGGGAAGCCAATAGACGTGCCGACACCCCTTCTCACGAAAGCCGATGCGCTTCGTCTCTGCGTCCAACGTCACGACGATTGGGCGCGCCATGTGCGGACATTGAACCGTCCGATGAAGTTGCCCCTTGAGCGTCGTCATATCAGCCTCCGGCCTCTTTTAGTCACTCGGCCGGCAATCCATTCGATACCGGCGATGACGCAGACGATGACGAACGCGGCCGCCAGACAGAAGAACAATTCGATGAGCGTTTCCATGGCGCTCAACGATTGACCCGACTGACGGAGGAGACGACGCCGTTGGTGAAATACACGAACGTATAGGACGGCGGCCCGCCGAAGCCCTCGACCCGATAAGACCAGGTCTCAAGGACCGCCCCCGCCATCGTCGTATTGCTCGTCTCATTGGGGTCGCCCATCAGGAACTCTACGTCCTCGCCGTGCATCCCGAGGATGACCTCGCCGCGTAGAATCGCCGCCTTTATGTCATCCGAAAGATACGGATGCGCGGCGAAGTAGCGGGCGGCACGGTCCGGTTGTGGGACATAGTTCCCGATGGACTGATTCAGGCCGACCACAAACCCCGCGCACGACGATAGCAGAACTACCGCTATACACGCCAGACAGACCATATATAAGGTCTTTTTCATAGAAACACCTCCTTCAGACTTTCCGCTTTGCCGCGTCAGCAGACCTCGAAATACTGGTGCAGGACTTGGAGCAAGTGTGCGTAGTTGCCCGACGTGGCCTCGGACATCATTTTGTTCTTCTGCTCCTGTGTCCATCCGGCCCGACGCGCCGCCCGCCCTGCCGCCGCGAGGATGGCAAAGGCGTTCCCGTCTTTCCCGATGATTGCGAGTTCCGGCTTCTTGGCGCTCATCTTGCGCCTCTGCGGTCCTGTTCTGCGACCGCGCTGTTGCGCCACGCCTCGAATGACTCGACGTTACACGCTTGCAAATCGCCCCACGGCGTCTGGTCGAGATACGAGACGAGCCGCGCCACTTCGTCCTCCGCGTCCTCTAGGTCTTGGATACGCTCGCCGACCGCGAACTGAGAACAGCGGCACCTGGACTTCGGGGTGTTGAATATCTCGTCGCGAACGTCAACGCCAATCCCCGAAATCTGCCCGAGACATTCGATGGCGTGCTGGACGGCCTCCTTGGCCTCCTTGAGCCACTCCGCCGCCGTCGTCTCCCGGTAATACTGTTGTCCCACGAAACACCTCCTAAATAGATGTACGACGACCGGGCTACCAACCGGCCTGCCGCATTTCAGCGGCTCGCGCCGCTGTGGCCTGCGATTACCTGCCAAAGATGAAGTTGAGGCACGCATCGTCGCCCATCCCGGCGTCGATGAGTTGGTCGGTGATGATGTGCTGGGCCACCATCGCCCCGTAGCGGAATCCTTTGAAATACCGTTCCCGCGCCGCCGCCGCCACTTTGTCCGACTTGCTCATGTGCTTGGACTTCGCTAGGTCGGCATTCAGAATTACATAATGGTCAGCATTGTCCCGCTCGGCCGAAGCCTCCAACAGCGCCGTCACCAGATTGCCCACCAAAAGATTGACTGCCATTTGAACACCTCCGATTGAATTAGGGGTCGTCCCCGTTTGAAGGCGCGATTTAAAGCGGCGATTGCCAACGCTCCGATGGGCTTATGTTGTACCCCGTTGTCAACGGTGCCTTGCGGCCCCAGCCATCGGCTACGATTAATTCGCGCCCTCAAATAGAGAGGCGGACCCGCGCCCGCCGCCCCGAGGTGTTTTGAGGTGTCACCGGCTTATGAACTTTTCGGTCTCCGCTCTTTATGAGCGTCCGACTCGTTCCCTATCCGGTCGTGATGTTGCCGTTACAGCGTGACCGTTCCGGGACTCTCAGGGACGCGCCCATCGAAGTCTGTGCGATGGGTTCTGGCCCCTGCGCGGATACGTCTGCCGTTGACTTGCGGCATATCTTTTAGACAGGCTAGGCTCGACCCCGTGGCCGCCGGCTCTTCCTGTCTGCTCATCATCTTGTTTATCATGGCATCAGTATAAAACTCATTAAAACGAATAGCAAGTAAAAAGATTTTTCTATGTCGTTGATACGGCGATGGTTATAAAAAATCTTTCGAGGGGACAGAAGGCGGTGGCGGTTTTTTTGACGGCAGTTCTGGCACCCCGATAAAAAAGAACTTGCAAAATTTATCGACGTGTGTTATAAGAATTGCGAGAGACGAGATGAGAAAGCCAAGAACAATTCTTTTATGAATTCAAAGGGCTGGCGTAGGGGTGGCATACTTCAATGCAAATCTTAAGTCGGTGGTTCGATTCCACCTGTTCGTTTCGGCGAACATGGCGCAGTGGTAGCGCGAAGATACGAAGGCCGCGCCGATGAGGGTCGATGTAGTGCCAAACTCCTCGTCTCATCGCATCGACCTTTACGGATGGCGTAGCCGGGGAATCCTTCGCTTGAAACAAAGGCCCTGGCGATTGTTCCTCCGTTGTTCCGCCCTTGCTTTTTTAATGCATCAGACGCGTGGCGTAGATGGCGGTTACTTCGCCTGTGGAGCGTGAAGGCGGACGGCGAAAGCCGTTGCGCGCATACGTTCCCGCTATCGTTTGTTCCCGCGTTGAAATATTCGCCAATGAGACGAGTGGCGTAGGATGCGGATACTTCGTATAACAACGATTGCAGGTTCGAGTCCTGCCGCGCCGCCGGGCGCGTAGCCTAATGGCAAGGCACCTCCGCGTCCGCTGATTCCCTCGTCATAAATATCTCGCACGGAGGAGGAAAGGAAATGACGAGGTTCAACACCACGACGAAAGGCCGGAACACTTCGGCCTCCAAAGCCCCGACGGTCAACTACGAAGGCGCGCCCGCCTACACGCTCGAAGCGAAGGCGGAGTTGTATGCGCTGGCCGTCACGAGTCTTTTGAGCGACAAGTTCTATGCGACAACCGAAGCGGAACTGGAGCGCCTCACGCGGCTCGTGCAGAGCGCCCCGCCGGAGTTCACGGCGCGGCTTGCCGTCTATTGCCGTGAGTCGATGTGGCTCCGCTCAATCCCCATCATGCTACTGGCCGAACTCGCACAACTACACAGCGGCGACGACCTCGTGCGACGGGTCGCGGGCCGCGTCATCCGGCGCGTCGATGAGTTGACGGAGACGCTCTCATGCTACGCGCTTCTCAACCCGCGCACCGGAGCCAAGCAACTCTCGAAGATGTCCCACCAACTGCAACTCGGGCTGGCCGATGCGTTCGGGCGATTCGACGAGTATCAATTCTCTAAATGGGCCGGTGCGGGCAAAGGCATCTCGCTCCGCGATGTGATGTTCCTCTGCCACCCGAAGCCGACAGCCGAGCGTGAGGCGCTCTACAAGAAAATCGCCGCCAACGAACTCGGCGCCGCCTATACGTGGGAATCGGAACTCTCCGCGAAGGGCAACAACCGCGAGACGTGGGAAGCGTTGCTGGACTCCGGCAAGGTCGGCTATATGGCGTTGCTCCGCAATCTGCGGAACATCCTGAGCGCCGGCGTTTCGAGCGCGCACGTCGAGCAAGTCTGCGCCCGGCTCGGCAACGAAGAGGAAGTCATGCGCTCCCGCCAGTTCCCGTTCCGTTTCTTCTCGGCCGCGCGGGAATTGTCGGCAATGGATGGATTGAAGTTCGACCGCCGGGTCGCGGAGGCTCTGGAGCAGGCGATGACGGTCGCCGCCCAGAACATCAAAGGCATCGACACTGACGACCGCGTGATGCTGGTCTGCGATATCTCCGGATCGATGGACAATGCGCTGTCCTCCCAATCGAAGGTCAAACTCTATGAGGTCGGCATCGTCATGGCCTCTCTGCTCAACACGTACTTGAAGAACCCGAAGGTCGGGCTGTTCGCCGACCGGTTCCAACTCGTGAACCTGCCGCGCGCCGGGGTCCTGGCGAACGCGGCGCACCTCTCGAAGATGCAAGGCACGCTCGGCGGCTCAACGAACGGATATCTGGCACTCAAATTCCTGCTCCAGAGCAAAGCCGAGTTCGACAAGGTCATCTTCTTCACCGACTGCCAATGGTGGGACAGCGATCCTCGCTACGGCTACGGCATCGTGCATGAGTCCGCAACGCTTTGGGCCCAATATCACGCGCAGTTCCCCGCCGCTCGCGGCTATTATATCGACCTCGCCGGATATGGGACGACGCCCGTCCGCATCGACCGCGCCACGGGAATGTCATTCATCGCCGGATGGAATGAGCGGGTGTTCGAGTTGGTGGACCGCGCCGAGAACGGCTCGACGGCTATCGCTGAGATAGAGGCGATGGAACTCTGATGGGCCGCGCAAAAAGGAAACTGACATATGAGCGAACCGAAACTATGCCCGTTTTTGGTCATGGCCTATTGGCTTGGACAACTAACTAAAATTGAGGGGTTAGACCTTGACTCTTTCTGTCGAGAGGACAAGTGCGCCATGTGGCGGAAGAATTGGCACGTCACTAAATATTCAAAACCGCCCACCGTCCTGCCTATTGGATGGGAACCTGTCTTTTTCTGTGGCCTCGCGGGGGAGCCCTAGGCGATTCTGCGGTTAGGCCGATAAGCGCACAAAAATGGCTGGGATCGGCGCCGCCGTGATGAGGGTGGGGGATGACGGGAATGTCCCGGGTAGAGCACCGTAGGTCTGCGCTACGTACAGACCGCAGTTCATGGCCGTGCCGAGAGCGTTCGACGTGCCGAGTACGTTGATGACGCCCGCCACCGGGATGCAGTAGATGGCCGGGGTAGCCGCGCAGACGATGACGAGCCAGCAGAGCGTGTTGACCGCTAGGGCCTGGCTAATCGTGATGGTCTTGGCTCCGGTTGAGGTCACGTCTATTGTCCCCGCATCTAGGAGCAGGCTGCCCGGGTAGCAGTTGCCGCCGTCCGCGTAGATTCCCAGCCGCGCCGTGGTCGTGCTGAGGGTTGAAACGTAGACCCCGATCCGGTCCAGGGTGATGGCTTTCGGGCTGAGGAAAGGCATCGCGTACATACGGGCCGCCACGAGGGCCGTACCAGAGAGGGCCGTGCCCGAACGCGGCGAGGTATACCAGGCCTCGTAATTCGTAACCCCATAGTGACGGTAAAAGTTCACGTCCGGGTTGCGCGTGTCAGATAGCCGCGAATCGTTCCCCTGGCAGATCGTACCCGCCCCCGTCCCAAAGGACTCCCGGCTGTGCCGGTGGTCGGCCCGCGCCACGGACGCGCTAGAACCCTCGGCCGCGTAATCCCCCGGAGCACTCGCCCCGGCCGTAACGCCTACGGTATGCAGGGCATTGCCGTGGCTCGTGGGCGTCCGCGAATCCGAGAGGCGGCTGTCCGCTGTCACGACTGCTGTGCCGGTGACATCGGCCGGAGCATGGGAATGCGCCGTGGGCGTCCGTGCGTCGGAAAGACGGCTATCCCCCGTCCCGACTTTTCCGCCCAATGCTGAGTTAAGGTCCGTCTGCGCGGAAAGCGTGCCGGTGATGCCGCCCCATGCAGGTGCTGATGGCGAAGAGGCTCCCTGTTGTCCCCCGACCGCTTGGTTTATCATGTTCTGCAATTTTCTGGACAGCGCTTCCACGTCCTGCTTGAGCGCGATTCGTTTTCCTGATACCGGCATGGCTTATCCCCTATGTATAGATGATGGTCTGCGTGTCGAGTTGGGCGATGATTTCCGTCGTCGCGCTCTGCGGCTTCTTGACGATTTTCATAAT
>Ga0116120_1002169_pt1 | contig 12209 bp, 4 predicted proteins | sample June2015DPH_11_1_3_FD_89724 | JGI IMG/M metagenome (GOLD analysis project Ga0116120, IMG submission 89724) | Peatland microbial communities from SPRUCE experiment site at the Marcell Experimental Forest, Minnesota, USA - June2015DPH_11_150 | ecosystem: Environmental > Terrestrial > Soil >... | reverse complement strand
GGTTGAGCTGAGGTCTGAAATCTCCGGCAGGGTAAACGCGCGCGTGCTGGAGTCAGGGCCTGCGTCGAGCGTGGCCTCCCGCGAGAACTTCTCTGCCATGTCGAGGTTGTACACCTTGGCTGTGACTTTCAGGCTTGGAAAAGCTTTGTAGTACGAGTTCACAACCACGACGGAGCGGTCGTCATACGAATACTGGACGTGGAGCGGCTCGCAGGCGAGCTTGACACCGAAGTAGGAACCGCCGGGGCGAAGGTACCAGTCGTACAGGTGCCAGATCATGCTGGGCCAGGCATTGTTGAGCATCCACTGAATGACGCCGGTGGAGGTGTACTTGTTGCGGCCGAAGGCTTCCATCATGGCGCGGTGGGCCTCGTAAGCCTGCATCTGGGCCTTGCGCGAATACTCCTCCACGGAGGTTGAGGGGCCGTAGCGCTTGTTGAGCGCCTCGGTGAATACACTGAGAGTGCTGGACATGCCCCCGGCGTGGTATTCCCAGACGGAGTCAATCGGCCAAAGATGATCCGCCGGCAACATGCGGCGCAGACTCTCGATGGGCGGGATCGCCGGGCCGGGGCTGGTCTCCGTGTTAAAGCCAAATGCTCCGCCAAAGTTAGTGTCCAGGTACCAGAACGAGGGAGCTACGTATTCGTAGGGACCGGTCATCTTCACGCCGCTGGGGCCGACCGTGGTCGGCTTGGCCGTGGCCGAAGAAACCGAGGGGTTGGGCCACTCCAATTCGTCAAGAATCTTCAAGTACATCTTCTCCACTTTCGGGGGAGGCGGGTTATCGCTGCCGTACAGCCAAGTGAATACGGAAGGGTGTCGCTCCAACCGGCGGATCTGGTCGCGCAGGGATTCGGCGGCGACGGACTCATCTTCGGCATCCCACCTGCCCCATCTCTCCCAATGGTCGCAGCAGCACCAGCCGGGCATCACCAGGATCCCCAACTGGTCGGAGAGGTCGAAGAAGTGATCATCCTCCAGCTTGCCTTCCAGGCGCACGGTGTTGAGGTTCAGGTCGCGGACGTAATTCAGCTGGGCTTCCTGCCGCTCCGGCGAGGAGCGCATCAGCAAGTCCATACTGTAGCCCGCGCCGCGGATCAGGATGTTCTGTCCATTGATGCGGTACAGGCGGTGCCCCTGGCCATCAATCTCGGAGGTCACCTGGCGGATACCGAAGCGAATGTGACTCGAGTCTGAGATCTGGCCGCCAACCTCGAATTGCAGATCGAGTGGATAAAGGTTTTGTGGTCCGAGCTGTGCCGGCCACCAGAGGCGCGGGTTCGCCAGGCGAAGTTGCGGGAATTTCTCCGGCGTGAAGCGGACGACCTGGGTCTGGCCGGGGCCGAGCCGCACCGGCTGCGAGAACTCGGTGTTTTCGATCTTCCCTTTCAGCACGCCTTCGACCGCGCTGGCGCTGGCGTTCTTCAGCTCCGCCCTGACCGTGAGTTGAGCCTGGTCGGTGGAAGGCAGGTTGAGCTTGGTGAGCACCGCGGGGTAGCGCAGCGCGACGGGGCCGGTGGCCGTGATGTGGACGTCGCGCCAAAGGCCCATCTCTTTGTCGGGTGGCATGGGAGCCCAGTCCACCAGGGTAATGGCAAGGTCGTCCGGTTGGGGCGGAAAGACCTCGACAGCGAGCGAATTCTTCTCGCCCGGATGGGCGGTGGCGGTGACATCGAACTCGAACACCCGCCACGTACCCACCAGCTTATCGGCGGTGGCGATTTGGTGGCCGTTCATCCAGACGTTGGCGCGATAGGTGACGCCGTCAAAACCCAGCCAAAGAGTCTTGCCGCGGTTCTCGGCAGGGATCTGAAATTCCGTGCGATACCACCACGAGTGCCGGAACGGGCTACCTGGTGGTATGGGATAACTCGAAAAATTCTGGTAGATCGCGTACGTCGTGCCGGGAGCGGTACGTAGGTTCATGCCCACGTACGGATCGAGGAAGACGTGCTGCTCCACCAAAGCGCTGAACACGGTGGTCGGGACCGTGGCACGATACCACTCGCGCGCCTTGAATCCCGGCGTGGAGATGGCCGCGCCTGTTGCGTGCACCTCGTCCGAAGACTGGATGGCCCAATTCTCCCGAAGCAGCATATTAGGCGCGCCGCCGACTTCTGGTGGGGATGCAGCCCGAAGTGCAGTTGCACTCTGGATGAACATGAGGACGAGCAAGAAGGAAACACGGAACCTATTCATACCTTTTCCTCCTGCCGGCATCGCGCCGGCGTTGCTGCTACAGAATATTCACCCGGGATTTCCATTTTGGTTTTCTAACCGACGGGTAATATACAACTGATCGCCTCCGCAGGCAACGCTTCAACCCGGTTCTCGATGCTCTTTCCCCTTGCCTCCCACGGAACCATGGCCGTTTCGGGGCTTCTACGCACAGATTGCCTGGGTATTGGGTGGTTTTGCAGTTTTGATGGTTCTAGTGAGTGACCTGGGTAATGCGGCTTCCTGTGACTCAGGCGCGCAAGAAAAGCATTGAAGGGGAGAGCCCAAACCGGCCTGCAATGATTTCGAGATTTCCAGCGGACGTGTTCGGGGAATATGACCTTGAAGCGAGATAGGCAAAACGCTACGCTACACCTTACCAACATTCCGAGTTTGCACATTCCCAGGATGAAATACACGGCGGAATCAATGCAAACTAGAGGGCTGAATTGCCCAGAAGGTAACCAATTAACAAAGAGAGCATAAGCCGACAAGCACCCATGAAGCGCCGCAAGCCTCATCCAGGCAGATTAGCAAAAAAGCGCTTGGCCATCTCTTCAGTGATTCGGGTTCCCTTTTTGATTCCTAGAGCCTCCCTCACCTGCTTGAAAATTCCCTTCTGACCGCCCTTGTCGAAAGGAAATTTCTCAATCACGTCGAAGTGAACCGGCAGCTTGTCACTTATCCCAGATTCCCCCTCCCAAGGGGCATGTTCATCACACCAGTATTCAGGACTGGTGCGATAGCGGTCCCTATTGTTAATTGCGCCGGGCAGCTTTCCGATCTCAGGTCGTCGGCCGGTTTCGGTTCCGTCGCCTGAGCAGAACCGAACACGTCAGAACGCCGGTGGCAAGCCCGGCAGCCACCGCCGTATGACGCGAGCGCCTCACCGGCCCGACGACCGCGCCACGTTCCAACCTTCAACCTCCACCAGTGGGGAAGCCTCCCCCAGGTCCCGATGGCGGTACGTCGCAGTGACCTTCCGGACCTCACCCGGCATCAAGGAAAAGTAGTTGTCCTGCCACACCACCGGAAGCACCTCGTCGCCCCCTGCGCCCTTGCTGACGCGCAGCCGCAGGAAGAACGCCAGGTGGTTGGATGGGTTCTCCACCTGTATGCGCATGACCTCCTCATCATTGCTACCCGGCTCGGACGTACTCTTGAGTTTGAGGGACACGGGCGGCAGCTTGCCAAGCGCGCTGAAATCGGCGTAAGACTTGACCGCTGTCACGTACCACTCGGTGCGGTCCCAGTCGATAACGTCCGGCTTCGTCGATAGCCAGTACAGATTGGAGCTCACGAGCTCGCGCTGGGAATTCTCGAGCCGAAGTAGAATGAAGTACGCGGTCGAGAGACCCGCGATTTCGGGCAGAGGGAGCACCTTCGTGCTGCTGTCCGGCGGAGCGGTGATCACGACGTCTTTCGCAAATCTCTCATGCAAGTCCACGTCGTAAACCCGGACGGTCACCTTCAGGTCCGGGAACTCCTTATACAGAGAATTCACGACGAAGATCGAGTTGTCGTCGTAGGCGTACTGCACGTGCAGAGGCTCGCACGCCTTCTTCGCGCCGAAATAGGCGCCGGCGGGACGCAAGTAGTAATCATAGAGATTCCAGATGAGCGACGGCCAGGCGCTGTTCAGCATCTCGTGCGCCACGCCGGTGGCCAGATACTTTTTCTGGCCGAAGGCCTCGAACATGGCGCGTTGCGCCTCGTAGGCCATCAACTGTGCTTTGAATGCATAGTCCTCGAGGCTGCGCGCCTGCCCCAGGCGGGCATTCAGGGCATCCGTGAAGATTCTGAGGCTGGTGTCTTTCAAATCGCCAGCGCCGCTATGCAGTTCCCAGGTTTCGTCGATGGGCCAAAGGTGGCCAGGCGCCAGCATCAGGCGCAAGCTTTCCACGGGTGGAATCGCCGCGGTCGGGCTCGTCTCCATGAGGAACCCGGACGCTCCGCCCTTCTTGCGGTCGATCGACCAGTAGGAGGGTGGCACCCACGCATACGGATGCATGATGCTCTTGTAGCCGGTTCGGCCCAGCGAGCCGCTCTCGTTCTGCGAGGTCTGGAAAGGATTGGGCCAATCGTTCTCGCGAAGAATGGCCGTGTAAGCTTTCTCGACGGGCGGAGGAGGAGAATTGTCGTCGCCGTGCAACCACGTCAGCACGGAGGGATGGGTACGAAACTCGCGTATTCGATCTCCAAGCGAAGCGGCGGAAATGGAATAGTCCTCTGCGTCCCAATCCTTCCAGCGCTCCCAATGATCGCAGCAGCACCACCCGGGCAATAGCAGCAGTCCGTAGCGGTCGCAGAGGTCCAGAAACTCCGCATCTTCGAACTTTCCGTCCATGCGGAGCGCGTTCAGGTTCATGTCGAGGGCGTATCGCAGTTCCCATTCCCGCCGCTCCGCAGAACTCCGCAGGAGCATGTCCGACCACCACCCGGCCCCGCGAATGAGGACCCTGCGACCATTCACGCTGTACAGGAGGTTGCCGTCGGAGGTGAGTTCCGATTTGACGTCCCGGATTCCGAACTGCACCCTTTGCGTGTCTGAGACCTGCGGGCCAATCGAGAAGTCCAACTTCGCCCGGTACAGGTTCTGCTCACCCATCCTTGCGGGCCACCAGACCCGCGGATGCGCCAGATTCAACTGCCGGAACTCGGCGGGACTGAAGACGACCCGTTTGGTGGCGCCACCTTCAACCGTGACTGCCTTTTCGAATTTCGTTCCTTCGATTTCCCCCTCGAGGACACCAGCCACTGCGTGCTCGGTGGCGTTCTTCAGATCCGCGGTTACGGTGAGGTGCGCCGTGTCCAGGGAAGGGAGATCGAGACGCGATATCACGTTGGCGTTCCTAATCGCCACCGGTCCCGTCACCCGGATCCTGACGGGCCTCCAGATGCCCATGTTCTTGTCGGGCGGAGTCGGGTTATTGTCCACCCAATGCAACTGCAGGTCGTGCGGCTGCGGCGGAAACACCTCGACCGCCAGCACGTTCGGCTGCCCGAACAGGGCCGCGCCGCTCACATCGAACTCGTAAATGCGATACGTCCCCGCGACCCGGCCGGCGTCCGCGATGCGCTTGCCGTTCAGCCACACATTCGCGCGGAAATTGATGCCGTCGAAAGCAAGCCACACGGTCTTGCCGCGGTACTCAGGGCTCAGCGAGAATTCAGTTCGATACCACCAAGCGGATGCGAACGGACTATCGGGTGGCATCTGAATTCTCGAATAGAACTCGCCGATCGGATACTGCATTCCGGGGAGAGACCTGAGGTTCATCCCCGGGTACGGATCCGGATAGACCCGGAGCGCCACCAGCGCCGCGAGAACGGTCGTCGGGCACGATGCTGAATACCAATTGCGCGGCTGGTACTGTGCCGTCGAGATCACTTCACCCGGTTCCAGGGCGAGCCGCGTGGACTGTATCGACCAGCCGTCTCGCAGCATCTGCTCGGTCCCCGCAGCGGAGTTCGGAAGCGAACCGGCGTTGAGGGTCAGGCTGATACTCGCCAGCGCCAATCCGGCGACAACCTTTAGTAGCATCATGGTCGCGTCACAGGCTCTTTGCTCCATTGGATTTCACCTCCTTCTCTACATAACCGCCGCTCCCAAAAGGCTTGTTCCGGAATTTCCTTCTTGCCACTCGGCTGCGGGCGAATATACCCCGAGTTGCCTCCGCTCGCGATTTTTTTTGGATTCGTTCCAAGGCCCTGCCAAAGACTTGATCGACAGTGAAGAGCGGCTGATTCATAGGGGCGTCAAAGGGTCGAGGGAGTTGCTTAGTGGGCGCGGGCTCCAGATTTGATAGGCGTACGAACTTGGGGGAAGTCCTGTTCCCATCGGGCCGGAGTCTTCACGGATCCCGGCCGACTCCAGGGGGAGGATACCTGTCCCTCGCCAGAATCTCATCCGTGCAGAAAATGGGACGACCCCTTTTCGCGACAACCCGAAGAGGTAACCCCAATGCGACCGAGAATGTTCTGGGAGCACGACCATTCTCTTGGAGGGGAACCCGTGCGTACGCGCGGGTAGCGTATATACGCGAGGATGGGCGAGAAACTAGCCCGAATCAGGCAGACCGATCGTAGCGATGATGCAACCCGCCGAGTCGCTCATACGACAGGACGCGACCAGAGGCTTTGGAATGAGCTCTACAATTCGGCGTTTCCTTCCCCAGTCCGAGATGCGTGCGGTCTTCATGGTAGTAGCGGACGTATTCAGAGAGCAATCGCTTCAGATGACGTCGTCGAATGCGATGATGTGATCCAATAGGTCACGGCGGCAGCTGCCTACTCATCGCTCCGCCACACCGTTTTGCCAAGGACTCTCGAAGGAGGTCCGCGCCGGGCTCATTTTCAGGGATCGAACGGCCATGGGGACCTCCAACCCGTATTTCGCATCCCGGTCGAAGATTAGAAATCTGGACGCCGACTCGAATGGAAATGCTTCCCGTAGCTGCTGGATGATCCAATTGCTCCTCGGGTGCTTCGTGACGTTGAAGTGTAGGATCCGCCGGCGATCGTGGCTGATTACGAAAAAGCCATAGAGTACGCCGAAGGTGATCGTCGGGGCCGCGAAGAAATCCATCGCCGCGATACCTTCCCTGTGATTTCGAAGAAAGGCGAGCCAACGTTTGGCCGGTTCGGGATCCCTCGGAGCCCGTTTCATCCAGCGTGAGATCGTTCTCTCGGAGAGATCAAAACCGAGCATGCGGAGTTCGCCATGTATCCGCGGTGCTCCCCAGGTCGGATTCTCCGCAACCATCTGGAAGATCAATTCCCGAACTTCCTTTGACGTCGGTCTTCTCCCCACCTGCGTCCTGACCCTGGAGATCAGCCGCCAGTACAGGCGGAAGCCGGCCCGGTGCCACCGGACCACCGTCTCGGGTGTAACCTCTATCAACGATTGTTTCCATCCTGACCAGAATCGACGGACGGCAACCCAGAAGAGCTTGTCGAGCAGCCCTATTGTTGGCTTCGGATGCCGAGGCTTCAGCGCGGCGAGTTGTTGGCGTAGCGCGAGATTCTCGAGGAGGAGGCTCCGGCGTGCCCGCCAGAGGCGAACCAGTGTGCCGATGGACAGGACAATGAATCGAAACATGGCCAGGAGTTATAACAGAACAGTGGCGGGAGGGCAGCAGCTATGTTATTGATGTTGCAGGCGGCCAGAGTTTTGGCGAACCACAGGTGTTCAAGGACGGAGTTGGGTATGACCCCGCAAGACTGCTGGCCGCCGTACGGGGCCATTACGGCGAATACTAGCTAGCCGCGTGAGAAGGCGGGGGCCTCAGGCACGGAATACGGGGCTAGCGATTTGCACTTATCCTCGACAGCCGTCCGCACCGTTTCAGGCGGACGGAGGTCGGCGTTCCGCTTTGATCACCCCCTACCTGGGGCTTGCGGCAGGCCGATCCGGCGACAGAGGTCAGCAAAGCGCGGGTCATCGCGCAGGCAGTCGAACGGCGGGAAGCGGAGCCGCACCAGCCATGGGTTGTGGAAAAGCCGCAATCAACCTGTGACCGCTTGGGAGCGGAGGGAAGAATCATGAACATGGACCGCCGGAACATACTGAAGATCCTCCCCGCGATGGCCGGCGGGGCTGTCGCGGCGTCTGCGCACCTGTCTGCTTCGGCCTTAACGCTCCGCCTCGAACCTTCGGGCCAAGACTCATACCGGCCTCTTCAAGAAGTAAGCGTCCGCGGGGTGGAGACAGGAACCGTTATCGTGACCGATGGCGCCGGCAATCCTTACGTGCGAGAGACGGGGCGAGATCCCTTCAAGTTCAAGATCGGCGGCGCGCTTGGCGTCCATAGCATCGAGACCCTCGACTCGCAGGGAGCGCTCGTCGGCTCGACGAAGTTCCGGGTCGATTGCAGCACGGAGATCAAGGATGAAAACGGCGAGTTCCGCGATCTCCTGGCCAATGTCGTGTGGACCATCATGGACTGGAATCAAGAGGCGCCGGTCAATGTCCTCCGCTATAAGGGTCGAGTTTACGGGCTCTTTGTCAACTGGATTTTCGACCACACTCTGACAATGAAGGGCATGAAGTATTTCTGGCCCGATGTCAAGGATGCCGTCGATTTCTTCGCGGAGACGCAACGCGAGGACGGCATGATTTGGGAGAACTGTTACCCTGCGACGCCCGAAGCCAATTATTTTGACTGGAAGTTCGGCTATGACAATTTTGTGCGGCGCATCGAAGGAGGATTCCGCCAGTTGCGCCGCGCGCCCGTTGAAAGCCACGTGGAACAATTCTTCCTCGAAGCGCTGTACTACACCTGGAAGGCCACGGGCGATAACGAATGGATGAAGGCCAAGCTGGATTGCGCCATCAAAGCGGTGCGGTATGTGACGAGTGATCCATACCGGTGGTCGGGAAAGTACCAACTTATGCACCGCGGTTTCACGATCGACACCTGGGATTACGTTTCCGATGACCAGCAAAAGTTCGGGGAAACGGTTTTCGTGGTTTATCTTGGCAAGAGTGAGTTCGGCGTCTTCTACGGAGATAACACGAATCTCATTATCGGGTGCCGGCGTCTCGCCGAGATGCTGACCCACGCTGGGCGCGAGCAAGAGGCTCGGGAGTTCCTGGCGCTTGCCGATACGCTTCAGGAGCGCCTCGACAAGCTGGCGTGGAACGGCCAGTTTTATACCCACTGGATTGCGGAGAATCCGGATTATCACCCGGATGTCGGAGTGGATACTTCCCAACAGGTCTCACTGTCAAATGCTTATTCCCTGAACCGCGGCATTGCCCATGATAAGTGCGTGGAAATCATCCGGACATACCAGCGCATCCGGCGCGAGATGCCATCGACTTCGCCGGGCGAGTTCTACGGCATCTACCCGCCTTTCCAGAAGGACTTCACGCAAAACGAGCCTGGTGAGGTGTGGGAGTACGTCAACGGCGGCGTTCTGTCGATCGTCGCCGGGGAGCTGGCGCACGGGGCATTCGAGCATGGCTTTGAGGAATACGGCGCAGATATTCTGCGGCGCGAAAAAGCAGTTGCGGACCGGTACCGCGGCTACCTGCCCGTATCACTTCGTGGAAAAGGTGTTGAGACCCCGCGCAGGAATTTCCGAAAGCTCGACATGCGAAGCATTGCCGACGCAGACTTCGGAGCAGGGGCGCGGGGTGTGCCGGCATGGGTGGGTCAGCCGGGCCCCCGTACGCTGGGTGAAGCCCCCCTGGCGCAAGATCTGACAGGCATGCCGACAGGAGCCCAGGAACTCCAGGGCATACCCTTCGACGTGATTGACCCCGCATCCAACGGTCACCGCGCATGCCTGGGGCTGGCGCAAGAAGCCGGCTACACACGCAGCGCCAAGCTGCCTGTACACGCGCGGGCCTCAAGCATCTATCTGTTGCACGCTGCCGCCGGACCCGACCACACAGTCGGGACGCTGACGATGCACTACGCCGACGGCAGCTCCTATTCGGAGTATATCGAAGACGGCAAGAACGTGGCTTCCTGGTGGGAGCCGCATGACAGCAAGTACCACCGCGATGGCCCGAGAATCAACGACACGCTTCGGGTGGCATGGCACGGGTCGAGCCGGGGCCTGCCGGAGGTCGGCGTTTACGCGGTCGGATTTAACAACCCGCATCCTGACCGTGACCTCGCCTCCCTCGAGTTCGCGGCCGGAGTCGGAAACAGTAAGTGGATGGTGCTCGCCACGACCTTAAGCGATGCTCCGGTGTTTTTCGCGCCTTACGATGATCTCTCCACGGGGATTCCCGACGGATGGAGCGCCGCGGTCATTTATGCGCTCATTGAGGGGCTCGCCGGAGTTAAGGATGACGGAGTCGCGTTTAGCCGCGCACGGCTGGCGCCGCGCTGGGAAGCTGCGGGAGTCCGCAAGGCCGAGGTCACAGTGAAGTATCCGGCTTCGGACGGGTATTGCCATTACCGCTATCAGCGTGATCTCGCGTTGAGCCGGGTCACCGTAGAATTCACCGGAAGCGGTTCGGAATTCGAGCTCCACGTGCTGCTGCCCAAGGGTTTGCAGGTCAAGGCCGTGAGGTCGGATGGCTTGAAGGTTGGGGTAATGGGCAGAAAGGTGGAACAGTCCGAATACGCCGTGGTCCATGTCACTGAGAGAGGTACGCATCATTTGGAAATAGACTTCGTATGAGCCGCTCGTTCAAGTAGGGAAGCCGCCTCGCGACGCCATGACGTACTCATCCCAGAAGGGAATGTGGATCATGCAGAAGGTGAGCAAATGCGCGTGTTCCTTAATCATGCTGGTGACAGTGTGTGTTGCCGTCGCTCTTGAGCCTGCCCCAGCCCCCCCGAGTCTCGCCAACCCCTCACTATTGCCTTGTGGCCCCATGGCGTCCCTGGCGAGAAGGGCGATATGGGACCGGAAAAGGACACGACCAGACCAACTGACTTGGCTTAATCAACACAGGAGGATCCCATGCGGCAACTCAAACAAATCGCAGTTGGCCTCTTTCTCATCACACTGTCGTGGGCGGCGAACTTACACGCAGCCGAATTGCGCATTGGCACGGCGACCGCCGACATCACGCCATCGCTGCCCGCAGCCTTGTCGGGGCAGTTCAACCTACGGATCGCCCACACGGCTGCGACGCCTCTGACGGCTAACGTCGTTGCCCTGGAATCAAGCGAGGGCGACCGATCGCTCGACATGGCGATTTTGGTCTCCTGCGATCTTGTCGAGATCCCGAACGACTTGCTCACCCTGGTCCGCGACGAGGTGCACAAACGTCTGCCCAAGTTGGATGTGAATAAGATCTTCCTGAACGCAATCCACACGCACACAGCGGCCGTCTTGGAGAATGACGAATATCTGATTCCCAAGGAAGGCGTCACGCAGGTTGATGCCTACCGAGCTTTCTTTGTCCAACGCGTGGTCGAAGCGATCACACAAGCCTGGAACGGCCGTCGAGCCGGGAGCGTTACGTGGGGCCTCAGTCATGCCGTGGTGGCCTACAACCGACGCGCTGTTTACGCCAATGGCTCGTCGCAGATGTACGGTGATACCAATGTACCGGAGTTCTTGGGTCTGGAGGGTTACGAAGATCACGACGTCAACATGCTTTTCTTCTGGAATCAGGACGGGAAGCTAATCGCCGCTATCATCGAGGTGGCCTGCCCGGCGCAAGAAGTTGAGAATGACACTACGGTGAACGCTGACTTCTGGCACCCGGTGCGCGTGGCACTACGGCAACGCTTTGGCGCAGACCTGTGCGTGCTGGGTATGGTCGGCGCCGCGGGCGACCAGTCGCCGCACCTGATGTACCGCAAGGCGGCCGACGAACGAATGTGCAAACTCCGCAATTTGAGCCGTCTGGACGAAATAGCCCGGCGTATCGTGCTTGCCGTGGAGGAAGCCTACGAGGCCGTGAAGGATGATCGCCACGCCGACGCACGGTTGGTCCACAAGGTGGAGATGCTCACGTTGCCGATGCGGTTGATCACCGAGGCAGAATGCGCGGAAGCGAAGGCGGTGTGCGACAAAGCCGCGGCGCAGATCGCCGCAGACCCGAAGGCGGCCGACCAGGTCTACATGCGGCTGCAGTGGTATGGAGGCGTCCTAAAGCGGTTCGAGAAGCAGAGAACCGACCCGCAACCGAAATACGAGATGGAGCTACACGTGCTCCGCATCGGTGACGTGGTTCTGTGTACCAACGAATTCGAGCTTTTCACTGATTACGGGATTCGCATCCAGGCGCGCAGCAAGGCCCTGCAGACGTTTGTAATCCAGCTTGTCGGATCCGGCTCCTACCTGCCGACCGAGAAGGCCGTCCGGGGCGGCGGTTACAGTGCCATCGTGGAAAGCAATGTGGTAGGCCCGGAAGGCGGCCAGATCCTGGTGGATCGCACTGTGGAACTGATCAACGGCCTGTGGTCCGACGCGAAGTAGTCATGTTTCTCGTTCCCATAAACTGGGATCTCCGTTTTTCATTCGCGGAAATCTCGTCATTCCCGAAAGAACCGTGAAAGCCTGCAATGTTC
>Ga0116120_1002164_pt1 | contig 12218 bp, 10 predicted proteins | sample June2015DPH_11_1_3_FD_89724 | JGI IMG/M metagenome (GOLD analysis project Ga0116120, IMG submission 89724) | Peatland microbial communities from SPRUCE experiment site at the Marcell Experimental Forest, Minnesota, USA - June2015DPH_11_150 | ecosystem: Environmental > Terrestrial > Soil >... | reverse complement strand
TACCCGCCCGCGAACTCCCGGTCCCCGAAGCGCTCAGGTTGGAGCCGAGCCTCAACCCCCGAATCCACACCGCCGTGGAGATCCCCGATGGGGTTTTTGACCCCTACCGGATCTGCTTGAGCTTTCTGGCGAGCGCCCGCAGCCGTGGGGCGGAAGTGCTTACCTTCACCGAGGTGGTTGGCCTCAATCCTCCGCGAGGAGAGGTAAGCGTCATCTTCCGCCAGACCCGGAAGAAAATGACCATCGGCGCAGACCTGATAGTGAACGCGGCCGGTCCCTGGGCCGGCCGGGTCGCTGCTCTCGCGGGGGCGAAGGTCGAGGTGGAGGCCTCGGCCGGTGTGTTGGCCACCGTGGATGAGCGAGTGTGCAACAAGGTGCTCAACATCCTTTGCCCTCCGGCGGACGGAGACATTGTTGTGCCTTTGCGAATGTCAAGCATCCTGGGGACCACCTCTTGGACCGTGGCGAATCCGGACGATATCTCGATCCCCGAGGGTCACCTGGACCAGATCTTCAGGGTGGCGCAAGGGCTGGTTCCGGGCATCCGCCGATATCCTTTGAGAGGGGTGATGACGGCTGCCCGCCCCCTCATGGTCCAATCGGGTACAGGGGGACGGTCGGCCAGCAGGGGCTTCGCATGCTACGACCACGCTGGCGAGGGGGTCCCGGGCTTGATGTCCATTGTGGGTGGGAAAACGACCACGGCGCGCGCGATGGCCGAGATGCTGTCCGACCGGGTCTGCGAAAAGCTTGGGATTAGGGCGGAGTGCCGGACGCAAGATGTGCCTCTCCTCCCGCATCGTCTAGGGGTGGTGCGGTGAAACGGGGCACTCTCCTGCGCATCCATCGTGCGGCAGGCTGGGCCGACTTCCGGGTGGAAGTCCGGGGCGGTGCGTACGTGCTCGAGGCCCTGGAAGAGGCCTGGAGGCAAGACCCCACGCTGCTCTTCAGGCACTCCTGCCATCACGGCTCGTGCGGTACGTGCGGTATGCGGATTAACGGGCGAGAGCGCCTGGCCTGTCTTACACCCATCGCGGTGATTGGAGATCCTGGGCGGCCGATCCGGCTTGAGCCGCTTCGCAATCTCCCTCTCATCGGGGACTTGCTGGTAGACCTGAGCCCGCTCGCGCAGGGGATAGAGACGACGAACCTCCCATTGACTCGGATGGTCGGGGACGGGGACGGCGATGGGACTCCGGTGTTTCCGTTCGTGCGCTTCGAAAACTGCATCGAGTGCGGGTTGTGCTTGAGCGCCTGTCCAATCGCTGGACACGACCCCCGCTATCTTGGCCCGGCTCTCCTCGCGGCGGCTGGGCGAATAGTCCAGGAGCCCCGCGCCAGCGACCCCGGATCGGCTCTGGCGCAAGTTGACCGAGAGCACGGAGTGTGGAGGTGCCACGCCGCTTTTGACTGCACGGAGGTCTGCCCGACGGGTGTGGATCCCGCCGGTCTGATCCTCGGACTGAGAGGGCGTCTGCTCGCCCATGCGCGAAAGGGGAAGGCGCGGTGATACACTCCCGCTGGTTTGCAAGGGAAAGATCAGCGGGTCGCCTCGCGTTCATGCTCCATCGACTGACAGGGCTCGCCCTGGTCTTGTATCTTAGCCTCCATCTTGCCGTGCTGAGCCGCTTGCGAGCCGGACCGGGAGCCTGGGACTCTTTTGTGCATCTCGTCAGCACTCCGCTTTTCCTCTCACTGGACGTCCTGCTTTTGGGGGCGGTCCTCCTTCACGGGCTGAACGGGCTCCGACTTACGCTGCTCGGGCTTGGGCAAGGAGGAGGGTGGCAGAGAAAGCTCTTCTGGATGAGCCTGGGCATCGGCCTGGGTCTTACTTGTTTGGTTGGATCTGCCATGTTTCTTCGGTAGGGAGACGGGGCGAGGAATGGGAGCACGGTCAAGCGCCGGAATGGCAAGTTGGATCCTGCAGGCGATAACCGGAGTGCTTTTGATACCGCTTGTCGGCCTCCACTGGGTCGCGCAACACTTCCTCGCCGTTGGGGGGTTGCGAGACTTCGCGCAGGTCGTGGACTACCTCCGGACACCCCCCGTCTTTGCACTTGAGACCGCGTTCTTGGTCGTGGTCACAACGCATGCGCTGCTGGGTGTCCGCGCCGTTATCCTCGATCTTGGGCCGAGCCCTCGCACACTGAGGCTGTCCGACCTCGCACTTGTCCTGGTTGGGATCGGTGCGGTCGGGTACGGGCTCGCGCTCACCCTTGCCCTGATACGCTGAGCAGGGGACCGGAAGGGCTCATCTCTGGCGCGGTCGGGTGCCGTTGCGCGGTGTAGACTGCGTGACCGCCACGTGCAAAGGTCTGGTCGGCATCGCTCGGGGCGAGGCTCGCTCTTGAAGTCGAAATGGACAGGAGGTGGGACATTTCACGCGACTCATGCACAGGGCATCCAGGGGGTGCTCAGTAGCGCCATTGGTAACTCGTGTTTTCGGAGGATCGGCGTTAACGCTATGTGCGCTGCCAGGGGTTCTCGGACAGGGTGTGTGCCTGATGGAGAGGGGGCATCGCGGCCGTGGCAGTCTCTATCCTCATGGCCTATCCGGCGGCCCCGGCCCAGCTGGAACCTCGCGTTCCCGCGCGAGGTGAACGCCGAAGCTTTGCGCGCTAGGCCAGGCTTAGTGTCGCAGAGAGGCCAGGGTAATCGGGGGTCGGAAAGGCTAGCGGAACTATGGACTAGGTCGGATGGGGTTCAGCTACCTCTTCCGATACACGGTGAAGGAGTAGACGTCGGCAAGATGGTACTCGTGCGAGGCCAGTAGAGGCCGGCCACCGGTGTTGTAGTCCGTTTGCGCCAGGAACATCAACTGCGTACCCTGCGGGACGAGGAGTTTCTCCGCCAGATGAGAGTCGGCCACGGCGGGTTTGATGGTTGCAACCCCGTAGGCCATTGAAAGGCCAAGGCGATGCTCGAAGAGGTAGTACATCGACTTCTTCTGCAGCAGAAAGCGCTCAACGCCAGAGAGGCCCATGGAGGGGCGACACAGATCCAAGAACTGTGCGAGGAATCGGTCTGAGGAATACACTACTCGCTTCCCGCCTGCGGTGCGCACACGTTCGACTTCGATCAACGGGGTGCCAAGGGCGGTATCAAGGAGATCGGCCCAGATCTCCTCAGCCTGGACCTGGCGTACGTTGATCTGGGCATCGCCTGGCTCCCACCCCGTGGACCGGATGAGTTCGGTGGTGCTGATGTTGAGGTCGAGGCGGTTGGGCATCAACAACTGCTGGGTGACAAAGGTGCCCAACCCATGCCGCCGGATGATCGTGCCTTCTTGATGAAGGATGTTCAGCGCGTCGCGCAGGGTGTTCCGGCTAATCCCAAAGGCTTCGGCGAGCTCGATTTCGGGGGGAAGTTGGGTGCCGGGCTTCAGCTTGCCGCTGACTATCAGCGTGCGAATGCGGCCGCAGATCTCCGTGGTCTTCCTCTGTTTGAGCGCGGGCCGCGTGAAGAGCCGAAGGTTCACAGCAGCGCCAACAGAGTCGTCGTGACGGGCTCGCAGAGGCGACATTGAAGTAGTGTCCCTGTCTCGCGTCACACGAGGACGCTTCTCCAATTGATTCTATGCCACCAGTATCAGGAAGTCAACTTGGCACATTCCCGTCGCGCCAAATGGGGCCGAAAGGGTCCGACGGCCGAGTAGGAAGCGATGGTTCCACATAGGCTTCGGGAGGGAGGTACCCGCTCGAGCTGGCCGCCTCGCCCACTTACCGGCCGCGGTTCCGGCTGCCGGGCAGGTTCAGTAGCTTCCGCTGGCATTGCAGCAATCGGCGGAATGGTGCACTACAACCGCTCGCACGCGGAGTCCGCGCGCCGCAGCGGCTACAACCTCCCAGTCCCCGGCTTGAGCCCACTATCATTGCGGTCGCCTGCGCCCTGAGTTCCCACGTTGTGGAACAACGTGAAGCCCGCCCTGGTTGGGGTCAGTCTGGTGCCGAAAGCAGGTAGGAGGGCTCGACACACTCCAGGCCTCTGCGGGATATGAGCCTCCAGGGGGCCCGGGGGGTACTTGTCGGGAGGGCCGCGAGCGCCATCTGGCCCAGTGCCATGCCTCCGGGGCAGCGGGAGGAGCGGGCACCATCCTGGAAAGCCGCCTCGGTCGATGTCTACAATCACCGGCCGATGTAGCATGCTTCAGGGCCACTCGCCGCCGACTGCAATCGTTCTCCGGCAAGGGAATGTTGGGAAAAGTTGAAAAGTGGACACCTTCGAAGTTCGAAAGTGGACACGGATGCCTTCTAAAGGGAGAGTGATGGACTGGAGCATCTGGTTCTTGAACCAGACGCGGATGTCCATGATTCCGTGGCCCTCATTGGGGACTAGATGGAGCTCGACCTCTTCGTAAGGCAGGGCCCTGGGGATGTATCTCCCGGCCGAAGAGTGAAATGCGGCGGAAGGCATTGGCCATTCGGTGCTCCCTCAGGCAGCCTGCCCGGGCCAGGCCAGGGAAGACGTCTTTGGGCGAGGTGTAGGGCTTGGGCAGAGCAAAGGGTCGGAAGAGGCTGTTGGCTTCCTTCAGGGCGCGGGCAAAGCGGATGCTAGGGATCGCCTTCGTGCTGGAGTGGACCTGGTGGTTGTTGTAGCTTCCTAAGTGGCCACTGGCGTAGAGCAGTCCGCGTCTTCACGAAGGACGACCCGTACCTGCTCCAGGGTGGAGAACCTATCCAGGGCGCAGGTGCACGCGATGGGCGTTCGTGTTCAACGCAACAGTGTGTGACCGGTGCTCCTTGCGTCCGGCATGTATGCGAGCCCAGCCGGGTAAAGGCCGGGTGGTGATGATCCATCCGCGCGAGTGTCTTCTCCAAGCGGCCTGGGTGTTGCAAGCGAGCCCTGCCTTCCGGGAATAGCGGAAGAAACGCCATGCGGCCGAGCACCGCATCGTGCGCTTGTTCCAGCTGGGGGTTCGCCAATCAGGTTACTTTGGACAAGCCAAGACCTTCTTCCAGGTAATGCTGGCTGCCACGGTGGCCAACCTCACGCTCACCGCCACCAAGATGAATAGGATGAGACCGGGAAGCAGGGGCAGGGAACCCTTGGGCTCCTTGTTGTCCTTGCTGTAGGTTGCGCTTCGGGACCTGCTGCAAGACAACCTGCCTCAATTCGCAGGCCCCTTTCGCCAACCACGACCTGGCTTCCGGCCGGGCTTCTAGACCAGGGGAGCGGAGCCGGATTCCACCCGATTCCATTAGGATTTGGGCCGCCTGGATGTGGGCCCAGGTCGTCTCCTGGAAGAAGAAGTCGGCGAAGAGGAGCTTCCGGCTGAAGTCGTCGATAGAGGTGATGAGGGTCCACTTCTCCTTGGCGTGGGGGGGGCCAGAGGTGAAACGAGGCGTTATGCTGAACCAGGGGTCCGATAGAAGTGGTTAGGACTTCGCGGTCGTGGTCTTTGTTCTTGGGCCGGGGCCGATAGCAGCCCAAGGCTTTGGCGCGCGTCGTGATCGTTGTTGCGGAGACATGGATCCCCCTCTTCTCCAGACGATCGTGCAGGGCCGAATAGTTGTAGCCGGAGATGGGCAGCCGAGAATCCTCGACCCGCCTCCTCGGCCACCGACAGGCGACAGGGTGTTGCCCGTTCATACGAGAGCGAAAAGGTCTCTGGGCCCTGCCGGTACTCCTTGAGCAGGTCAAGGAAAGGGCTGTTGCCAATTCCCAGTACCTCGTGGACGTCAGTCCCTTTCACATTGCCCTTGACGTAGGCCCGAAAGAGGAATCTGAGTTGCTCGCTCCCGAATCGCTTGCCCGCCCTGGAGGCTGGACCAGGGTGGATTTGCTCCATTTGTGCCTCTGAGTGGTTCGCCGGAGGGTACCAGGTGTCCGCTTTTCAGCTTTGAATAGCCGCCCTCCGGCGAGGGATTGACAAGGGGGGAATGAGGTGTAGAATGAATTAAAGGTTGGACGTCCAGCCTTGACCTGGCAGGGATCATCTATGCGCACAGACCTGTGGTCGAGCGAGGGCGAAGTTGGCGAGACCCCCCGTTGTGGGGTCAAGTTTCATTGGCCCCAGCACTTCACCTCCGCCTCGCAGCGACACCAAGCTAGTATCGCGTTCCGGAGATAACCTGACGGATTTTTGCGAGTTCCTCCGGGATTGAGGCAGCTACGCTGTTGAGAGTGTCGCCTGATATGAGCCAGATCGGCCCCTCAAGCTAGGCAAAACAGGACGTAAGGGATACACCATTTATTCAAGGAACTTCCAGAACGCCACACTAGCAGTTCTGCCAAAAACCCCAACCATATGTCTCCCGATCACGGCACTGACGTGCCCTTCATAGAGAGTAGCCTTGTATCGGATAGGGGCTCGTGATCGCCCCAATCCGAACATAACGGGCCGGACTGATGACATGAAAGCGGCAGGCGTCATTCTCGGAAGTTCACCCTCTTCTTGTGACGCGGCCCGCTCTTCAAACCGAAAGGTTCAAAGGAGAATACCTGTAGGAGGGCCTATGCATGATTGTGCACGCGATGGCGTCTTCCTTCTCGATCAGCCTGACAATGTAATCCTCAGAGAGGAAAGGTTTCTTCCATGACAGAGAAAAAACTGATTCGTCAATTTCAGGAGGGCAAGATTGGCCGCCGCGAATTCATCAAGACGGCAGGGCTCCTCGGAATGTCGCTCCCGGCCATCGCCAGCGTTCTGGCCGCCTGTGCCGCTCCGCCCACCGGAGCCCCAGCAGCGACGGCAGCGCCAGCCGCCGCTGCAACTGCTGGCGCTCCGCCCACCGGAGCCCCAGCAGCGACAGCAGCGCCAGCCGCCGCGGCAGCAGCTGGGGTCGGGGCCGAGACCTTTGTGATCGCCACTTCAGAAGCGGTCACGGGCAACTGGGATCCGACATCCCACACCAACCTGGGCCAGCTGATCGTCGAGAATGTGCTCTACGGCCGTCTCTACGACACGCCATGCACCGCAGAAAACCCGACGGAGGTCGTTCCGGACCTGGCGCTCTCCCATACCTGGGTGGATGACAAGACCATTGAGTTCAAGCTACGCCAGGGCGTCAAGTTCCACGACGGGTCGGATTTCACCGCCGCAGACGTCAAGGCGACCGTCGAGTACTACTCGGATCCCAAGAAGCCGGGCTTTTTCTTCCTGCAGAACATATACACAGGTGAGGTGGTCGACAATTACACCGTGCGGGTCAGCTCGGAAAAGCCGAATGCCTCGATGCTGTGGGGCCTCAGCTTCGTACGCATGTTATCGGCCGCTGACATCGCCAACCCGAAGACACTGGCCGCAAGACCCAACGGAACCGGCGCCTACAAGTACGTGGCCCAGGAGAAGGACGCCACGGTTTGCACGCGGCACGACGCGTACTGGCAGGCAGGCGCGAAAGTCAAGAACTTCAACTTCCAGTACATTGGCGATGTCAACACGAGGCTGTTGGCCCTGCTTGCCGGAGAAGTGGATGCTGCCGAGCGGCTGAATCCTGAGCAGGCGGCGGCTGCTACGGCTCAGGGAGGCTTCGACGTTCAGATCGTGAAGAGTGTCGAGCCGGTTTTCGTCCACTTCCGGGACAACAAGCCTCCCTTCCAGAACAACCCCAAGTTGCGTCAGGCCATGGCCTATGCCATAGACCGCGAAGCCATCTGGAAGATCATGGACGTCGCTGGCTATCCGATCTATGCCCATATCCCGCCCACCAAGCTGGGCTATGCGGCCGTGCCTGGCTTCCCCACGTTCGATCCTGCCAAGGCGAAAGCCCTCCTGGCGGAAGCAGGTTACCCGGATGGCAAGGGCCTGCCGACGCTCGAATTCAACAGCCCGGTCGGACGCTATCCCAAGGACAAGGAATGGGCGACCTTGGTGACCGCCATGTGGCAGAGCTTCAACATCCCGGTCCACCTGGTTGTGAGCGATGCTGCCGCCTGGGGTGACATGCTCTACAACCCGGATAAGGGGCACATGATCACGTGCGGCTGGTGCACCGGATCGCCCGAGCCGGACTTGATCCTGTGGCCGATGTGGAAGAGTGGCATGGCCGCCATCACCTTCATCAGTGATCCCGACATCGACGCAGCCTTGGTGAAGGAAAACGGCACCGTTGATGCCACGGCACGTGCGAATGTCCTTGCTTCCGAGACCCTGCCTCTCCTGGTGGCGAAGATGCCGAGCATCCCGATTGCCGGCCACTGCATGGTCACCGCGGTCAACAAGCGGGTCACGGGATTCCAGCAACTGGCGAGCGGTAACTACGGCATTACAAACCTTGGGAAGTCGGCCTAGCAGGCAGCGGAGAAACCCCGGGTTCGGATGGGTGGAGTCAGCGAGAGAGCCACACTCGCCGCGCAAAGTCTCTCTGGGGCAGCAGGAGGCGCCTACCAGGCGCGGACGACCGATCTGCTATTCGCCCCACTTTCCCGGACTCCCAGTGCTTCTTTCGGACCCTGCCAGGTCGTCGAGGTTTCTGCGAGGCCTCCTATCTAGGAGGCCTCGCAGAATATGGCCTCTCAAGAGTTCCATCCAACCGCCAGGTTCAACTGCGGGGCATCTGCATCGATCTGAGACGCCATCGGGGTGCCTGCCGAGCAGGTTGCAAAGACATGCTCTCGTGAGTCGGAGGCGACTGGAATCAAGATGCTTGAATACGCGTTGAAGAGACTGATCTGGGGCTTGGCGGTCGTCATTGTGGTGGCCTTCGCGGTCTTTTGCCTGATCCGGGTCATCCCTGGAGACCCAGCCCGCCTCATTGCGGCCGGGGGGGCCACTCCAGAGATGATCCAATCGATCCGGCAATCCTTAGGCCTCGATAAGCCGATTTTGGTCCAGTTCGCCGGATACTTGTCGCAGGTCGTCAGGGGCAACTTGGGGACTTCGATCTTCCGCTCGGCAGGCGGAAGCGCCCACACGGGCATGCACGAGTTCCTGACGCCGACCGAAGAGACCGGCGTCCAGCAGTACGCGAAGGCCGAGGTCTTAGGCCTGATTATTGAGCGGGTGCCGTATACCTTGCTCTTGACCGGGCTGGCGATGGTGTTTGTTGTGGTAATCTCGTTTTCCCTGGGTATCTTGGCTGTCCTCAAGAAGGACACGATCTGGGATAAATTGGTGCTGTTCATCGCCATCTGTGCGCAATCCCTGCCCAACTTCTGGCTGGGGATTGTCTTCATCCTGCTGCTGTCGGTGAAGCTGAAGCTCCTACCCACCATGGGCTACCAGGGTCCGGCCTACGCCATCATACCTGCCTTTGTCCTATCGCTGTCCCTGATCCCTTTGTGGCTCCGTATTATCCGGCTAAGCCTGGCGGATGTTTTGTCGGCGAATTTCATCACAGGGCTGCGAGCCAGGGGCATCCCGGATCGCCTGATCCTGTTCAAGCATGCTCTGCGAAGCATCGCTATTCCGCTGGTCACCGTGTTTGGCGTCCACCTCGGATACCTCCTCGGCGGCGCTATCATCGTCGAGTTCGTCTTCAATTACCCAGGCCTGGGCCTCCTGACCATTATTAGTATGCTGCAAAGGGATTTTCCTATCGTCCAAGGCGTTGTCTTGCTCTTTGCGTCGGTCTTTGTCCTGATCAATATTGCAGTCGATATCATCTACGGATTCATCGACCCCCGGGTAAGCCTTGAGTAGCTTGTAGATCGCCATCGATACCGATACTGGGCGACTCTGGAGAATTGATTGCTATGCCAAAACTACAGAGCGGTGGTGAGCACGTGCGGGGGCAGGCGGCGCCCAATCCTCAAGAGCCGCGAGTTGAGATGCAGCAAGGCGGTAGTACGCCTGAACCTATGGCGAAAAGCACCTTTTGGGAGCGCATCCTGCGAGATAAATCCGCCATGACAGGGACGGTCATCCTGGCCGTGTATGCATTTGTCATCTTGTTCGCCCCACTGATTGCCCCCCACGACCCCTATGCGATCGACGTGGACAACATCTTCCGGCCCCCCTTCTTCATGCGGGGCGGGACGATGACCTACCCGCTGGGGACGGATGAGCTCGGCCGGGATCTGCTGAGCCGGCTGATGTTCGGCATGCGCCTGTCGGTATTCATGAGTACCTGCGTCGTGGCGCTGATCGTCGCCTTTGGTACCGTCGTTGGTCTCCTGGCAGCCTATTACGGCAAATTGGTGAACGTCTTGCTGATGAGGGTCACGGACATCCAGCTGTCGTTCCCTGTGGTTGTCCTGGCCATCTGCGTCCTGGTATACACAACGCCCACGGTGCCGGCGGTCATTACCGTGCTGGCGATTGGCAACTGGCCCGTGTATGCGCGCGTGGCGCGGAGCCTGGGGCTCACGGAGAAGGCCAAGGACTATGTCAAGGCAGCCCAAGCCCTGGGTGCCAGCGGTGCCCGCGTTATTTTCAAGTACATCCTGCGCAATATCGCCGCCTCCCTCTTGATAGTCTGCATCCTGGACTTGGGGGCCATGGTGATCTGGGAGGCGGTGCTGGGCTTCATCGGCCTGAGCGTGCTGCCGCCGACGCCGACGCTTGGGAACATTATGGGCGCTGGATGGGACTACATGGTCAATGCATGGTGGATCGCCACGCTGCCTGGCATCATCGTGTTTTTCCTGCTCTTTGGGCTGTCTCTGCTCGGCGAGGGCATCGCGGGTGCCTCCGGCGTTCGCGGGAGCATGCAAGTTAAGACTGTTGTCTGAGGTCAGGTCAATGAGCAGCGAAACCATACTGGATGTCAGGAACCTCAAGACCTACTATGCCACCGACGCCGGGATGAGGAAGGTTGTCGACGGCTTCTCCTTCCAGGTGAAAAAGGGCCGTGTTTTGGGATTGGCGGGCCCAGGCGGCAGCGGCAAGACCACCGTTGCCCTGTCCGTGATGAGACTGATCGCGCCCCCAGGCAAGATCATAAGCGGCGAGATATTCTTCAAGGGCAGGGACCTGCTGAAGCTGCCGGAAAGGGAGCTGGCCAAGTTGCGCGGCTTGGAGATCAGCATCGTCTTTCAGGACGCTTCTTCCTACATGGATCCTCTCTATGTAATTGGCGACCAACTGATGGAGACGATCCAGGCCCACAGCGGGGCGACAAAAGAAGAGGCCAGGAAGAGAGGGATCGAGCTTCTCACACGCGTCGGCATCCCGGATGCTGTTGACCGAATGAAGAACTTCCCGCACCAATTCAGCGGCGGCATGCAGCAGCGGGCACTCATCGCCATGGCGATTGCGAATAACCCGACCCTTCTCATCTTGGACGACCCGACACGTTCTCTCGATGTAACAATCCAGGCCCAGGTCATCCAGATGCTGGTCCACCTGCGGGAGCAGACCGAGGTGGCGATCCTGCTGATCTCGAGCAACGTCGCCCTAATGTCTCAGTTCGCCGATGACATCGTCATCATTTTCGGCGGTCGGTGCATCGAGATGGGACCCAAGAACACCGTGCTCGGCTCCCCGCATCACCCATACACCCGAAGCCTCTTGGAAGCTATTCCGGTGCTCGAAGGAGAACGACTCAATCGATTGAAGGTGCTGCCTGAATCCCGGGGTTTATGGGAGGGGAATGGCTGTGTATGGTATTCGTCATGCCAGTATCGTATGGGCCGATGCGCCCTTGAGGTGCCCCAGCTGGCCGAGGTCGGGGAGGGGCATTACTCAGCCTGCTTCCTCGGCGCCCACGAACCCCATAAAATTGCGACCTAGAAGGATGACGCGGAGCATTGCATGACCAACCACGAGACGCCCATTCTCGAAGTCGTTGATGCTTACAAGTACTATGACCTGAACACGCTGACGGTCTTTCGCAGGGTAAGGGAAAAAGTCAAGGCGGTGCGGGGAATCAGCCTATCGCTTCTGGAAGGCGAGGCGCTGGGGCTGGTTGGCGAGTCGGGCTGCGGCAAGTCGACGCTGGCGCGGCTGATCGTCAAGCTCGAGACGCCGCAAAAGGGAACCGTCCTCTTTCGTGGGCGGGACATCTTTGCAATGTCGCCGAGCGAGAGCAAACAAACCCACCGAAAGATCCAGTTGATCTTCCAGAATCCGTTCAGCGCCCTCTCGCCCGAGATGACCATTGGCGCGCACGTCGCCGACGCGCTCGCCATTCATCATATCGCCAAGGGCAAAGCCGCCATCGAAGAGCGGGCCAAGGAGCTGCTGGATACGGTGGGGCTGGGCCGGGGGGTCTACGATACCTATCCGGCTCATTCCAGCGCCGGGGATCTGCAAATGGCCAATATCGCCCGGGCGCTGGCGCCAAACCCCGAGATCCTCATCAGCGATGAGGGCATTTCGGTGCTCGACGCCTCCG
>Ga0116120_1002161_pt1 | contig 12234 bp, 5 predicted proteins | sample June2015DPH_11_1_3_FD_89724 | JGI IMG/M metagenome (GOLD analysis project Ga0116120, IMG submission 89724) | Peatland microbial communities from SPRUCE experiment site at the Marcell Experimental Forest, Minnesota, USA - June2015DPH_11_150 | ecosystem: Environmental > Terrestrial > Soil >... | reverse complement strand
TAGGAGGAGTATAATCGTCATCACCAAACGAATAGTCGTCATCACCAAACGAAAAATCATCGTCCCCAAACGAGAAATCGTCGTCCCCGCCAAAATCATCATCGTCGCCTCCAGTGCCGCGGGCAATATTTTTTGACGCACTTCCGGCAGCATTCATGTTGAGTGAAAGTTTAAACGCCTGGAGGGAAAGGTGCGGAATCCCATTTTGGAAGATCGTTGACGGCTCCCCTTGTCCGAAATTCAGATTCTGCCCGGCCAAAAACGCAGCCCCGCTTTTGCCGAGCACCACCGCCGCCATTTCTTTAATCGTGCCTCCGGGAAGGGAAATTGGCGCCGGGGTGATGTAAATGCGCACATAATTGGCATCCCAATTCCCAAAATAGTTGGTTAATTGCGACCAGAGGTTGGTATCGTAACTTTGCAGCAACTTGCTTCCATACCCAAGTGAAGCCGACTGGCCCAGAGCCACATAATTGCTTTTGGTCAATTCGATGATGCCATTAGTTAGTGGCCCGGCTAGAATATTTGCCTGCCAAAGCAGGTTTACCGATGAGACTGCATTGGTGGCACTATAATATCCATCAAAAATGTCATGCTCCTGCGCCCCCATTTCCCCCACCATGATCATGGCAAAATCATTTACCCCGCCGGTCAGTAGATCGGCACCGGAAGCCAGATTCATCGTGCCGTTGCCCGCATAAGCCATGTCATTGTAATAAACATCCAAGGTTGGCTGCGCGGAATTATTTGTGAACGTCAACTTGGACAGCCCCTCGGAAAACCACGAAACCAAGTGAACCTTGTGCAGATTTTCACCCGTTACTTTGAACTTGTCCACGTGCCGGTAGTAATCCATGCCCACCAAATAAGCTGCCAAGCCTTGGGCATTTTGTAACGCAGGTTTGTAGTTGGGGTTGATAAGCATCTGTTGCTCCATTTGCCAGTAATCTTGCATCAGCACATTCACCATGGCATCGGAAACCTGGCCGACATTCAGGCAAATCGCATTGACTTCGTTGGTTTTCAATACCCGGCTTTGGCTGGTAACCAATTGTTCAAATATTCCCAGATAATTATTGGTAGCCGGGACGGCGCTGGGATTGATCGCCTTGTGCTGGCGATGAATTATTGAAAGCTTAAATGATGATCCCGTATTCGTACGCGTCAGGTTCAAAACCTGGATGTTGGTCAGGGAGGAATCATTCGTGTAGCCGCTTGTATTGGTGTTGCCGGCCAGATAGGGAGCCAGCCACAGTTGCAAATTGCCCCCATTGGTCATGACCAGAAATTCACGGTTGTGCAGGTCGGCCAGGCGCAGTTCGCCGGTATCGACAAACTGGTTGGTGTTTAATGTGCTGTAGAGGCGCACCTCCACGGTGTTGAAAATGTTCGTCATTTGTGGCGACACGTTGGTTATCACGCTGCCCGCCAAACTGTCAACCACCACCGCCTGCGACTGGTTGGCCACCACATTGGGCACCGGAAAATCTTGCCACTGCGAATAATAATGTTGCCGGTTCACCACCGTCATGCCGATATCGACCAGCGAAATGCCCGGATTATCCCACGCCAGCACCGCGCTGATAAAATCCGGAAACAAGACGCTGGGCTGGTCATGTTGCGGGTCCAGCCAAAAGATGTTCGGATCTCCGGAAATGTAGCGGGTCAACCATTGCGCGCCGCTGTTGTAGCCACCGGGCATATAATCATAAAGATTCAGCCCCTCGATCATCTCGGTGTCCTTTAGCCACGGGAAAAAATTCACACAATTGGTGCCGATCTGGGCCACCACCCACGGATAATTCACCGTTACCAGGCTGTTGGTGGTATAGACCACCCCATTGTTGTCCACCGCCCCATGAATCTGCATCTGCAGCAATGAACTCAAACGCGTGTCCAGCATTTGAATGTTGTTGTTGGTCGGAAACACATAGGCCGCCGGATAGCCGGCTGACCGCAACAGGTAAACCAGCAGCGCGCATTGTTCGATGGGCGAACCCTCCCCCTCCAGATAAACCCCCAAGGCACCCCGGCTTACCCCATCCTGGGTGATGGTGGGCGCGGATGCATTCCCCGATTGTTCATTATAGCTGAGCGCATCGCATAATTGGATTTGATTTTGCACGTAATTCGCCAGCGCAATCGGATCATTCCTCATGCTGGCAACAAACTGGTCCAGCGTGGGATTGCGCCGCAACTCGGGACTGTTGTCCAGATTGGTATAGAGCGGACTCGTAAGCGCAACGACATTGGTCATCATGGCGGTCAGATTGGTCAACTCCAGTGGCGTTGCGCCCAGATATTGCGGCGGAAGTGGCTGCCCGTTGAATTGCGGCGCACTGACAAAAACGGATTGCCAAGGCGCCGGATTGTCAAAATCAATGCTATAGAGCCGGCACCAGTCCAAATTGGTTCTCGCCGTGTTCATCACCGCCGGGCTGGCATTGGTACCTGATGGAAACACACCCAGCGCTTCCACCACATAGCAGTAATCGGGCGAACCTGCCGTTTGGGTCAGAATGAACGGACCGTTGAGGGCATTGGTAAATGAATGCGCCACCCCCCAAGCCCCCACCGTGGGAGCCGCAGTCAGGGCAAGCCCCGCCACGTTTACACCCGTTGCCTCCGTACTGGTGTTGGTTGACTCACTCCAGGCCGCCCCGGTGGCCAGGTTCGTGGCAATAATTGTGTTGGTGGACCATCCCCCGGCGCCATTGGTCAGACTGCTGGACGGGGCCTCCGCCACCAGTTGCAACACCGTGGTCAAATTATTGGTGGAAATGGTCACCATCAGACCGTTGTTCAGAAATTGATTCCATGCCGTTTGATCGCCGACGATGGTCTGTCTGGGCACAGTGATATAATTGGTCGCAAAAGCGCTGATGACCCCATTCGTGTTCGACAGGAAATCGGACTTGCGATACACAAGTATCCGGATCGGGGCCGCAAAGACCGCGCCGTTGCTGTTCGTGCTTTCATATTGGGCTCCAGCATATATCCCAAAACGATAAGCCTGCCCGATGCTCAATGAACTTCCCCCCCCGCTGGAGCCGAAGGCCACAATCGGATTCTGAAAATCGTTCGTCCAGCCGTAGGTGCTGACCTGCGAACCATTCGCATTGGTCACCACCGGCGCAAGCAACCCTATGTGATGCCGGACATCGTTCGCAATCCGGGTGAACCACGGTTGCGCGCCGTTGAAGTTTTCACTGTTACTGCCCAGATCATCCAGTTTCACCCCCTGCTCTGAATCCAGCGGTATGACAAACGATTTGTAGGTGAAGTCGTTGCCGTTCCCGCGCACAAACCTCACGTCATTGGTCGCGAGAACGTTTAATGAGTTCGATGTAAATGCCGGCAGGATGACATAAAAGCCCGGTATGATTTCTGGACTGGTTTGAATTTGATTTGCTTCCCAACCAATGCCCAACTGCCCCAATTGATCGGCACCCCACACCCGCACCGAGCCGTCTGCCAGGGTGGCCACCACATGATCGCCAAAAACTTGGATGCCGATTACCGCGGTTAACCCGATCACCTGAACGGGCGTAAGCCGGGTCGTCGTTGTTCCGTCACCCAATTGCCCGGAAGCATTAAGCCCCCATGCCCAGACCGTGCCATTGGTGGCCAATGCCACCGAGAATTGCACTCCGGCCCCCACGCTGGCAATCCCTGACAAACCGGATACCAACACTGGAGATGCTGAATTGGTTGTCGTTCCGTTTCCTAGTTGGCCGTTCACATTATAGCCCCAGGCATAAACATTGCCATTGGTGCCGAGCGCCAGCGAATGGTCATCGCCCGCGGCTAGTGCTGATATCGGTGGCAAACTACCGATGATTACGGGTGTTAATTGATTGGTATAGTTGCCATTGCCAACCTGGCCATACAGATTATCACCCCAACCATAAACTGTGCCATTGGCGCCAAGCGCCAAAGAATGCTCGCCGCCAGCGGCAATGCTGGTTATGTTTGCCAAATAATTTTTGTTGATCTGGTTTGGCAGGTAACTGTTGGTGATGGAGCCATTGCCGAGCTGCCCATAGAAATTGCCCCCCCACGACCAGACAAAACCATTGGTATCCAACGCCAGCGAGTGTTGTCCGCCAGCGGAAACCTGCCGGATTCCAGGCAGGGTTGCCTGATTCGTGATCAGAACCGGAACGCTTGTGTTATGATTGGTTATCGAACAACCCAGTTGGCCAAAATTATTTTCACCCCACCCCCAGACCAAACCGGCAGCCGTCAGTACCAGCGTGTGAGCTCCGCCCACACTGGTCTGGGTGACATTAACAAAATTGCCGATCTGCTCTGGACTGCTCCGGTTGATGACGGTCCCGTCTCCTAAACCACCAAAACCATTATAACCCCAGGCATAAACTGTTCCATCGGCCTTGGCCAGCACCGTTTGATGGTTGACGAGTAATTCCACCGGCGCGTCATTTGCTACCGGGGCTATATACGCAGCTATGGTGTTCGTTGGAGTAATCGAATATGAAACGGTAACAGACAGATCCACGCCACACGGAACGGGGCTATATGCCGCACTATAATAACCGAAATTAAGATCATAAGTGGGATCGTCGAACATATCATAACTATTGACGTCATCGCCAAGTTCACCCCATAGATTGTTGCCCCATATGCCGATAACTCCATTGTTCAACAAAACCATCGAACCCTCCATCCCGGCGGCAATACTAATCGCTCCATACACATCTGTTACCTGAACTGGAGACAGGCACTGAGTCGTGGTCCCATTCCCCAACTCTCCAAGCCCATTATACCCCCAGGCCCAAACTGTTCCATCTTGCCGCAAAGCCAGACTGGCCGCCGATCCCTTCGCAATCATGGTGACATTGCTCAAATTAATCACGGCCACCGGCACACTGCTGTTGGCGGCCAGACCATTGCCCAGTTCTCCATTCCCGCCCTCGCCCCATGACCAAACTATGCCATCCGCTCGTAATGCCATGGATTGATATGGTCCCGCCGCAATGGCCACAATATTGGTCAAATTCGTCACCGCTATGGGGACAAGGCTGCCGCTACTGGTCTGACCATTGCCTAATTCCCCGACCCCGTTATATCCCCATGACCAAATCGTCCCATCCGCTCGCAATGCCAGGGAATGAAAGGTTCCCGCCGCAATGGCCACAATATTGGTCAATTTGGTCGCCGCTACGGGCACACTGCTGTTGCTGGTCAGACCATTGCCCAGTTCTCCGTCAGCGTTATAACCCCATGACCAAACCGTCCCGTCGGCTCGCAACGCCAGGACATGCATTGCTCCTGCCGCAATATCCACCACGTTGGATAAATTATTAACCAGGTGCGGAGTCTCCTGGTAATCAGTACCCCCATCCCCCAATTGCCCAACCCCCCCGCAACCACTCGCGAAAACCAAGCCATCGTTTCGTAAAAGCAGTGTGAACGGGTATACCGCAAAATTACCGGTTACACTGGGGGGATAAGGTGCCGTCGCGGGGAAAATTTGAAAAAAATTGGATGAGAAAGCAAAAAGATTATTGTAGCCGCCGCTGGAAATTTTGGTGATATTGCTCACCGAAACACTCATCAACATGGGAACGGAAACATAAACCGGGGGTTTAATAGTTTCAATATAATCACCGGTTTCTCCCATAATATCCTGGCCCCACGCCCAGACAGTGCCATCGCTCCGCAACACGACGCTTCCCAAGGGCTCCATCGCCATGACTTTGGCCGCCTGACCATAGGCAGCGGTTGCCATCCCGGCATTAAACAAACAGGCAATAACCGTTAATAAAACCCACGTCTTGCCGGACAATATCCGGACGCAACTTTGAGTTGCTCCGGCCAGGTTGCTTTTATTAAAGGTAAGTTCCATAAAATATTTAATATTTATTTAAAATGTTGCGTTATCCCAATGCCCGTCAGTAGATGGTCGAGCCATCAACGGGATTAACTATGGTGATCCCCCACGGCGTCTCCCCCGGACCCACCACCCCATTGCCATTGGCATCTTCAATATAATCAGGAATTCCATCCCCGTTGCTGTCCAGTGGATTGCCATTGCCATCCACCGCCACGTAGTGATAACCGATGCTCACGGGCGAAAAGCCTTCGACAACTTGGTTCGTGGTGACGGTGTAATGGTAAAGGCCAAGCTGGTCCGCGGTCGTGCTGCCCTCGTTAATCAACGGGCTGTTGGTCGGCTGATAATAATGCCCCAGCCAGCTGCTCTGGAAGGGGAAGGGCACAGTGGTCACGATCACCGCGCCCGGCTCATTGGCCGAGAGCAGGTTGTAGTTGGTCACATACCCGTTGTGGTCGTTGGTTAACACCCCGCTGACAATCCAGTTGGTCAGGTTGTTGCAGTAAAAGAAGTTGTCCCGAAACGTGAACGCATTGCCCGCGTTGCTGCTGATCAACCACACGTCCCCCTGGTCAAACAGGTTGTTGTAGGCGCTGAGCGTCACGTTCGACCCGTCCGCATACAACTTCGTCCGCTCAAACAAACAGTTGGTCAACCCCACGTTCAGCGCGCAGCCTTGCCCCGCAAACGACACCTGCGTCCCATGAAACCCGCAGTCCCGAAAATCCCATACCCCCCCCTTGTAGTCGTCGCTCACATGTCCCCCAGGCCCCGCCAATCGCGAAAAGTCCGTGAACCGGCAGTTCACCGTGCTCGAACAATACACCGAATCGCTCGCCAAGGTCGGATCACTCGCCCAGTTAATCGCCTCTTCCTGCACCGTCCGGCATTGCACCAGCCGGTTGAGTTGATTGGCTTTCCCCTGCGATATCAGGCTGGCTCCGGGCTCAATTAAAAACGGCCCCCCAAACCCCACCGCCACCCCGTTGGTCAGCGTCACCGTGCCACTGAAAAATATGTTGTACCCGTCAAAGTAAAAGTCCAGCGGATCGTAATGATACCCCAGATCCACGTTCAGGGCGTTTGTGTCCCGCGCCACGGTCGGCCCCCACGTCCCGGGCCAGCTCCCGTCGATCCACGCGTCGGAGTACCATTGGGGCGCCTGCGTGGTCTTCTGCCGCAAGTCCGCCAGCAGGGCCGGATTGATGTTCAGCGTGCCGGCATTCCGATAAGGACTTCTTGTCGCCAGGTAATAACTCCCCGCGCCAGCGGTCTGGAAGATCGTGCCGGAGGGATTGATGACCACGCCATTCGTGTTCAAAGCCGGCCCGTTCCCAACAGTGGCCACGATGATGCTGTTGGTCAGACAAACCGCCGCCGGCACCAACGCACTGCCGTCCCAAAGCGAACCGCCCGCTACCGTCATTTGTTCCCCAATCAAGGGTAGTGCATAATAAAAGCTTACCGCATTGCTGCACTGCCCGAACAGCGCATTGTGAAACAGAACATTCGTGCCCGAAAAGAGCATCACCGCGTATTGACAGGACATAAATTGACAATCCCACACATCCACTGGGAATGAGGGATAACCATTATCAAAAGAAAGCCCCGCCTGTGCATAACTAAACCGCAGGTTCCTGACCGTGTAGTTGGGCGCACCGTCCAAGTACAGGTAGTAGCTGTTTTGTTCAGTCGTGGGAACCCCAGAACTGTTGCTGATCGTTTCTCCAACCGTGTCGTCGTTTTTATCCGTCAACACTGCCGGATGGTAGGATGCGGTCTGGCAATTCAATGTCCCAACAATCTCAAGATAAGGTCCGGTGGAGTCATCAAATTTTATGACCGCTCCCCCTTCAATGGTGGTAGTTCCACTCAAGGAGCATCCACCGCTGATCAAATAAGTCGTGTCACCCTGAAACGTGAAATTCGCCTGGCTGCTGTTGATCAGATCGTAATCCAGCACCACCCCCGCCGCCCCTTTCAAATCCAAACCCGCCACCGGCAACGGCTTCGCCGCCACCGCCACCGCCGGACGGCCCGCCGGCAATACCCGCCCCGCCCTCGCCTTCGGCCCAGTAGCGTTCTTCCCCCGCGCCTGCTCCCCGCCTCGCGGCAGGTTCTCCAGCTCCGCCTGCATCCCTTCATAGGGCAGTTCCTCGATCAAAAAGGTCCGCCCCTCCAGATGCGTCCACGTCTTGTACACCGGCCGGCCCTGCCCATGTGGGGTTCGGTGCATACCCGCCACCTCCATCCGCAGCGTATCCGCCACCGACAACGCCTGCCCGGGCTCCATTTCCATCCCCCCGAATTCCAGCGTCGTGTCCGTCAAACCATTCCCCGCTTCGCCACGGCCACGCTGCCCCACCGCCCGCGGCTCCGGCGAATCGAAAAATTCCGTCAACACCTGCAACCGCGCCGTTTGCGGATTCAAACCAAATGTCCCGGGCGCCGGCGGCTGTTCCCGCAAAATTATGTCCTGCTCAAATCCCGCCTTCGTGTAGGTGTAGCGCACGTCCGCCTTCAATCCCGTAAACGCTTCAGGATAGATGACCTGGTTGGACCCCACCAATTGCCCCACCGTCCTCTTGATCTCGGCGATCAGCACCGTTTGGCTCCCGTCATCATAACTCAAACCCAACGGCCGGCTCTGCAACTGCTCCCCCGCCGGCGTCACAACCTGGATGACCCCCTGATACAGGTCATACGGAAAATACGCCTGATACTGCCCATGCACCGCCGCCGCTCCTCTCCCCGCCTGCGGCTGGATGTTCTCTTCCGACTCCACCCACTGCCCCCGCCCATCCTTGTAGTTCATCCCCGTTGCCACCTCGGTGTACCGGTGAGTCTGGGGCACCAGATCCCCCGCCACGGAGTATTCCAGCACCGTCCGCTCCCACACCCGATAGTTGGCCCCGCGCTCCTCCACCACATACGGCAAGTCGCCTGTCTGCCCGCGCAAACTCAGGTTCATTGAAACCAACATCACCAACACGACACCAATTGCCAGTCTGTTTGTTTTCATAGGGAAAATGGAAAATTAAGAATTTGTGAACCGGAAACCCCCACGCCGTATCCAAGGAAGACCCATAGACAATCACCCACCTCTGCCTGTAGAACATACCAGCCATCGAGCCTAAATCGCTTACCCACCACGGTTGCCATTTGCCTTCTGCCTTCCCAAATGCGTTGCCAAGATCCTAACGACCCGCTACCCTTTAGATGAAGACTTTTTTTAACACGACGATAAAATCCCTGTCAACTGTTTTTAAAAAAATATTTCGTTTTTTTCTTGGCTACTATGGGTCTTAAGTTTAAGATTTTTTTGATTAGCAATTTTTGGGGTAAAAATGCGCCGGGTTTTCAACGAGTTTAGAAGCGGCAGTTTTAACAAACAAGGGAGAAAGTGTTGCCATCTAAGGCAGGCGATATTTGCGCAAGCGCTGCTGCTTTTTGGGGTTTGTATCTGTGGGTGTGTGGGAAGGGGCGAGGCGGCGGTGGTTGGTTCCGGCGAGGCAATGGATGCGGCTCAAACCTACCGGGATTTTCTATCCAATCCGCCCTGGCTGAAAAAGATCGAATTTCGTCTGGATCGGAACTACCGGGTGGATGTGACGGATGAACGTCATCCGCAACGCGAAGAAGGCACTGGCAGGTACGAGGCGGCGTTGCAGCCCGACGGTTATTACCGGAAGCATTTGGAGGGGTCGCCACTATATGACAATCCTCCGGGCCAGACACCCCGGAACCGGTCGGTGGAGGCTGGGCGGGAGAATATTTCTGGAGCGTCAGACCGGTTCTACTGGCGGCTGTGGGAAGGACAGGACGAGATTTCATTGGTGCCCAAAGACGGTCAAAGCGGGGCGTCTGCCGACAACTGGCTCCGTGGTTTTTTTGATTTTGAACTGGCGGATCTGGCGAAGATACGGCGGCTCGGCTTGGATTATCTGGTAGATGCCCGGATAATGTGGGTTGACAAGGATCATTTTACAGCGGTGTCATCCAGCCGGGGTTCCGCCCATGGAACCATAGTTCAATACACGAACGGCCTGCCTGAGACGGTGGAATACTCCTTTGATTCCACCAGTTCGGTGGTTTTCCGGGTGCGCTATGCTTACGAGCCCGGCAAGACGTTTCCACCGGATCAGATGACCGTTGAGGAAACCGATCCGGCTGGAAGCCGGATCGTGCACCTCAATTACATAGACGAGCTTGACGTGGGATTGGATCCGAACGCGAAAGTCGGCTATCATCCCGAGGCGTTTCGGATGCGTGCGGAGCCTTTCAAGCAGGTTTCCATTTCCTCAAACGGAGTGTTGTATCAGGTGAATCAGCGCGGCCAGTTGAATGCCGTTGATACGCGATATCCCGGCATCGAACGATTCAGCCAGCCCAAACCGCGCCCCATGATCGCCGCCCTTGTGATGGTTACTCCCTCCCTTGCTTTTTTCCTTTATTTCGTGATCGCCAGGAGGCGAGCGAAAAGCTAAGATAGCATCAACGTGAACCAAACAAACAACAAACCTATGATGAGAAAAAAATTAGCCGGTGTGGCGGTGCTGGTCGCCGCCCAACTGATTGCAGTGGCATGCTACGTATCCAGCAGCCGCACCTGTCCGGGCTATGCAAATCGTGGAAACGCAACTTGTGTCTTTGATACTGGGGTAGCCGGTTCGAGCGGCAGTGGTGGCTACAGTTATCCTTGGGTTACAGCCGGTGGACAGGGCATGTCAGGGGCTCAAAGTGACAACACGAACCACTGTCATTACACATGTCCGAACAACACCGGATTTTGGGTGTTTCCGGGTGCTGTTACCAAGGGCACCAGTTGCGGCGGCGGATGATCCCGGAGTTTGAAACTGTTCAAGCCTAGTCAGGAAGCGGACGCCTGCCTTCGAGGATGGCGTGAGGGAGTGCTTTTAGGAAAAGCGCGAAATAGCGTGCCGCTTCAGTTGCAGGTTGCAGCGGTGGTTTTGCTGACTTTGGGCGCGCTTAAATTGTACGCCTGGTCGATTCCGGGCTTGGTTTCAACCACTCCGGATGCGGTCATTCCGCTACCCTTGAACAATCTGGCGTTGTTGATGGGATTGATCGAAATTCAATTTGGCATCTTGATTATCTTTTTTCTCCGTCCGGTGCGCGCGGCGCAGTGTCTCGTTTTGATAGGAGCCAGCTTTATTGGCTACCGCTGGTTGCACGCCGTGAGTACTGGACCTGCCTGTCCCTGTCTGGCCGGGGCCACAAGTCTGCTACCCGTGCTTCGAAACCATGAAGACGAAATCCTGCTTTCCCTTTCGATCTGGTTTTTTCTGATTGGGGCCTGGAGTTGGGGCATGGCAAATCGAAACGCATGAAGTTTTCCATGCCTCAATGGCTGCTTTATTCGCTGCTTGTACCGGTTGTTTTGGGGATAATTTTTGTCTGGAGTCCGGCTTGGGATGCCTTGGCCGTGGGCGGAGATGAGGGTAGGGAGTTGTCCAAGGCACTGCTTCTGAGCGAGAGACCATCCACAGTCATCCGCATGGAGAATGATCAACCCTGGCTCTACACCATGCTGGTGTCGACATTCTTCAAAATGTCCGGTCCCAGTGCCGGCATTGCGCGCCTGTTCAGCCTTGTTTCCACAACCGCGATGCTGGCTGCTCTGGGATGGATATTGCGCCCTGCCGTTGGTTGTTTTGGATTGTTGCTCGCCGGCATTTTTTTGTTTTCCGCCAAGGGTATGCTGGGTCTATCCATGGCCGCCATGCCCGGCTTGCCGGCGATTTCGTGGGCCGTGGTGGCAGTGGCGCTCAGTTGCGCGTCGTCGCATCCACCCAATTGGAAAAGGCTTTTGTTGTCAGGCGCGGTATGGGCCTGCGCCGTTCACATCAAACTCACGGCTTTGATGGTCTTGCCAGCCTTTGTGGTCTTTGTGTTTCGGCAATGGGGATGGAAATCCGCCAGCAGAGGTTTATGCCCTTGGGGGATTGGATTTATGGCGGCTTTTCTCATTATCGTCATTGCCTCGCCATCTTTTCATTTGAATCTGCTGTTCTGTTCATCGCCAAAACCGGATTGGAACAAATCAGGTTTCCATTTGAGTGAATTGCTATTAAATCCTGGTTCAATGTTAGCCGCCATTTTGGGGGGGGCACACATGGTAAAGCTGAAAGCTCCGGCTCCGCTTTTATTTGCTTTGGTTTGGTTTGCAACTGTGGCGCTTCTGGCTGGAATGATGGGATCCTGGCCGGAACAAGACATCGCTCAATTTTATATTCCACTGGCCATTTTGGGTTCCGTCGGTTTTGCCACAACTGTTTCTCGCGCACTTGGGGAGCTTCAGGGAAGCCCGTCTCCCGACGAGTCATCCAATAATAAAGGCCTGTGGTTCCGGAATC
>Ga0116120_1002157_pt1 | contig 12249 bp, 11 predicted proteins | sample June2015DPH_11_1_3_FD_89724 | JGI IMG/M metagenome (GOLD analysis project Ga0116120, IMG submission 89724) | Peatland microbial communities from SPRUCE experiment site at the Marcell Experimental Forest, Minnesota, USA - June2015DPH_11_150 | ecosystem: Environmental > Terrestrial > Soil >... | reverse complement strand
GCCCATCTTCTTCCAGGGTGAAATCATTTCTGGTCAAGCCGCGGACGATTTCTCCGTGCTTGGTCCGCACCGTGGCGAGCACGTTAACCACTTTGACCTTGACGGCAATCGCCGGCGGCTGCTGGCTCCCCGCCGCTTGTTGACTCCCCAGCCGTTGATTCGCCAGGAGCAGCAAGGTCACCGCGAGCACAATACCGAGTCTATGCGACCCCCAGGGCTGGCATTTCGTGACGCGGCCTCGAGGTTCGGTGGCCTGTTTCGCCGTGCGTGTGATCATCATCGAATTCGTTCCTTGTCTCTGGGACTTGGTTTGGGCTGAAGGCCGCTTTCAGTTCTGGTGACTTGCCGGCCCATTCGTCACGCTCAGGGGTTTTCTGGAGAACACGAGGTGTGTGGTCCCCGAACCTTCAGGAGACTTGATCCTTCGGTCGACGATCAAGAATTTTCCGTCCTCCGAGAGTCGCCACTGATCCATGACTCTAATTTTGCCTCCCCCCTGACCCGATCCGTCATGGCCTGCCAGGGAGAGTTTCAATACCTCCCGGTTCGTGGTCCACTCGGCTTTGGAGGTCACGGCCGTATGATCCAGGTCACCAAGCTGCGCGGTTGATTCACTTCCGTCCAGCTTGTAGACCACTTGTTGGGGGTAGACCTGGTAAGCGGCAAGGTTGCCCTGCAACGGTCCTTCGCCGCGGGGCCCTCCACCCACTCCGCTCGGCACTCCCGCACTATCGCGCGGCATCCCCGCGCCCATGCGCCCCGACATGCCCATGCCACCCCTCCTACCGGAAGAGCCGCCCGGCGAGCGAGCCCTCGTGTCGCCGGGATTGACCGCGCCCGGAGTGGGCTGCAAGTCGCCTTGCATGAGTGTCTCCACTTTGAGTTGGTGCCCATCTTGATTCACAAGTAGGGCGTAGTCTTGAAGGCCGGGCGGCGGGTTCTTCGTCTGTCCGAAATCCAGAACCCACTTGCCCGTGAAATTTGCGAAATGGGAGGGATCCTTTGCGTGCCCCCCGGCTGGGCAGAACACGAACGCCAGGAGTACAGCCAGCGTCTCTTTCATAGGCTTAACCACAGCCAAGGAAGGGAGTCGGTCTACTCGCACAATGCCCAGAGTCTCTCCCGAACAGTTTTGGCATATGGTTGGATGGAAGAATCCGAGAGGGAGTTGGCTTGCGGCCCCCTGGGGTAGTGTCTCAGAAGTTCGTCGATGAAGTCAGCCCGCGGAGCGGGCGAAAGAAGGTGGCCCACGGTCCCGCAGGGCCGGATGGGTGAGGGAGGGTTCCCGTGCTTTTCGGTTGGATGGAAGACCCCCACGCCGAGTTGGCTTGGAGCTTGTCCACGGCATCGAAATTGGCGTGGTGTCCTAGTTTGGATTGTCCTGTGCCTTGTTTTGTTGGGTATCAGTGTCGTTAAAGGAGGGGCAGCTAACCCAGGTCGCGGTTCCCGGGAGGTTGAAGAAATAGAATTTCGTCCAATGGGGCCTACCGAAAATGTCGGTGTAATCAATTATGCCATAGGCATACCATCCGACGAACGAATGAAGCGTTTCGGGCGGAGTCAGGCTGGGAGTAGCTGGCGGTGGCACGATCTGAGCTTGTTTCGGCGGCTTAGTGGGCCTAGCTGCGTTTTGTGTGGTCGGATTCGTCTGAGTAGTCATGAGGACGTCCGCAACCGTGGTCCCAATCAGTCCGATAGTCGTGGACATATCCACAAGAGAAAGGTAGACAGTCTTGCCCCCTTGGACATCCGGCTGGTTAAGCTTGGTATCTTCAGGCAATGGATTCTGTCGCTTCTCAATCTGATACCTCATTCTCCCGTTGAGGGCTGGTGTTCGTCCTGTATTCGTGGAAATGATGACCACCTCAGCCCAAGCTGGATTATCAGTCCGGGGTACGAGGACAGCCGCTTTCGCTCCTACATAGGCTCTGTACTCGAGTTCTCGATTTGTCCTGGTTTCATCCAAGGCCTTGCTCGTGGAAGTCCATTGGCCCCAAGAGAAATAGGAATAAACGCAGGTCACACCGAAGATCAGGCCAGTGAACATCACCATCAACCAATTCTGAGTCTTCTGCGTATTTTTTCCTTGGCCGTGAGCTGCTGCCCCTCCGTGACGGGCATTTTCGCCATTCTGCGCGGGTTGACCTCTACCAGAAGAAGAGGCAGAAGATGTGTGCCCACTTGGGTTCTGGCCGGAGGGACGTCTCTGATATCATTTGGTTTGTCGTCTGGCATGGCCTTGACCTCATATTCAAGAGTCAGCTTAGTGTAACACAAGAATACATCTTGCCAAGCCTCAATTACTGTAATACAGTAATTGCCATCGCTCGGTGAGCAGTAAGGGCGGCAATCGTACAGGAGTTTAGAGGTCTTGAACCAACAGAAGAAGGGTGGAAAGGTTGGCAGGCCACTGCTACCCAAAGGCCAAGTGAAGGGGAGGATCGTTCAAGTTCGGTTGACTCAAGAAGAGTTTACCAATTTCCTAAATGCGGCCAAAGCGAGCAAACAAACCCTGTCTGGATGGATACGGAGCACGCTGAGTCCCAAAACCAATGCGTGAAAATGTCAAACTACGACACTACCGGAATTAGCTCGGTGGTAGCGCAAGGAGCTTGAATCTGGGCGAGCGAACTACCCACCTCGATCCCCCAATACCCCTTGAAAACCGCCCTGTGACGGGTCTAAGATGAGCGCGTTCGGCGGGGTCAGGTCCGAACTCGCCACAAGGTGACCATGAACTATCCTGTCTGGGAAGCCCCCATGTTGGGCGGCGGGCTGATCATCGGCATCATCGCCATCCTACACGTTTTTGTCTCGCACTTTGCGGTAGGCGGCGGCCTCTTCTTGCCGGTGACGGAACGCAAGGCCTATCGCGAAAACAACCCGATGCTGCTTGAGTACGTGCGCTCGCACTCCAAGTTCTTCGTGCTGGTGGTGCTGGTCTTCGGCGCGGTGAGCGGGGTGGGCATCTGGTGGAGCATCGGGCTGGTAAACCCGGAAGCTACCGCCACGCTCATTCACGTTTTCGTGTGGGGCTGGGCGATTGAGTGGGTTTTCTTCTTTGTGGAAATCGCCGCGGCGTTCATTTACTACTACGGCTGGGATCGCTTGGACGCGAAGACGCACTTATTGGTCGGTTGGATTTACTTTGGGGCGGCGTGGGCGAGCCTGTTCGTCATCAACGGCATCCTGACGTTCATGCTGACGCCAGGCCGTTGGCTGGAGACGCGGAGTTTTGCCTCCGCGTTCTTCAATCCCGGAATGCTGCCTTCCTGCCTGGTACGCACCGCGGTTTCCGTGGCCTTGGCGGGCGTGTACGCGCTGGTGACGGCGGCGGCTGTCCGCGACGTGGGCCTGCGCACGGAAGTGATCCAGTACGCCGCCAAGTGGCTGCTGGTGGGCACGGTGGTGATTCCCCTGGGCGGGCTCTGGTATATCTCCACACTGCCGGCCATGGCGCGGGAGATTTCCATGGGCGCGGCGCCGGCGGTGACCATCTTTGCCGGGCTCTCGATTTTCTTCTCGGCGCTCGTTGTTCTCTTCACCTACTTCGGCCCTTACCGGAATCCCCGCTACTTCAACTTGACCTTCGCCTTCGTGATTGCGGTGATGGCGCTTTCCACCACCGGAGTCACGGAGTGGGTGCGCGAGGCCGTCCGCAAACCCTACATCATTTACGATTATATGTACGCCAACACCCTGCGCACCGATGACCTGAACCGCGTCCGCCAGCAGGGCATTCTGAAATCCGCACTCTGGGTGCGCGTGCACGAGGTTGACCCCAAGGCGCCCGAGAAGGCCGGCGAGGAAGTTTTCCGCGTGCAATGCGCAAGCTGCCACACCTTGAACGGCTACAACAGCATTCGTTTTGCCGTGAAAGGCTGGAGCCGGGCGATGATCGATTACCAGCTCTTGCACCTGAACGAACTCAAGGGTTTCATGCCGCCTTTTGTGGGAACCGAGGAGGAACGGAGGGCCCTGGGCGCGTGGTTGGCCAGCCTGAGCCCGCTGCCGTCGAACCTGGAGATTGCGCCCAGCGAGAAAGCTGAGACCACGCCCGTATCCCCGGAAGGAGCGCCCAAACCATGACTCCTGTGATCCCTGCGCCGGTTCCCGTCCCGCTGCCTGCGCCCGCGTGGCTGCTCGAATTCCTGCTGGTTTTCACCTTCATCCTTCACTTGCTGCCCATGAACTTTCTTTTGGGCGGCGTAGTGATGGTGAGCGTTTCGAGCTTCCTCGGCCGGAACGACGCCAAGCACCGCGAGTTCGCCCGCCGAGCAGGAGGCGCCCTGCCGCCCGTGGTGGCCTTCGCCATCACGCTGGGAGTAGCGCCGCTGCTCTTCCTGCAGCTTGTGTATGGTCAGTTCTTCTACGCCTCATCGGTGCTGATGGCGTGGTTTTGGCTGGCCGTCGTCCTGCTGGTGATGCTGGGCTATTACGGTGTGTACTGGTACAACATGCAGCAAGAAGAATTGGGCCGGCGCGCGGCTTGGGTGATGCTCACCACGGCCATCATCTTCCTCCTCGTGGCGTTTATTTTTTCCAGAAACCTGACGGCCATGTTGCGGCCACAGGATTTCTACAACGAGTTTCTGAGGGGTGAAGTGGGCGTCATCCTCGGCCCGCTGACCAGCTCCGGCCTCGCGCGCCTGCTGCATTTTGTTGTGGCTTCGATGGCCATGGCAGGGCTGGGTGTCGCGTTGCTTTCGCGCCTGTGGCGGAAGGATGCGCCGGAATTCGCCGCCTGGGCGCATCGTTACGGCTTGCGCTGGTTCCAGGCAGGGACGGGCGTCGAATTTCTGGTGGGAAGCTGGTTCCTGCTCAGCCTGCCTGCGGAGGTGCGCGGGCAGTTTCTGGGCGCGAGCACGCTGGGGACACTGTTGCTGGTTGCGGCTGTGATGCTGGCAATTGTGGCTTTGGTGGCGGCGGGCCGCAGCCTGGCGGTCTCGACCCTCGCCATCGTTGGCACCATCAGTCTGATGGCGGTGATGCGGCACTTGGTTCGCGTTGCTTACCTTCAGCCTTACTTCGATCCTCGCAGCCTGCCTGTGCAGGGTCAGTGGGTAGTGTTCGTCCTGTTTGCCATTTTGTTGGTTGCCGGCATCGCGACTGTGGCCTGGATGCTCTACGTCTTCTTCCGGCCCGCCTCGCCGCAGGCAGGCTAGATCTCATTCCGGCCAGGCTCCCCGCAACTTGCCATGGGGCCCCGCGCCCCCGTGGTCGGAAATATTCTCCTCAGGGGGTGGTCGTCGCGGGATTCCCTTCCGAAACCCAGAAGACTGTCCCGGCTCCTCACGAGAATCCTTTCTCTGGCAACCCCACGCTGCAACTGGTACTCTAACAGACTAAAAGTCACTGCGTCGCATGTCGGCCTTCCTGCGGAGTGACTTTTTGCCGGGCGGCAGCGCAGATTTCCGGGGATGTACCACGAAATTGAATCGTTCGTCGGCAGGAGGAAGAGGGAGGAGCCATGAGGACTGTTGATCTGATCCCGGCCTGGGGCCGCGTCTTGCGGGGTCAGAAGCCCTTCTTGTCGATAGAAATCACTAAAGAATGCCCCCTGAGATGCCCGGGCTGTTATGCCTATGGACCGGACCATCTGGGCAGTGCAGGCACCCTGCGTCAGCTTCGCGACGCCAAAGGAGAGGCTCTGGTGGCGGGGGTTCTGGGTCTGGTTCGACGCTTTCGTCCGTTGCATGTTTCCATCGTGGGTGGTGAGCCGCTCGTGCGCTACCGTGAGCTAGAGGTCCTACTTCCCAAACTGGAGGACATGGGGGTAGAAGTGCTACTCGTTACCAGCGCCGTCCGACCCATACCAGGGTCGTGGCGTGATCTTTCCAATCTTTACCTTGCCGTCTCAATTGACGGCGTGCAGCCCGAACATGATCGTCGCCGGGCACCCGCAACTTACGAGCGCATCCTGAAGCACATCGCCGGGCATAGGATCAACGTTCACTGCACGATCACCCGGCAGCTCATTCAGCGGCAGGATTACTTGCAGGATTTTGCGAGCTTCTGGTCCGAGCGGAAGGAGGTAAGGAAGATTTGGTTCAGCCTGTACACGCCCCAGGAAGGGGAGGTGAGTCAAGAACGGCTGACCCCGCAAGATCGTGCCAAAGTACTGGAGGAGCTTCGCCGCCTCCGTCGGAGCTTTCCCCTCGTTGATATGCCGGACCGGATCCTTAAAGGATTCCACGACCCGCCCACTTCGCCCCAAGAATGTGTTTTCGCGCAGACGACGACTTGTATTTCCTCCGACCTCACTACCGTCATCACCCCCTGCCAGTTTGGTGGTCGTCCCGTATGCAGCGAGTGCGGCTGTTTTGCTTCTGCCGGGCTCGCCTCCTTCGCAAAATACAAGCTGGCGGGACTGGTTCAGATTGGCGCGGTTTTTTCCGTCTCAAGGAAACTCGGTGACCGGGTGGCCGCCGCAACCGCCTGACTTCCTCATTGCTTCACGACCCGCCGACTCTCGACCAACTCGCCAAAATACCGGGCACTCAGCCTGTTTCCACATTCCTTCCTAGGCGGGGACGGTGTAGGGATAACCCTCGCTGGCCTCGTGCCCTCCGCCAGAACTTCGCTGATAAAGTCATCTCGAGAAAACCCGCGGTCCTCCACGCGTTAGGCTTCCAGGCAGATCCGGTCGTGGACGATGCAGGGAAACCTGCACGGCGGAGTGTTGTACTCCGCCCCTAAATTCGATAAGATGCACGTGGAGAGGATATCCGCGGAGCCGCAAAGCTAGCGGCGGGACAAGCTCGCGTCTGGCAGCCATCTGAGCGCGGGGGGAGGCAGAATGCGTAACCTTCTGATCGTGATGGTCGCTACGCTCTGTTTGGGTTTCAGCTTGGCCAGCACGGTCCGAGCCCAGAGTTCCAACCTGAGAGAGCAAAGAAAGCAGCTCAAAGTACGGCAGAAACAGGAGCGGAAGACCTTAAAGCTGCTCCAGAAGAATCAGGACCACACCCGAAAGGCCCAAGTGATATCCAAAGGCGCGCGCCTTCAGGCAAAGCACCAGATGCAACGCGACCGGCGTGCAATGCGCGACAGGCAGAAGGACGAGATGCAGGACTTGAAGGACCGTCAAAGGGCGCTCAAAGAAAGCCAAAGAGCGTATGGCCATTAGTTGCCGCCCGGATGGCGGAGGCTCGAGCAGCGTGAATTCTGCTCAAGGAGGTCGCCATGAAAAGGGGCGGTTGGTGCGTGGCGATGTGCCTGCTTATCGGTTTGTCGGTATGGGCACAGGAGGGGCAAAAGCAGGAGCCGCCGCCCCAGCAGCAAACGCCGCCGGAGCAGCAGCGGCCTACGCTCGGTCCGGCGCCTGCACCTACGCTGGAGGCGGGCCCGCGAACTGCTACCACGCGCGACGGCCGGAAATTGATGCACATTCGTTCGCTTTACATCGAGAGAATCGACAATTCGCTGAGCGATAAACTGGTGGAAGCGTTCGCCAAGTCAGGGCGCTTCCGCGTGGTTGCGAAACTCAAGGAAGCCGACGGCACGGTGCGTGGGTCGTGCCTGGAGTCGCGCCGGCTGAAGCGGGTGCATTCGGAGATCTTCATTTCTGACCGCAACGGCGCTTCGGTCTGGCAGGACACCGTCTACAGGCCTTTCAATCCTCCCTCCCTGGATCAAGCGGTGAGCGATACTGCCACGTTGTTTACCGAGCACCTGGAGGAAAGCGTCCGAGGGGCCGAGCGCAAGTAAGCGGCGATTCAAGGGAAGCGTGATCTTCCCCGATACTTGTCAAGAGCGGGTGTACGCCACGTCCCACCCAGGGCTTCCAGATCCCAACGATGTCCAATTTGATGACATTTCATAAGATCCTTCCTGGATGCGAGGAAGGGAACCGTGCGGCTTGGCGAGCTTTCCTTGCTGACTACACTCCCATAGTCTTCCAGCTTTTCGGAGTCTATTCGCCGTGGACTCCCGAGAGGTGTCTGGAGGCTTGGCGCGAAGGCCTGCGCGTTTTGAGCGCCAACCAGTGCACGCCCCTCCGGAGCTTCTCGCACCAGTCGGAGCGCGAATTCATGGTGGACCTGCGCGCATTTCTCTTGGACTGGATCGCGACGAAGCTCGAACCCTCCCAGGATGCAGAGGAGCCGCCCGCGCCTACGGCTGAGAACCTCCCGGCGCTGCTGAAAGGCTTGCCCTTGCTTCACCAAGAGATTGCCTTCCTGGCCTTGGCGGGGTATTCGCAGGGGACACTTGAGAAGATTCTGAGGATTACTCCCTCGGCAGCGGGCGAAGGGCTGGACCGCCTGCGCACCACCTACGCGCCAGTCTTGAATCGGAGGGAAGACCGCTGCTTCTGGCCGTCGGCCTGGATTGGCATCAGCCGCGCGGCACGGGCAAGTCGGCAGAAAGATTGTGCGCCTCTGCGGCTGCTCATTCGCGTCCTCGACGGGCAAGCGAGCTGGTATGACAAAACTCCGGTGGAGGAGCATCGCAGCGCCTGCCTGCACTGCCTGGAGCTTTGGACCTCGCTGCTGGAAGTTGTCTCCTGGGAGCGCGCGACGGCGCCTTGGTCGGCGGAGAAGGTTGAACCTCTGCTCGCAGCAGTTCCCATCAAGGCTCAAGAGAAATCCAAGACCTCTTTGTTCGCGCGAATGCTCGGCAGGTAGAGCTGTTCCGCCCCCTTTGGGTAAAGGCCCGGCCCAGTCTCCCGCTGGCCTCGAGCGCCACTGCGCTCGCGTGTGAGTGCGCTCATTGAAAAGCTTGTTTTGTGCTGCTTCCCGGCTGTAGATTGGTTCTGCTTATGCGCGACTACCGTCAGGAATTTCCGGATTTCTCACCGACTGTCTATCTAGACTGTGCCTATCAGGGGCCATTCCCGCGCGCCACGGCGGAGCGGCTTCGCCAGGCGATCGAACTGAAGTCCAATCCGGCCCAGCTGGAGGCCGCTGAGTATTTCCGCCTGCCGGAGCGCGTACGCGCGCGAATCGCACGGTTGGTAGGCGCTGACACGACGGAGATCACTCTGACGAGCAGCGCCACGCAAGGTATCGGCATCGTGGCCGCGGGCCTGGAGCTCGGCGCCAACGACGAGGTTGTGGTAGCGAGTTCGAACTTTCCATCGAACCTTTTTACCTGGCTTCACCTGCGCCGGAAGGGTGTGACCGTGAAGGTCGTCCGTCCGACCGATGGCGAAGTGACGCTGGAACAGGTGGCGGCTGCGCTCTCCGCGCGCACGCGGGTGCTGGCGCTCGATTGGGTGAGTTATTCCAGCGGGTATCGGATCGACCTCGCCAAGTTTGGGAAGCTGATTCACGACCGAGACGGGATCTTTGTGGTGGACGGCTCCCAGGGGGTGGGCGGGATCGAGTTGGATTTGCACGCGCTCCCTGTGGACGTCCTGGCCTGCGCTGCCTACAAATGGCTCCTCGGCCCTTACGGGACGGGGTTTGCCTATGTGCGGCGCGACTTGGTGGGGCAACTGGATCTGCCGGTTGTCAACTGGTATTCGGTCGAGGGCGCTGAGGACTTCGACTCGCTCCCCAAAGACCAGTTCACGTTGATCCATGACGCTCGAGTTTTCGATTCTGGTGAAACCGGAAATTTCATCAACCTTTATGGCCTGGATGCATCCCTGGAGTTTGTGGAGGAAGTTACGACCCGAACGGTCAACGATTACTGTCGCCGGCTCCTCGAGCGCTTGGCGGATGGTCTGCGTGCCAGGGGCTACACCCTCTCGGCCGCGGCGTTGCCCAGCCACGAATCGACGATTCTCGGGTTCCGGGCCCCCACGCCCGAGGCCACCGCCGGGCTGCATCGAGAGCTTCGCGCGAATCAGATTGCTGTGAGCTTGCGCCAGGGCGTGATCCGGGTTTCGCCGTACCTTTACAATGACGAGGCCGACATCGACCGGCTGCTGGAGATCGCACAGTGGCCGGGCGTTTGAATCGGTTGAAATGGCGTAAGCAGGCTCAACGCCTGGCAGGCTGCTGAAAAAGGCCATTCGCCTGTCATTCTGATCCTGCCTTGCGGGAGAAGAATCCCAGCAGTTCCTAGTACCTACCAAATACGGGGATCCTTCGTCGTCCCGATAAGATCGGGACTCCTCAGGATGACATCCTTGGGGATTTTTCAGCAACTTTCTAAACCTGCAGGGCTGTTTTGAAGGGCCAATCGCCATGCTCCTCGTGCCATGAGTGGCACCACCCATGCGCCTGCGCTCCTTCCGTCCCGAGGACTTGCGAAAGTTATACGAAATCGATCACGCCTGTTTTGCTCCGGGGATTTCTTATTCGCAAGGAGAAATGGCGCGCTTCACTGGGCACCGGCTTTCCCAAACGTGGGTGGTGGAAGAAGCCGGGGAGATTGTCGGTTTTCTGATTGCCAAACGTGAGCCTCGCAAGATTCTCCACATCGTCACTATCGACGTCGTCGAAGCCTGGCGCCGGCGGGGCGTGGGTTCGGTCTTAATGGATGCCGCCGAGCAGTGGGCGAGGGAACACGAGTTGTGTCTGATCGGTCTGGAAACAGCGCAGGACAATCGTGCGGCGCAGCGTTTCTACACAGCGCGTGGTTATCGGAAGGTGGACAAAGTCGAGCACTACTACGCAGACGGGACCGCTGCTTGGGTCATGGTCAAGGAGTTGTCTTAATACCGGGCGGTCATTTCCCCCGCCAGTGGTTCGTCCGTAAAAGAACGCCTACTGCAGGTATAATCGACCGTGCTTTGGGCCTTTGCGCTGTGAAGAAGAGGATTCCATGTCGACCACATTGACTTCTGCCGACCGCCGGGTCATCACCATTGCCGCCCTGGTTGCGGCCATCTCGCTGGCCATCGGAGTGAAGTACTTTTCCCATGCCTTTCCCGAAGCGGCAATTGAGTTCCGTGTGAACCGGGGCGATTCCACGCCCCTGGCGCTGAAATTCCTGGACGACCGCGGGTGGAGTGTCCAGGGCTACCGGCACGCCACGGTCTTTGACTTTGACGACGATTCGAAGGTCTATCTCGAGCGCACGCAAGGGTTGTCGCGCATGAACACTCTGACGCGTGGCCCGATCCATCTGTGGCGCTGGTCGCATCGCTGGTTCAAGCCGCAGCAGAAAGAAGAGTTCCGCGTGGACGTCAGTCCCGCGGGGGAGGTTGTGGGCTTCGATCACGATTTACTGGAATCGGCCCCCGGGGCAAATCTCGACTCTGCCGCCGCACGCGCCCTCGCGGAGCGGTTCCTGGTGGGGGTCATGCGGCGCGACTTGGGGGACGTGGAATTCGTCGACACGCTAACGGAGAAACGTCCCGCGCGCACCGATCATTCGTTCACCTGGAAGCGGAAGAGTGTGGACCTGGGCGAAGGCAGCTTGCGATTGGAGGTGGAGGTGGACGGCGACCAGGTGGCCGGCTACCGAGAATTCATCAAGATCCCTGAAGGTTGGACGCGCGACTACCAGAAGCTGCGCTCCCGGAACATTTCCGCGCAGCAGGTGGATCAGGTTTTCTGGATCCTGTTGTGCGTAGCCGGACTGGTCATTCTCATCCAGCGCCTGCGCGGGCGCGACGTGCCCATTCGCCTCTCGCTGGGCTTCGGGATGGTCGCTTCGCTGCTCTATTTCCTCGGCCAGTTGAACACCTTTTCGCTCGCGGAGTTCGGCTACCGCACCACGGATTCGTATTCGAGCTTCGTAAGCAGCTATGTGCGCGACAATCTGCTGGTGGCTCTGGCGCTGGGCGCAGCCATCTTCTTGCTTCTGGCCAGCTCGGAGCCCGTTTATCGCGAAGCCTACCCAAATTTCCTCTCCCTCCGCCGCTACTTCAGTTGGCAGGGGCTCCGCACACGTTCTTTCCTCCTGGCGAACGTCGTGGGAATCACGCTCACTTTTTTCTTTATCGCCTACCAAACGGTCTTTTATCTTGCCGCCGACAAGCTGGGCGCGTGGGCGCCTGCTGAGGTTCCCTTTACGGATTTACTGAATACGCGCTTTCCTTGGGTAACGGTTCTCTTCATCGGATTCTTCCCCGCAGTCTCCGAGGAGATACAATTCCGTGCGTTCTCGATCCCCATCCTGGGGAGGCTGCTAAGGTCGAAACCTGTAGCCGTAGTGTTGGCGGCGTTCATCTGGGGATTTCTGCACTCGTCATATCCGAATCAGCCCTTCTTTATTCGCGGCCTGGAAGTGGGTTTAGTGGGCGTGGTCATAGGTCTGATCATGCTGCGTTTCGGAATCCTGGCCGCGCTGATCTGGCATTACTCGGTGGATGCGCTCTATGCGGCCCTCCTCTTGCTCCGTTCTCCCAAT
>Ga0116120_1002148_pt1 | contig 12322 bp, 11 predicted proteins | sample June2015DPH_11_1_3_FD_89724 | JGI IMG/M metagenome (GOLD analysis project Ga0116120, IMG submission 89724) | Peatland microbial communities from SPRUCE experiment site at the Marcell Experimental Forest, Minnesota, USA - June2015DPH_11_150 | ecosystem: Environmental > Terrestrial > Soil >... | reverse complement strand
ATTTCAACTGGGCGTCCATCAACCAAGGCAGCGCCGACGCCGGGGGCTATCGTGTTCACCTCGAAGTCACCGGCACGGGTGGTAACAGTTGGGATGCTGACCTCTCCAGCGATCCCGTGAACCAATATTGGTTGTGGACACAGGACCAACCCGTGGGGCCGTTAGCGGCGGGACCGCACACGTTCAAAATGACGGTGGACTCGCTCAGCCAAGTGGCGGAGAGCAATGAGAACAACAATTACTACGAACGCACCATTACGGTCACCACGGCGGTGACTGAATACTATGCCGAGTGTGCCACGGACTCCGGCTTTTCGTCGAAGGTCAATTCTGGATGGATCACAGACACGCAGGTCACGTTCACCAATCTCACGCCGGGCCAGACTTACTGGTATCACGTGAAGGCCAGACGCTCAGGTGTGGAGAGCGACTGGTCCAACGTGGTGTGGTCGCAGCAAGATCAGTCCCCCGCCATTGCGGCAACGCCCACCAGCCAGGATTTCGGCTCGGTCCAGGTGGGGGTCTCGGCCGATCGTGCTTTCACCGTGCAGAACACGGGCGGCGGAACCTTGTCGGGCAGCGCGAGTGTACCGTCCCCGTTCAGCATCGTGTCCGGCAGCCCGTACAGTTTGACGGCCAACCAGACCACGACGGTGACCGTGCGCTACACGCCGGCGGCGGCGGGGGCGAGTGACAGCGCCACGGTTACGTTCACGGGCGGAGGCGGAGCTGCTGTGTCGGTGACCGGCACAAGTCCGGCTGCGGCCACGGTTTCCGCCACGCAGGCCTGCGCGGCGGGGTATCCTACTGCGGGAGGACTCGTTACGATCAACTGCACCTTCTCCTACACCAATCAGACGCTCTTATCATTGCTCTGGCATCCCAATCTCCCGGACGGTTTTGTGTTGACCAATTTGGTGAGCGGTGATGGCGGGCCGGAGTTGCAGGGTAGCGACATCGTCTTTATCGGGTCACTCGCCAGCAACCCCATTCACTTCAGTTATTCGCTGGTCGCGTCGCCCGTGCCGACGGGGCAGACCGCCACGAACAAGCCCGTGGGCGGCGACGTGCAATACCAGTTCAGCAGCATGGTCAATCCCGCCAGTGTGCGGGGGACCCCTGATCCGCTGCTGGTTCCGCCGACGCAGTCCTACCATAGCGCGGATTACCGCGATCCGCGCTGGGTGATTGATGGCACGGAAATCAATCGGGTGCTTGCCTACTGGCGCGCCGGTGGCTACCACGTCGATGCGGCAGGTCTGGACGGCTACGGGGCGGGGGCTGGCAGTACCAATGGCGTTCGGCACAGCGCCGATTATCGCGATCTGCCCTGGGTGATCGATGGCACGGAGGTGAATCGAGTACTGTCTTATTGGCGAGCCGGCGGGTATCACGTTGATCCGAGCGGGTTGGACGGTTATGCCCCGGGCAGCGCGTCAGGTGCCGCGCATCAACTGGCTTCCCGGGCCAAGGTCGGTCAGCCGTTGCGGGTGTTTCACGCCGGGCCGGCGGCGTATGGCCCCGGCGCTACATTCCAGGTGACGAACCGTATCGAGACTGCCGAACCGCTCGTCGCGCTCTTGGTGCGACCGCGTCTGCCAGCGGGTTGGCAGCTTGTTTCGGTCGGGGGTGACGGGGAGATGGAAACCGTCAATGGGGAAACGGTATGGATGGGCGACATCCCTTCAGGCTCGATCCAGTTCATTTACACCGTGCGAGTTCCGGAGCGGGTCGGCGGCGGGCAGCAGGTCGCGAGCGAGGTTGAGTACCAGACCTCGGCCATGTCGAACCCGGCAAGTGTCTGGAGCGTCCCGCAAACCCCCGGCGGTTTGAGGGTGGAAGACGTCCGTCGGGCCGACGATGGTTCGGTGACAATCAGCCTGGCCAGCCCGACGGCCGAGGGATCCGACGTACAAGCCTCCAGCGACCTGAAGAATTGGGTGCCGTTGAGGAAACTCTCCGACGAGAACGGGGTCGCGACCTTCGTGGATCTGGACGCATCGAATCACGCCTATCGCTTCTACCGCCTTAAACCCGCACTTTGAATCCCGCGAACCCGAGTCCGCTACTTGACTGAAACGGCACGCGCAATCCGCATTCGGGGAGTATGCGTGTGCCACCGCCGCTCGCGACTATGAAAGCAATAATTGCATCCTGCCTGTGGACTGCGGTGTGGTTTTTTGCGCCGTCGCCGAGCTTGATGGCGCAAGGTGCGCCAACGGCCACGCAAGCGACTGTCGCCGCCTACACGGCGGGTGGGGTGATGAGCGTGACCAACACGTTGAGCTACAGCGGGCAGTTGTGGTCGCTGCTGTGGCGGCCGCATCTGCCCAACGCCTGGGTGGTGACGTCGGTTTCCGGCACGGGCAATCCAGAACTGGAAGCGGGGGACATCGTCTGGACCGGGACGCTGCCGGCCAGTCCGATTCAAATGATTTATTGGGTGCAGGTACCGGCGGGGGCTCGCGGGAGTTACAGCGTGCGTGGAGAGGTGGAGTACCAATTGTCGGGGATGGTCAATCCCGCCAACCTGTATGCGAGTCCCGATCCGCTGTCCATCAGCAACAGCCCGATGGTCCTGACCGTGACGGGATTGTCGGCGGTCAACAAGGTGTACGACAGGACGACTGTGGCGACGCTCACGGGCGCAGCGACGTTGTCGGGAGTGGTGCCCGGTGATGTGGTGAACCTCGGCGGGACGGCGACGGGAAGCTTTGCCGACAAGACGGTGGGGACCAACAAGCTGGTCACGGTGAGCGGGCTTGCGCTGACCGGGGCGGACGCGGGCAACTACACGCCGAGCCTGCCCAGCCTGAGCGCCAACATCACCACGACGACGGCGAACGTGACGGGGTTGACGGTGGTCAGCAAGGTGTACGACGCGACGACGGTGGCGACGCTCACGGGCACAGCCAGCCTGGCGGGAGTGGTGCCCGGTGATGTGGTGAACCTGAGCGGGACGGCGACAGGGAGCTTTGCCGACCAGACGGTGGGGACCAACAAGACGGTGACGGTGAGCGGCCTTGCGCTGACCGGGGCGGATGCCGGGAACTACAGATTGAGTGTGCCCACGCTTACCGCCAACATCACGCCCGCGCCGCTGACTGTCACAGGGATCACCGCGGCCAGCAAGCCGTATGACGGCACGACGAGCGCGACGATTGACACGGTCAACGCCATCCTCAACGGGGTGCTGCCTGCCGATTCGGAGAATGTGACGTTGGTGACCAGCGGGGTCACCGGGGCGTTTGCTGACAAGAACGTGGGCACGGGGGAACTCGTGACGATCAGCGGGCTCACGTTGGGCGGAACGGCCGCGGGCAACTATGCGCTGACCCAACCGACGACCACGGCCGACATCATTCCGATTCCGCCACCCATCGTTGCCAGTCCAACCTTGGTCGGCCAAACCTTCGGCGTGTCGGTCACCACGGTGACCGGACTCAATTATACCCTCGAATACAAGAATGCGTTCACGGACACAGCGTGGACGGCGGTTCAAACGTTGCCGGGCACGGGTGGTACGATCACGCTGACCGACCGCACGGCAACGAACGCGATGCGGTTCTACCGGCTGGTGACCCAGTAAGTTCATCTTGCTTGGATGACTTTGATCCGCGGGTGCCGCCGTTAACGTGAAGCTGCCGCGGGCAAGTCGTTCGCGGATGGGTTTCGACACGCTACCGGCCTGAGCCTTGTCCCCCACCGCTAGCTTTGGCGGTGCTCGCACGGCCACAACGCGTTGGCGGATATTTGACGGGCGGAACCTCGACGTGCCGGCCGCGGCGGTCGAGGTCGTTCTGGATTTCGCGCGGCGAGCGGTGGTTCTCCCTTGGCCTTTTTCCGTCCGTCGTGGGGTGGCATGAATTGCTTGCGCCACCCCCACCGGAAGGCTAGCTTCCGCGGAGCAGCGCGGGCAGGCGCGTTGCCCGGCATGACGACGAACACGGAATTTGGCTATAACTCGAAGATCGAGGGGGACGTGGTGGTCACGCGGGTCGAAGCGGCCATCAACTGGTTCCGGAAGAATTCGATCTGGCCAATGCCCATGGGCCTGGCCTGTTGTGCCATCGAGCTGATGGGCACGGGGGCCAGCCGGTTCGACATCTCGCGCTTCGGCTCCGAGGTGATGCGGTTCTCCCCGCGGCAGTCGGACGTGATGATCGTGGCCGGCACGGTGACCTACAAGATGGCGCTCGTGCTCCGGCGGCTGTACGACCAGATGGCGGAGCCCAAGTGGGTCATCGCCATGGGGGCCTGCGCCTCGACTGGCGGCATGTACCGGAGCTACCCGGTATTGCAGGGGGTGGACCAGGTTGTGCCGGTGGACTTCTACGTGGCCGGGTGTCCGCCGCGGCCGGAAGCCCTCCTGGACGCGCTGATGAAGCTCCAAGGGAAGATCGCGCGGGAGCCGGTGCTCGCCAACTTGAAAAAAGTCGCCTGACTCGAACCGCTGCCCGGCATGACCTCCCGCGAACTCGCCCGCCAACTCCGGCTCCGCTTCGGCAGCGTGCTCGCCGATCCGGTGGAATTCCGCGACGAAATCACGCTCACGCTCACGGACTCGGAGCGGGTGGGGGAGGTTTGTACGCACGCCAAGCGGACGTTGAAATTCGATTTCCTGCTCGATATCACCGGCGTGGACAACTACGGCGAGGACCCGCGCTGGACGGTGGTTTACGAGCTTTACAGCCTGACCCACCGGTGTCACCTACGGCTCAAGACCAACGTGAGCGAGGAGAAGTCCGAACTGCCGTCGGTGACGAAGGTCTGGGCCACGGCGAACTGGCACGAGCGCGAGATTTACGATTTGATGGGCCTCCAGTTTCGCTGGCACCCGGATTTGCGGCGGATCATCATGTGGGAAGGCTATCCGTATCATCCGTTGCGCAAGGATTTTCCGCTGGCGGGCAAGCCGACCGAGTTGCCGGACATCGCCTTCACGCGCCCGGCGCCGCTCGAGGGCGGGCCCTTCGTGACCACCCCCGGGGGCAAGGACGCCATCGAGCGCGAGCCGCGGGCCCGAACGCCGCAGACCTGAGCCAACAGCGAAACGCAGCCACGGATTTTCATGCCCGAAGTTCGAGAAATTGAGGTTCGCGACACCGCGGCACAAGCGGCGGCCGCTCTGTCGTCGGCTCCGGCCGACGCGGAGGGGGCGGACCTGCCGGGCGAAAAGATGGTTCTCAACATGGGGCCGTCGCATCCGTCCACGCACGGCGTGCTGCGGATCGTGCTCGAACTGGACGGCGAGGTCATCACCCGGGCCGAACCGGATGTGGGCTACCTGCATCGCGGCGACGAGAAGATCGCCGAGAACATGACCTACACCCAGTTCATTCCGTACACGGACCGGCTGGATTACCTGGCGCCGCTGGCGAACAACGTGGCCTACGCGCTGGCGGTCGAAAAGCTGCTGGGCATTGACCGCCAGTTGACGCCGCGCTGCCAGTACGTCCGGGTGATCTGCTGTGAGCTGGCGCGGATTTCCTCGCACCTGCTGGGCGTCGGTTGCTTCGCGATGGACGTGGGCGCACTGACGGTGTTCCTCTACACGTTCACGGAGCGGGAGAAGATTTACAATTTGTGCGAGTCGCTGACCGGCGCCCGGTTTACCACCAGTTACACGCGGATCGGCGGCTTGGCGCGCGACTTGCCGCCCGGCTGGACCGACCAGTGCCGGCGGTTCCTGCACGAGGTCGTGGTGAACATCGGCGAGGTGGAGCAGTTGCTGACGCGCAACCGCATCTGGGTGGACCGCACCCGGGACGTCGGCATCATCCCGAAGCAGGTGGCGATTGAATACGCCCTTACGGGGCCGAACCTCCGCGGCAGCGGCGTGGATTACGACGTGCGCAAGGCGCATCCGTATCTCGTCTATGACCGGCTCAAGTTCGACGTGCCGCTCGGTTCGGTGGGCGATTCCTACGACCGCTATCTTGTCCGCATGGAGGAAATGCGGCAGAGCGTGCGGATCGTCCACCAGTGTCTCGACCAATTGCCCGGCGGTCCGGTGAACATTCCCGACGGCAAGGTGGTGCTGCCGCCGAAGGACAAGGTGCTGACCGGCATGGAGGAGTTGATCCACCAGTTCATCCTCGTGACCCAGGGCGTGAATGCCCCGCCGGGCGAGATCTATTTCGGGGCGGAGAATCCGAAGGGCGAACTCGGTTTTTACATCAACAGCCGCGGCGGCGGCACGCCCTACCGGCTGAAAATCCGCGCGCCGTCGTTCGTGAACCTGAGCATCCTCTCCCATCTGCTGCCGGGCCACCTGATGAGCGACACGGTCGCCATCCTGGGGTCGCTGGACTTCGTGATGGGAGAATGCGACCGCTGAAGCCGGGTGTTGAAATGACCGCCGAAGAAAAAGCCCGCGCGCAAAAGTGCGTTGACGCCTGGCGACGGGCCGGACCGGAGCTTGAGCGGATGCGGCGTGAAGACATCCGTCAGGCGGATACGGCGCGCTCGATTCCAGCCTTCGACGGATTGTTCGAGGGCGCGATCCGGGCTTTCCCGCCGAAGCCGACCTCGGGTTTGGTTGAACAGCAGCGGTGGTTTGGTCGGGCAAAACGATGACGCGACTGATCAGACTGGCGGCGGAGTTGCAGTCGCTCCTCGATGCGAAATCGTGGAAGAACTGTTTGATTGGCGGGTTGGTGCTCCAACGTTGGGGCGAACCGCGCTTGACGAAGGATGTGGATCTGACGGTGCTGACCGGTTTCGGCGGGGAGGAGAAAGTTGTGGATTTGTTACTGGCGCGGTTTGCGGGTCGGCGGCCGGACACGCGCGAGTTCGCGCTGCACAATCGGGTGCTGCTGATGCAGTCTGCCGATGGCATCGGACTGGATGTCGCGCTGGGGGCGCTGCCCTTCGAGGAGCGGGTGATGGAGCGGGCCAGCGATTTTGATTTTATGGCCGACGGCCGGCTGCGAACTTGTTCCGCGGAAGATTTGGTGGTGATGAAGGCCTTTGCCAATCGCGAGCGCGACTGGCTCGACGTCGAAACGGTCTTGCTTCGGCAGGGCGAACGGTTGAACTGGAAACAAATCATGGCCGAGTTGAAGCCATTGACTGAATTGAAGGAATCGCCGCAGATTCCGGACCGATTGGAAGAGCTTCGTCGAAAGGTCGCGAGTCAGCCTTGAATTTGAAATGAGTTTCACCGTTCCAACAAATTTGGAAGCCGAGATTACCGAGTTGATCACGCACTACCCGAAGCCGCGGAGTGCGAGCCTGATGGTGCTGCACGCCCTGCAGGACCATTTCGGTTGTCTCACACCCGAGGCGATGGAGTGGACGGCGGCCAAGCTCGGACTCCAGCCGATCAACATCCTGGAACTGGTCACCTTCTACCCGATGTTCCGACAGCAGCCGGTCGGGAAGTTCCACCTGAAAATCTGCCGGACCCTGAGCTGCGCCCTGGGCGGTTCGCACGAACTGCACCGGCAGCTTTGCGAGAAGCTGGGGCTCGACGCCCACGCGCACGGGCCGCAGACGACGAAGGACGGGCGGTTCACGGTCGAGTTTGTCGAGTGCCTCGCCGGTTGCGGCACGGCGCCGGTGATGATGGTGAACGATGAGTTCCACGAGCACGTGACCTCGGAAAAGGCCGTTGAAATCCTGGGGAAGTGCGCGTCATGAATTGGCTGCCGAGCATGGATTTGAACCATGACAAACAGATCCAGAGTCTGCTGTGCTACCGTTACACCACTCGGCAAGCGAGGCGGACAGCGAAACTAGGGTATCCGATGAACAAGTCAAGCATCCTGCGGGGTTTGGTGCTGCCGATCGCGGCGGCCTTGTTGGCGCTGAGTTCCGGCTGCGTCAAACTGAACCCGAGTTCCGAACTTAAGGTCCCCGCGACCACCGCGCTGGCGGCCGCTCGCACGGCGGCCCGGCCCGCCGCGAATGGGCCGGTTGCCGTACCGGCCCGTCCCGGAACATTCTGACCCCGCCATGCCGGCCGAGCACCGCCTCATCCTCCGCCATGCAGACGAGCCCGGCTACACGCCGGACGTGGCCGGTTATTTGCGGCACGGCGGCTACGAGGTGTTGAAGCAGGCGCTCGCCCGGGCGGTCAAGCCCACGCCGGACGGCAAAACCGTCAGCCCGTAGGAACAGCTTCGCCAGGAGGTCACCAATTCCGGCCTGCGCGGTCGCGGCGGCGCCGGTTTTTCCTGCGGCCTGAAATGGTCGCTGGTGGACCGCAAGAGCGGCAAGCCGGTGTACCTGATCTGCAACGCGGACGAATCCGAACCGGGCACGTTCAAGGACCGCCAGATCATCCACAAGGACCCGCACCAGTTGCTCGAAGGGATGATCATTGCCAGTTACGCGAACGACGTTCACCTGGCTTACATCTACATCCGCGGCGAGTTCGTCGAGGGGGCGAAGATCCTCAATCGCGCCATCGCCGAGGCGAAGGCGGCGGGTTTCCTCGGCCGGAACATCCTGGGCCGCGGCTACGATCTGGAGATTCATGTCCACCGCGGGGCCGGCGCCTACATCTGCGGCGAGGAGACGGGCCTCATCGAATCGCTCGAGGGCAAGCGGCCTTATCCGCGCATCAAGCCGCCTTATTTCCCGGCGGTGCTCGGGCTTTACCAGTGCCCGACGATCGTCAACAACGTGGAGACGCTCTGCCACGTGAAGCACATCGTGGCGATGGGCGGCGCGGAATACGCCAAACTCGGCACGCCGAACAACACCGGCACGCGCATCGTGTGCCTCAGCGGACACGTCCGGCGCCCCGGTTACTACGAAATCGAAGTCGGCAAGGCCACCCTCCGCGAGTTGATCTTCGACCCCGCCTTCGGCAACGGCCTGCGCGACGGCCGCAAACTGAAAGCCGTCATCCCCGGCGGCGTGTCCGCCAAGCTGTTCAAGCCAGGCGAAAAGGTGAAGCTGAAGGTCCGGGGGCCGGACGGAAAGGAGGCGGTCAGCGAACTGGACGTGCTGGACCTGCCTTACGATTTCACGTCGGTCAACGCGGCGGGGAGCATGTCCGGGTCGGGCGCGATCATCGTGCTCGACGACTCCGCGGACCTCGTCGAGGCGCTGGCAAACATCAGTGTCTTCTTTGCGCACGAGAGTTGCGGCCAGTGCACGCCCTGCCGCGAGGGGTCGCTGTGGCTGAGCAAGGCGCTCAACCGGCTGACCGGTGGCGGTGGGCGCGCGCGGGATGCGGATTATCTTGTCAAGATCGCCGACAACATTCCCGGCGGCCGGACCATTTGCGCCTTCGGCGAGGCCTGCTCCTGGCCGGTGCAGAGCTTCGTCGGCAAGTTCAAGGACGAGTTTGTCGCGAAGGGCGCCGCGGATGAAGCCAAGGGCTCGAACCGCGACGGCGCCCAGCCGGCAACCTGATTTTCCCGATGGCCAACGCATCCACCATCCAGACCGCGCCCCCCGCCCCGGCGGTCGAGAAGATCACCGTCCGCGTGGACGGTCGCGTGGTGCTGGTGCCGAAGCTGATGCCGGACTGGTCGGGCAAACTCGCGCCCACGACGATGATCCAGGCGTGCCAGGCGGCGGGCGTCGAGGTGCCGCATTATTGCTATCATCCCTCCCTGCCCGTGGCGGGCAACTGCCGCATGTGCCTGGTGGAATTCGGCACTCCGGCGCTGGGACCGGATCGCAAACCGGTGACCAACGCCGACGGTTCGGTGGCGATCAACAAGTCACCGCGACCCGCCATCGCGTGCGCGACGCCCGTGTCGCCCGGCATGGAGCTGTACACGGACACCCCGGCGGTGAAGGCGATGCGCCAGGGCGTGCTCGAGTTCCTGCTGATCAACCACCCGCTCGACTGTCCCATCTGCGACCAGGCGGGCGAGTGCAAGCTGCAGGAATACTCCGTGGAGTACGGCCAGTCGGCCACGCGGTTCGTCGAGGCCAAGGTGCACAAGCCGAAAACGGTGGACCTGGGGCCGCGCATCATGCTCGACGATGAGCGCTGCATCCTGTGCACGCGCTGCATCCGGTTCACGCGCGACATCGTGGGGGACGACGCGCTGGGCATTGTCAACCGCGGCAGCTACAACACGATCGCCGCCTACCCGGGCCGCCCGTTCGACAACAATTACACGTTGAACACCGTGGACCTCTGCCCGGTGGGCGCGCTGACCTCGAAGGATTTTCGGTTCCAGATGCGCGTCTGGTTCCTGAAGGAGACGAAGAGCGTTTGTCCGGGTTGCGCCACCGGCTGCAACATCCTGATCGGCTCGCGGGACAATCGCATCTACCGTTACACGCCGCGCGAGAATGCCGCCGTGAACGGCCCGTGGATGTGCGACACCGGCCGGCTCGATTACAAATGGATCGGCCGGGAAGACCGGCTCAAGGAAGTGCGAGGGGCGAAGGGTGAAGGGCGAAGCTGGAGTGCAATTCTCGCGAATATTGCCGGGAAGCTGAAGCACGCGCCCGCAGGCTCGGTCGCCATTGTCGCTTCCGCCCGGCTGACCAACGAGGAGCTCTATTTGTTGCGCAAGCTGGCGCAGCGGCTGGGCGCGGCCACCGACACCATTCCCCATCAGGGCGAGGGGGACCGTCTGCTGGTGAACGTGGACAAGAATCCCAACACCTTGGGCGCGCGATTGCTGGGGATTTCCGCGCATCCGCCAGGCGCAAACCTGAACGACTTTGCCGCGGGCATCCGCGACGGCCTCATCAAGACCCTGATCGTCTTTCGCGAGGACGTCACGCGGTTCGGATTGGGCGCCGACCTGCTGGGCCGGCTCGAGACCGTGATTGCCAGCAGCATCCTGCCGAACGAGACGACCGAGCGGGCGCATTATGTTCTGCCGGGTTGCGCGCCGGCCGAGAAGCGTGGCAGTTTTACCAACGCGCAGGGCCGGGTGCAGCGTTTCATGAAGGCGGTCGAGCCGCCCGGCGAGGCGCGGCCGGAAAGCGAGTTTCTCCGCGAACTGCTCGAACAGGTCACCGGCCGCCCGTTGCCGGCGAACCCCGAGGGCCTGTTCAACCTGGTGGCGGCGGAAATCCCGGCGTTCGCGGGCGTGACGTGGGCGGCGCTGGGCGATGCGGGTGTGACGGTGCCGATCTGAATCAAGCAACCGATGGACTGGATCAACCATTTGAGCGACAACTCTCAGTTCGTGCTCTTCAGCGCGCTGAAGGTTGTGCCCGCCGTGCTGGTGATGCTGTTCCTCGTCGCCTACATCGTGCTGGTCGAGCGGCGGCTCTGCGCCTTCATGCAGGACCGGGTCGGGCCGAACCGCGTCGGGCCGTTCGGCCTGCTGCAGCCGGCGGCCGACGCGGTAAAGGCGTTCCTGAAGGAGGACTTCATGCCCGGCCATGTGCGGCCGGTGTATTTCTGGCTGGCGCCGGCGCTGGTCATGGTTCCCAGCCTGCTGACGCTCGCCGTGATTCCTTTCGGCTCCCAGTTTGGCGCCCAGAAAATGGTAGTCGCCGACCTGAATGTCGGCATTCTTTACACGTTCGGCATCGTGTCGCTGGGCGTTTATGGCATCGTGCTGGCCGGCTACGGCGCGAACTCGAAGTACCCGTTCATGGGCGGCATCCGGGCCAGCGCCCAGTTGATTTCCTACGAGGTGGCGATGGGGCTTTCGGTGGTCCCGCTGTTCTTGCTGGTCGGCGACCTGAACCTGGGCACGGTGATCGGGTATCAGGCGCACGGGCTGTTCGGCTGGCTGGTGTTCAAGCAACCGCTGGCGTTCGCGATTTTCCTGTGCGCCGCCTTCGCCGAGACGAACCGCACGCCGTTCGACCTGCCGGAGGCCGAGCAGGAACTGGCCGGCGGTTACAACGTGGAGTACAGCTCGATCAAGTTCGCCCTGTTTTTCATGGGCGAATACGCCAACATGATCGCCGCGTCGGCGATGATGGTGACGCTGTTTTTCGGCGGCTGGACCCTGCCGTTTCTGGGTCTGGACCAGCCGGCGACGACGGTGCTGGGCGGCGTGCTGCACATCGGCATTTTCCTGGCAAAACTCCTGGTGTTGCTGATCGTGTTCATCTGGGTGCGCTGGATGTGGCCGCGGTTCCGCTACGACCAACTGATGAACCTGGGCTGGAAAGGACTGGTGCCGCTGGGACTGGCGAATATCTTGGTGACCGCCACCTGGCTATGGCTCAATAGCTCGAATCCATGATCAACCGCGCATCGCCCACGAACATCGTCGCCCCCGCCCGCCGTACTGGCTGGCGCTTGGTTTATCGCCTTCTTTCACCCCGCGTCCGCGCATGATCGTCAAACGTCCACCTTTGAGCTGGGCCGAACGCCTGTATCTGCCGGCGGATACAGGCGTTCGGCCCAGCTCAAAGGTGGACGTTTGACGAT
>Ga0116120_1002130_pt1 | contig 12382 bp, 18 predicted proteins | sample June2015DPH_11_1_3_FD_89724 | JGI IMG/M metagenome (GOLD analysis project Ga0116120, IMG submission 89724) | Peatland microbial communities from SPRUCE experiment site at the Marcell Experimental Forest, Minnesota, USA - June2015DPH_11_150 | ecosystem: Environmental > Terrestrial > Soil >... | reverse complement strand
GTCTTTACGGACGTGAAATGGATCGGCTTACGTTGCCGGGTAACCCTGGATAAAGGTGCCCCCGGGTTGCGGGTCGATCTGCGGACCAAAGCCGCTGACCCCGCAAGTTCCCTGGCCAAAGGAGGCAAAGAAGTGGACGCCGAGGGCAAGGCCTCTCTGCCAGTAGAGGATGATAGTTTTGTGGGGGGTGCCGCTGCCTTGGTGGTCATTGACCCACAAGGAGTTATCATCATTAAAATACCCACAACTGTTGGTGGTGAGTAACCATGGAACTCGATACCCTTGACAAAATCGGAGCCAAAGCCTTTGAAGGCTACCTGGTGCGTAAGGACTTGGTGCGTACCTTCAGTAAACAATACCCAGTGCCCACTTATGTCGTGGAGTTTTTGTTGGGGCGCTATTGCGCCAGCACGGACCCCAAGGAAATTGAAGAGGGCCTGGAGATTGTCGAGCGCCAACTCTCCAACCGGGCAGTGCGGGCCGGCGAAGAAGAACTCTTCAAATCTCGTGCCCGGGACCAGGGTTCGGTTAAGATCATCGACCTCATCACAGCTCGACTGGACGCCAAAACTGACTCTTACCTGGCAACTTTGCCCAGCCTTCAGCTCAAAGATGTGCGAATCAGTGACAGTCTGGTCCGTGAGAACGAGCGCATGCTTACCGGCGGTTTTTATGCCGAGGTAGACCTGCACTATGACGGTGCCATTGCCCAGGAAAAGGGCGGCCGCCCCTTTGGAATAGAAAGTCTGCGGGCCATACAGCTTTCAAAGCGAGATGTCCTGGAGGTCTTGGCTCGTGGGCGGGAGATGTTCACTACAACGGAGTGGAAACATTTTTTGCTGCGTAGTGTGGGCCTGGAACCACACCTTTTCAGCGAACGCTCTCAAAACGTGATGCTCTTGCGCATGGTCCCATTTGTGGAGCGAAACTATAATGCAGTGGAACTGGGACCCCGGGGCACCGGTACAAGCCATCTTTTTCAACAAATCTCGCCCTACTCGCATCTCATCTCTGGCGGCAAAGCCACCGTGGCCCGGATGTTCGTCAACATGGCCAACGGGCAACGAGGGTTGGTCTGTCAGTATGATGTTGTCTGTTTTGACGAGATTTCTGGAATCTCTTTCGACCAGAAAGACGGCGTCAACATTATGAAAGGTTACATGGAATCCGGTGAGTTCAGCCGGGGCAAGGAAAGTATCCGGGCTGATGGCAGCCTCGTGTTCCTGGGAAACTTTGATGTGGACGTGGAGCATCAACAACGCATCGGGCATCTTTTTGGACCGCTGCCAACTGAAATGCGCAACGACACCGCCTTCATGGACCGAATCCACTCATATATTCCAGGCTGGGATGTTCCCAAGACGAGCCGGGATCTCCTTACCGATCATTTCGGTTTAGTGAGTGATTTTCTTTCTGAATGCTTGGACCAAGTCCGTTGGCAGAGTCGGGTTTCAACTTTGCAAGGACGAGTCTTTTTCGGCGGCGCCCTGAGTGGGCGGGATAATACCGCCGTCAATAAAACCATCAGTGGACTCTTGAAACTATTATTTCCGGCGCCCGATGCTGTGATTCCGGATGAAGAGCTTGAGTGGGCGGTCCGGCTGGCGCTGGAATTGCGTCGGCGGGTCAAGGAGCAGCAGAAGCGAATTGGAGCTGCAGAATTTCGCAACACGCATTTCAGCTATGTCTTGGGTATAGAAGGGGTGGAAAAGTTTGTTTCTACTCCTGAGCTGCAGAGCGAAGATAGTATTGGGACTGATCCTTTGCCTCCCGGCCAAGTTTGGACCATCAGTCCAGGGGGCATGGATGAACACCCAGGTCTTTTTAGGGTCGAAACCAATGAAGGACCGGGAACCGGGGTTAAGATTTTAAACAAACCGGCACCTCCGGCATTCATCGAAAGCGTGCGCTGCGCCGAACAGAATCTTTATGCCCGCTCCCGAGAGTTAGTGGGGGATCGTGACCCCAGGTCTCATGAGTTTACTGTGCAGCTACGCTCTTTCGATACCTCAAAGAGCGGTAGCCAGATAGGGGTGGCGACTTTGATCGCCTTATGCAGCGCTCTTCTCCAGAAGCATATCAGGGGTGGGCTTATTGTGGTAGGCGGGGTGAACCTGGGTGGATCGATTGAACCGATTTACAATGCGGTGAGTGTTGCAGAGTCGGCAATAGAGAAAGGGGCAACCTATATGCTCATGCCCGTAAATGCCCGAAAACAGCTTTATGATCTTTCAGATGACATGGCCACGAAGGTCGACATTCAGTTCTATTCAGATGTACGGGATGCGCTCTTTAAGGCGATGGTGGAATGATAAAAAGTTGTGAAATTGAGGAGTTGGAGTATAAATAGGACCCACCCAAAAAGAGGAATGAAAAGGAAATCGTATTGGCCCTGGCCTATATGATCCGACTCATAGGGGAGATCGACTCCATAATTGGTGCCCACGACGGGGGGCCGGCCCGGAGCGTTCCAGAAATAAGGACTGGCATGGACCAGGAGGACAAATACAGCAGTCGCGGGCCTCGTGGCGGCTCTCCTTGGTGGCGGGCATGAGCTTTTCAACCTCGCTGCCGGTGAGGTATTTTTGTCCAGTTTTTAGAGTAAAAGTCGGCCCGCGGTTCGTCCACCTGCTCAATCACCTGGAAGGGCAGCACGATATTGCAGACCTCGCTGCTCTTGCCGTTCCAGACCAGCTCCACTTCGCGCTTTTCCTCGAACAGCAGAAAGCGGTATTTGTCCGGCAGCGGCTTGTCCGCCTCCAGATAGCGAATGATCTCTTGCTGTTCCTGTTCAGTCAGTCGTGGCATGAGGTTCCCCTAACTATTCAGCGCCAGAGCCTTTCAAACCGTGCCGGTCGGCGTTTATCTACTTCTTCGTTTCTGCGGCCTTGTGAGCGAGAACAGTCGTAACCATCCGAATTCCATAGTTGGCGGCGGCACGCCTAACAATAACATACTGGATGATGAGTAATAGGATATAAAACATAGAAATCCTCAACGAGGGAATGGCATAGAATCCAGTAGCACCATAAAATACGATGAACAATACAGCTAACCCTGTGTAGTCTCGCATTAAAAGAAAATCACGGTGCACTTGCAAAACGGCAGGATTATTTTCCACGGCTTTATAGAGTCGATACCATGCGCGATTTTGTTCGATTGGGTCTGTAGGAAGCGCAGAACTATATAGTTTCGTGAGCTTCGCAAGGTCAATGCGAGGGTCGGCCTTGGCGTATTGGGTAAAAGCGCGATGGCCGGGTAGGGCGTTATGCCAACGTAAAAATACAAGCCGGGCCTTTGTATCCGCACTGAGAAGGCCATTTAAAACCGTCGAAATAATAAGCGCAAGTCCAACCGGGAGAAGGTTGCTGGTGTCCTTGAACATCGCCCGCAAGCCTGTAGCTTCGATGGCGTTTGCTTGAATGACAGCATATAAAAATAAAGAGTTCGCGACAACAATCAGCCAAATCTGCCAGCGATTCTGTTCCTTAAGTGATTTTGCCACGTTACGACTCCGGATGAAAAATTGGATTCCGATCAATCATAATCTTCAACTTTCGGGGTGAAGGGGATGATTTCGGCGACGGTGTAATTCGGTCGCACCGGGAAACCGCCCCAATGAATCTTGCTCGTTCCTTGAGTGGCAATTACTCGGCCACCCCGACGAGTAAAAGCATTGAGTACCATCATTCGAGGGTGTTGATCGTCGTCCTTTGGCGCAGATACGTAAGCTGCAAATCGGCTAGGGCTTTCTTTGGGTTGACTCGGCCCGAGAAAGCGGTTCAAGATTGTAGGGCCGACATTCCGGCGACTGCCGTGGTGCGGGATTTGGACAAACATAAAGTCCTGAAGAGGGAACTTAGCCTGCTCCGCATGATAAGCTGCTAAAGAGAGCCCCATAACACCTGCATCGCCCGTCAGCAAAACACGGCGGCCCGGGCCGAAATCGCCATAGAGGACGACGCTACTCTCGTTGATTGCACTCGTCACCCCGCCGTCTTTGAGGCGTTCAATGTCCCAACTCTCTGTAAACCACTTTTGTACTTTGGCAACAACTTTCTCAAACAGCCGCGCCGCAGGAGAAGGCGCTTTCCCAATCCAAAAACCTTTAGCCTCGATTGCAGCTTGGTCTGGATCAGGAGTACGGTCAAACTGTGGCAAGAAAAGCGTATAAACACCTTGATGAGGCGAAAGGACGTGAAATGGCCCGATCTGTGCCCCTGCAAAAGGGAAATAGATGGGGATGGGGGGCTTTTTGTCGCTGGCAATTTGAACAATCTCGGCAATCAGATCATACTCTTTCATTATTGCTTTTTGGAGGGCGTCGTCAGTCCAGTTTTTGTGTTTAAAATACTGACGTGCGGCGGCTGCGTGCAACCATGGCACGTGCAACCATAGGTTATTAACTCTAAGTTCTGATAGCACTATGCGAAGCCCTGACGCATGATCGGCATCTGAGTGCGTTAACACGGCATGAGCAATAACCGCGTCATGGCCGAAGAAGTTCTGAATATGCTCCACTAGCACCTTACCAGAATCTTGATTGCCGCCGTCGATGATCATCAATTCGTAGGAATCGACGGTACCATATCGCACAACAATTGCATCACCGCCCTTTGATGCGTCTCCAACTGGCAAAAGCTCAATTTCACAATCCATGGTAGCTGTCCCTCCTAACGAAAGTGACTGCCCTTCCTTTTCCTATCGCCACAGCCTTTCAAACCTTGCCGGGTTGGCTGCGGTATACATGACGGTGTGCTGAATGTTCCGGTGTGTTATTCTGAGCTATTCTCTCTCTCAACCTGTGGATGTTCGTCAGGGATCGAGCTAAATGTGGTCATTGCTCCTTATTCTGGGCTCGTTCGTTTCCGCAGATCCTGCAAAACGGATTGGACATCCCATCTTCTTCCGGGTTTCACTTCCGAATAATATTTAGGCCCGTATGGCAAACGACCATTAATCGGGAGAGGATTTTCTCTGCGGTCGCAATCAGTATCCCAATCAACTGCGATTCGGTATTCGTATCGCTCTTCTTTGTAAAGTCGTCTCTCGTCTCCTTCGTAAGTCTTCTCATTCCACTTCTCTCTCACAATGCCATAACAACTACACCAAGGCCACTATGGTGCATAAATACGCTATCGCCGGGAGAGAGCTTAGGGAAGACGGTAGCATGTTCTCTCCAGTTTTTTGCCTTATCTCCCGCAAAAGCCATGCGTAAATCGTACCAGAGATCGCAAGTTCTGAATTCCTTCCTGGCCTCCCTGTCCGTATTGATTCTCCAATATTTCATCATTGTGCTCCTCTCCGAAATTATGCAGCAGCCTTGGCCGCCGCAGTTTAAACCAGGCCCATAGATGGGGTGCAGTTCATTCCCAAGTCTTCTTCTCACTTCGTGCGGTAAACATTCAACCCCACCTTCTCCTCCCGGTTAGGGACAGAGACATTGCCCTCGGTGGAGGCGATGATGATGCTCTTTTTGGACGACGATGGGCCAAACTCTTTGCTTAGGTCAACCTTGATGGTAAGAATGTTCCCTGCCACGGTCATCTCGACGTTCTTCATCTCAGGTTCCCCCCTTCTCCCGCCTGCGCCCCTTCGGCAGGAACCGCCGACCTTCAACCTTAAAATTCCTAATTTATACCTATAGTCCCTAATGGCACACATAGTCAACAAATCTCGGTCTGGAGGGCGGCACACCGGCGCCAAGGCAAGGTGAGGGGGAAAGAAGTCTAGGTTAGCCCTGAACGTTCATCCTGAGCGGTCTCAGGCGCTCCCAGGAAGGTTGTGGGGGGGAACTTGGGCCTCCACCTGATGAGGGTCCCGCCTCCTGGCCTCCATGAGTCGGGCCACAGTCGAGCAGGTAAGGATCAAGCACACCCTGGGGCGGCAACAGGATAAGAGGATCAAGGAAGGTCTGATACCGGGGCCCTGCAAAAAGCCGGGACTATGGGTAAAGGGTTTCTCCTGTTGAGCTAAGAAAACCATTGACTTTCCATGAACTTAAGTGCAAAATAAGATTTATTATGGGGCGAAAATTCAGAGACGCAAATTTGATATTTTTCCGGGGCAGATTGGAGGCCTGGGGATCATTGACGACGCCGGCGCCTATTTCGCGGCGCGGCGCTGGAGCAGGCGCTCACCCATATCTATATATAATATGCTAGTATTGATTAAGGATATGGTAACTCAGGTTTATCTTGAAAATGTGAATCTCCCGCAGGTGGGCGCCGGGGGACTGGAAAACCGATTCTCAGCCGGTGCAAACCTCCTGGTGAACTCAGGCATCTGGCAGGGCTGGCTCCTGACGCTGGAGCTACCGTGGGTGCTGATCGCAGCGTAGACTTGGCAGGCGTACCACGATCTGCACCATTGGCAGGCGAGGCTGGCCAAAGACCCCAGCGCCGCCACTCCCATGACCGTGGCCCGTAGCAAGTGGCCAGAGGCACCGCTGGAGTTCAAGACGGACGATGGACAAGCGGTGGGCCTGCTCCTGGCGGCCCTGGCCCTCGAGGATGCGCACCGCGGCACCGACCGCGCCGGCCTCCAGGCCCGGGCCCGGGAAAAGAAGGTTGCCAAACGGCGCCAGGCCCGGGCAAACCGGAAATTAGGTCAAGGCTTAGATACTTGGTAGCCAATCGCCCCGCCACGGGCGTCTCAAGAGGTCATTATGAGCCCAATCACCCCGGAAACCGACCTTTTCGCTGAAATCCCCAAGCGCGGCCCCGGCCGGCCACGCAAACCGACCCCCACCCCAGCTCCAACTAAAAAGCCCCGGGTAGCCACCAAACGCACCAAGCCCCGGGTAGCCACCAAGCCAGCCCCCCAGAAGAAAAAAGCCCCCAAACCCCTATATATTAATAATATTAATAATACTAGTGTGTGTGGTAGTGTTTTAGATGGAGACAGACCCCTTGAGGTTATCGAAAATATAGAGGAAATGATAAAAGGCTCAGATTTAAAAGACAAATTGACTGCAGAAGAATTGCGATTTGTCGGCTATCACATAATTCAGGGTCTTCCAGTAGTAAAGGCAATGATTTTAGCAGGTTATCAGAATATACCGGAGAGAACTTTATATTTTAAGGCGAAAAGAATATTGCAGAGGTATGAAGCCCAGGCGGAAGACAGGCGAAATATAATGAGGGCCCTCAGTATAGGCGAAATTGCCGTAATTCGCCAGTTATGGCATGAAGCCCAGAACGCCGCCTCGGCCGGCGCCCGGGTCCAGGCCCTGATAGCGCTGGGAAAGTGGCTGGGCATGGACCAGGAAGCCCTGCAGGGCGCACAGGGCATCACGGTGGTCATCCAGGCGCTGGATAGCCCCACCCAGGTCAACATCGGCCAGCCTCCGGAGACGCCAGCCTTGCCGGATCCTGGAGGCTACCGTCACCCTCAGCCTGGGCGGCCAGGCGGCCCGATCACCATCACCAAGTGATCATGTATCTCTGTGAGCTACCAGCAGCAGCCTACCATATGTGGGATTGGAAGCCGGTCGTCATGCAGATAAATTATCAATATCGGCTTTCACTCAACGATCTCAATGAGTTAAGGTTTGAGGTCTATGTCTGATATCCATCCTTATGTAAACTAACGCTTGTGAAAGAGGCATACAAGCTGCAGCCTGTCTATCTCTCCTGGCCCTGGCCCCGCCCCCGGGATGAGGGCCGGCGCCTGGCCCCGGTGGCGCCCCTCCCCCTACAGAAATTCGCCCTCAGAAGTGAAACCCCTAGACGAAGGGTGGTCCCCCCCTGGCTAGCAATGGTCCATCCGCCAAATTTTCCCAAAATCCTATCCGGCACTATTTTGCTTGACATAGGAAAAGAGGTGGGGGTAATCGGGCATTCCCCCCGGCTTATGGGACCCAGCCGAAAATTTTCAAATTCAAAATCTGGCCGGGTTGATGTTCTCCTGCTATCACCTTGGCCCGGACGCTCAGGGCACGCTAAGGCCCTTTGGTTGGCTTAAAATCGATCCAGACAGGGGGCCCCTTACCTAACCATTCACCCGATTTCGAGCTTCGATTTTCACCGTCTCGCGGGCTTGTGAAAACCTCTACCTCCGTTTTCGTGAGGCACCTTTCGAGGGACCCTTGATTATGGTTCGGGTTGAGGTGAAAGCTGGAGGTCCTGGTCCTCAAGGACGGCAGGTCCCATTGCCGGGTGGGCCTGTTACCCTGTTGGGCGATGAAGGATTCCCACCCGCCCGGGCCCTTGCTTTTACTTTTTCTACCACATCTGGCCAGGCTGCTATTGTCTGCGCCTGGTGAGATTCTTTGTGGGTGATACCTTCGGGTAAGGACCGGAAACTTCCCTTAAAGGAAGTATCCGCTTCTTTGACATACTTCGGCTCTATCTCTGCCAACACCGCTCCCAGCTTCGCCTCTGCATCTAAAAGGATGTCGGCAACCCCTTGGGCGTCTTGTAAGGCGGTGAAGGATTCCCGCCCGCCCGGAGGGACAGCTCGTCCAGATACCACTCGATCTTGGCCACCACCTGCTGTGCCTTGTGCCAACTCTCGGGGATCTTTCAATTTTCAAATCCAGTCTATTTGGCTAGGTGATCTGGCGTCAGGGAGGAGCGCCTTCAGGTTCAGGCTCTTTTTTAGCTTCTTATACTGTCTAGTAATTATATATGGAGCTATTGAATATATATCTAGAATATTGGGTGCAAATAATATATAAGACCTTTCCTGTGTTTACAAAATATATATATATATTACTAGTAAAAAGGGCCGAGGATCATCCTGATCCGGATCCCCTCGGAGGTATAGTTAGGTGGGGAGTAGGTCCGGGTGTTCCAGAGCCGCCAAAGGACCATTTCCGGCAAGGTCTTTCTTCCTATTCAGCGCGACCTCCCTGGAACTTTTCTATTTTTCCGGGCCGAGTCCATGCTTTGCCTGCGCCAACGACAGCAGGACCCGCCAGGCCTTTCTGCTCCGGCTCTCTGAGTGGGGTGGGTGACCCGGATTTAGGGAAAGGATCTCAGCGTTTTTTCGGTAAGATTTTGAGGACTATAAATGGAGGTGGCGATGTCCCCTAAGCGTGCGATGCCCCCTAGAACCACCCTGAGGCAGTTTTTCAATCTTCTTAGAAAGCTGGTTCTATGGGAGAAAGAAAAATGGGAAGCCAAGCGTCGAAGTAAAGGATACCAAAGAGATTGGGATCATGCTTTCCAGAAATATTTGAAATTTCGCGTTATGCAGGAATATGCCTTTAATGACGAGGATCTTACTGAAGAAGAAATCGAGCATAAACTGCTTACCGACAAAAACAAAAACCTCCATTATGACTTTTTAATTTCAAGCGAGGGCGAAAAATTAGCCACTAAACATAATATGAATTTTGCCTATCATTATGATTCCCCCGTATTTCCGGAAGATGAATCAGGCAAGAAGACATTCTTAATTTCCGTTTTCAGGGATGCCGCGCCAGTAACGGTCCTACCGGCAGATAAAATCGAACTCCCTATGGCAAGTTATAAACGATATACAACTTTAACTCCGCCTTCTAAACTTAGAGAAGGTCGATTCCTTACAGTCGAGATCGATTTGCAGCATCCTATGTCGAATATAATGATCTCTCTTAACTACCATTTATATCATTATTCAAATTATGTGAAACAATCAAAAAGGAAAAGATCAACAAAGGTAGATCCTATCATAGCATGGGATATGGCTATGAAAGGGATGAACCCATATGAAATAACCAAGGAACTTTTCCCCGACTCTGTCGGGGCCAGTGACTTTCTTGTTTATTACAAAAGAGTTGATAGAGCAATCAAAAAGGCCGCAAAAGAAATTGGCGAAGTGAGTGTTTATGAACCGAAATTCACAGTGATTTCAAATGAACCACCTACAGAATAAAGCCTAAATAGCCGTTATTCGAATTCGTTATCAATCCCTATTTTTGCACCTCGGTAACCTCGCATTGCCCCATATCTAAATTTCCATCCTTCCTACATTAATTATTCCCGATTGAGTTAGAAATTAAACGGAATTCCCATTTCATTTTTTAATTATACGGGAATTTCGCCCCATTCAATTAAAGGCTTTAATCTACAACAAAGGCCCCAAGAAATGGGAGGTCGCAAGACGCTTCGGGGGTGGACTGAGTCAAAGCCCAGCCGTATCCGAGGTCGTAGGTGCTGCTGAGACAAAACTGAGGATACGGCGAAATCATTAATTCAAAGAAAGAAAAAAGGCAATGCCCCCGAACCTGGGAAGAATCCCGAAGGAGCTTATAGCCATCCCCCAATGGGTCTGCTGGCGGGCTGACAAGACGCCTGTGAACCCACTTACTGGCGCAAATGCCAAGGCGAATGACCCGACCACTTGGGGAGAATTTAACCAGGCGGTGCACTACTGGGATGCCCACAAGGATGACGACATTGCCGGGATAGGCTATGAGTTCAGCGCCGATGACTCTTTCGCTGGGGTTGATTTGGACCGGTGCCGGAACGCGGAAACCGGGGAAATTGAGGAATGGGCCTGGAAAATCATCAAGCGGCTTAACTCCTACACGGAAATCTCACCATCTGGCCGGGGCGTTCACATCATCATTAAGGGGACTGTTCCCACCGGCGGCAATAAAAAGGGTCAGGTGGAGATGTATTCTCAGAGACATTACTTCACCATGAGCGGCCTACACTTGGAGGGGAGCCCTGCCACAATTGAGGCACGCCAAGCCGAGTTGATGGTCCTCCATTCTGAGATTTTCGGCCCAAAGGAGAAAGAGGCCCACAAAGGCCCCCATCCCTCGCACACATTAGTCCTGACTAGCTCGGAGATCATTGCCAAGGCGCAAGCAGCTCGAAATGGAAGAAAGTTTGAGCGGCTTTGGAATGGAATATGGCAGGGCGACTATCGCTCGCCCTCTGAGGCGGACCTGGCCCTTTGCTCTATGTTGGCCTATTGGATTGGCCCGGACCCAGGAAGGATCGACTTGCTCTTCCGGCAATCTGGCTTGTTTAGGAAGGACAAATGGGATCGGCGCACGGGAGAGACCACCTATGGGGCCAGGACCATCGCAAAGGCAATCTCAAGTTGCAGGGCCTTTACCTAACTGCCGAGCAACGCAGCTGGAAAGCAGAACGAGGAGTAAAAATACGGTCGTAATTTGGAGAGAAGCAGGCCAGCCTGAAAGCTGACGGGCATTTGAGTCAAGCAGCATGGTTTGGCCTTTACCTGGCTGAGTTAAAAGACAAGGCGGTGGCGGGAATTATGAGTGATATGCCGGACAAAGCTAAGGTGGGGAACACGGTTCTGCGAAAGGTTCCCGAAGGCAAAACCCCTGAACATTATCTCTGGAAAAAGTCTCTGGAGAAAGAATGGGCCGGGGAATGGACGCTGGCCAAGCTCACCGACTACCGCTACAAGGTGGGCCTGGAAATACCCCAGGCGAGCTTATGAGGGATGAATCATGGCGGATAAATACGGCAACCCTTGGCCGAAGTATCGGGTCTATCCCCCTAAGATCCTGCCGCCCTTGCGAGCGGTGAGACATATGTGCCTGGATTGCTCCTGCGAATCACCGTCCGAGGTTGAGTTGTGCCCGGTGGAAGGATGCGCTCTCTGGCCTTATCGGTTCGGAGAATATCCTGAGAATCACCAGGGCCCCAAGACGGTCCTGCGGCCCATCAAGGAGAAATGCAAGGACTGCGCGCCGGAACTCCGGAATGCGGTCAAGAACTGCATTAAGAAATGCTGCCCAATCTGGCCATATAGACTTGGGACCAACCCCAAACGGAAGGGGAAGGGAGGGACTCCGCCCAAATCTCGACGATTCGGGAAATAATCGGGGCTCAAGAGCATGAAATCGACATAACAGACTAAAGGTAAGGGGAATTATAGGGGGGTCAGTCATGTTCGGAAATATGGAATCCGGGCCCCGGAACAAAGACTTGAAACCGTACTATCCCTGAGAACCTGGGGCAGAAAGATGGCCGCACAGATAAATGCTCTACTAACTCCCGGTCAAGTGGCAAGATTGTTGCAAGTTTCAAAAAGGACAATCTATGCCCAAAGTCATCGTCTGGGCGGTTTCTATCCCGCAGGGATCCGTGCCCTGCGTTTCCGAGAGGAGTTCATATATGCCATTATGGAAGGACCCCAAGACCGGCAGGTGGCGGTATCAGTTCCAACACCTGGGCCAACGCTACAGCAAGACCGGATTCGACACCCAGAAGGCTGCCAAGGCGGGCATGGCAAAGCGCCGGGGGGAACTGGAGATGGAGGACAGGACCCCACCATCGCCGCCGATGCCATCCGCTTCGGACTCCGGACCCCTGAGCCTGGAGGCGCTAATGGTGAACTATCTCCGATTAGCCGAAAGAAGCCTGGCGCCGGTCACTCTGAGGTACCGTAAGACCGTTTTTAGGCGTTTTTT
>Ga0116120_1002118_pt1 | contig 12418 bp, 8 predicted proteins | sample June2015DPH_11_1_3_FD_89724 | JGI IMG/M metagenome (GOLD analysis project Ga0116120, IMG submission 89724) | Peatland microbial communities from SPRUCE experiment site at the Marcell Experimental Forest, Minnesota, USA - June2015DPH_11_150 | ecosystem: Environmental > Terrestrial > Soil >... | reverse complement strand
CGCCCCTTCTGGGTGGGACTACTGCTCTGCGCCGGGTCGGGAATCCTCTCGGCGGTGTTCAATATTGGCTATAGTTCGGCGCAGGGCATAATGAAATCAGCGGTAAGGCTGGGCAACAGCCCGTTTGCCGGTTCCAACCTCGTGTGGCTGTTGATGCTGACCGGGGGCGCGGCGGCCAACCTGGCTTTCTGCGGCTATCTGTTCCGGAAGAACCACTCCTGGTCGAAGTACTTTCAGCCTAAAGCGTTGCCGCTTTATAGCCTCGCGATTCTGATGGGGCTGCTCTGGGGTGGGAGCATCTTCGTGTATGGCTCCGCCGCCCCCAAACTGGGGATGCTGGGGCCGGCCATTGGCTGGCCACTTAGCCTGACCGTCGGGCTGCTCACCGCTAACGTGTGCGGCATGCTCGCCGGCGAGTGGAAACTCTCGCGGCTCACCGAGCGCGGCTGGATGGCGGCGGGCCTGGCAGTTCTGGTCGTGGCCATCGTCACGCTGGGCTGGTCAAGCACGCTACACTAAACCCGCTCGCCCCGGGCGCACGGGCGACCACTTTCCCCAAGCATCTCATACTAAGCTTTCATGGAGATACTACTGCCGACGCGAAGCAGCAGGTCAGGTTGGTGAGTTTTCATGACCCCTCACCCGGCCCGCGCCGGGGGTGAGGGGTCTTTCCCTTGACCCTGGAGCGACTGCGCAATATGGCTTTCTGCGCTCGCGTAATATCCTGTTGAATGCGACTTACTGAACCTCGCATAATACAGTGACAATTAGGTGAAAAAGAGAGGCCGGCATGATGGAGGAAGGCGAAGGCGAGTTGCTGCCTCCGGCGCACTCGGGCCATGCCCTGGCGGACGGCCCCGTCCGCTTCGCCCAGCCCGTCGGCGCAGCGATTCGCCAACTCTTGCCCCTTGAGGTTACTCCACAGAGTTTCCACCGGGTTGAGGTCGGGGGCGTAGCCGGGCAGCCGCTCCACGCGCAGCCAGCGGCGCTGGGCGCGCAGGTAGTCCTGCATAATGCGGCTTTTGTGGGCAGGCAGGCCATCCCAGACCAGGGTGGCGCGTTGGCCGCGCAGATGCCGCCGCAGGTCCTGGAGGAAAGCCCTCAGGCGGTCGGCGTTGTAATTATCCGGACGCGTCTGGAAATAGAGGGGGGAGCGCTTTCCATCCCAACGGTAGGCCAGCGCCGCACAAATCGAGAGCTTCTTCCAGTTGAAGGCGTGAATCAGGACCGGGGTCTGGCCGCGGGGTGCCCAGGTGCGGCGGATCGAGGGACGTTCGGAGACGCCGCTTTCGTCCTGGAAGATGATCCAGGCACGGCGGCGCCGGGCGTTTTTTTTACCGCCGGCCAGCGCTCCGCCACCCACTGCTGCACCGCCGCCGCTTGGCGCTCGCGGGCTCGTCGGGCCGGCCGTTGCAGAGTCCAGTTGAGGGCTCCCAGAATCTTCCAGACATGGCCCGGATGGTACCGCACCCCGGTCAAGCGCTCGATCAGCTTGGCCACCCGCGGCAGGGTCCACAGATCCGTCCCGAAGCCCTGGGCGCGCGCCCCTTGGCGCAAGGCCCGGTCCACCTGCTGCAGTTGGGGGCGCTGCAGCTTGGGTTTGCGGCCCGCCCGACCGGCGGCGCGCAGAGCCTTCACGCCACCCTGTTTCCACTGCCGGTACCAGCGGCTGACACTCTGGCGACTGACCTGGAGAGTTCGGGCGACCGACGCCAGCCTCTCGCCCCCGCCGAACATCTGGGCGGCTCGCCGGCGTCGATCTTCCAGCGCTTGGAAATCACGTCGCGGAGGCACATGTGTTTTCATGCCTCCAGTATAGATGAAGAATTAGAGATTGTCACTGTATTTGGCGAGATTCAGTAGTATCACTTTCCCGCTACCCGCCGCCCTCACTGGGGATTCCCATTGTCCGGAAAGAGTTTCTTCACGAGCTTCGCGACGTTGGAGGCAAAGTGCCGGATGGTGTCGATTCCTTCCACGTCCTTCCAGACCTCCCCCGGAAGCCGGCCGAACACCATGTTCCAGTAAGTCGAGCCCGGCACGATCATGTCGTTGATCAGAAAAAACATGAGCATTTCCTGCAGCGTAAACGTCTGGCCACCCCGGCGCGCCACGGCGATGGCGCCCCCCACTTTTCCGGCCAGGAAGTGATCGGTCTTGCGGGAAACGTAGCCGATGCGCTGCAGGGCCGCCATCACGTCTCCCCGCGCCGTGCCGAAGTAGACGGGAGAGCCCACGATAAAGCCCTGCGCGCTCCGCACCTTCTGGATGATTTCGTTCAATCCATCCTGGATGTTGCACTCCCCGATTTCCGAGCATTTCCCGCAGGCCGTGCAGGATTCAATTTTCATCTCGGCAAATGAAACGACTTCGGCCTCGACGCCTTGCTCCTGGATGACCTTGGCGCACTCCCGCATAAGCTGCGCCGTGTTGCCATCGGGTTTGGGGCTTCCACTGATTAACAGAGTTTTGGGCATGATTCCGTCTCCTCCAGGCTTCGCTCAAGCCCTGTATTCTCGCACGGTCTGCGCCCGTCGTCGATGCCGTCCAAAATTCTTCTCGCGCCGCGAACAAAACGCTCACCACAGAGCGCACAGAGACCACAGAGAAAAGCAGTTCGGCTGGCGCGGGTAAGGATTACGGTTCCTTAGTTTGTTGACCCACAGTTTTTATCTGCGTCTGTTCTCCGTGACCTCTGTGGCCTCTGTGGTGAAATCCTTCTTGGGTTGCGGCCAACGGTCGCGCTATATAGAATGGCAACGGGCGCCGCCTGCCAGCGGCAGTGCGGCTGGGTCTCGCGAGGTATTGGAAGGCACACATGCACATCCCGGATGGCTATCTCAGCCCGGTGACCTGCGCGGTCCTCTACGGCGCATCGGCGCCGTTCTGGTACGTAGCCTTGCGTCGCGTGAAGAAGTTCCTGACCACGCGCTTGGTGCCCCTGATGTCGGTGGTGGCGGCGCTGACCTTCGTGATCATGATGTTCAACCTCCCCCTGCCCGGTGGCACCACGGGCCACGCCGTGGGCGTGGCGCTGGCGACGATCCTGCTTGGACCGTGGGCTTCGATCCTGGCGGTTTCAATTGCCCTCTTGATCCAGGCGGTCTTTTTTGGGGACGGAGGCATTACCACGCTCGGCGCCAACTGCTTCAATATGGCGATCGTGGGCTCGCTGGTGGCGTATGCGGTGTACCGGGTCGGCGCCGGGCGCGCCGCCCTGACCTCTCCGCGCCGGGTGGCGGCCGCAGCGCTCGCAGGTTACACGGCCATCAACGCCGCAGCGTTCTGTGCCGCCGTGGAGTTTGGAATTCAGCCCTGGTTCTTTAAAGACCCAAGCGGCGCGCCCCTCTATGCTCCCTACCCTTTGGGCATTGCGATTCCGGCGATGATGATTGGGCACTTGACCTTTGCTGGCCTGGCGGAGTTCGTCCTGTCTGCCGGGGTGGTGGCCTACTTCCAGCGAACCAATCCTTCCCTGCTGAAGCTTACGGCTCCCGGCGCATCACCCGCTGACCAGGAGATGAGTCCCCTGGCCTGGGAAAGCACCTGGAACGCGGTGCGCCCGCTCGGGGCCGCGCTGGCCCTGCTCCTGGTGCTTACTCCGCTGGGGATTCTGGCCGGCGGCACGGCCTGGGGCGAATGGAGCGCGCGTGACTTTTCCAGTCCCCAAACGCGCGAAAGAATAGCGGCGGCATCGCAGGACCAGGCGCCGCCCGTCCAGCCCCCGCGCGGCTTGGAGCGCCTTTGCTCCGTGTGGACGGCGCCCTTCCCGCAGTATGCTCCGGCGTTTGTCCGCAGGCCGGCGGTGGGCTACACCCTCTCGGCCATGTTTGGTTCGGGGGTCATCATTCTGGTTTGTCTGATCGGGGGTTGGCTCGCCTCCCGCGGGCGGCGCGAACCAAGCGCCGGGGGTTGAATCCGACGCAGAAGATCCATGAATTTCCTAGAGCGGACACTCTCGAGTTTTGTCAACGCCATGGAGCGGGCGCTCTACGCAGAAGAACTCGCCCAGGCGAACGGCCTGCTACAGCGTCTTGACCCGCGCATCAAGGTGGTCAGCATGTTGGCCCTGGTGATCGCCGTGGCGATGGCCCATAAGCTCTGGGTGATTGGCGCGGTCTTCGCCGGCGCCGTCCTGCTGGCCGTCTCTTCGTGCATCCCGCTTGCGAGCCTCGCGCGGCGGGCCTGGATTCCCGTGCTCTTGTTTACGGGAATCATCGCACTGCCGGCGCCCTTCGTGGTTCCCGGTCGCGAGGTCTGGCGCATCCCCTGGTTGGCATGGCCGATTACGGCCCAGGGACTTTCGAGCGCCGGTTACCTCATATCGCGAGTTGAAACCGCGGCGACCCTGTCCTTGCTGCTGATCCTCTCAACGCCCTGGAGCCACGTCTTGAAGGCGCTGCGCGTGTTCCGCATGCCCGTGGTCCTGGTGGTGATTCTGGGCATGGCCTACCGCTATATTTTCTTGCTGCTCGCGAGCGCTCACGCTATGTTGGAATCGCGCCGCAGCCGCCTGGTAGGCAAGTTGGAAGGGCCCGAGCGGCGCCGCCTGGCCGCCGCAAGCGTGGGCGTGCTGATCTCCAGGACTCTCGAAATGAGCGGCGACGTTTACGACGCGATGCTGGCCAGGGGATTTCGCGGTGAGGTCCGCGTGCTCGACGATTTCCGCACCACCCCGCTCGATTGGATTATGCTGGCCGTCCTGGCGGCCCTGGCGGCAGCGGCGTTTTATGGCGGGAGATAGCGCGGACCCCCGCCGTTGGGGTCCGCGGTTCTTCCCTCTGAAAGAAAGTGAGCACGGCATGCCCGATCCGGTATTCGAGGTTAGCGCGGTCACGTTTCGCTATCACCAGGTGACCGCGCTTGAAAATTTGAGCCTGACCATCCCGCCCGGCCAGCGCGTGGCGCTGCTGGGAGCCAACGGGTCCGGCAAGTCCACCCTGTTGCGCATTCTGGACGGTCTGATCTTCCCGGATACAGGCAGCGTCGCATTCTGCGGAGAATCGCTGAGCGAGGAGCGCTTGCAGGATGCGGGTTTCGCCCGCCAGTTTCGCCGCCGGGTGGGGCTGGTGTTTCAGAACCCGGATATCCAGATCTTTTCCCCCACGGTGTTTGATGAAGTCGCTTTTGGCCCCCTGCAACTCCAGTGGCCCAAGGAGAAAGTCCGCGCCGAGGTCGAGCGGATGCTGGAGGCGATGAAGATTGCCCACCTCAAGGATCGCTCGCCCCATCACCTGTCAACGGGAGAAAAGAAGCGGGTAACGCTCGCCTCCGTGCTGGTCCTGGATCCCGCAGTGCTGCTGCTGGATGAGCCCACAGCAGCACTCGATCCCAAGAGCGCCAGCCAGATGATCGACTTCCTGATCAGTTTGCGCGGGGGAGCCAAAACCGTGGTCGCCACCACGCACGACCTCGACATCCTGGAGGATGTTGCCGATTACTGTTTTGTTATCCAGGCCGGTCGCGTGGTCGCCCAAGGCGCACCCGCGGAGGTTTTGCGCGAGACCTCCTTGCTGGAGCAGACCAACCTCGTCCACGCCCATCGTCACCTCCACCCCTCGGGCGAGATCCATTCGCATCCCCACCTGCACTCTCACAAGCATTGAGAGGAAACGCGGTCCCCAGGCCAGGGACCACGCCGCGCGTTTTGCATGGGCCAGACGGCGCCTCAGTACTTCGCGTTGGTAAGCCGGCCCTCGCTCTCGCCGCGCAGCCAGACATAGACCGGCGCGTGGGGAGAAGGCGGAGGCCAGGGCAACGCCACCTCGAGCGTCTGTTCCTGCGGGCTGCCAGGCACCGGCGTGGGGATTCCCTGCACGGGGAATCCCGTCTTAGCATCCCAACCTGTCTTCTCGATCATTTGCAGGTCCTGGCCGGTCAGCATCCCGGCATAAAGCTCGCCGATTTTCTGTTCGGTCAGGGTGAACTTCGCGAGGCGCGGCAGCCGGATGATGCGGCCCAGCGCAAAGGGGTCCGAGTTTCCCGCGCTGTCGCTCGTGATGGTGGCGGACAACTGGCAGCCGGACTGGCCCACCACGCCCGGATCGAGTGACAGGAACAGCAGCCCCTCGCCGGCGAAATCGAGTTGGGAAGCGCCACTCTTGTCTCCGGAGCGGAGGCTGAGCGGTTGTTTCGTATAACCCTCGTTCGCGCAAGCCAGGCTGAGCTGGGGCCGCGCCTCGAGGTTCTCCGCCCGCAGCGCAAAGCTGACCGCCGAGCCCGCCGGGATTTCCCCCTCGCGCAGCTTCACATCGGGTTCCTGGGCAAAGGACTTGTTTGTGCCGAGGATCTTCGCGCGCGGCCCCGCCACCTGCAACATACCGGGAATCTCCAGGGGCGCTTGGATTTCTTCCACGAAGAGGCTGGCGGAAATCAGTTCGCCCTGGTGCGCCGCGGGCAGCAGCTTGATTGTCGCCTGGCGCTCCTTCAAGTCGCGAGCCTCCGGCCGCGCGGGCGCGAGCTCCCACGTGGCCTCGGGGCTGGTGAGGCGCGCGAGGCGCTCCAAGCCTGTTCCCCGCAAGGTCACGGTCTGCTGGGGCTCGCCCAGGTTGACGCGCCACGGCAGGTTTTCGAGTTTGGGATTGGGTGGGTGGATGACCATGGAAACGGCCTGGTCCGCTCCCCCGGTCTGCGTCAGCATCAGGTGATAGCTCCCCGGCTCAAGGGCCGACGTGTCCACCTCCGCCTCCAGGCTCTGCTGCTCGCCTTGCGCCTTGCCCTTCGGCAAAGTGAAGGACAGTTCCTTGGGCGTGGCCTTCTTGTCTCCCGCTTTCGCGAGCATGACTTTCTCGACAAACTCAAAGTCCGCGCCGTTCAGTTGGACTTTCACGGGCCCGCTTCCCTCGACCAGGTGATCGGCGGAGTCTGGTGCGATTTTCACTTTGGAGAAATCGCCCAAGGGCCGCACGTCCACCTTCCCCGCCACCTGGAAAGGCTCCCAGTCCCACATGGCGGCCAGCCGATACTCACCCGCGGGTAGCTTCACCTGCGTCAGGTCGAGTTCGAGGGAATCGGCGGCAGGCCCGACTTCCACCTTCACGGGAACTGCCGCGCGGTGGGTGGCGGAGGCCAGTTCCCAGGCGCGCGCGCGGAGCAGCAACCGGGAGTCCCCGGGTTTGGCGCAAGGGACCTTCAGCGTGCATTTTCCGCCCATCGGCACATACGCCGTCTCCGCCAGGGAGGCGGCCGGCGCCGGAGCGTCGGGAACGCGCATCATCCAGAGGTAAGCAACGCGCGTCCGCGCCCTTTCCGGCTCGTTTTTCGCGCAAAGCGCCAGCCCCTTCGCACCCAGCGGCTGGACGATGGCGGAGCGGAAGTCGGTGTCGGGAAACATGAGGGTGCGCATGTTCAGGAAAAGCGCTGCGCCTCCCGCCACCAGTCCCACGGGCGTTCCGAAGAAAAGCGTGGCCACAGCGCCGGCCAGCCCCGCCGTCTGTGCCACCGCCGCCGTCGGCGTGGAGGTGAGTGGATCATAGGTCTGGAGCGAAGGCACAACCGCGCGCAGCATCTGCGCCGCTTGCTGATTGGGCGGCGCCGTCGTATCGAGCTTGGGTATCGCCACGTTGTATTGCGAAGAGAATCCCTGCAGGGCCGCGTCCAGGGTGCGGTTGGGATCCGGCGCCTGCTCGTATTCGGAGAGCAGCGTGACCAAGGCCCCGACCTTGGCCGTTTGGTCGGCATATTCGGTCAATTCGGAAATCACTTCGGGATTCTTGGCCACCAGCGCGCTGACCTTCTTCACGTCCAGGCCGTGGGGGCCGAAGACCAAGCCCACCACCGCGGTGCGCGCCGGCACGACCCACTCCGCGCTGTCCCGCGCCGGCTGCGCGTCGAGCACGTCGATATCCTGGTCGCCGCCCCTGCCTTCTCCTCTGTCTTGCCCCTGGTCCTCGAAATGCGCGGAGGAGGCCGGAACCAGCAACAACGCGATCCTGGCCTTGTCTTTGATGGCGGGAGCCAGATGCACTGGCTCGTACCGAAGCTTCTGGCCCGCCTGGATCATGTTGACGTCATGCAGAGGCAGGGGCGTCCCGCCGGTGGCCGGCTCGACCAGTAATCGAAAGCTGCCCACGTGCAGGCTGCCCGCGCAGGCGGGAGTCAAACCCTCTCCGCCACTCGCGGCGTTGGCCGCGAGAGTCAAAAAGGTAATGAGGAAGAAGACCTTGCTTGTCATGATGGCTCTGGTATGGGGAATTTTCATCTCGGTTGGGTCCACAGGAAGATGTTAGTCTCACTTCTGTTTCGATGCAATCAGGGCGAACGGGGTGGTGCGCGCCCCGGCTCACACGAATGATGAATTGTGAATTATGAAATGTCAAACTAGGGCTGTCACATGTTTCATAATTCATAATTCGTCAGTTCCGCACCCGCCGCGCGGCATCAATTGAAAGCCGATTGCAGGAACGACGCCATATAGTAAGCGTCGAGGTATTTAAAGGGCGACTCGGCCGTCGTGTAGTGGCCGCAAGGCAGCACCGCGACCTGGTGCGGCAGTCCCCGGCGCTGGAACTCGTCGATGAACTGGTGCGAATAGACCGGCAGAAAGCTCAGGTCGCAGGCGGCGTAGATCAGCAGGGATTGCTTGGGCCAGCGCTCGAACTTATCGACGTAGGCTATGGGGCTGATGGCCATCCAGGCACGGCGCAGGCGGTCCTGGTCAATGCCGTCCTCGATGCCCTGGCGCACGTGATGCGTGGATTGGCCCGTCCAGACCACGTCGCCAAAGGTTACGGAGAAGTGGTTGAAGACATTCACCCGGAACCGTGGGTCGTGGGCGCTGGCGAGGAATGCGTAACAGGAGCCCAGGCTTGTCCCGACGATCCCGAACTCCTTGTAGCCTTGCATCTCCAGCCAATCCAGGCAGGCGCGCGCATCGATCACAGCCTGGCGCGCCGCATCGATCGTGCGCCCGAGGTTGGCGGAGACGGCGTAGTCGGCGCGCTCGGTGTCCACGGGCTTGCGGTAGTCGTGGTAAGGCTGGCTCAGGCGCAGCGCCGCGCAGCCCAGCATGTTGAATATCCGGCAGAGCCCGTTGTGGCCTTCGGCCTCGGCATTCCATTGCGGCAGCACCACCAGCGCCCGGCGATGCCCGCAGGGAAACCAGCGCGCCCTCACAAGATTGTTGACGGCGTACGGCGTGCGCACGGGAGAGGTGAAAAACAGGAACTCACCCTCCCGGCGGAAATCCGAGGGAGTTTGGTAGGAGTAGAAATCGTCACTGGAGGCGACAATCGCCTCGTTCAGTTGGGCGAGGTAGGCCTCGAGATTTGCCCGCGCCGCCTCGCGGGCGCCATTGACTAGCGGCCAATGCTCCGTCCAGTCCAGTCCCCACTCCAAGGGACGAACCACGCGGTTCGTGTCGCGCGCGTTCAGCCGGGTTTCCCTGGCGTGCATCCAATCTCGGTAGCGGTCCCACATGCGTGTGCGCCCCCCGTGCGGAATCCTTCATTATACCTAACCTGGGTGCGTTGCCCTTCGACGACCTCACAAAACGATGGCTGCGGAACCAGCCGGCTTGGTTTTGCCGCACAGATTGGAGTGACCCCTCACCCGACCTCCTGCGTCGGCCACCCTCTCCCCAAGGGAGAGGGCAGTTTCTTGCCGATCGGCATAGGGTGAGCGGGTAACCGCTCACCCTATGCCAATCGATTTTGCGTTTGACAAATTGAGTTGATTGTGATATAATAACTAGAAGGGTATTTGTACCCTGGTGCTGTTATTCATATTCGTGCGCCGGCACTATGCCGCGCAAACGCTGGGAGGAGCAATTCCATGAATCATTCCAAGGCGAGCGTGACCGCGCTGTTCACCGCGTTCGCCCGCGTGTATCACGCAAGGCACGACTCTCCGAAGATCTTCTCCGACCCTCTGGCCGAGCAACTCTTCGCACCCCAGGAACTCGCGGCGTTCGAGCGAAAGCTGGCCGAGGCCCTCAGTTTTTTCGATCCCGAGGCCGCTCGGGCCCGGCCCGACCCGCCGACGGCGCTGGCCCGGATGATGCAGGTTTACCTCGCGCCCATCACCCTCAGCCGGACGCGCTACGCCGAAGACCTTCTGGAGACGGCCATCCGTCAGGGCGCCCGGCAGTACGTCATCCTCGGTGCGGGGCTGGATACTTTCGCCTTTCGAAGGCCCGACCTCCTGAAGCGCCTCCATGTCTTCGAGTTGGACCATCCAGCCACCCAAGCCGACAAGCAGCGCCGGATCGCCAACGCGGGCTGGTCCATGCCGGAGCATCTGCACTTTGTCCCCATCGACTTTACGCAGGGGGACCTGGCATCGGCGCTGCGGGGCTCGCCACTCAATCCCCAAGCCCCCACATTTTTCAGTTGGCTGGGTGTGACCTACGACCTGGCCGCTGGGGCGGTTTTCGGCACCTTGCGCTCGCTAGCGTCGCTGGCACCCCGGGGCAGCTTGATCGTCTTCGATTACCTTGACGCCGAGGCCTTCATTCCAGAGAAGGCCCCGCGGCGGGTGCAGCTCATGCTGGTCGCGGCGGAGGCCGCCGGCGAGCCAATGCAGACGGGATTCGACCCGGCATCGCTTGCCTCGGCCCTCGCCAGAGCCGGACTGACGCTTCACGAGCACCTTGGGCCCGAGCAGATTCAGACGCGCTACTTTGCCAACCGCCATGATGGCTACAGGGCGTACGAGCAGGTACACTTCGCCGCCGCGGCCGTCTCCTAAGGGGGGGCACTCCTCCCGGCGAGTCTGACTTAGACACTCCCAAAGAGGGCCGGCCGATCGCGGGCTTTGCTTGACGAGTCAAGCGATTGTCCTTAGACTAGAATTTTGTTCAGAGCTTAAGGGTCTGTCCCTGTCATGATGCTAATCAAGCGGCTGCTTGCCAGTCTCGCGTTGGTTGTCTGCTTTGTAACCTGCCTCGCGGGTCAGGACAGCCCGTCGATATTCCCCCTCAGCGAAGTCCGGCCCGGCCTGAAAGGTGTGGGGCGAACCATCTTTGCCGGCGACAAGATCGAAGAATTCCAGGTGGAGATCCTGGGCGTGCTGAAGAATGCCCTGGCTCCCAAGCGTGACGTGATCATTGCGCGCCTCGCGGGCGGCCCGCTGGAGAAGACCGGCGTCATCGCCGGGATGAGCGGGAGCCCGGTTTACGTGGGCGGCCGGCTGGTGGGCGCCGTGGCTTTGTCTTTTCCATTTTCCAAGGAACCCCTGGCAGGAATCACGCCGATCGAGGAGATGCTGGAGGTGGTTCCGGAAAAGGCAACCGCCACCGCGCTCCTGCCACGGAACGAGAACTTCCGGATTTCCCGGGTCGCGAGCAAAGGCGGGGGCGGGGGCCGGTTGATCCCCAACGAAGACGCCCGCCTGAGCTCAACCAGCCTTCCTGCGACCGCCGAAACCGCAGAGGCTTCCCTTTCCAGCCTGCTACTTCCCCTGCGCTTTGGGGGGTTTTCGAACCAAGCCATGGACCTATTCGCAGCGCAGTTCCGCCGCCTGGGATTCGAGCCCATGCAAGGCGGCGTGCTTTCAGGTGGCGATGAGAACGCCGCGCCGAGTCCCACGGACCTCGCACCCGGCTCCATGATCAGCCTGCTCCTGGTGCGCGGCGACCTGAACCTGAACATCGACTGCACTGTAACTTACCGGCAAGGCAACAACCTTTATGCCTGCGGCCACCGCGTGCTCTCCATCGGCCCGGCGCAGTTTCCCTTCGCGCCCTCCCATGTCATCGTCACGGTGCCCAGCCTGGCCTCATCGTTCAAGCTGGACGCCCCGGGCGCGGTCGCGGGCGCCATCCGGCAGGACCGCTTCAATGCCATCTACGGCCTGGTGGGAGAGAAAACCACGCCGATGATTCCGGTCCACCTCCGGGTGGATTCGACGCTCAACCGCAAGACCGAGTACAGCTTTGAAATGGTCGAGGAGCCCTTCCTTTCCCCGCTGCTGGTGAATCTCGCCATGACCTCAGCGCTGACGGCGACGGAGCGCGCTGTGGGGGCTGCCACGCTGGAACTGAAAGGCAGGATTCAACTGGCCAGCGGGCAATCCGTGGATCTGGAAGATGTCATTTCGAGCGAGGCGGGGACAGCCAATCTGGCGGCAGCGACCGTGGCCGCGCCCCTCGCGTTCTTGATGTCCAGTGGATTTCCCGGCCTCAAAATCAAAAGCATCGACCTGAACGTCGTGTCGCGGGACGAAAAACGCACGGCCACGATCGAGCAGGTCTGGAGCACGAAATCGGAAGTGCGGCCGGGAGACCACCTGGAGCTGACCGCCCTGCTGCGGTTGCCCGGGGGTGAGACGCTGGCCGAAAAGATACCCGTGGACATCCCCGCGAGTGTCACGGACAGGATGCTGTCCGTCATGGTGGGGGGCGGCGCGAGCATCAATACTCTGGAGATGCGCTTCTCGCCGCTGGGGACCGGGCCGCGCGACCTGGAACAATTGCTGCATG
>Ga0116120_1002109_pt1 | contig 12444 bp, 10 predicted proteins | sample June2015DPH_11_1_3_FD_89724 | JGI IMG/M metagenome (GOLD analysis project Ga0116120, IMG submission 89724) | Peatland microbial communities from SPRUCE experiment site at the Marcell Experimental Forest, Minnesota, USA - June2015DPH_11_150 | ecosystem: Environmental > Terrestrial > Soil >... | reverse complement strand
GCGGAGCGATGGCCACCGCGGGCACAGCTTGGGTGGCGACGATGTAGGGCATGATCAGCCGCTCTACCCACTCCGATTTGGACAGGAGGTAGCCGAGTGCGAAGGCGGCCAGCGCACCGAAGGCCAGCCCAACCAGCACCTCTTCCAGTGTCACCAGAGTGTTGCCGAGCAGGCTGCCGTCGGCCAGGGCGCGCAGGAAGCGCGTCGCGACCTGAGGTGGAGAGGGAAGGATGAAGGAGGGCAGGCGGCCGAGAGTCGAGAAGAGTTGCCACAGGATCAGTCCCAGCGCCAGGACGATCACAGGCGTGCTGGCCTGCAGCCACCACCCGGGCCGCGCTCGGGCTCGGCCGATTGAAGAAAGAGACCCACGGGAAGTCCAAGCAGGCATGGCTGGAAAAACCCCTCGCGCTCCCAACAAGAAAGCCCCCGGGGATGCTTCGGGGGCAGAACGTCCAGCCCGGGTGCGGGCCGACATGCGCCAGGAGCGTCGGCCAGCCCCGCCATCCATGCCATCTGCGCGGCTCCGGGCCGATTAAAAAACCTGCCTCGAAAACCCAATGTCTTCGAGGCGGTCAAGCACTCCCGGTCGCCCTTGCGGCGCTGGACAGGCTTACCGTTCTTTCATCCCGACTGTACGGTCGGCTCCGGCCTCTCACCGGATCCTGCCATCGAGCTTTCGCTCTCCGGCTCGCGGGCTTGCCCTGCCATCTCCGGCAGAGCCTACCGCCGATCGGGAATTGGGCCCAAGCTCTCGGCCCTCACCCTGCCCCGAAGGTTCCCTGTTCGACTGCGAACGCGATTATACCCCCGGGCGGGGACCTGTCAACAGCGCTTGGCATCGGCCTCGCGAAAAAGGCGCGCTGGCCCCCTCGCTTTCGGTTCCGGCGGGGGGGAGTCTTGCCCGCGGTGACGAGGGAGGAAAGGGGGGGGTCAGGGTGAAGCCGCGCCCGGCGTGGTCGGCTGCCAGGCCGGATCTTTGTCTAGACTTGGGGAGTTGCTGAGATCTCTCTGGGCGGCGCCGGTAACGGTCATCAGGAAGATCTCGAGGTTGCCCGCGCGGTTGGAGGTGTATGCGATCCAGCGCCCGTCCGGGGACCATGCCGGGCTGTAGTTTGCGGCCAGATCCGTGAGCGGGGTACATGGCTTGGTCAGGCTTGGGTCGGCCGGCGAAACGCATATTTCGCTCGCTCCCCCGCGGGTCAGGGTGTAGGCCATCAGGTCTCCCAGCGGGGACCAGGCCGGTTGCGCTTCGAGGTAGGAATTCGTGGCGAACATGGTCAGCAGGATCGCGTCCGGGGCGCTCAGGTCCCAGCGGTAGATGCGGACAGGACCGGCCGGTTTGCGAACCAGAAGCAGGTAGTGGCCGTCCGGCGACCAGGCCGGATCCCACTCCGCCGGCTGGCGGGTGTGAAGCGCGCTGATGTCTTCGGCGCCCGTTCCATCCATCGCCATGGTGAAAATCTGCTGCGCCCCTGCGACCCGGGTCGATACGAAGGCAATCGTCCCGTCGCGCGGGCTGACGGCCGGGGAGTAGTCATCGAATGGGTTGTTGGTTATGTCCTGAGGATTCGAGCCGTCGGCATTCATGACAAAGAGGTCACGGTTGCCCTTGCCGACCTCCGCCTCATACACCAGCTTGGCTCCGTCGGAGGTCCACGCGGGACGGCCCTTGTTGGTCAGGTCGGAGGTCAATTGCTTGACCTCGCCGTTCAGCATGTTGAGGGTAAAGATCTGGAAGAGGCCGTCCGGGCCTCGGTTGCTGGCGAACGCGATCAGCGCACTCCCGCCGATGGCCGTGGGAAGGGGGGTGGGCGAAGGCGTGTCCGTCGCTGGCGGCGTCGCGGTCGGGCTGGGTGTGGAAGGCGGGACAATGGCGGCGCTCGTCGTCGAAGTGGGAGTAGCCTCGAGCGTCGTTGGGGAGGCCGAGGGAGATGGCCCGGGCGCTGGCGGGGCGGCGGTTGCCGCGGGCACCGGCTGAGAATTGTGCAAGATGAGAGGGACGGTCACCAGCGCGGCAGCGACGAGGACCACGAATACGGCTCCCGCCAGCAAGAGCCAGGGCCAGACCCTGGGCCGCGCAGTTCCGGCCCCAGGAGCAGGGCCGCGCTGGGGCGGGGCGGGCGGCGGCGGTTGGCTGGGTCCCGGGATGGGTGAGGTCTCCAGCTTGCCGCACAAACCGTCCAGGAACCCCGCCACGGAGCCAAACCGCTCCTCGGGATTGAGCGACAGGGCTCGCATGATCGCCTGGTCGGTCGCCGGGCTCACGCGGGCGTTCAGCTCGCGTGGGGGACGGAAATCCGATTGCCCCAGGGTTCGCTCCAAGCTGTCCGGCGGGATCTGTCCCGTCAGCAAGTTGTACAGGGTGGCGGCCAGGGAGTACTGGTCCGAGCGCGAGTCGGTGCGTCGAGTTCCGTACTGTTCGGGAGGGGCGAAGCCGGGAGTCAGGCTGCGAGCTCCGGTGCTGGTCCCCCCGCTGGGGTCCGCCACCTTGGCGATGCCGAAATCGACCAGGATCGCCTGCCCCTCCGGCGTGAGCTTGATGTTGGCGGGCTTGATGTCCCGATGGATAACGGCGGGTTGGCGAGTGTGCAGGTAGGTAAGCGCGCCGCAGATTTCCTTGGCCCATTCCACCACTTGAGCCTCGGGGAAGGCCCCCTCTTTCTCTAAGCGGGTCTTCAGATCCTCCCCGGCCACGAAATCCATGACCAGATACTGCCGTGAGCCGATCACGAAGTGATCCGTCACGCGGGGCAAATGCGTGTGTCGGAGCGAGGCCAGCAGAACCGCCTCGCGCTTGAACTGGCGGATGGCTTCCGGGGCGGGATTGAGATTCTCCTTGATCGCGACGGGAACCGAGAGCACAAGATCATAGGCGCGATAAACGGCGCCCATGCCGCCGCGTCCCAGCAATCCCTCGATCCGATAGCGATTCTGGAGGAGATCCCCAACCGAAAGTGTCACAGCGGTGATTCTAGCGTCAAAGGCAGAAGCCGACAATGTCGCCCCGGCCCCGGGGGCGGCCAGGCAGCGGCAGGGGAGATCAGGCGCCGGAAGGGAGAGCGGCTAGACCGCCTCCACCGACTCGAGCTCGGGGAAGAATTGGCGGACGGTCCCCTCGACCCAGCCGTGCAGAGTGCTCGGCGAGAGAGGGCAGCCCAGGCACGCGCCTCCCATCTTGATTCGAAGCCGTCGCCCGTCGAAGGAAACGAGCTTCACCGACCCTCCGTGGTAATGTTCGATGTAGGCATTGAGCGCTTCCAAGAGGGCTTTCATGCGCTCAAGCGCCGGGGCATCGGGTGGGGAAGGGTTCGATCTCGAGGACATTTGTGTGTCTCCTCATCCGCGAGCTCATTCGCGGCTATCTTTTCATCCCCTGGTGGAGCAGAGCAAGCACTTGGTCGTGAGTCGACTCCAAACGCTGGGCGATGACCTCGGCCAGGCGCTCCAAAATCAGCACGCCGGTCTCCGGATGGGTCTCGCACAGACGGCGCAGCGCGTCGCCGGCCAGGACCAGCGTTTCGCAATCGGACTGACAGAGTGCCGCGGACGTGTAGCGTCCATGACCGAGCGCAGCCGACCAACCGAATACCCCGCCACTCTCCAGCTGAGCGACCGTCAAGGCTTCGCCATCCTCCGGCTTGAAGCGGATCGCCACCTTCCCCCGCAACAGGAGATAGATGTGGGTTGCGGGCTGCCCCTGGGCGAACACGATGTCCCCAGCCCGAAAGGCCTGCTGCCTTGCCAGGCGGGCAATCAGAGAAAGTTGTTGCGGCTCGAGGCCGCGAAAGAGTTCAACTCTTCCCAGGTCGCGTTCCATCATCGAACCTTGAGCCCCCCTCGTGGAGGAAGTGCTATCTAGTCTAGGGAGAGGCGCCGGGCCAGGCGAAGTGGAGAAAGTCCTCTTTCTGGAATGACATCTCCGCGCTTCAGAGTCCGCGTTGGAGGCCGGGCGGCGCATGCGGGTCCCTCGGGTCGGCTATTATTATGATGAAGGAATGCACAGAGTCGCCCCAAGGAAAAGGGGGGTGCTTTCCACCAACGTACAATGCGGGCGGAGAACCGTCTCGCGCAGGCGGCATGGCAAGGGAAGGAGGGGTTGGCGCTGGCAGGGAAGCCAGGTGCCCGCCCGGAACCCATGCTGGCGGCTCCGCTAGAGGTCGGACCGGAGCAGCCCTGGCAAGACCGCGGGCTGGAAGCACTCGGACGGCTCGATCCGCAGGAATCTCTGGATCGAGCCCGCTTCTTGACCGATGGGGAGCACGCCGGGTTGGGGATCGAGTCTTTTCCCAAGCGAGCGGCTCTTGGCCATCTCCCACAGGTGCCTGCCTGGGGGTGGCCCGATCTTTGGAGATCCTGGGGATTGGGCAGGTCGTGGGGCCGACACCGTGGCCGTCATTCTGAGGTGCGGCCCGCGCAGAGTATTCGGAGATCCGCCGGTCGAGCTTGGGAAGGGGGCCCCTGGCTCGCAGGAAACCTGGGCCGTACTTTCCGCACGGGGGAGTTGGGCGCCGGATTGGCGTCGATCTAGCCTGTGAGCAGACGGACGGCAAACGGTCCGGTCCGAGGAGGGAGGAGAATGACAGTCAAGCGGGCAGGAGAATCTCGACGCACAGCGCAGGCTCGCGACAGCAGCTGGAAAGGTCGCAATCGGCTCAATGACCTGACCCCTCAGCAGTGGATCAAGTTTCAGAAGTCCTGGTTTGTTCACAACCCGCCCCCGCGCAAACCTCAGGCCCTCACTCATCCGGCGAAGTTCCCCGAAACGTTGGTGCAGGAGTTCATCGAATTCTTCACCAAGGCGGGTCAGTGGGTTTTGGATCCCCTGGCCGGAACGGGCAGCACCTTGATTGCCGCCTTGCGCGCCAGACGCAACAGCCTAGGCGTGGAACTCAATCCGCGCTACGTGGAGATCGCGTGTCAGTTGTTGGAGGAGGAACGAGCGCATCTGGAGGAGAAGGCGGATCGGCCGGAGGCCGTAATGCTTCAGGGGGACGCGCTCGAGATCTTGAAATCGGGCCGGCTGGGGACCCGGCCGATTGATTACGTGATCACCTCGCCGCCCTACTGGGACATGCTCCACGCCCGAGGCGCGCAGACCCAGAAGCGCAGGCGAGGCGATCCGGGTCTGGACGTTTTCTACTCCGAGGACGACCGCGATTTGGGCAACGTCCGTGACTACGGCGAGTTCCTCGCCCGCCTGACTGACCTTTTCATCGAACTGAAACCTTGCTTGCAGCCGCACGCCTACCTGACCATCATCGTCAAGAACGTGAAAAAAGGGGGCCAGCTCTACCCGCTGGCCTGGGATCTGGCCTCGCGCCTGACTGCCACCTACGCTCTCAAGGACGAACGGATCTGGTGCCAGGACAATGTTCGTCTGGCTCCCTACGGGCTGGGGAGCGCCTGGGTGAGCAACACGGTCCACCACTACTGTTTGCAATTTCGCAATGAGGCCCTCTAGGGGCGTTGGGCTTCGGCCGCCCCGGGCCGGGACCGAGCCGGCCCGCCGGCTCACCCCTTCGCGCCCAGGTCGGGGGCGCCGCTTGCTCGCCTCCTCGGGATCATGTATCCTAAGGCCATCCCCCGGGGGCAGAGGAGTTGCATGTATCTGGCGATCGAGGGCGTCATTGGGGTGGGCAAGACGACCCTAGCTCGGCTGTTGCAGCCGATCTTTTCCGCTGAGCTGCTGCTGGAGGTCTTCGAAGAGAATCCTTTCCTGAAGCTGTTCTATCAGGACCGCGAGCGCTACGCCTTTCAGACCCAGATCTTCTTTTTGCTGAGCCGCTACAGTCAGCAGCATCAGGCGGTGCCGGAGGCCCTCCAGCGCGGGACCCTCATCGCCGACTACACCTTCGCCAAAGACGCGCTTTTTGCGCGGATCAACCTTCACGGGGATGAGATGGTCATGTACCAGCGCGTGCACGAGGCGCTGGCCGAGCGCATTCCGCCGCCGGACCTGATCGTTTACCTGAGAGCGGACACCGAGGCGCTCATGCAGCGCATCGCCCAGCGAGACCGCCCATACGAGCGGCAGATGGACCGCGCCTACATCGACCAGCTCAATGGGGCCTACGAAGATTTCCTCCGTCAACCCCTGCATGGCGTTGCGGTGCTCCCGATCGACACCAATCATCTCAACTTCGTCCACTCGAGGGAGGACCTGGATTTCATTGCCCAGCGCGTGCGCGGCGCGCTCGGGCTGGTTCCCTACCAGCCCGAACTGCCCCTGCCCGGCCCGGGGCGCGCGTCCCCCTCTGCGGAGAGACGGGCATGAGCAAGAAATTCATTGCGGTGGCTGGGAACATTGGGGTGGGCAAGTCCTCTCTGGTGACGCGACTCTCGGAGCGTCTGGCCTATCAGCCCTTCTACGAACCCGTGGCCGAGAACCCCTACCTGGCCGACTTCTACCGGGACATGGGCGCCTGGGCCTTCCATTCCCAGGTGTTCTTCCTGGCCAATCGGCTGCGCAGCCACCGGCAACTCATCGACCACCCGGCCTCGGTGGTCCAGGACCGCTCGGTCTACGAGGACGCCGAGATCTTTGCGCGCAACCTGTCCGAGCAGGGGTACATCGCCGAGCGGGATTACCGCTCGTATCGGGCGCTGTATGAGTCCATCCTGCCCTTTCTGCCCCCTCCGGACCTGGTCATCTATCTGCGGGCCTCGGTTCCGACCCTGCTCGCGCGAATCCGAAGACGGGGAAGGGAATTTGAGAGGCAGATCTCGGTGGACTACCTGGATCCCCTCAATCGTCTCTATGAGGACTGGATCCAGAGATTCTCCTTGTGCCCGGTGCTGAGCGTACCGGCCGATCAGCTCGACTTCGTAGCCCACTCCAGCCATCTGGATCTGATCGTGACCAAGGTGCAGGAGAAGTTGACCGGCAAGGAAGAGGTTGTGTTCGGGAGGGGGGAGCTCGAATCCGTGAACTCGCAGGGGGACTGAGAACGACCCGTCGCGAATTGGGCCGCGCTGCGCAGGTTCCTGAAGAGCGAGGAGCCGGAGAGTCGCTTCGCGATTTGGTTCTGCCCGGGCGATCCGCATGCTATACTAAGAAACCCAGCCTAAGGCAAGAGGGCATGGAAGATCAGGGTCAAGCCCGCGAGCGCATCCACCTCGACGTCCTGTACCACATCAGCCGGGAGCTAGCTGGACACCTGGAGCTGTCGGAGGTACTGACGCGCACCCTCCAGCTCATCCAAAAGGCCTTGAACGCCTCGGGCGGGAGCGTCGCGGTTCTGGATGAGGAAGGCACCCTGGTGGATGCGGCCCTGGCCGTGGGCGGCACCATCCATCCCAATGTCAGCCAGCAGCTGGCCCCGGTCCTCAGCCTGGGGTTGGCCGGCTGGGTCATCAGCAACGGCCGGCCGGCTCTGGTGGCAGACACGCAAACCGACCCGCGCTGGATTCCCAGTGAACCGAACGTGTATCGCGCCACCCAAACGACGGCCCTGCCGACGCGCTCGGCGATCAGCGCCCCCTTGCCCGGCCGGGAGGGCGTGGTAGGCGTCATTACCCTGGTTCACCCGGACCCCGATCATTTCGCCGCCGAGGACTTGCGGCTGCTGCAGACCATCGCGGAGCACGTCGGCCTGGCGGTGGAGAACGCGCGCCTGTTTTCCTCCGAGCGCGAGCGGAGAATCCTGGCGGCGACCTTGCAAGAGGTGGCGCGCACGATCAACTCCACCCTCGTCCCTGAGCGCGTCTTCCCGCTGGTTTTGGAACAGCTTGCGGGGGTGATCCGCTACGATTCGGCGGCCATGTTCCTGGTGGAAGGGGAGGCGCTTCAGGCCGTGGCTGCGAGTGGGTTTTCAGAGCGGGAACGCCTGCTCTCGACACCGCTCGCATACAACGCCCAGAGCCCGCTGTTCCGAGCGTTGCAGCAGCGCCGGCCCATTGTGCTCGAAGATCTGCAGGCCTCGGCGGCCGGGGGGCGGATCGAGGGGTTGCCTGAGATGGCCAAGATCCGCGGCTGGATCGGCGCGCCGCTGGTAGCGCATGATCAGCCGGTCGGGCTGCTGACCGTGCACAGCTTGCGGGTGGGCGAATACAGCGAGCCTGACGCGCAGGTGGTGGTGGCCTTTGCCGACCATGCGACCACCGCTGTGGTGAACGCCGGGCTGTATGCGGAGAGCCAGCAGCAGACGCGGGTGATGGCCGCTCTGGCGGGGACCACCCGGGTGGTGGCGTCCAGCCTCGATTTGGATGAAGTCCTGCAGCACCTCCTCGCGCGGACCACGACCCTGCTGGGCGTGGAGGCGGGGGCGATTGCCCTGGTGGACGATGCGACCGGCGATTTCGTCTTTCACCAGGCCACCGGCCCGCTCAGCCACCTGCCCGCGGGATCCCGGGTGCGGCCGGGCGAGGGGGTGGTGGGATGGGTGGGTCAAAGTGGACGGCCCTTGGTTGTGCCCGAGGTCCGGCTCGATGCGCGGGCCAGTCGGGAGGTGGAGGGCCCGGCGGGCTTCAATTTCCGGTCGATTGCCTGTGCGCCCATCCAGGTGCGTGGAAAAGTCTTGGGCGTGATCGAGGTGATCAATCCGCGCAAGGGGCGCTTCACGTCCCAAACACTGCAGGTGTTGGAATACCTGACGGGGCTGGCGGCCACCGCGATCTCCAATGCCCAGATGTACACGGCGGCCCATGCGGCCGAAGAGCGGTACCTGACACTCTTTCAGGACAGCATTGACCCGATCTTGCTCACGGACCTGGACGGGCGGATCACCGATGCCAACCAGCGCGCCCTCGATTTCACCGGGTACAGCCGGGAAGAACTGGTCAAATTGCGGATCCAGACCCTGCACGCGATCCAGACCGGGCGCCTGGGGGAGCGCTTTGGCGACATGTTGCCCGGGGAGGTGCGCAGCTACGAAACGCGCATACGAACGCACGGCGGGAAGCTCTTGCCGGTGGAACTGCATGTGAAGCGCATCCCTCACGGTGAGGAGGAGTGGGTGCAGTGGATCGTGAGGGACATCAAGGAACGAGCGGCGCTGGACGAGCTGCGGACCGATCTGACCTCGATGCTCTTTCACGATATGCGCTCCCCGCTGGGGAGCATACTCTCCAGCCTGCACCTCTTGAACGAGAGCCTGCCCGCCGACGAGACCGAACGCTCGGTTCTGGCGATTGCGCTGCGCTCCGCCCGGCGCCTGTCCCGCATGATTGACTCGCTCTTGGATCTGCACCGACTCGAGGAAGGCCGCGCCGTGATTCGCAAGGAAAAGGTCTCCCTGGCGGCGGTCGCCGCGGCGGCCGCGGAAGAGGTGCAATCCACCGCCGAGGGCAAGAGCATTTCGGTCCACCTCGATCTGCCCTTGCGCTTGCCGGCCGTGGAGGCCGACGCGGACATGATCTCGAGGGTGATCATCAACCTTCTGGAAAACGCGCTCAAGTACACCCCCCCGGGCGGCAGCATCCGCCTGCTGGCCCAGGTCCAGGAGGGCGCTGTGCAGTTCACGGTAGCCGACAGCGGCCCGGGGATTCCCAAAGAAGACATGCACCTGATCTTTGAGAAGTACGGTCGGGTGGAAAGGGTCGGAGCCCCCAAGGGCTTGGGGCTGGGCTTGGCTTTTTGCCGGATGGCCGTCAAGGCTCACGGCGGGACCATCTGGGTTGAGTCCCCGGCCGAGGGAGGGGCGATCTTTCACTTCACGCTGCCTCTGGCCGCCTCCGCCAGCGAGCCTGCCTCGCAGCCCGCCTCGGAGACGTCGACCGCCTGACCCGGGAGGATCCAATCCTCGCTCCGCCCTTTGAGGCCTGAAACCAGGAATGGCAAAGCTGCCCACCCACGTCCTTTTGGAAACTGGCTACCGCGGCCACTCGGTGGCGGCGGTGACGGGCCCGCTCGGCGCGCTCTGCATCGATGCTCCGGTATACCCCTCCGAGACCGACGACTGGCTGAATCGGCTCCAGGAGCGCGGAGCCCATGCCATCCCCTACGCCGTGCAGATGGATTCCTCCCCGGATCGATCTCTGGGGATGGCCCACTTGTCCGTGGTCGCCTTTTCTTCTCCCCTGGCGGTGATCGCCTCGCAGCCGACCGCCGAGTCGCTGCGGGCGTCGCTCAGCGGGTTGCGCGAAAGTCCCTCCCTGCCGGCTTGGGAGGCGCAAGCCTTTGCCTCCGAGCTCAATACCGTCCAGTGGATTCGGCCTCAGGTGACATTCAGCCAGGAGCTGAGCCTGCACTGGGGAGAGACAACCGTCCACATCCTGCGCGTTCCCTCGGTGACCACGGGATCTTGCTGGATTCACCTGGTCAAGGACCGGTTCCTGTTCGTGGGCGACTCGGTTGCAAGCCGAGTCCCGCCCTACCTGGGAGAGGCGAATTTCGAGGCCTGGTTAGAGGCCCTCTCCCGTCTGCGCCGGCCCCCCTTTCGTGAATGCCGTCTTTTTTGCTCGCGATCGGGTTGGGTGAGCCCTCAGGATCTGGCCCGTTTCACCGCCTTCATCAGGGGTGCCCAGCGGCGGTACCTCGCCCTGGCCGCGAAGAAGAAGGCGGATGTGGCCAAGGAATTGAGCCGGGCGGCAGTGAGCCTGGTCGCGGCTTTCGGGGTTTCAGCGGACCGGCGCGCTTTCGCGCAAGCCCGGACGCGACTCGGCCTTCTGGCCCTGTGGGAACGCGAGCACGGTCCCCTGGCTGACAAGCCTCAGACATTCTGACCCTCTCCGCGACCGGCGGCCCAGAGCCCAACTCAGGCAGGCGCCTGCGCGCCTGCCCTGCATCCCCCGGCTTGGCGATCTTGATCCGATACGAGGCGGCTATCCCATGTATGTTCCGATGGTGGAACTGACCCGCGGCCGGGTGGTCGAATCGCTCCACTTTGGAGCCATTGCCGTCGTGGATGCGTCCGGGAAGCGGCTGGCTGCCGCAGGGGACCCGGGCCTGGTCACGTTTCTGCGATCCTCGGCCAAGCCTTTCCAGGCCATGCCGACGGTCGAGTCAGGCGCGGCGGAAGATCTGGCCCTCTCGGACCGCGAGGTGGCCATCATGTGCGCCTCCCACCTGGGCCGCGATGCGCAGGTGGAGGCCGTGACCGCGCTGCTGCAAAAGGCGGGGGCCAGGGAAACGGACCTGCTCTGCGGCACTCATCCCGTCGGAGACCCGCAGGTCGCCGAACGCCTCCTTCGCCAGAGGAAGGAGCCCACCCCGCTGCGCCACAACTGTTCCGGGAAGCACGCCGGAATGCTCGCCTATTCGAGGTTCCACTGGGGAAAGACGACCTCGCCCGCCGGGCATTCCTATGTGGATCCCCACAACCCGCTCCAGGAGGAGATCCGCCAGACCGTGGCCCAAATGTGCGGACTGAGCGACCAGGCCGTCGAAATGGGAATCGACGGGTGTTCAGCGCCGAATTTCGCGGTACCGCTGGAGGCGGCCGCCCTCGGCATGGCGAGATTGATGGACCCGCGAGAGTTGCCGCCGCGTCGCGCCGAAGCGTGCGCCCGGATAACTCGGGCGATGACATCCTACCCAGAGATGATCCGGGGCGCAGGGCACTTTGACACCGAGTTCATGCGCGCCGGGGGCGGAGGCTGGGTGGCCAAATCGGGTGCCGAGGGCTACCTGCTGATCGGGGTGCGAGCCGGGCGGAGGGGGGACCCCCCGGGGGTCGGAATTGCCATCAAGATCTCGGACGGGGACCAGGCGGAGCGCAAGTCGGCGCTCGGCGAGGCTGAGTCACGAGCGCGGCCGATGGTTGCCTTGGAGGCGATGCGGCAACTCGGCCTGATCACCGCCGCCGAACGGGAGGGGCTGGCGGCCTTCGGCCCTCGGCCGATCCGCAACTGGCGGGATATTGAGGTGGGCGAGATTCGGCCGGCCTTTCGGCTCGGCTGAGGCTCTTTTCCCCCGTTGTCATCGCCCCGCGAAACTCAGAGGATCCTTGTCCTCCTGGCCCAAGGCCTGGGGCGCAGCCTGCTTCATCTCATGCAGTTGAATAGAAAGCCTCCTCGCGGCCTGAGATTCCATCGTGAGGAGGCCTTCCCAGCATCCCTCCCGGATTGATCCTCTTAGGGAGTCAGGACGGGAGCGGTCGCCTTGTCCGTTTCCATGCGCTGATCAATCAGGGCGGCCGAGTCCCTATCTCCGTTCTCCGGATCTAGCCAATAGGTTGCGTAGGCGTATTTGTGGCACGGACTTTCATTGGGACGCCTATGAGCCCAGTCGTGGACGTCGCGCCTGGCGCCGGAGGAGGCGCCGGCATCTGGCACAGGCCCTGGAGGGACGGGTCCGGGGTGAAGCCGTAGGCCAGACGGCAGGTATCGTCGATCCCCCACAGCGCACTGAGCGGATAGTACGGCTTCAACTCGACCAGGGGTGAGCCCGCCTGGGCCAGGGTAAAGTGGTCGTTGTAATCAAACCAGTCGGGGCGGCGGATGCCGGCGTCCGCCCAGGCCCACCAGAGGAATGAGCCGGACCCTGCGATGGTGTCGCGCAGGAAG
>Ga0116120_1002102_pt1 | contig 12462 bp, 10 predicted proteins | sample June2015DPH_11_1_3_FD_89724 | JGI IMG/M metagenome (GOLD analysis project Ga0116120, IMG submission 89724) | Peatland microbial communities from SPRUCE experiment site at the Marcell Experimental Forest, Minnesota, USA - June2015DPH_11_150 | ecosystem: Environmental > Terrestrial > Soil >... | reverse complement strand
GGCCCGCGCTTCCGCGCGCGAAGGTGAGCACTTGCTGGACGATGTCGGCCCCGCGTTTCGCGCTCTTCTCCATGGTCTCCAGCAGGCTGCGCCCCGTGTTGTCGCGCACGGATTCCCGCAGCAACTGCGCGCCCATGACAATCGGAGCCAGGACGTTGTTGAGGTCGTGGGCGATGCCGCTGGCGAGCGCCCCGAGGCTCTCGAGGCGCTGCGCGCGCAGGAACTGGGCCTCCAGTTTCTTTTTCTCCGTAATGTCGGTGGTGATCGCCAGGATGGTACGCGGCCGGCCCTGCTCGTCACGCATCAGCGTCAGGCGGCACAAAACATCCACCAGTCGCCCGGCTTTCGTCATTTGCTGCCGTTCGCCGGACCAGTCTCCCTGTTGCAGGAGCTTGGCCAGCAAGTCGGCGACCGCGGCGGCATCGGGGGAAATCAGCTCCACCGTCTTGCGGTTCACCGCTTCGGCGGTGGACCAGCCGTAAATTCGCTCGGCCGCCTTGTTCCAATACAGGATGGTGCAATCCAATGCGGTCACATAGATGGCATCGTTGGCACGATCCAGCAGCGCCGCCTGCTCCTGGATGCGTTCTTCCGCCTGTTTGCGCTCGGTGATGTCGAAATGCGTCCCGGCCATTCGCACCGCCTTGCCTTCCGCATCGCGCTCCACGACCTTGCCGCGCGAGAGGATCCAGCGGTAATCCCCCGCCTTCGTCTTCAAGCGGAACTCGAGGGCATACGATGGGAGCTTGTGCTCCAGATGCTGGCGGAAAGCTTCCTCTGTCCGGGCGCGGTCATCGGGATGCATCAGACTCAGGAAACGCTCGTAGCTCGCGGGGAATTCCCCGGGTTCGTAGCCGAGCATGGTGTAATAGCGGGCGCCGAAGAACGCCTTTCCGGTCGGGATATTCCAGTCCCAGAAGCCGTCGGTGCTGCCCTCCAAAGCAAGGGACAGCCGCTCCTCGCTGGTTCCCAGTTCATCCACCGCCCGCTTGCGCTGGGTGATGTCGCGCGAGATGCCGACCAGCCCGGTGATGGTGCCGTTTGCATCGCGCAGGGGGACCTTCGTGGTGGATACCCACGTGACCCGGCCGTCGGGCCAAGTCTCCTTTTCCTCCAGGCCGATGAGCGGCTCGCCCGTAAGCATCACCCGTTGCTCGTCCTTGTAGGCCTGCCGGGCGTGCTCGTCGGAGAAGAAATCGAAGTCGGTCTTGCCGGCCGCCTCGCCGGGATCGCGCAGTCCGAAACGTTGGGCCATCGTCTGGTTGACGCGGACAAAGCGGCTCTGCCGGTCCTTGAAATAAATATTGTCGGGAATCGTACTGGCCAAACTGTTAAACAGCGTCTGCTCCTGCCTCAGCGCCTCCTCCGCCTGCTTGCGGATCGTGACATCGCGAAAACTCCAGACCCGGCCGACAATTTCCTTCCCGAGGCGCTGCGGCTGCGAATAGCGCTCGAAGCTGCGCCCATCTTTGAACCGCAACACGTCAAAACTTTCCGCCTCCGGCTGGGCGTACAATTCCCTCACCTTGCGGAGAAAATCTTCCGGCGTCTCCAATTGCTCCAACACAAAGGCAAGCGCCCGGTTGTCATCCCGCGCGGCCAGGACATCCGGGGGGATGCGCCACATCTCGGCAAACTTGCTGTTGCACCGCGTTATTTTGCCCTGTTGATCCACCACGAGGATGCCATCCGCGGTTGATTCCAGCGTGGCTTCGAGCAGCGAACGCGACCTTTCCAATTCATCCACCGCCCGCTTGCGCGCGGTGATGTCGCGGCTGATGCCCATCAATCCAGTGATCTTACCTTCCGGACCACGGGTCGGCACTTTGCTCACCAGCAACCAGCCTCGCTCACCGGATGCAAGCACCGTCGGCTCTTCGCGGTTGATCAACAGCTCTCCAGTCTGGATCACGTGCTGATCGTCGGCAAAGTAACGATCGGCAAGGTCCGGCGGCCGATAGTCATAATCGGTCTTGCCCACCACTTCTTCCTGGGATTTCGCACCCAAGGCTTGGAGGTGCGCGATGTTATTGAGCAAAAACCGGCTTTCGACGTCTTTGACGTAGATGCGGTCCGGCAGACTGTCGATCAGCGTGCGCAGCAGACTGCGCTCTGCTGCCAGCGCCTCCTCGGCCTGCTTCTGTTCGGTGATGTCACGCGCCGAAGACAGGACGCCGGTTACGTTTCCTGTTTCATCCTTGAGCACCCGGCACCGCCAGGCGAGCAGGCGTTTTTCCCCATCCTGGCGCCGCTGCCAGCTTTCGACGCGGATCACGTCTTGGGAGCCGTCGAAGAGTGGCTCAACCGATTGGTAGGTGGTCTGTTCGCCTTCAAAGTAGAAGACGGCTTCCTTGCCAATCACGTCGTCGCCGAAGAACGCGATGCCAGCCTGATTCGCCCAGGTGTAGACCTTATGGGTGTCCACCTCCATGATGATGTCCGGCACGGCGGCGAGTATGGCCTCCTGGCGTGAGGAAAGGGTCAGCAGCGCCTCCTCGGCCCGCTTGCGCTCGGTGATGTCCCGGAAGATTCCCAGGAGACAGTCACGCCCGTTCATCCGGATTCGGGACGCCAGGATTTCCACCGGGATCAGCTTGCCACTTTTCGACAGAAGACGGTCTTCCACACCCTGCCCGGCTTTTTCCGTCAGGGCTTGTCGGAACTTCAGCGTTTGCCCGCGGGCCAGCTCCTGCGGCGCATGGAGGATGGACTGCGGCTGTCCTACGAGTTCCGTCTTGTTGCGCTCCACCATGCGGCACAGCGCCTGGTTGCAGTCCATCACCGTCCCGCTCTCGACGTCCGCCACCGCGATTCCATCCAGCGCATTCTCGAACAGCATTTGGTAGCGCTCCTCGCTGGCTTTCCGCGCCTCCTCCGCCTGCTTGCGCTCCGTCGTGTCGCGCAGCGCGACCTGAATCGCATCCTTCCCTTTGAAACGGATCTTCGATGCACCTATCTCGGCGTAAAACACTGAGCCGTCCAGGCGAAGCAGCTTCCCCTCCAGCAGCGGAATCCTCTCGCCGGCACTGACCGCGGCAATGCGCTGCTGCGAAGCTGTGCGATAGTCGGGATGTACCCGCTCGATGATCGGCTGGCCGATCAACTGTTCTGCGGACGTGGCGCCCAGCAGCTTCAGCGCTGCCGGGTTGAGGAAAACCAGTTTCCCTTCGCTGTGCACCGCAATCGCTTCGGGTGAAGTCTCGACCAGCTGCCGATACCGCTCCTCGCTTTCCCGGATCGCCTCCTCCGCCCGCTTGCGCTCGGTGACGGCGCGATGGCTCGTGCGGTCCCCCGTGCGCGGCGATGGCGGTGCTCGCTCTCCCTTAACCTTCTTGGCTTGGACCGCCGCCCGGGTGTGGCGTTTTCGGGGCATGGGGTATTCTTTGTTTTCCGCCAGACGCCCCCGGGTGGCCGGCAAGATGGCTTGAGAACCGCTTGTCAGTCACCGGGCACTTCCAGCAGTTGTGCGGATCAGATTAAGCAGACTCTCCCATTTGCCAACCTAGAAGGAGCAGCTGCGAAAGCACCCTTCACTGCCGGACAAGCCGGCGGGGCAATTGGCGGTTGGGGCGGCACTGGCCCGGCTGCCATGGAACAAGGGGTCGAAGAGTGAGGAGGAGAAAACAGCATGAGGGGTTCCGGTGCTTCAAACGGGCAGAGGAGGAAATAGGCCCGGGTTTTTCACAAACGACTAAACGATTGATCGATGCGAATAACCGGCATACACACTCCCTTGTATAAACACCCTGTTCGCAAAAACGAGGAACCGCTATGAACGACCGATTCGCACAGCTCGAAACTCTAAGAAAAGCATCTTGGGACGCCATCACATCCAGACGTAAATATGAGTGGCGTGTGTCTATTGCCTTTTGGGGGCTAATGGGGGCTTTCGTCGCCGTGCTCGTTACAGAAAAGATCGATGTACTAGGGTGCTATGGTCTATGGCTTCTTCTCTTCCCTATCATTCTAGGAGCCTCGCACCTGTGTTGGGTGCGTGGCCTGTTCAAGGCATTCACTTTTGATAAGAAAGAGGAAGAAGCTTTGCGGAGGGCCATGCGCAAGGAAGCATCCTATGACGAACCAGAGGAAGTCACCTCGTTAAGAGAGCGCATAGTAGCTGTTCGCTCCCACGGGGTTCTCAGGCACTGGTATCACGGACCACAAATCTACGCTACGATTGCGTTCACTTTACTAGCCATGTCCGTCGTCTGCTTGAAGGTTTACGACAAGAAGTCGAACCATTCGCGAGAGGCAACGCCCATGTCTGTCATGGCTCCTGCTGCGCAGGAGCCGCGCCACCCATAGGCGTGGTTCATCTGTGACATTCCAAAAGAAACTGCCTGTGAAAACTGTTCCCAAAAACGTTCCCAAATTTTATTCGCAACGGGTCAAATGCAGCCGTTTGGGGTCGCGGCCTGTAGCCACCCTGCCCGGCGTCAACATACGTGAAAGAAGGCAACCATGCCGACGAATATCAGAATCATCCACGCGCACGACTTCATCAAAGCGACCCCGGAAGGAACGCTCGATCTCGAGAATTCCAAGAAACTGCTTGTTGAGATCGCGGCAGACTCATCCACGTCGGGCGACCACGAAATACTCTTGGACACTCGGATGGCGCAGTCCGCAATGTCTGCAACCGACCTTTGGTATCTGGCCGCCGAACTCATCAGTTTTCGCAAGGCCCTTTCCCGAAAGACGGCCGTTCTTTGTCCACTTGACCGGTTTGATCACGCAGCGTTCTTCGCGCTCTGCGCCCAAAACAAAGGCTTCCGAGTCCGTGCATTCACTTCTTTCGAGGATGCCATGGAATGGCTGATGGCGAAGGAGACCTAGACGGCCCTCCGTGCGTGGATAACGCCCGCCTTCGCCCTCAGGACTTCTGCCGCCGCTGCGCTTTGGCGCGACTAGCCGGCGAGGCAATTTGCGCATTCTATGCGGGTTCATGCGGGAGAATCATGATGCCCCCTACAAACACCTGATAACCATTCGGTGAAAAATGCAGGAGCCTGCTTGCAGGCGATATTCGCTCTGCCTTCGCGAGCAAGCTCGCTCCTACAACTGCATGACTCCTGCTAAGCTCCTGCGCGTTTATTTGCCGGCGCACCGAACCCGAGGGTAATGTCCTCCTTCGCTGAAGCTTCCGCCGTCGCTGAAGCTATGGCGGACAGGACAGAAAACATCCTTCGCCTCAACGGCTGTCTCCCTGATCCGAGCACTCCGTTTGCTTTGAGGTGGCCTGCCATCCGTAGCCTGGAGGGCGAAGGATGGTGGACCCGATCAGGTTCGAACTGACGACCTCCGCAATGCCATTGCGGCGCTCTTCCAGCTGAGCTACGAGCCCACAAAATCCAGGAAGGGCTGTAACATCAAAGTTTCGCCTCTGAAGGCAAGGACTTTCTGGGCGGGAGTCGCTGCGCGCCGCAAGGGGCAAAGAGCTAAGGGCAAAGGAGCAAGGGCGAAGAGCCAGGAGCAAAGTGCAGAGAGCAAAGGGAAAGGAGCGCTTTGCGCTTAGCGCTTACCACTTACCGCGGCCACCGGCCGCCCCGCTCACTCTTCCTTCATCCGAAACGTCAGCACCCAGGTGTCGGACTTGCCGTCGGGCTTGGGACCCACCGAGCCCATGCGGGCAAAGGCCTCGATGCAGGACTCGTCGAACGCCGCGTTGCCGGAGGAGCGCACGACGTGCACGCGCGAAATCGTGCCGTCCGCGGCGATCAAAAATTCGACGTCGGTCGAGAGCAGATCGGAAAGTCCCGGCGGCTTCTCGTGATTTTGCCGCAGCGCCGTGACGAGGCGCGCGATGTAGCCCTCCAGCTCGGTTCGCTGCGCGGCAGTCAGCGCCGTGCCGCCTCCCCCACCCTTGGAGCTGGCCGAGCCGCCAAGCACGCCCTCGGCAATGCCCTTGGCGTTGATTTTGGGAGCCGCCGTCGCCCGGGGTACCCCGGAAGAGCTGCCTGCCTTCGAGGGCGCCGGCTTGCCATACTTCTTCACATACTGATCATAGGACAGCCGGGATTCCTTTAACGAAGGCGCCTTGGTCGCGCTGGCCGTGGCTGTCTCCGCGCGCGAGGTGCGCCGGGCGGCCTCGGAATTGGACGGCGCCGGCTCCTCCACCACCGGCTCGGCCCGGGCTGGCGGTTCGGTGATTTTCACCTCCACCGTTCCCTCCGGGCTGCCCAGGGCCGGTACCGCCGTGGCCGTGAGATCTGTAAACGGACCGGCGACGAGTTCGAAAATCTGCACCGGCGGCGTGCGCTGATGCACGACAAACGCGAGCACCAGGATGGCCGCAACGATGGTCCCGTGGAGCAGCAGCGAGAGGAAAAACGCCGTGGGCGACCGCGCGTACATGGTCAGTCCGCCGCCTGCGTGTCGAAGGTGATCTTGCTGAGGTTATTCTTCATCAGCAGATTCATCAAGCGGATCACCTGCTGGTATTGCAGCGTCTGGTCGGCGCGAATGCGGATCACCGGCTGCTTCTGCCGCGCCCCGAGGCCCGCCACCAGCGTCTCCAGCTCCTTGAAGCTGACCCGATGCGAACCGAAATAATACTGGCCGTTGCGATCGATGATGATGGGCTGGAATTCCGTCTCCGACGGTGGCTTGGGCTGCCCGCGCTTCGACTCGGTGGGCAGATTCACCGGGATCGTCTGCTCCTGCTGGATGAGCGGCGTCGCGATCATGAAGATGATCAGGAGCGTGAACCCCAGATCGATGAGGTTCGTCACGTTCAGATCCGCGATCGGATGAGCGGTGCGCTGTCGGCGGAAGATGCGGGCCATAGGTGAAAATGGTTAATGGTTATTGCTTCTCGGCTATTTATTATTGCCCGGCACCGGGCGGCCGGGCGTGGCGCGGATGCGCGCGGTGCGTACGGAAGCACCAATGATCCGACGCAGTTCATCGCATTCCTGGATTAATCCCGACAACTGCACGCCGGGCAACAGATTGCCTTTGGTGATCACGCGGAGCCAGATCGCGGTTTCATTGGGTTCCTTGAACGCGATACGGAGCTTGTGGATGAAATCGGCCCGGCTCTCGGCTGATCGGGCCTCGGCATAATTGGGCGCAGCGGACGTTCCGGAACGGATGATTTGTCCCGCGAGGTGCCGGCCGGCAAACGACTCGCTCAGCCGGTTGGCAATTGGAATGACCCCGACGGCAAACTCCACCAGACGCTCCTCGAGAGCATCGGCTTTGGATTCGGCATGCCCTTCCGTCGTCATGACCATTATTCAATAGGCAATAACCAACAACCAATAGACAATTTCACCTACACCTTCATCTCCAGCTCGATGCGGTCGGCCAGGATGCTGGCGTAGTTCTCCGTTTCGGTGATCAACAGGCGGCTGCGCGCCAGCAGGATGTTGTAACCGAACACCGAGGGAATCGCCACGATTAGTCCGGAGATGGTGGTGAGCAGCGCGGCGGAGACGCCGGGCGCCAGCGTCTGGATGCTGGCCGTTTGCTGCACCGAGATGGAACTGAACGCCTCCATCACGCCCCACACCGTGCCGAGCAGGCCGAGAAACGGCGCGCCGGCGACGATGCTGGCGAGGAAGATCATGCTCGATTCGTAGCGGAGCACCTGCCGGGCGAGCCCGCGCTGCAGGGCGTTTTCCGCGTGCTCGAGCCGCGCCCGGAGCGTGTCCTCGCCCTTCTCCTTGCCGATCGCCGCGGCGTGCCAGTACGCCTCGATGGCGTCGGCGAAGAGGTCGGCATACGGGATCACCCGGCTGTTGCGAAACGCCTCGGGCAGGTCGAGCAGCGTGCGCTGCTCGCGCAGGCGGTTTTCGAAGCTGTGGTTGAGCCGGCTGAGGTTCTTCAGTTCCATGTGCTTCCCGAACATGATCGTCCAGGCGATCAGGCTGAACACGGCCAGCAGCACGCAGATCACCTGGCCGACGGGATCGCAGCGGACGAAGAGCTGCCATGGATTGGTGGTCGCAAGGACGGGCGTGAACAATACAAACGGGCACATGCGGTCGAGTGATGGCGCGAATGCGAGGAGCGCGCAACGAAAATGGTCGCGTCCGTCCGCGCGAATCTGATTGCGGCCTCCCGCCGCTCATTTTCTGCTTGGGTTGAATCATGAATTTCAAGACCCGCACCCTCGAGGAGCTCCGCACCCGGCGGTCCTCGGTCTCCGGCAAGTTCGCCGTGGCCGGCCTCGACGGCTTCGTGGACCGGATCGTCCATCCGGTCGCCACGCGCCACGGTCAGGGCGAGGCCTTCCTGCCGATGGCCACGATCGAGGAATTCGGCCGGCGCGTCCTCGCGGCGGCGGGCAAAAGCACCAACATCGAGCTTTATCCCCGCCTGGACAAACTGGGCGGCAACGGTCCCCTCATGGCCAGCGCCCTGCTGGCCGCCGGCCTGCGCTTGAAATACATCGGCGCGCTCGGCACGCCCGTGGTCCATCCGGTCTTCCAGGAATTCGCCCGCCGCGCCGAGGCCGTGTCACTGTGCGATCCGGGCTTCACCACGGCCCTCGAGTTCACGGACGGCAAGGTGATGCTCGGCCAGATGAAAAGCCTCGACGAGATCACCTACGCGCGGATCGTCGAGGTCATGGGCGAAGGCGCGCTGTGCGACTGCCTCTCCCGCGCCGATCTTGTGGCGCTCGTCAACTGGACGATGATCCCGAACATGACGGCCATCCTCGAGGAGCTGGCCGCACGCGTTTTCCCGCAGCTGCCGCCGCGCGAGCGGCTGTTCTTCTTCGACCTCGCCGACCCGGAAAAGCGCTCCGCCACCGACCTCTCGCTCGTGCTGCATGCCTTGGCGCGCTTCCAGGCCTTCGGCCGGGTGACGCTGGGCCTCAACCTCAAGGAGGCACAGCAGGTGTTCGCGGTGCTGGGCGGCGGCGCGGAGACCGAGGATGAGAAGGGCTTGCGCTCCATGGCGCGGCAGATCCGCCAGAAGCTGGACCTCGCCACGGTGGTCGTTCACCCCACGAAGTCCGCCGCCTGTGCCACCAAGGACGACACCTGGTGGGTGCCCGGCCCCTATGCGGACAAGCCGCTCATCACCACAGGCGCGGGCGACCATTTCAACGCCGGCTTCGTCACCGGCCAGCTCCTCGGACTCGGCCCTGAGTCCTGTCTCGGGCTCGGCGTGAGCACGTCGGGCTTTTATGTGCGCACCGCGCGCAGCCCCTCGCTGGGCGACCTCGAAACCTTTCTCGCCCAGTGGCGCTGAATCGCTAACATTGCTTCCGTGATGAAAAAGAAAACGAAACCGGCCCGGCCCGCCGCCCGCGCCCGCACCGCCGCCCCGCGCGGCATCCTTATCTCGTTCGAGGGCTCCGAAGGCAGCGGCAAGTCCACGCAAATCGCCCACCTCGCCGAGCACCTGCAGGAGGTCGGCCGCGCGGTCGTCTCCACCCGCGAGCCCGGCGGCACCGAGATCGGCGAGCAGGTGCGCAACATCATCGTCCACAACTCGCGGGGCGACGAGATGTGCGCCGAGACGGAACTACTACTCTTTGCCGCCTCCCGCGCCCAGCTCGTGCGCGAGATCATCGCCCCCCACCTCCTGAAGGGCGTCATCGTGCTCTGCGACCGCTACATCGATTCCAGCACTGTCTACCAGGGCGTGGCCCGCAACCTTTCGCTCGATCCCGTCCAGCAGATCAACCAGTTCGCCGTCGGCAACGTCCTGCCCGACCTGACCATCGTGCTCGACGTCCCCACCCGCGTGAGCCTGAACCGCATCAACCAGCGCGCGTCGGACCTGCCCAACCGCATGGAGCGCGAGAACATCGACTTCTACAAAAAGGTGCGGGATGGTTACCTCATGCTCGCCCGCTCGCTGCCCCGGCGGTTCTTCGTGGTCGATGGCACGCTGCCTGAGGACAAGGTTAGGAAGCTCATCTGGGCCGAGGTAAAGAAGCGGATCGGCGTGTGACCTGCCCCGGGCAACGCCTTGCCGAGACCTCTGAAACCGTTTTGTGAACAATGTAGGAGCCTGCTTGCAAGCGATTTGCCCTCCGCCATCGCGAGCGAGCTCGCTCCTACAATTGTATGATCCCGGTTTAATCGATTCCGATGTCCACTGTTTCCTGGCCTGAATCACTCGCCGGCACTCCGGCGGTCAGCGTCATCGAGAAGGCCCTCGAACGCGACCGCCTGGCGCACAGCCTCCTGCTGCACGGCGACGACCTCGACACGCTCGTCCTCGTCGCCCACGCCATTGCCGATCGGCTGCTGAACGAGGCGGCGGGCCGGCGGAATTTCCCGCCGGAAAAGCATCCCGACTGCTTCGAGCTGCGTCCGAGCGGGAAGGCGCGGCAGATCCGCATCGGCGAGCCGGTGAATCCCGACCCGGGGACCATGCGGGAATTCCTGCGCAAAATCGCCGTTTCGCCGGCGATCGCCCGCCGCAAGGTCGGCATCGTCCACGAGGCGGATCGCATGAACGATGCCACGAGCAATGCCTTCCTGAAGACGCTGGAGGAGCCGCCCGGCCTCACCACCCTGCTGCTGCTCACGACGCGCCCGTATGCGCTGCTGCCGACGATCCGCAGCCGCTGCCTGCATTTCCGTTTCGCCACGTCCGCCACACCGCTCGCACATCCGGCCCTGCCCGGCTGGAAAACCGATTATCAGGCGTGGTTGGGACGGCTGATGGAAGGCGTCGCCGAGCGAAAGGCCGTCGCCGAGCAGGTCTTCGCCCTTTACGGACTGGTGGTCCGCTTCAATGCCATTGTGGCCGGCGTTACCGCGGAGATCTGGAAGGCGCAGGAGGCGAAACTTCCGCCCGATCTCGCGGAGGAGGAACAAATCGCCATCGAGACGGGCATCGCCAACGGCATCCGCCAGAAGCTTTTTGCGGAAATCGAGCACGCCACCGTTGCTTTTGCGCGGCCGCGGCTGGTGGCCGGCGATGGCGCGGCCGGCGCGGAGCCGGGTCGAAACGTCCGGCGGGCCCTCACCGCGGCCGTGGCGGAGCTCGAGCGCTGCCACGCTCTGCTCCGTCTCAACCTGAACGAATCCGCCGCACTGGAGGAGTTCCTGCTCACTTCGCTGCGCCTGTGGACCAAGCGATAAGGCGGGTCCTCAAACTGTCCTGTACTGCGAAGCGGGGAGGCTGGCAGGCGTAGCGCAGTGCTTCAGCCTGCGCCGTGCGGATGAGCGCGGGTTAAAACACCGCGCTACGTGCCGCTGCAGGTAGAGGTTCATTTAGGAGGCAGTTTGCGGTTTGAAGATACCCCCCAGCCTCAGGGCCGGACGCGCGTCGGGTCCTGCACGGTTTCGGTCCGGGCACTGCAAAGTTCCTTTTGCGTCCAGCGCGCTTCTGCGCACAGTTCCGGGCGCATGACCTGGGGCGAAGCAAACCTGCTGGTAATTTCCGCGATGGCCGCGGGCGTCATTAACGCCGTGGCCGGCGGAGGCACGCTCATCACCTTCCCCGCTCTGCTGCTGGCGCGCACCCCCTCGGTGATCGCCAACGCCACCAGCACGCTGGCGCTGGTGCTCGGCACGTCCGGCGGCGTTTTCGGCTACCGGCGGCAGCTCGACCCGGTGCGCGTCTGGCTCCGGCGTTTTGTCCCCGTCAGCCTGCTGGGCGGCTTGATCGGTGCGATGCTGCTGACGGCCACCGGCGAGAAAGTCTTCGCCAAGCTCGTTCCCTTCTTGCTGCTGTTCGCGACGGTCCTTTTCCTGGGCCAGGGCGCCTTTCGCCGGTTCGCCGGGTTTGACGACGAGCCCGGCATCACCCCGCATCCCCATGGCCGGGTCGTGTGGGCGGCCGTGATCTTCCAGTTCCTGGTCGCGGTCTACGGCGGTTACTTCGGCGCCGGCATCGGCATCCTCATGCTCGCCTCGCTGGGTTTTGTGGGACTCACCGACATCCACGAGATGAACGCACTGAAAACCGTGCTCGGCTCGCTCATCAACCTCGTCGCCGCCGCTTATTTCATTTTCGCCGGATTGATCGCGTGGCCCAAAGCCGGCGTGATGACCATCGGCGCCGTGGCCGGCTACTTCCTCGGCGCGCATTACGCCCAGCGGATCCCGCAAAAACGCGTCCGGCAAATCATCACCGCCATCGGCTTCACCATCTCGGCGGCGCTGTTTTATCGGCAGTTTCTGCGCTGATACCGTAAGCAGGTAATTCAGGTAGGGCGCGTTATCCCTAACGCGCCGTAATTTCGAAGGCCGTTAATGCGGCGGGTTAAGGATAACCCGCCCTACCTTTGTGAGGTGTCAGGCTTGCCCCAGCACCACCAGGCGCACGAACTCCTGCCGCGCCTCCAGGTGCGGATTGTGGCTGGAGGCTGGCAGCACGGTGATCCGGGCGGCGGGAAAGTGGCGGCGGATGACCGCATGATCCTCGGGCTGCACAAAGCCGGATTTGCCGCCGAGGATGAAATGAGCCAGACCGTCGAAACGATCATTTGGTTCAAGGGGATTCTTCACCAAGTCAGGCAGCGCCGCGGTTAGCACGGGCAGGTTG
>Ga0116120_1002003_pt1 | contig 12878 bp, 16 predicted proteins | sample June2015DPH_11_1_3_FD_89724 | JGI IMG/M metagenome (GOLD analysis project Ga0116120, IMG submission 89724) | Peatland microbial communities from SPRUCE experiment site at the Marcell Experimental Forest, Minnesota, USA - June2015DPH_11_150 | ecosystem: Environmental > Terrestrial > Soil >... | reverse complement strand
CATCGTGCGCAGGTGTTGATTCTCGCCTCGCAACTTGTCTTGGCAAGTGTAGCGTTTGGACAGACCTACAAAGTGGAGAACGCCGGAGCGCCGCCGGCCGCTGACCTCTCCAAACCCTTGCAAGATGCATTGGAATCACAGGGAACGCGGGTGGTAAACGACCACGGAGGCACGTTGCTGGAGGTGTGGTTACGCAAGAGCGTGCCCACCAGCTCCAGCGCTAGTGGTTCTTCAGACTTTCTCTATGCTTCTCTGAGTGAAGGAGTGTTCCTTGGCGTGCTGCACTTCCCCAGTCAGGGAGCTGATTTCCGCGGCCGGGCCATCAAGCCGGGGTTTTATACTTTGCGCTACGGGTTGATTCCTCAGGACGGGAATCATATGGGGGTGAACCCCACCCGGGACGTATTGATCCTCTGCCCCGTCGCTATGGACAACGATCTTGCCACGGCCCTGAGATTTGATGACCTCGTAAAGTTGGGCCGCCAATCGTCGGGCACGCCGCACCCTGGTTTCCTCGTGGGAGCGCCGGTGAATGGAGATAGCTTCCCGGCTGTGGTCAAAGATGATCAGGGGCATTGGGACCTCCAGGTGAAGGTTCACGGGTCAGGCGGCGATCTTCCCATAGCGTTCACGGTTGTCGGAAAGTGGGAGGGCTGACGAAGAGCATTGAGTGATTGGTTCATTGAGCCATTGATTCATTGAAAAGCGGTTCGAGGTTTTTTTGTCAATGAATCAATGACTCACTGAAGCAATGGTGAAATTGACTTGATGTACTCCTCAGAAGAACAACAGCACGAGACCTGCTCGAGCGCCTCAATGCGAGTGATGGCGATTGGGCTGCTTGTGTGGACGGCTGCGCTGGCAGCCTCCCCTTTATACGCGGCGCAAGGCGGGCCGCGTCATCTGGCAGCCTTGGCAGGAAAGCTGCTCTTCATCTCTGGGCAAGGGCCGGCATTACGAATAAACGAAAAGGATCAGCCCCTCTCCGCGACCACCACTTATCTGTTCCACACCTTGCTGGACAAACGCTTGGCTAACCGCGAGGTCCGGCTCGAAGGAACGATGAAATCCGATGGAACATTTGAGGTCGAGCGGCTTTACACTGTCAGGAATGGGAAACTCTACCGAGTCCGTTATTTCTGCAAAGTATGTAACATCGAGGCTCTTGAACCCGGGGATTGCGTCTGCTGCCAGCAACCTCCCGAGCTGCAGGAAATCCCTGTGACCGACGACACCAGGTAAGCAACTTCACTCCCACCCGGCTCGGATCGTTTTGCACGCTGCCCTGCTGTCAGGCAGGACGAAAGTTGATCTCGAGATTTCATAGGGGGGATCCCCCAGCATGTTAAGGCGCGCATTCCTCTCGTCGCTCACTTCGGCCCTAACTGTCGCTTCTGCCCGCGCATTCGCACCGGTTCAAACCCCAACCAACGACACCAGTGGCGGCTGGCGCAAATATGAGCACAACCCAGTGCTTGGAGGCAGTCTCGGCGTTTGCTTCGACGTATCGTTGCTGAGAGAAGGCGACAAATACCGGATGTGGTTCTCGTGGAGAACGAAGAAAAGCGTAGCCTCCGTTGAAAGTACAGACGGGATTCACTGGGGACCTCCCGCTATCGTGCTTGGCCCAAATCCCGCCACGAATTGGGAAGAGGATATAAACCGCCCCCTTGTCATCAGAAGAGGCAATACTTACTACGTGTGGTTCACTGGGCAAACCGGGGAACACTCCTGCATCGGGTTGGCGACAAGCAAGGATGGAACCCACTTCGAGCGCGCCAGCTCGGAGCCGGTGCTGTCTGCCGGTCAGCCCTGGGAGAAGGCCGCTGTCATGTGTCCGCACGTAATGTGGGACGAATCCATGCAGGTTTATCGCATGTGGTATTCGGGTGGGGAGCAGTATGAACCGGACGCCATTGGTTATGCCACCAGCCCTGACGGGCAACGTTGGACGAAGCTGGCAGTCAACCCCATCTTCAAGGCCAATCCTGAAGCCACCTGGGACTGCTACAAGGTGACGGGCTGCCAGGTGCTGCGGCGTGGCGCATGGTATTACATGTTCTACATTGGCTTCAGGGACATCGACCATTCACAGATCGGTGCGGCGCGCTCGAGGGACGGAATTACAGGCTGGCAACGTCACCCGGCCAACCCCATCATTAGACCAGGCAAGAACCAATGGGACCACGACGCTTGCTATAAGCCTTACGCGATCTTCGATGGCCAGCGCTGGCTTCTCTGGTATAACGGCCGGCACGGAGATGTGGAGCAAATCGGCTTGGCCATTCACGATGGTGAAGACCTGGGCTTCTGATTGTCGACCCCGCTTGTTGCCCGAGCCAGTTGGCAATGGTGACGTGTGATGGCGTCCTGCGCCCCCAGCTAGAGCCACCGGAAGTGGACAAACCAGTTGATTGACATCATTCCCCACCCGATGTTACAAAGGTATGAGAGCAACCTGCAAGCGAGCCCCGCAGTTGTGGTGGGTGTAGCTCAGCTGGTAGAGCGCCAGACTGTGGATCTGGACGTCGCGGGTTCGAATCCCGTCACCCACCCCATATTCATACCTGACAGTCCATTTATTTGACTTGGGCCGATGCCGCCGGTATTATCCATTTGTAAGGTGTTGGGGGCGTGTAGCTCAGGAGGATAGAGCAACGGATTTCTAATCCGTGGGTCGGGGGTTCGAGTCCCTCCACGCCTGCCATTCTCTATCACAGTTCATAGATCGTGTCGCTTGGGGTGCCTTGATCTGGACGGATGTGGTTTGTTTTCAATGCGGGCGTTTTGGTTTGGTGCAGGGATCGTGGCGCAAGTTGCGGCGACGTCACACCCTAGCTGCAACTGGCCTACTGAGGAATAAGGACTTATGTTGGGGCGAGTTGCATCTAGGTGTGACGTCCGGCCACTGGAAAAATGCAAGTCGCTACAAGTTATTGTAACTGCAACAGTTAGCGGTGTGACCTAACGCCGGAAAGCTGACCGACTCGGGAATAGAGTGTGCCATGATCTGACGAATGTCAAGAATAGAGTGTGACGCGGTTTTGAAAAGTGCCCAGGCGGAAGCAGAAAGGCGATCGAAGCGGTGCACAAAATGAGCATCAAAGCAGAGCATGAAGAGCGAGTATGAATAAAGAGCATACAAGACGAGCATCAGAATGAGCCTTAAAACGGCGTGCAAAGAGGGAGGCCAGAGGGCCAGCCGAAACCCACCCCCTAAGTGACCTACCTTGGGTTGCACGACCGGCTAACCTCTTTGACGTCGTACACGCGAAGACGATCAGTTTTGCGGTCGTATTCGAGAGCGAGAGCGCCACCTTCAACCTCCGCGCCAAAAATGATCTGATCAAGGATCTGCCCGCGAACGGCGGACAGGTCGTTAAGGGCCAGGTCCGCAGCCTGCTCAAGCCTCACAATTTCAGCAAGGTCTTCTTGCAGGATTATCGGGCCAACGTCGGAAAATTCTTGCGAAAAATCGAGGAGTGATGTAGAAACCTTTTTAGCTACCATGGGAGCTAACCCTCCTTTGGAGATAGGGGCCGCGCGCTGTTTTCAGCAACGGCGGTCCCGCTTCTTGCTTTTGAAAGTCTGCCACTATACTACTTTCCTGCATGTTGGGAAATAGCGGACTGCCCCCTCTAGGGCTTCGATGCCGCGCTTCACGCCTTGCGAAGCCGCGATTTCATTGGCGTTTTCGAGTAGCGCCTCAGCGAAACCGGGTGAGCCACCGACCAGCTTCCAGAGCAGCGCGAACTCTTCGTCAGCCACTTCGTAGCCCATAAATTGGAGCACTTTCCGCAGGTCAGCCTCGCGAAGTGGGCGCTGCTCGAACCGGATACGGATGCGGCGAAAGAGCCTCTCATGCTGGCGGTTGAGCTTTTCTGTTAGAACCTCATTGCCGACTAGGAGCATTGGCAAGCGGGCGTCATCCCAAAAGTCGCGCAAAATCTCAAAGCAATCCATGCGCAGCCGGTCGGCTTCGTCAACGATCAGAAGATACGGGCGTTCGCGGACACGTTCAACCGCGCGGTCGTAGAGGTCGGAGGCACGCAGCCAGTTGCGCCCGTGAACCGTCCATTTTTCGCCGGGGGCAAGCCCCATAGCTTGCAGGATCGTGTAGCGCGTGGTGATCTGTTTGCAGCGAATCACCCGGTGATCGAATGGAAGGGTACGTTCGGCATAGTCGATAGCAGTGGTCTTGCCGATCCCGGTCGGGGCCGTAAAGGTGATGATCCAGCGCTTCGTCCAAGCCCGCGCCGCAAGGCTTGCAAGGTTTTTCACCACGGAATTTACAAGGACGTTTGCGGGAGCTAGTGGGGTTTCATCGGGGACCGGCATTTCCTTTTCTCCCTTCCATTGTGCGCTCTACGATGCGAGTCAGTTCATCTCGCTTTTTGCTCGGCTTCTCGAATTTCAGCAGGCGGTCTAGCCAGTGTAATTCGTCCTTGCTGAGCATACCGCGCAGCACTGCCTGGGCAGCGAACTGCACATCACCCCGAGCAAGCAAAGTCGCGAGCCGCACCGTGCCCAGCAGGGCACGCCGAGACCCTTCCCCATATTCCGAATGGCAGCGAAGCAGCTCGCGTTTCTCTTGCGGCGTGAACATGCCGCGTCCGTACAGCTCGGCGATTAATTCAGGGTGCCCACCGATAGCGCGGCGCACAATCTCGCGCATAGGTCAACTCTCCAGGTCCGCGAAGTCCATGACCTTCACTCGCTTTTTGTAACGGTCGTGCTCCATAAGGTACTCTACGCTGCCGATCTCGCGCTCCGGCGCCGGAGGCGGCGCTCCCTGGGCAGCGATGAATTCCGAGGGGTGAATTAACTGTGCTGCCTTCGGCGCTTCTTGCTGAGAATCGACGGCCAAAAACTGGGAGCCAGGATCGTAGTCTAGCGGCTTCACCATTGCGCCGGCGAGCTTGTGCAAGCGATTCTGCAACTCCATCTGCCGGGCCAATTCATCGGGGTCCTTCATTCCCACGCGCACCCGACGAGGAGCAGTGATAGTCTCTCCACCCTTTTGAGCAGGGAGCACGGTAACAAATGAGTGATCGTGCCGAAGCCGCACAACCTCGCGCTTCTGACCTGCGATTCCGATCAATAACGGGTGAGAATAGCGGGAGCCATCGCGTAGCTCAATAATTCCGCCTTTTTCAATACGTTCATTCTCGAAATGCTGAGCCGTGGCAAGCGCAAGTTCGTCTTCAGAGATTCGCGGGAAGCCGGACGCCGGGGAGCGCTGGACGAAGACCGCGCGCGGGGTCAGTCCACACATATCTGTGCCCTCGGAATTGTGCTCGCGCCAAGCGTCCATCATCTTGTTCACCTCAGCCAAGACCTCATTCCGCGCCAGTAACGGTGAGCACTCACCCGGCGCGAGTTTGCCGACACACCAGCGCCTATGTTTCTCGGCATCTTGATCCCCGCGGGTCATTTTGCGCTCGATTGTGTTCCTCCCAACCCAGCCGGGCTTTCCGCGAAACCAGTCCCTTACCCAGCCGTGAAAGCGCTCCAATCGCGTGCCGCGCGGGTTGTGGACGCGCGGCATATCGTGCTGGATACCCTTGGGGTAGCCCGCAAGTTGGCCCACGCGCTGGAGGATGCCATCGGCAGGGGCAAATTCCTTATCGATGCGCTGCTGGTAGGGCTCCCCGCCCCAGACCTTTCCCCGGAACCGTCCCCGGTCAGAGTGAATTGCCGTAGGGATGCCAAAGCCTCTGACCAAGGCTACGAAAAGGTTGATTTCATCTTCGACTGCAATCCCGTGGCGCAGCTCGTACTCCGACCCTTCGCAAAGGTCCCACACAAGCGGGTAGATCGACCTGGCGTCATAGAAGGTCAAAAGCCAGTAACGACGAACCCAGGGCTCTCCCCGGCGATTCACCGGGTGACGTGGGTCGTAGGAAAACAGGTTAAGCTTGCACTCGTCAGACTCTACGCGTTCGAGTGAGGCCAAGTCGAGATATGAGCGGTCAATGTGGCCGCAGGCGGCCTTGAGCGCATCTGGACCTTCACGCGCGGCCTGGTCGATGGAATCGAGAGATTGAAGAAAACGCTCGACTGTGGTGCGACTCGGATGCGGGTAGAGATGGGCGACGCGGCAGCCGGGCGTCTTTTGTTTGCCCTCAAGGTAGGCAACTAGAGAACGATAACATTGACTTGGCCTGAGTTGCCTGATTAGATGACAATCCTGCAAGTGGGCGCGCATGTCCGCATCAAGAACTCTGCCGGTGCCGGGCATCGGGCCGGGAAGCTCGTCGGCCAAATCATTCATATCCTCGCGCTGCTTCCACGTTGATACCCAACGCTGGATTGACCTTTCCGAAGTCTCACTCTGCTTCGCGATGGCTTTCAGGAACTCGCTCTTAGAGGAATAGCCTTGAGCTCTCCAGTTGCAATTCAAGAAGAGAGTCAGGATGCGGAAGCGGCGGAGAATCACGTCGCGTTGGGAACGTGGGAGCCTCAGAGCATCGATTTGATCGTCAGCTTCCGTCCGTGGGAGAAGGCTAAACTGCGCTGGCGCGGATTCAGCTTTAGGGCTGTCGGCGCTTTCGAGGAGGTGTTTCCGCCACCGTTCTTGCGCGTCGAAGCTCATGGATCGCGGATTGATTAAGCGCCTGGCCCTGCCATCCAGCGCGCGCCAGATCAGAGGATAAGGGTCTCCCGGCTCCATCCGGCGATAGACCTCCCGGCGCGAGACACCCTCGAAATTCATTACCTGAGCAGGGGTGAGCCAGGGCGCTTGCTGTGCGGCGGGATTTTCGGACGTCGCTAACATCGGAGCACTTTGTATCCACAACTATCGTACATAGTGGATATTCTCTTGTCAAGTTATTTTTTACTTGACTTTTATTGAGCGAAATGTAGTATCTAAGGTAGATGGAAGACGGATACAAGGATGCGACAGATATGAAGCACAGGACGACACGAGACGAGGGCGCTCCGCCTAAAACGGTTCCCTTGTATGCCTCGAAGATTCTCGAACTCAGGAACGCGTATGGCCTGACCCAATTGCAGTTCGCTGGCGAGCTCAAGGCAGCTAGGATTTCAGTTGCACGATGGGAGACAGGAGCGCGGCTGCCGGGCAAGCAAAATTACCTTGCGCTGGCGGAGATGGCGGCTCGGAAGGGACTGCAACCATTGAGCGATTTTTTTTCTTCTCAAATAGAGGCCAAACTACGTTCCAAACAAAAGAAGATCGAGGAAAGAGACGCACTCCATAGCCTGCGTGAGATTCGCCAGCGGGAGGATGCAGGTGATCAGGAGGCAGCGCGCCTTCTCGGACTGGCTGCCGTCGAGCCGGCTCAGTATGCCAAAGAACAGCTGGCCGAAATTATGAAAGCCCGACAGGAACTTCAGAATGGGGAGTTTTCCATAAGGCTCTCCGAAATAGCAAACCAAGCCTCCCGCGTGAGTCAGTTACGCCTGGGTCTAGAGGTAAAGGCGCGAAGGGAAATGGAAGCGATTGACCGCGAAATCGATAAACTCTTGGCTCGCAAGAAAGAGGCACACGGCGCCAACACAGTTCTCCGCCGAGAGATTAGTCAACTTTCCTTGGCCTGGAAGGAAGCGAAACAAGAGGGACCGGATTTGGTGGAAGACGTTAGCGGAACTGTCAGAAGCTGGGCCAGAGAGATCGAATGGAAACTTTCGCAGTTGAAAAAGGGGTGAGTCCCGATGGCTATGAGGATTCGGAGGGTCACATTCGAGGTAAAAGGCGACAGGATCAGAATCGAAGGCAGAGGCCCTGTGAGCTTGATTGAATTAGAGGCAGCCGTTGCTCTAGGGATGTTTAAATTCAACAAGGGTGACCTCGCCCTCACTGCGAAGATCCTGAATGAAAAACCCAGTAAGATAAAGGCCCTTCTGAGATGGGCGCGAATCTTCCGGGGAAAGAAGAAATGAAACGGCGTATCCGGGAACTTTTGGAGGAGAAGTTGGAGCTTCGAGTGCCTGAATCGGCGCGACTGCTGACGAGCTTCGAAGTTGCCCGCTTTTTGCGGGTTTCTCACTGGACGCTCTGTGACTGGCGCAAAAACGGGGTAGGGCCGCCCTTTCTGAAGCTTTCGCGCCAGACGGTACGGTATCCCCGACGCGCCTTTGAGCGCTACATGCGCCAGCATCTTCAGGGCAGGACTTTACCGAGTGGGAATAAGCCCGCAGGGTTGCCGTTGCAAGGGAACCGCTCTTTGCTTTCGCCCTAGCGGGTCGATGCGCAAACAAAACGCAGGAAGGCGGGAGTAATGATACAAAAATCTTACGGGGGCAGAAACAGAGCGGAGGCAATTTCTCGCATCTTTACTGAAGGCGCGCGAGAGTTCGCGAAAGAGAGCGGGTGCCCACTGGGGCAGGCGCTCTCAGAGCTTGCCCAGGCGAACCCCGACCTTTGGCAAGAGTACAGCCAGGCTTCTATGCCCGTGCAGGGCGCCCCGTCGACGGAGGGTGCCTCCTCGATGCTGGCAGCCGAAATGAACACCTACGCCAACGAACATCAAGTCTCGCTGAGCGAAGCGCTCCAGCACGTCGCCAAGGCCCATCCTGGCCTTTGGGAGCGATACCGTGACCAGATCACTGTTCTTCCTTAATCGGCACCGATCAGCGAAATCCGAGGAGAGAGAAATGAGCCAAGAAACCGCCTCAGAGCATTACAGCAATCGAAGCCAGCGCAGCATCATTATCGAAGCAGGTCTGCGTAAGGAAGTCAGGAAAACAGAGTCCTTCATTGACCGCTTCCAGAAGAAGCTCGGCCCACTCGCAGAGAGCAAGGCGTTCTTGACCAACCGGATTATTGCCCATGATGAACACACGCTCCAACCGCAACTCGATGTCACGGTCACTGAAATCGCCAACGTGCATGGAGTGATCCGGGCCTATGAGGAAGAGCGCGAGAGAACTCTTGAGGCTATCCGAAAGCTCGACGAGCCCGATCCTGTGGCAATTCAGGCGCGGCTAACCCAGCAGCGGCAACTCGCACGGCTCGCCAGTGACCGATTGGATAAAGACAGGGAGCTTGATCGCCTGGCGAAAGAAGTCCGCAAGGTCCTGGGGGAGCGCAAGGCGCTAACGGAGCAGATGCAGGGACCTGCGGCGGCTCTTGAACTCATGATGCCGCAAAGCGACCTGGAAACCCGCCTCGCAAAACTTGCCGACTCACTTCCCGATGGTCTATTGAGCACAAGCGCGAGATGGCATCTCTCGTTTCTGGGAAGGGAAAAGGACTCGCGGCCTTACGTCGTGGTGGATGAGTACCTTCTACGTCCTGAAACTCTGGCGCACAATGGCCTCTATAAGTTCGGCGACACAATCCACCTCAGCGAAGAGGAAGCCGGAAAGCTACGGCGGGCAGATCGGCCAGCATCGGATCGCCGCAACGTGTGGACTTACAGCTACCCGAGCATCATGACGGTGGAGGCTTTCGAGGCAGCGACAAAGACAGCGAAAGAAAAGGGAATCTCCCCGCAAGACGTCTGCTTCTGGAATGAAGTGGAGTTCGACGCGATAGCGAAGGCTCAATATACAGCCGAAAGGAAGATGTCGCCCTCTGCTGTCGAACCGATTGCGCGGCTGGAAAGCGCCATGAAGATCAGGGGCAGGGCAAAGACCCGCTTCGTCCTGGACCGGCAATACGAGGTAGGCGAGATCGTGGAAGTGACGGGAAAGCCCCTGGCATGGAGTCTCGTTGGCTCCGGGGCGATTGGGGCGCCATAGTGTGCCTTTCAGGGGGGCCGCTCCTGCCTGCGTTCTCCCAGGCGGGGGTTGTCATTCTGATCTCCAGGCTGGGCAGAGATCAGTACGCCTGGCGGCCTTCCTGAAAGGGATAACTTGGTCGATCCCTTGGGGCTGCCCCTTTATGGGGTCTAATTGCCATCGTCCCCTCTCCCGGGGGCAGCCCCATTTTTTTGATTAGAGGCTGAGAACTGAAAATGGGCACATGGGGTGAAGCAATTCGGCTTGGCTTGCAGATCACGGCTGACACCGAGCAGATACCTATGGCGTTGAAGAAGATGGAGGACCTGATTGCCTCTTCTTTGGGCGTCTCGCAAAAATCTTTCCATCAATTCGGTGAGGCTTCCCTGGCCGCAGCCAAAGACCTGGCCATGATCGGCGGCGCGGCCACGGCAATCGGCGGAGCGCTCTTTGCCGCCGCCGAGCACGCCGCGCACTTTGCCGAAGAAATCGGCCACGTCGCCGAGAAGTCCGGAGCGACGGCAGAGCAAGTCTCCACACTCAATTTTGCGGCAAACCGCTTCGGGGTGAGCACAGATGCAGTAAGCACCGGCCTGCGCTTTCTGGCCCGCGACCTGGGCGACATAGCCGAGGGCGGCGGGAAGAAGGCGGCAACGGCGTTCCACGACCTGGGCATCAACGTCCACGACGCACACGGCAAAGTGCGCGCCGTCTCTGATGTGCTTCCCGAACTGATCGAGCGCCTGGGCGGAATGGAAGCTGGTGGACGTCGCACCGCAGACGCGATTGCCATCTTCGGCCGGGGCGGCGCCGCGCTGATCCCCATGCTGGGCGAGTTCCGAGGCGGCTTCAAGGCCATCGAGGACCAGGCGCGCTCTATGGGCCTGGTTGTTGGCCACGATGACGTCATAGCAGGCGAAAAGTTCCTCGTCACCCAAAGGCAGATGACCGCTGAGGTCAACGCCCTCACCATCCGCCTCGGGAAAGAGTTCATGCCTGTCATCGTCGAGCTCCTGATGCAGCTCGAACACTATCCGATTGTGCTCAAGGAAATCGGGCTTTCTGCGCTGAACCTCGTGTCGTATCTGGCCGGGCCCGTTGGAATGCTGACGCGGTGGCTGTACATCTCTCCGAAGTTGAGAGAAGAGCAGCAGAAGATGATCGACCTAACCAACGCGGAGGTCATCGCAATCGACAAAGAAGTGAAAGCAGCGCTGGCATCCGGCATCTCGCATGAAGGGGCTGACGCAGCCACAAAAACACACACCAAGGCGATTCACGAGTACACCGACCTGCTGGCGGGGCAGCTTCTGACGACAGAGGAAAAGTTGACTGAACTCCGGAGCCGCGAACTCCCCGCTCGGCAGCGTATCGAGTTGGAGATTCAGAAGCAAATCGACGCCGCCACACGCGAAATCGACAAAGACCGCGAATTGTTTGCGCAGAAAAAGATTGGATTAATGGAGCTCGAGAACGGGGAGCGGGAATACACGCAACTGGTGGCCTACCTAGCCGAAGAAAGATCTGCGCGGCTTCACCAGGAAATGGACAAAGAGCTGGATGATGCCGTCAAACATCTAGGGGCAATGAAATTTGCCATGCCGTTGATCCCCGCCAGTTTCTTCACCCCACTTACGGATGGAGTGAAACAACTGACAGCCGCGGAAGTCGCGGCGCTGCCCACTCAGCGCGAATTGGCAACCATCCATCGCGAACTCGTAACTCTCTTCCCGCAGTTGACCAAGGAGCAGATAGATGCAAAGACCGCCGAGCTTGCAAGGAACAGCGGCCTGATCCACCTCGTCATCCAGCAAGGGGAGATGACCAAGGGAACAAAGCTTTACCGCCAAGAGACGCAGACGCTCATCCAGACCATCAGGGAGTTGAGCGGCGTCGAGGATCCCCGGCTCGCGAAGGCGCGCGAGATGCGGGTCACCCAAGAGCAGATGCGCCAGGAAATGCTTCAGACGACCGCTGCGACGCTGGGAGCTGGGATCGCGGCGGCAATCTATGGCGAGAACATCGGCAAAGCGATGGAGCAGGCGGCGAAAGCGGCGCTCGCTTCGTTCGCTGGCGAGGCAGGCATTAATTCCCTCAAAGCCGCTCTTTACGGCGCCTATTACCTGGCGAAATATATTGGATCGTGGGGGACGGATGCGGCGGCGCTGGCCGCTTCTGAGGCGTTCTTCATCAATGCTGCGGAATGGGGTGCGATCACCGGCGGGGCAGGCGCAGCGGCCGCCGCGATGCCAAGCGGAGCTGCACGCGGCGCCGGCGCCGGGGCAGGCCGCGGATCGGGGCCAGGCCCAGCCGAGGGCTACGGCGGCGGCGCGGGCGGACCGAACACCGGCACCTACGGCATGGCCCCGGGCGCGGCGCCGCCCGGCGGTCCCCCCAGCGGCCAACTCACCGTGATGGTGGTGGGCGATGCGGTGGCGGGGCAGTGGCTGGCCGATACCCTGAATAGGTCCACCCAGCGCGGCGCGCAGTTGAACGCCACAAGCGTCCAGAAGAGCCCATACGCAGCGGGCTAGGCTTTCCCGTCCGCATCCCTCTTGCGGCGGTCGCCTTGGTGTCCCTCGGCCCTGGCTGCGACACGATCCCTGAACATTTCCCACTTTGCGCCACGATCCCTGCACCAGTTGCGCCACGATCCCCGCACAAAGACATTCTCTCAATAACTTACAGACAATCCTTGATTCGGCATCACAGGTAGCGTCACAGTTAAGCGAGAGGGCGGGGTCCGAGGCCCCGCCTTCTGCTTCTCCAGTTCCTGCTTTGCCGCCTGCAAGCGCTGCCAAACGGCGTCTGATGCTGACCGCTGGAGTGCGAGATCGGCGTGGCTGTAGATGAGGTTGGTTCTGATATTCGCGTACCCCGCCCTCTTCATTTCTGGGCTGCCTGAGTTGCTCGGGATGGAAAGGATGAAAAAAACGCTCCAACGGAGGCGGTTAGGCGTAGAATGAATGCCGGCCAGGATGCCAAAACGGAAATCTTCGCCTATCTCTTAAACAAGGAGGAATTATGTCCAAGCAGGAAATTTCCCGTCGCGAGTTCATCGGGCGCACCGTAGGGGGCGCGGCAGCGGTCAGCCTGGGATTAGGGGCGCCTGCACTTGGCCGTGTGGCGTCGCCCAACGAGAAGATCACGGTGGGCGTGATCGGGGCCGGAATCCGCGGGCTGGAAAACAT
>Ga0116120_1001989_pt1 | contig 12988 bp, 10 predicted proteins | sample June2015DPH_11_1_3_FD_89724 | JGI IMG/M metagenome (GOLD analysis project Ga0116120, IMG submission 89724) | Peatland microbial communities from SPRUCE experiment site at the Marcell Experimental Forest, Minnesota, USA - June2015DPH_11_150 | ecosystem: Environmental > Terrestrial > Soil >... | reverse complement strand
AGCCGGTCACGATGTTGATGACGCCTTTCGGGATGCCGCCGTCGGTCAGCGCCTGCACCAGGTTGAAGGTGGAGAGCGGAGTGTCCTGCGCCGGCTTGATCACGCAGGTGTTGCCGCAGACGACGGCGGGCAGCAGTTTCCACGAAGAGATGGCCATGGGGAAGTTCCAGGGCGTGATCATGCCGCAGACCCCGATCGGCTGGCGGACAGCCATGGCAAACTTGTTGGGCAGTTCCGAAGGCACGGTTGGGCCGAAAAGGCGGCGGCCTTCGCCGGCGTTGTAGTAGGCGGCGTCAATGGCTTCCTGCACATCGCCGCGGGTTTCTTTCAGCACCTTGCCCATTTCGCGGGTCATGTCGCGGGCATGGTCTTCTTTGCGCTCAATCAGGATCTCGGCGGCGCGGAAGACCATCTCGGCGCGGCGGGGCGCGGGTACCAGACGCCATTTGGCAAACGCGCGCTTGGCCGCATCCACGGCGGCGTCTACATCGGTCTTATTGGAGCGCTGGAAGATGGCGACGACTTCGCGCGTGTCGGCGGGATTGCGGTCTTCGAAAGTCCGTCCGCTGGTGGATTCGACCCATTCGCCGTCAATGAAGTTCTTGAAAACCTTGTGTTTGGTCGTGCCGCCCGCGATCACCGGGCTGGTTAGGGTATCGGTTGCCATAGAAGCCTCCTGGGAGTAGTGCGGAACACTTCATGCTAACAACCGGGGTGAAGACGGGCAAGCGAGGGGCGAAGGAGCAGGGTGCGGTCCCGCGTGGTCACTTTCGTAACCCTTTCCCCCCATGACACAAGTTTAATACCCATCCCAGCAGGGATATGATGGTCACAGAGATATCCCGTATTCTCAGAATTTTGCAATGAGGTTGGCACGGGCTCGTGTCGAATAAAATCAAGCCGGGACTCTACGTCGCGTGGAAGACGGTGACGTACCGCAGCGTGATCATGGCGCTGCTGGGTGCGGCGCTGATCTTTGGCGCCGTCATGCACGTGGCATTTCTGAAATTCACGGACTCGACGGTGAAGGCGGCCGGACAGCTTTCCACGAGCTTGCTCGAAAGAGTTGCAGGACTGGCGCCTCCGCTCAAGGGGCCGTCGGCCGCGGTTTCGCAGCAGGCGCACTTCACGGCGCTCGATGGCACGATCCGGGTAAGGAAAGGCAACGGCAACAGCTGGATCAGCGCCGACTACAGCGTGCCGCTCGAAAAGGGCGACGTGGTGCAGACCGGCGCCGAAGGCATGGCGAAGATTGTTTTCAACGACGGCACCAACTACACCGTGAAACAGGATTCGCTGATCGTGATCGAAGAGAACTCGGCCAACGATCAGCAACAAACCAATGTTGCGGTGGCGGTCACGACCGGCACGGTGGACCTGACTACGGCGACCTATGTCCAGGGTTCGAAGTCGCAGGTGATTGTCGCGGGCGCAAAGGCTTCGCTGGCTCCGGATTCGGCGGCCATGGTGCACAATAACCCCAAAGACGATCAGCATGAAATCCTGGTAAAGAAAGGCAGCGGCGAAGTCGAACGCAATGGAGAAGTGGCTCACCTGTTGCCCTGGGAGAAGGTGAGTTTCCAGAGCGAATCGAAAACCATGGAGCGGGCCACGGAAATCGGACCGCCAGTGCCCATTACGCCGGGCAACATGATGCCGGTTTTCCTCAACGCGGGGGAGAAGTCGAAGGAAGTGGAGTTTGCCTGGACGCCCATGGCGAACGCCGCCGGATACCGGCTGCGCATTTCGCACAATCCGTATTTTTCGTCATTGTTGCTGGACCGCAAGGTGGAGACGCCGAGTGTGGTTGTGACCGGTCTGCCCGTCGGCGCTTACTATTGGTCGATCCAGTCGTACGGTGCGGCGGGCAAGGAATCGGTGGAAAGCGAAAAGAATCGCTTTACGATCATGGTCAAGGCGAAGGAAAAAATAGAGCTGTCGCTGGACATCGATCCTCTGGTCCAGCACGGACACGTGATCGAAGTGACGGGCAGGACCGAGGCGGGAGCGCGCGTCATGGTGAACGGCAGGGAAGTGCCGATCGTCGGCGACGATGGTTCGTTCCACTATTTCACGCCGTTCTTGCCGAACGGGGAAAACCTGGTCACGATCACGGCACAGAATTCGAAAGGCGGGGTGAACACCCGCCAGGAGAAAGTGGTAATTCAGTAAAGGATTCGATGTTCGGAATAATGGTTGGAACAACCGGTGCCCAGATGACAGCCAGTTCTGCTGAACATCCAAGTAGAATAGAAGACACCAGCGGAGAGCGACTCGTACGGAAACCGACGCAGGCCCAGGTTCCAGGGGCGAGACGAATTCCCGGGAGAGAGAAGTATTGCCATGTCAAACAACGGTTTTCATAACGGTTCATCGCGCTCGCACAATCTACGTTCGCTGTTCAGCATGTTTTCGAGCGACCTCGCCATCGATCTCGGGACGGCCAACACGCTGGTGTACGCGCGCGGCAAAGGCATTGTGGTAAACGAGCCTTCGATCGTGGCCATCAACAAGAACACTGGCGAAGTGGAAGCGGTGGGCAAAGAAGCCAAGGAGATGCTGGGACGTACGCCCGGCAACATCGTGGCCATCAAGCCGATGAAAGACGGCGTCATCGCCGACTTCAAGGTCACGGAGAAGATGCTGAACTACTTCATCCAGAAGGCGCACAACCGCAAGATGCTGGTGCATCCGCGGATCGTGATCGGCGTGCCTTCGGAAATCACGCAGGTGGAAAAGCGCGCGGTGATGGATTCCGCCTATCGCGCCAAGGCCAGCGAAGTTCACCTGGTGGAGCAGGCCATGGTGGCCGCCATTGGCGCGGGGCTGCCGATTACCGAGCCCAGCGGCAACATGGTGGTCGACATCGGCGGTGGCACCACCGACATCGCGGTAATCTCGCTCAGCGGCATTGTTTATTCGCGTTCCGTGCGCATGGCCGGCAACCAGATGGACGAGGCCATCATGAACTACCTCAAGCGGAAATATAACCTGCTGGTGGGCGAGCGCACCGCCGAGCAGATCAAGATCGAAATCGGCTCCGCGTATCCGCTCGACAAGCCGCTGACCATGGAAATCAAAGGCCGCAACCTGATCGAAGGCGTGCCCAAGACCATCACGGTGGACGACAGCGAAATCCGCGAATCGCTGAGCGAATGCGTTTCGACCATCATGAATGCGATCCGCGTCGCGCTCGAACGCACGCCGCCGGAACTCTCCGCCGATATCAGCGACCGCGGCATCGTGCTGACCGGAGGAGGCGCGCTGATCAAGAACCTCGACAAGCGCATCCGCGAGGAAACGGGATTGCCGGTCTCGATCGCCGACGATCCGCTCTGCAGCGTGGTGCTGGGTACCGGCAAGATGCTCTCGGACTTCAAGCTGCTGCGCAAGATTTCGATCGAATAGAGCCGCAAGCTTCGAGCGACGAACTGCCAGCGAACAAAGTGCGGGTCTCTCGCTCCTCATGGAATGACAATCTCAGGCATGACGGGTTCGCTGAGAACTGACAACTGAGAACTGAGAACTGGTGTTATGGACGTCCTCGGACGCTACCGCAACCTGATCGTGCTGGTGGGAGTGTTATTCGCCCAGGTGCTCGGCTTGGCCGTGCAGGTCAAGCGGACGACCGACAACGAACCGACGCGCCTGATCCGCATCTGGGCGGTGGGCACGGTGACTCCCCTGGAAAAGGCGCTGGTATGGGCGCAAACCTCGACCAGCAACGCCTGGCACAACTACTTCTACCTGCGCGGAGTGCGAGCCGAGAACCGCGACCTCAAGCAGCAGATTGCGCGCATGAGTCTGGAGCGGGTGCGGATGAGCCAGGACGCCGATCAGGCGCGGCGTCTGCAGGCGTTGCTCGCCTTCAAGGAACAGTTCATTTCCGAGACCATGGCGGCGCAGGTCATCGGATCGAGTGGCAGCGAGTTGTCGCGCTCGGTTTATATTGACAAGGGTGAAAGCAACGGCATCAAGCCCGACATGGCGGTCATCACCGCCGATGGCATCGTGGGCAAGGTGCTGCGCGTGTACGGCTCCTCTTCACTGGTGCTGTTGATCAACGACCAGACCAGTGGAGTGGGCGCGCTCCTCGACAAAACGCGGCTGCAAGGCATACTGCGCGGCACGCCGTCGGGCGAAGTGGTGCTCGAAAAAGTGATGAGCGACGAAGCCGTGCCCGCCGGAGAAATGGTTCTTACCAGTGGCGGAGATGGCATTTTCCCCAAGGGCCTGCTGGTGGGCAGGGTGACAAAGGTTTCGCTGGGCAGTGAGCTCTTCCTCAACATTCGCGTGCGTCCCGCAGCCGATCTAAGCAAGCTGGAAGAAGTGCTCGTTGTAACGAAGATTGATGAGAGGCAGGCGGAGCCCGATCAGACGGGCGCAGAGCGCGCCGTCGACATCCTGGCAGAGCGCCTGCCCGGCGTTCCTTCCAAGCCGGAAGACGCCGTGAAAGCCGACGTGCCGGAAACTGCCGCGCCGGGGACTGTTGCACCAACGAGCCCTGGCTCCGATGTCAAGCCAAAAGCCGCGCCCCCGGAAGCCTCGGCCGCGAGCGGCGCGCCCACCGCCCCAAAAACGGCTGGCGCAACCGCGACCGGTACCGATGCTATGAAAGCTTCCCCCAAGAGCGTGAAGGCAGCGCCCGAACCCAAACCGCAACCCGCCGTAGAGGATAGTCCACACTAACGTGGCCATTACCTACACATCGGGAGAGCAGGTTGAGGTTTACCGTTTCAGCATTCCTGCGACGGTTCTGATTCCACTGACTGCGGTTTTTCTGCAGGCGTTTCTGCCACTGCGCTTTCGGTTTTTCTCGATCTTCGATCTTCCGCTGCTGGTCGTGATCGGTTTCGCGACGGCGCGGCGCAGTCCGCTGGCGGGCCTGTTAACGGGCAGCGTGATCGGCATTCTGCAAGATGCGCTAACGCATCATCCCATCGGGCTCTACGGAATTTCAAAGACGGTGGTGGGATTCGGCGCCTCCTCGCTGGGGATCAAGCTGGACGTGGAACATGCCGGCGCTCGTTTCCTGCTTACGATTTTCTTCTACGTGGTGCATGAGGTCGTCTACTTCTTGATTGCCCGCGGACTGGTCGGGTTGCACATGGAATGGAGCTGGCCGCACGAATTCCTGTCGGGCGTGGCGAATGCCGTGCTGGGCGTCTTCGTCTTCATGCTGCTCGACCGCGTCAAGCAGCGGACGTAACCACATCGAGCTTCCTAAGATTCGCCCGCAGAGACGCGGCTTGCAGTATCTCTACAGAACGTCCCTCGTCAACACCGAGAGGGCACACGCCAGCGCAGCCGCTGCCAGAGTGGAGAAGAAATTCACGGTCTGGTTGCCGATCCAGCCGCGCCGTTGGAGCGTGGCGCCGAGAATGCTGTCGATAAGCATTCCGGCGAATCCGGCGGCCACCGGAATCCAGAGGTGCGCCGGAAGAAGCATCCCGCCCAGCGCTGCGACCGCCGCAATCGCCACACCGGCTGCCAAGCCGGCGATGCTCCCGAGAATCGTGATGCCGCCGTCGGTCCCTGCGGGGACGCGTTCCCAGGTAGTAATCAGTCGTGCTTCCGGGCCGCGATATTGCCCGATTTCGCTGGCCACGGTGTCGGTCGCCGCTTCGGCGAGAGCGGCCAGCGCCGCGACCAGCCAAACTCGATTTCCGGTGGCGCTGAAAAGCACCGCGCCCAGAGCACCCACTGCCAGATTGGCCAGGACTTGCCACGCATTCCGCCCTTCCCGCTGCTCGGCGAGACCGAGCGCCAGCTTGCGGCGGTATCCGAGACGAGTCGATACCCAGGTCATCACGAACAGCGCTGCGAGCGTGGCGAAGGCGGTTGGGCCGGCGCCGGCAAAAAGTAGAAAACAGGCAAGCCCTCCCGCCAGTGCCCCGGATGGATTGACGCCGCGCAGGGCGCGAGCCAGCACCGCGAAGCCCAGCGTCACGGCCGCAGCGATGGCCAGCCGCTCCGAAGACGAGGCCCAGTAATGGCCTGGAAAAGGGGTCAGCATTGTTAGACGCAGATCTCAGCTCTCAGTTGTCAGTTATCAATAGAATCTCAGTCCCTGACAACTGACAACTGAGAGCTGGCGGCTGCAATGCCGGAGCCGCGTTCGATAACACTATATTCGGTGTCCGGCGGCACCGGACCGCGCTATGTAGGGCTTGACCTTTGGATTCGCCCCGTAATCTGGCGGCAGCATCCTCACCCGCTTAGGCTACACTTCTGTACGCTTGGGTGGTTTCCGATCTTGTAGAAACGCGGCAAGCCGCGTCTCTACAGCAGCTTCTTGGAATATCGCAACCCGCGACCTACCCCCGGCAACCAAATTCGCCTCTACCCGCTTCTCACCAAAGCGGCGGGAATCTCACGCTGAGCGCCACCCGATTTCCCCTCTCGACCCGGTTCCCGATACAATATCGGATTCCGCGTAAGACTACTTTTTTCTGTGGAGTTTGAATGAAGCGGTTTCTCTGGCTGGAGTTCGTGCTGTTTTTTTATGTGATCTGGAGTGGCTGCGGCGACACTTTCCGCCCGATTATCATCCCGAATCCTCCGACGTTTCCCAACCCGGAGGCGGCCCACAGCGTGGTGTCGATCAACGATAACGGAACCGTCGTGCCCGGCAGCGCCATGGTAATCGACGTCTCCGGCGACTCGGAAATGAGCGCTGCCAACGTGAACATCCATCCCGTTCACGCCGCGCAGCAAAGCGCCAACGAAGTTTTGGTGGTAAACCAAGCGGTGACGGGATTAAATGTGCCGACCACTAGTTGTCTTGTGGCAATTCCGCCTACACCCCCTAACCAAGTGTTTGATGTGTGTCCTTCGATTACCAAGCTGAACTTCAGCAGTTCGACTATCTCCAGTACCAGCAGCATCAGTCTGCCGATTTATTCGGGGGCGAATTTTGTGGCGGTTGCACCATCGGCGACGACAGCATATGTGACATTACCAACCCATCCACCGAATCCTGACCAGCCCCTGCCTCAAACCATCGTCCCCTCGGTCGGCGTGGTCAACATCAATACCAACAGCGTGGTGGCAACGATTCCGGTCAGCAACAACCCGGGCGCCAATCCGTATGCCCTGGCCGTCACACCCGACAACACGAAGCTCTACGTGGCGAACCAGGGCGACGGTACGATCAGTGCCTTCAACACCTTCAACTCCATTAACCTGTCGCCGCGCGCCATTAGCGGCACGTTGAGTTCGGCGCCGGTCTGGTTGGTGGCGCGTTCCGACAGCCAGGCGGTGTACGTGCTGGAGGCAAACGGGACGCTGGCTTACCTGAACATTATCTCGACGGCTGGCCCCGACATCCTGACCGAGTCGGCGATTAGTGTGCCCGGCGCAGTCAAGATGGTCTACGACAGCAATAAGAACCGCCTGTACATTCCTGGAGGCAGCACGGTGGCGATAGTGGATGTATCGCAGTCGACGCCGTCGACGACCGCCACAGAGACGATTACACCGATCACGCCGCAGGGCCCCTGTTCGACGGCGACCGCGGCCACAACCTTTTACACCGTTGACGTGGCTGCCTTGCCGGATGGAAGCCGCGCTTATGTCGGGTCTTACTACGAGGACGCGAATGATAATATCTGCCCGCAGGTAACGGTGATCGATGCCATGAGCTATGCCGTCGAGAGCGTGATTGCGGTCCCGGGATTTCCCGCCTACGACGCCTTCTGCGCGTTGCCAGTCTCGCAGCAAGGCCCGCGTTTCCGCATAATGATGGCCGCCGCCGGCGACAGCTCCCGCGCGTATCTTTCCAGTTGCGATGGAGGGAATGTCAACTTCGTCGATACGTCCACCGACACTTATATCCAGAATCTGCCGGCCCCAGCCAGTTCGCGCTCGCAGAACCCGCCGCAGAATCCGGTGTTTCTGCTTGCCGGTCCCTGAGCCTAATGTCGCGAATCTACGGGGGCGCGAAACGAGATTGCGATTCCCGATTGTCGGTCTCGGAGAGTGAGGAATTCGAGAGCGGCTGGCAGCAGAGCATTGCCGGTTCGTAGAGTGGGATGAGTTGCATTGTCAAGCGAATAGCGACTAGCGACCAGCAGTCCCTATCCCGCGATCGCAGTGTGTTCCACCGCCTGGCGGCAGTGGTGGCGCAGCGCCACGTTCATGAAAACGTTTCCGCTGGAAGTATTGAAGCACATCACCAGGGCTTCGGTGTCTTCACTGCTTTTGCTGCCTTGTTCGGAAGTGTGCAGGGTTGGCGGACGAACGTGAAAATGAAATCCCTGGTCGTTGAGCGTGGTGATAGCGTTGCCAATGATCTGGTTGGCCAGCTCCAGGACCGCCTCGCGCACCAGATCCTCGTCGGTCTCGGATACTTCGACGCCGGCCAGACGGCTGGCGAGCTGCAGTGACGCTCCGAGGTCGGCATCAAAAATGATCCGCCCTTCGATCTCGCCCATGAGGATAACCTCGGCGGCGATCCCCTTCCGCCGGTACGCCTCTTCTTCCATGCTCAGGTTCTCGATGGAAATGGGCGACTCCAGTCCCTGCGCCAGGACGGCGTCGGCCGAGTTGATGAAAGGCTGAATCAGGTCCATCCGCATGACTAGGCTCCAGCTCCGGCGCTCCGCACCGTGACTCCATCATCACGCATTACGTACTTGATGACTTCATAGAGAACCTCCGGCTTCACCGGTTTTTGCACGAAGTGGCGGGCGCCTCGCTGCAAGGCGGCCACGATGTTCTCCTGGTAGCCGACCGACGACACCATTACGATGCGGGCGCTGGGATGGTCGCGCACGATTTTCTCCGCCGCCTCGATGCCCTCCATCTGCGGCATGGTGATGTCCATCAGAACGATGTCGGGCGTGAGCCGTTCGTACTCGCTGATCGCCGAAACTCCGTCGCCTGCCTCGCCAACTACCTGCCCGCCGAATGTTTCGACCATCCGGGCCAGGTTCTTGCGGGCGAACACGGAGTCATCCACGATCAGATAGCGTACCGGTTGTCCGTCTTCGCTCCGTTTCACGGGCGCAAACTTTTCCATGACACTCCTCCCCACCCATCACTTAATCACGATCTACACACTTTCGATAGATAACTCTAGTTACTTCCGTTACTGCTTGCCCTCTTGACCTCAGCCGTCTCTATCCGGCTGCGGTCGGGCGCGCATTGTGCCTGAAAAATATTGGGCAAATCCTGGAGATCCGCGATCCTCATCACGTAGCCCCGTTCGATGGCCGCCTTGGGCATGCCGAAAACCACGCATGTCTCCTGGCTCTGCGCCACCGTAAGTCCCCCGGCCGCCCGGATCTCTCCCAGTCCCGTCACCCCGTCTTCTCCCATGCCGGTCATCAACACAGCCATCGCCTGCATGCCAAACGCCTCGGCTACGCTGTGGAACAGCACGTCCACGGAAGGACGGTGCCCATTTACCGGGGCCTCGTCGGCCAGCACCGCCACGTTGCCCAGCGGCATTTTCTTCACCTTCATGTGCCGGTTCCCCGGACAAATCAGCGCTCGCCCGGCCATCAGCAAGTCGCCCGATTGCGCTTCCTTCACCCGGATCGGGCAGGTCTCGTCCAGCCGCTTGGCAAACAGTTCCGTGAACCCGTCCGGCATGTGCTGCACCACCAGGATGCTGCCCGAAAATTCCGCCGGCAGATGCGAAAACAGGTATTGCAAGGCGTTCGGGCCACCCGTGGAAACGCCGATGGCGATGATGTGCGTCGGCGCGACGGGCCGCAGCTTGGGTGGCTGCTCCCCGTGTGTTTCCCCCGGCAGGAACTGCGTCTGCACTCCCGCGCTCTGCGCCGCGGCCCGGATCTTCTTGATCAGCTCGGCGGCAATCTCGGGCATGCGCGCGGAAACATCCTGCGGCTTGGCCACGAAATCAAACGCGCCTAGCGCCAGCGCCTTGAGCGTGATCGACGCTCCGGCTGTGCTATGCGAGCTGACCACGATGACCGGCAGCCGCCAGTGCCGCATGATCTGTTTTAGAGTATCGATCCCGTTCAGTCCGGGCATTTCCAGATCGAGTGTCACCACTTGCGGCGACAGCTCCTCAATTTTCCTCAACCCAAAATAGCCGTCCATCGCCGTGCCCACCACCTCGATCGAGTGGTCCCGTTCGAGGATCTTGGGAATCAGCTTGCGCATTAGAGCCGAGTCATCCACCACCAGGACCCTTACTGGCTTTCTCATGACTGGCCCCCTGCCGTGCCTCGCGCCTGCACCTCGCCACTTCCGATTCCACCACGGCTCGACTCTGCTGCTACGACACTCGACAGCAATCCCGCCATCCGCGGGCCGGTTGCATCTGTCCGCCCGCGCGTGAAACGCTCCAGCAGGGCGATCATGTTCAGGATGAGAACCACCCGCCCATCGCCCAGAATCGAAGCCCCACTCACCAGATCGGTCGTGATCGACTGGTCGTCAAGCGCCTTGATGACCAGCTCGTCTTCACCCTCCAGCGCGTCGACGACAACGCCGAATTTGCGCTCCCCGCTGTTGATCACCAGCACGAAAACCTTGCGTCGCGCCGTTTCCGGCCCGCTCGGGGGCTTCGCGCCCAAGCGCAGCAGAGGCAACACGTCGTTGCGCAATTGCAGCACGTCGTAGTGCTCCACCTGATGGATCTCTTCTTCCACCGTGCGCGCGATCTCCGCCACCGCATTCAGCGGTAGGGCGTAGAGCCGCTGGTCCACCCGGAACATCAATGCCCTGATGATGGCCAGCGTCAGCGGAAGCCGCATGCGAAACGTTGTGCCCCGTCCCAGCGTAGTTTCGATCTGTATCGTTCCCTTCAGGCGTCCCAGCACGCTCTGCACTACATCCAATCCCACGCCGCGGCCCGAGATTTCGGTGACCTCTTCCGCCGTGGAAAATCCCGGCCGCAGAATCAAATCCAGAGTCTCCGCCTCGGTCAGGCGGGCTGCCTGGTCGGCTCTCAGCAATCCCTGGGACAGGGCGCGCTGCCGCACTTTTTCCGCATCAATGCCGTGCCCGTCGTCGGAGACCTCGATGACCACCTGGTTCCCCTGGTGATAAGCGCCCAGCCGCAATGTCCCCTGCGCCCGCTTGCCGGCGCGAACCCGCTCCTCGGCGGTCTCGATGCCATGGCCGATCGCATTTCGCACTAGGTGCGTCATGGGCTCGGCGATCGTATCCAGAATGCTTTTGTCGAGATCGGTTTGCCCACCCCTGACAATCAGCTCGACTTCTTTCCCGCATTGACGCCCTACGTCCCGCACAATGCGCGGGAACCGGCGGAACAGCTGATCGACCGGCACCATGCGAATCTTCATGACCGAGTGCTGCAGGTCGTTCAGAACCCGCCCTTGGAATGCCATCGCATCGGCGAACTTTCCCCGCAACACATCTTTCGGGAACCGTTGTCCAAATTCCAACAGCGTCTGCTGCAACATCGATTTCGCCAGAATCAGTTCACCGACCAGATTGAGTACGCTGTCGATTTTTTCCGCATCCACTCGCAGCAGGTTGTCGGGGACGGCCGGCACGGCGGGTGCTGCCGCCGGTTCCGCGGTTGACGGCGCTTCCGTCGCAGTGACGCCGGCAGCGGCCTCGGAGGCCGCGGGCATCGCGGCCTTGTCGTTGACCTCAGAATCGACGAGTTCGGAATCGGCAGCGGGAACCTTCCGGAGCGGGTGCGACGGCGCTTGGGCGCACAGGGGCGTGACTCGGACATTCAGCGCAACGGTTGGAATGGCGCACTTAGCCCGGATCTGTTCCGCCGGTTTTTCCGACGCGAGAGCCGCCTCGACCTGGTTTATGCGTTCGAGACTGCCGTCGAGCGGATAGAGCGCCAGCACCTCGCCCAGTGAGGCCAGGGCCAACTGGATCATCTGACGCCCGGCGATGGGCATGACGCACTGTGGGTCTATCGGTACCACCACGTGATGAACGTGCTTGCCCTTCGCCACCGCGTGGGTGATCGCCAGTTGTTCGTATTCCGACCAGCGGCTCTCTTTCGCGGCGGCTTTCCTGGTCTTCTTCTTGGCTTTGACCGCGCCGCCCGGCGCCGGGTGTGCCAGACGTGCAATGTCCGCGCGCAAGGACATGATGCTGGGAAGTTTCGTCCCCGTCCGATACGCCTCCAGCAGGGCCGCAAACACGTCGGCCGCGCGCAACGCGATCTCTGGAACCGAAGCCGCCGCTGCTGTGTTTCCGAGCGCCAGCACGTCCTCGAATTCATGGGACAGTTCGCTGAGTTCCCGGAAACCGCAGGCGGCCGCGTCCCCCTTCAGCGTATGCACCGTCCGCCGCAGGCTGCGGGCCGTCTCCGCATCGCCGGGCGATTTCTCCAGCCGCATCGCTTCGTCGTTCAGCTTCTGGACCAGTTCCCCCGCGGTTTCGAAGAACAACTGGCGGAGTTCGGTCATCCGGTCTTCGGGGGGAAGGGTCACATCTTCACCTCGACTCGCTGGTACGCCGTGCCGCTGTTGCTATGCACCATCTGAAATTTCTCTGTCAGCCCCAGCAGGCTCTCGGCATGGCCGACAAACAGGTATCCCTGGGAATTCAAGCACCGATAAAACTTCTCCACCAGCCGCTTCTGCTCGGCTTCGTCGAAATACATCATCACGTTGCGGCAGAAAATGATGTCGTTACGCTGCGGCAGGTATTCGGTCTTCAGATTGTGAAAGTCGCAGTGCACTAGTTCCTTGACGTTCTTCTTCACCGCGTAGCGGTCGCCCACTTTGTCGAAGTAGCGCAAGCGGTAGCCATAATCGACTCCCGCCATCTGGTGCTCGCCGTAGGAGGCGTCCTGCGCCGCGCGCAGGACCGAATAGTTGATGTCGCTGGCCAGGATCTCCACCCGCCAGGGCGCGGGTACCAGAGGCTTCGGAACCGGCGATTCAAACGGCAGAGGATTGCGCAGATAGTAGTACGCCAGCGCATCGGCCACCAGCATCGCCAGCGTGTAGGGTTCCTGTCCCGTGGAACAGCCTGCGCTCCAGATTCTTAAGCTGTAGTCCCGCTGCTCCTGCTT
>Ga0116120_1001987_pt1 | contig 13017 bp, 8 predicted proteins | sample June2015DPH_11_1_3_FD_89724 | JGI IMG/M metagenome (GOLD analysis project Ga0116120, IMG submission 89724) | Peatland microbial communities from SPRUCE experiment site at the Marcell Experimental Forest, Minnesota, USA - June2015DPH_11_150 | ecosystem: Environmental > Terrestrial > Soil >... | reverse complement strand
GTTCGCCTTCCCGTTCCGGGCTGACGGTGCCTTCGGGCTCCAGCCGGAAGGTTCCCGACTGCTGATGGCGGGACAAATCCACCACGCTCACGGCGTCCGAGAAGAATTCACCAACATAGGCAGTATGACCTGTCATGACCAGTGTCCTGGGGCCGTTACCCGTCAGGGCGATCCGCTGCCTGATGCCACGGAAGAAGTCCAGATCCTCGACAAGCTGGCCTGGCGGTTTTCCGTCCAGTTTCCGCACCAGGGCCGGAGAGTCGATGAGGCTCAACTCGTGGGTGCCGGCGTGGGTGATCCCCAGAGTGGCGCCGTCGGCCGACCAGGCGATGGCCCAAGGATTAGCGGCGCCACGCCGAGGCTCGTCAAGCAGAACGGTGGCAGCCAGGCTGCCCTGTTCCAAATCAATCAGGCTCAACGCGCTCACGTTCATCCAGCCGAACTCAACCTGGGTCGTTGGCACCTGAAACCGCCCGATGTTGTGCACCACACCGGCCCATCGGCCGGAAGGATGAATGGCGACACCGGCCAGGCTCGTACTTCCGTTGGGCAGGCGAACGTGAGCGCGCACCGTGCGCGATCGGGTGTCAATCAACGTCACTGCGGCGGCGACGGTGGACAGGTTGGCGGCACCCTCCGGCAGATGATTGGCCACCACCAGGAGCCGCTCATCGGCGGTGAGCGCCGCTGCAACGGCTTCCCGCAGCACTGGAATCCGCGCCAGTTCCCGGCCGGTGTTCAGATTACGGACGCTGACGGAATGATCGAAGCGATCGCACAGGAACAATCGGTGGCTCTGAGGAGCGACCACTGGACTGCAAACCCCATGGCCAGCAGGCCAGGAGGCGAGCCGTCGGCCGTTGGCGGGAGCGAAGACCTCAATCACATTCGAGCCGCCGGAGCACGTCACGATCAGCCGGGACGGTGCCTTGGCCCAGGCCAGCCCCGTCGCGCAGTCTGCGAGGTTCTGACTCCACAGGGGTGTGCCCTCGGGCAAGGCGAGAGCCAGCAGACGGGGGGCGCGTCCACCGGCGACATAGAGGGTGTGACCGTCCGGGCTGAGAAGGAGAGCGCATGGCGCCAGCCAGGAAGGTGAAGCCGCGAACGCGCCCAGCGACAGGGCACTGGCCAGCAACAAGCTGGCTGGCGGCCCCCAGTGTGATCTCCGTTGGGGCGAGGGAGACGCCCCGCGATGAAACCTCTGGCCGCAGACCCTTGGAAAGTTCATGGCAGCAACACGTTCATGGTGACGGGAACTTGAAGACCGTGCAATGAATTTGCTTTTTGGCCACGGCGTTTGCCGGCTGTCGCAGAAAGTAATGGTTTGTGGCTCTGATGCACCACATAAGGGGGATTGCAATCCTCTTTGAAACCATTGACAAGTTCGAGAAACAGGTTGAGTTATGTTTTCACACGCCGGATCGGGGAGTTGCTGCTAACAAGGGCGGAGATCATCGGCTGAGAAGAGCGAACAGAGGTGTTGATTTATGAAAACAACCTTGGGCGCGGTCGGTACGTTCGATTTTCGGTGGGGCTTCAACTGGTCTGCGCAAACGCGCTGGTTCTGGCGGGTGATGTGGCTGGTAATGATGGGGGGAGTTGCTTGGGGACAAGGGACCACCGTGGCCACCCTGCCTGCCCCCTGGTTTTTTGACCGCCCGTTGGTGGCGGTCGCGCCAAGTCCGACGCTCCAGTCCGAAGCGGCGGCGTTGCAACTGGCCATTCAAGCCTCCGCTAGCGGTGGTGCCACATCGACGGTGGCGCTCCTGGAGGCCTTCGTGGCCGATTACCCGCAGTCGGTCTGGACGCCGTCCTTGTTATGCGGATTGGGGCACCATGCGCACGTAGAGGGCATGTACAGCACCGCCTTGAATCACTGGGCGCAAGTGTGGGAACTGACCCAGCATTACACTGATGGGCCGGGCAAGGATGTGGCGGATTACGCCCTGGCGTGGTGGACTCGGCTCCTGGTGGAACTGGGACGGGTGGATGACCTGCAGGTTATTTTTCAACAGGTGGGCAATCGGTGCCTGGACGCCGGAGCCCTGCAACAGATGTTCATCCGGACCCGGGAAAAGTACGCTTGGCTGCAACAGTGGCCGGCCTTGACCTACCGGTGCGGCTGGCTGGTGGTGGACGGTTTGCTGAGCAACACGTGGGGACAAGGCTTGCCGCCGGGAAGTCTGGAGGCGTTCTATCAGGAAAGCAGTCTGTTTGGCAGTTGTTCCATGCAGGCCCTGGCGCAACTGGCTCAGAGTCAACAGGTCAGTTTGGTGGGTGTGGAGCGGCCGGCGGGGGTGACGAATCTGCCCGTGCCCAGCATCATGCATTTCTCGGCGAGCCACTTTGTAGCCCTGCTGGGATGGCAAACCAACGGACTGGTGCGCGCGCTCGATCCAGTCGTCGGTTATCGCTTTTTCCAACCGGCAGCGCTCAATGAGGAAGCGAGCGGGCGGTTCCTGGTGCCGGCCAATCAGGTGCCGGTCGGGTGGTCCGGACTATCGACCGCAGACATGAGCGCGACCCTTGGTCGTTGTTGGTACTTTCCAGGAGCTCCAGATGATTCGGACAATGACTCTTGCGACAGTTGTCCAACATGTCCTCCTGGTGCCAATTCGCAAGGCAATGGACCCAATGGCGGAGGGCCAGATGCAGGTGGACCACCTGATCAGAACAGCCCGGACAATCTTGACCCGTTAGCATCCCATTGTTCGGGTTGCTCGGGCACAGAAGAGGCGGGCATGCCGCGTTGGCGGGTGTCGGAGCCAAATATCAACTTGTGGCTTGTGGACCAGCCAGTTTCCTCTAAACCTGCCTACGGCAGGTCCGTTCCGTTGAAGCTTCGATTCAAGCAACGGGATGAGCATGCGGGCTACGTCCAAAGCGCCTTCTTCTTTGGAGCAGGGTGGAACTGCAACTGGTTCTCTTACGTCGACTGCAGCGACTGGTCAACAGGTTCCCTGCACGTGCGGTTACCGGGCGGTGGCTGGTTGACTTACGGTTTTACTACTGGCCAGACGACAGCCTTTGACTACGTCACGAACAGTCGCCTCACGATCACAGTCGCCGGCCAAGCAGTGACCCAATGCGTCTTGGACCTGGCGGATGGGCGGGAGTATATCTACAACTACGTGTACGCAGCCAACAGTCACATCTATATGACTGCTTCTCTCGACACTGAAGGATTCGCAACATATTATACCTACAATGTTCCGAACAGCAGGCTGCACTTGAACACGGTGACGGACCAGGTTGGCACCACGCTTTACACGCTATCGTATACTGCCTCGACGTACTCAGACGTGGTGACGGGAATTGTGGACCGGTTTAACCGATCGGTCACACTTGGATATGACAGCTACAACAGTGCTAATCCACACTTGACGCAGATTACAGATGCCGCTGGTTTGGTGAGTTCATTCACTTATGATGCGACTTCTGGCTGGCCATTGACAATGACGACGCCCTATGGAACGACCACGTTCTGCTACCATGGTGTGGATGAGAGCCAACATGAAGGGCTGGGATGGTACCGCCTGATTAACATCACCGAGCCTAACAGTGGCCAGCAGATGTATTTGTTCGTGGCGGATGCAACGAGCATCTGGTCGTCCTGGCCCACTCAATACTCCAGCTCTTACCTGCCGAGTAACTTGCCGTCCAACAAGCTGGACAGCAGCCTGGAGTATCTAAACAGCTTTTTTTGGAACCAGAACCAAGTGGCGGATGCACAAGCGCTCGGATTGTCCTCTGACCCAACGCAGATCACGCCTTCGGTGCTGACGATTACCGAGTTGAACTTGGCGCGGTTGCGTCATTGGTTGAGCCCCAGTGATTATTACAATGGCTATCCGGCCGGAGTTGATTCTGCGCTTTCCACTGAACGCGCACCCAGCCCAGATGCGTCCGGGAGCACCTGGGGGCAAATTACCTGGTACGACTATGCCGGGAAGGATACGGATTACAAGGCGCGGGGTACCCAAATCATGCCATCTCTGATCGCGCGCAAGTTGCCTGACGGCTCAACATGGTATGAGTCCTACCAGCGGAATGCTTGGGGTCTAGCGTCCAGCAAGACAGGCACTTATGGCACTGGCTCTCCGGCGGCGACCCGTAGCTACGCGTATGCCTACGACTCGAACAATGGGATTGACCTGCTAAGTATCGCGATCACTTCGCCAGAGAGCCATACGCTGGCTAGTTACACGTACAACAGTCGGCATGAGGTACTGACCGAGACGCATTATGCTAATGACAGCGCCTCGTTCACGACCACCACCACGTATGACACCCAAGGCCGAACCTCCACCCGCACGACGCCAGCGGGGGTGCTGTCCACGTATTCCTATGGGAGCGACAACTACCTGGCCAATGTGGTAGATACGATCAGTGGCACGCCATTGCGGACAAACAGTTTTACGTGGACGTCAGGTTATGTGCAGACACAGACTGACTCACGCGGGTTGACGCGGACCTTCACGCGCGACGGGCTGAACCGCCTGACGCAGGTGCAGTACTCCGATGATAACAGTACGAAGCAATACAGCTATTCGCTGGCGAGCGGCCAGGGTTTCAACAACAGCGGCAGTGCGATCAGTATTCTGGATGTCGCAGCGGTCAAGGATCGTCTGGGCAATTGGACCTACTACGGTCGCGACCGGTTGCGACGCGTGGTCACGGTCACCGACCCCCTTAACCACATCACGCATTACGACTACTGCGCTTGCGGTGGCGTGGATAGTATCACGGACGCTCTTGGAACCAACGCCACGCTGTACGGTTACAACAATGCGGGCTGGCGGATCAGCGTCACCCATCCCGATGGGCACGGGGAACAGTACGCGTACGACGCCCTTGGCCGCGTCATCACGCGCACCGACGCGCTCGGGAGCCGGAGCTACACTTACAACAACCAGGGACTTTTGGCCAGTGTGACCACTAGCTACGGCACCGAAAAGGCGGTTACATACGACGCCTATGACCGGCCACAGACGGTCACGGATGCGAACGGTGTAAGCGTGACCAGCGGCTATGACCGCTTGGGGCGAGTCCTGACTCGGACGTATCCTGACAGCGGCGTCGAGTATTTGGGATATGCGTATGATTTCCGGAGCCCGGCTGGCTACACGAACCAGGTCGGTGATATCGTGCTGACGGCGTACGATGCCGCGGGCAGGAAGACGAACGAGGTTCACGCGGGTGTGGACACCAACCGGTTCACCTACTCCCCAGGATCAGACCTTTTGACCCTCACGGACAGCAAGGCACAAGTGACCACATGGGCCTATGACGTGGAGGGACGGGTGGGCGGCAAGTACGACGCGAGCGGAACGCTCATTCTGGGGTACTGGTACGACGCGAACAGCCGTGTGACCACCCGCTGGAGCAAAGCCAAGAACTACACCACCTACCAGTACGACAACGCCGGCAACCTCCTGTACGTCAACTACCCGGCCAGCCCGCAACTCGGCTTCACCTACGACGCCGACAACCGCCTGACGCAAATCGTTGATGGAGTGGGGACGACCGTGTACGGTTACAGCTATGACCGGCTGGGGAGCGAGGATGGTCCCTGGGCCAACGACACGGTGAGCTTTACGTACAACAATGCGCAGTTGCGGTCGGGACTGACCTTGCAACAGCCCGTCGGTTCCTGGTCGCAGAGCTACAGCTACGACGCAGCCGACCGACTCTACAGCCTAACCTCGCCGCCGGGCAGTTTCAGCTACACCTACCGCGGTCCTGGGACTGTGTGGACCAACCTCGCCCTGCCCAATACCGCGGTCATCACGAATGTCTTTGACTCGGTGGCGAGGTTGACCCAAACCACACTACGGTCAAGCGGCGGCACGGTGCTCAACCGGCATAGTTACCAGGTCAATCAGGCCAACGAGCGGTGGCAGATGGGCCGGACGGATGGGAGTACGGTGAACTACAACTACAACGGGGCGCAGGAACTGATCAAAGCCCTGGGAAATGGTGGATCATCCACCGAGAACCTGGGCTACGGCTACGATGCTGCCTGGAACTTGAATCTGCGCACCAACAGTGGTGTCGTCAAAACATTTACCGTCAACAACCTCAACGAATTGACAAGTGATGGGACCTACACCTACGGCTACGATGGAAACGGCAACCGCGGCAGCCGCAGTGACGGGCTTGCCTACGTTTACGACGACGAGAACCAGTTGGTGAGCGTCAGTTCCAGCGCCAGTTGGCAGAGCACGTTCGGATACGACGGCCTGGGCCGCATGCGGGTGCGCCGGGAGTACACATGGAGTGCGACCGGTGGAGTAGTCGCACCAGCGCCCGTCGTGACGGCGGCGACTCCTGGCTCCCCCTTGCGGAACGATTTTAGCGGCTGGGTGGGGATGCGCTTCCAGGTGGCAACCTCTCCTTTGGTAGTGACTGAGCTGGGTCGGTGGGTGGTGAGTGGCAACAGCCAGACCCACGCGATGAAGCTTGTCCAAGCCAACGGCACCGATCTTGCCGGCGGCGCAACCGTGGTAAACACCTCGGGTGCGACGGCCGGACAGTTCGTCTATGCGTCCCTGGCGGCTCCAGTGACCCTATCCGCCAATACCACCTACTATGTCGTCAGCCAGGAAGCGAGCGGTGGGGACCAGTGGTACAACTACCCCAACGGGACGATGGTGTTCAACGGGCTGGCAAACGGAACCGGGGCGGCTTGGGCCTACAACAACTCGACGACTTACTATGTCGGCCCCAACCTGCCGCAGAGTTATGTGCCGGTGAACTTCAAAGGTACATCGAGCAGTATTGCGCCACTAGCAAGCGTAGGCACAATCACCTCCTCACTGCGAAACGATTTTAGCGGCTGGGTGGGGTTCCAGTTCGAGGTGGGGAGCGTGCCAATTACGGTGACTAGCCTTGGTAGGTGGGTGGTGAGCGGGAACAGTGGCACCCACGCAGTCAAGCTCGTGAACGCCGATGGCACCGACGTATCGAACGGTGGCACGACGGTCCGGACGGCGGGTATGACGACAAGCCAGTTCGCCTATGCGCCGCTCCCGGCCCCGGTGACGCTCTCGGCCTATACGACGTACTTCCTGGTCAGCCAGGAGAGCTCTGGCGGCGATCAATGGTACGATTACGCCAATACGCCAATCACGATCACCGCAGCGGGTGGAGCGCTCGCAATTTCGGCACCGAACGGCTCGACAACGTACACGTTGGCCAGCAACGGCAGTGGAAGGACCTTCGGACCCCTCAATCTGGAGTTTGCCAGTGGATTGACTGGCGGGAGTTGGGCGGTCGCCCAAGAGGTACATTACGTGTACGACGGTCGCCGGGTGATACAGGAGAGGGACGGGAGCAACACACCACAGGTGAGCTACACGCGGGGCAAGGATCTGTCGGGCACCTTGGAAGGAGCGGGTGGAATCGCTGGATTACTTGCGCGCAGCAGCGCCTACAACACAGGGACCGGCGGCTGGGGCACGCACGACTACTACCACGCTGACGGGAACGGGAACGTCACCTTTATTCTCGACACCAACCAAGCGATGGCGGCCAGCTACGAGTATGATCCCTACGGGAATCTACTCTCGTCCAATGGCACGCTGGCCAGCGCAAATGTGTATCGATTCAGCAGCAAGGAGTTCCACGCCAGCTCTGGGCTCTATTACTACGGGTTGCGCTTCTACGATCCCCTTACACAGAGGTGGTTGAGTCGGGATCCCATCCAGGAGCTAGGGGGAGCCAATCTCTATGGCTTTGAAAGCAACTCACCTCTTACATACTACGATTCCATAGGTACACATCCATTCGACTGGATAAGACTATTGCCAGTGCTTTGGCAAATCTGGAACCCAGGTCCGTCTGCGCCGTCTGCGCCGCCTCTGGGTCCGCGTGGTTCACCACCGCCTATTACTCAACCCGCCCAGCCACAAACCCCCGGGGGCAACCCAACTGGGCCAGGTGAACCACCATGGTGTCCTCAGCCAACAACGACACCACCGCCAGAAGTCCCTCCACAGGCAGGCTTGTGGCCCACGCTGGTTACAGAGCTTGGTGGACCAGTTAGCGAAGCGTCGGCGGGGACGATAGCGGGCGGGGTGGCGATCGCAGCGGCGGGTGGGTTCGCGGGGGGATATTTAGCAGGTCACTATATTACTTGGGGTGGGGATTCGCTTCATGAGCACATTGGAGGTTGGTTTTATCATCTTTGCCCATCCTGCTTCTACTGATGAGCTCTCATTTGCGTAAAGTATTGATGGCGGCACGATATAACAGTCGTGTTGGTGTTCTAGTTGAAAGAGTAACGGACATTCAAATTCTCCGCCCTATACGGTTATTCGTCTCGTACATGCTTCTCTTTCCATCAACTTGGATATTCATTGCGACAGCACCACGTGGTTCAGTTATAGCGCAAAATGAGCTACGAATTCAAGGTGCCCCATCTTTTATAAGTGCAGTCAGCATGGCGCTGGATCAACTTAAAGCGCTAGACATGGAACTTTACCGGAGTCTCACAAGTCGAGAGCAAGTGGTTGTATATTATGATGAAGATGTGCTGGTTGATGCAATATTCCCTCGGTTCTTCAGTATAGATGGTGGATATCTAGCACACGGACTGGATGGCGTTGTGGCGCGACTTGTGTACATTGCGTTTACTGTCTCCGAATGCTCGCGTTTTCGGTACGTGTTGAGAGATGCGGCGAGTATGAAGCAGGCTCAACAAGATGTCATAAAGGAGACAAGGGACTGGTTGAAATTGCATGGCTGTGCCCCTGCACTATACGAGTTGTTCGGAAGAGAAGCTTGATGCCTTCCGAGGTAATGTTGTCAGAGAAACATCTGACGCACCGTGAGTTTATAGCCATCTGGAGTGGACAGAATGTAAGTGGTAAAGGAGGACCACGCTATTTCGGCGGGAAGGGCGTGATAGCATGGCGTGTTGGCGGGTTCCTGAAGACGATTCAAGCCGCTTGTGGGAGCTGCGAGAGGCCAGCCTTCTTCCAGTTGAGCGGCGTCAGTTGAGCGACCTGGTGGTTGGTCGCCGACGCCAGTGTGACGTAGTCTTCCACTACTACCCGTCTCTGATTGTTGTAGAATACTGGGAAGCAGGCAGTCTTCTCCCGCCCTTTGAAAACCTGCAAACTTGTCGTTTCCGACAAATTTGCCCTCCTTGAAAAGGGGTCGGTTCTTGATATTGAGATGTGAGGTGTTGTCGCGCACTTTTTCGTCATGGCCCGCAAGGTGAGACTCGAGTTTCCCGGCGCGATTTATGACGTGATGAATCGGGAAGATCGCGGGGAGGAAGTCGTTAGCGATGGTCAGAGCCCAGGCGCGCCTGGCGCATCTGCTCTCCTGGTCGGGCCGGAAGAGCGTGAAGAAAAAGCACACTAAGAACGTGGGGGCGGTTCTTCACCTTGGCGTGTCTGGGTTGTTGTGTGATGGCGGTTTTCGTGGCATCGGGTGCGTGGCAATGTGGGCTCATAGAGATTCGCAGACTTGTGCAAGAGTCCTTACTGTTGCCACCGTTGGCGTGAGAGGCCGTCGGTTGACCGACAGACGGCCCGGTTGGGATCGGGTTCTGGAGAAGCAGAACGCGTTTGGCGTGGACAAAGCGGGTCAACCGGGACGCGGACGGGGTGTTGAGGGCAGAAACATGTTCAGTCGGGCTGCCAGGAATCCTTGCCGTGGGGGCAGTATTTGCCGCACTGTCGGTCACATCGCTCAGGGTGACGAGCCCGGGCCTGTCGCGGCGACGGGCAACTGCAAACCGCCGCGTCATTTGCCGAACGGGTCGGGTGTCCGACGACGTCGTCAACGCGGCATCTCGACTAGCCGCCGGGCCCGCTCCAGCGAGCCGAGGTTGTAAACCCGCGAATAGCCGAGCCGCTGGAGCCGGCGCTGGGCCAGCGCGCTGCGTCCGCCGCTCAGGCAATGCAGCAGGACGGGCGCGTCCTTGTCGTTGACCACGGCCTGAATGCGCTCGGTCAGTGTGTCCAGCGGCAGATAGATCGCGTGGGGAACATGGCCGGCATTGAACTCCGCCGGCGAGCGGACATCAATCACCGTCGCCCCGCGGGCAAGCAGTTCCCGTGCCTGGCGGAGCGGGATGAGGGCCAGGCGTCTGACCACGAACCAGGCGGCCACGACCAACGCAGCGGCCACAACGAGCAACACCGTGCTGGGTCCATGTCGGTATGATAGCCAATGGCCGGGCGCTGTGAAGCATCATTATGCATCAGTCATGGGGATGTGAAGCAGCATAACGAACGATCCTCGCGCCGGCGCGGCAAAGAAGGGTTCACGGCAAGCGTTGGTGGGCGCCTTCCCGGCGGGTTGGCCTTTCGGCGATGCCCGGGCGGGCTATTCCTCCCGATAAATCACCGCCTGTTCGAGGGCGATCTGCTTCCCGGTGGAGCGCGTGTCGGCGTTATTACGGGTCACGAGGCGGAGGGTGTGCTGCCGCGGGGCGAGACCGTAGGTGTGCCAGAGTGCGTTGTCGTGGGTGTCCTTGACGATGTAGGCGTCGAGGGTGAGCTGGCTCAACCGGCCGTCGAGATAGACATCCGCCCGTCCGCCGCTCTGGCTGAGCGGGCCGACGAGCACGACCGCCACGCCGGTGAAAGTCAGCGTTGCCGCGGCCCCCGGGCCCTGGGCAGTCATGCCTTGCTGGCCGCGCGTCCAATCTCCCTGCCAGTTCCAGGCGGCCTCCGCAACGCCGAGTTTCCGATCGGGGATGCCCGGGGACCATTGTTCGAACTGCGGTGGCTTGGGCGATTGGAACGGGATGATGACCTCCGTGTCGGTCACCCGGCCGCCGGCGCGGCGGATGACGTCGGTGGCGCGCCGCAGGGTCGAGGCGCAGATGCTGTTGAAGGAGTAATCGGTGAACTGGAATTTCTGGTCGGCGAGCGCGGGGATGCCGGATTTGAAGCGGTCGGGGATCTGCGTGTAACCGAGCATGACCCCCAGCACGCCACCGGCGCTCGACGGGTTGCAATCGGAGTCCTGACCGCAACGGGTGGCAATTTCGATGGTTTTGCCGAAGTCGCGGTGGCCGAAGAGGAGGCCCAGGGCCACGTAGGCGCCGTTGAGCTTGGCATCAATGTTGAACGGAGCCAGCGCACCGTCCGGGCAGGGATCGTCCTTGTCCCATTTGTCCTCGATCATCTGCCAGACCCGGCGCCAGTCATCGGGATACGCGGCCGACCATTGGAGCAGGTCGCGGATCAACGCGGCGTAGGAACTGCGCCGCGGAATGCCGGCCAGCCCGGCGGCGACCACCTGGCGGGGATCGTCCTCGAAGAACGCCGCGGCGTACATCCCGCCGATGAACATGCCACCGTAAAGACCATCGCCGTAGTTCATGACGCGGCCAACGCGGTCGCCGAAGCGGTCCACCTCGCGCGGCAGGCCCGGGCACATGAGGCCGATGAAGTCGGATTCGATTTGAAAATCAATGTCGTTGGCATGGACGTTGTAGATCGGATGGCCGGACCAGGGGGCGCGAATGCCGCGGTTCAGATTGCGCCGCGCCGCAGCGTTCGCGTGCCAGAGACCGTATTTCGAATCGCGGAAGGCGTCCCCGTATTGCGCCGAGGTGGCTTCGAGCCCGATGCTGTCCATTACCCGGGCAAAGGTCATCTCGACGTAGAGGTCGTCCTGTTCGATCGCATTGGAAACGCGGTCGGGCGCCCACGTGATCTCGGCATCGTTGATCCGTCCCATGGAGCGAAACTCGGTGGGCGCGCCGTACGAAACGCCGATCATCTGGCCGGCCCAGCCGCCGCGGACCTTGTCTTCGAGCACGGCCCGGAAGAGGTGGCGCGGGCCGGGACGGGGTTCGGCCCAGGCGGGACCGGAGGACAGGGAGACGAGGCAAAGGACGACGAGGGCGGCGGAAAATGAATTAGTTCTCATGGAAACAGCGAACGGATGTTGCAACGGCGTTGAATGCCTCGCAAGCGCGATTCGTCTGTGCGGCGATGCGCCGGCAGGTTTGACAACGCCGGCCGGGTCGCAATAATCGCGTGATGCAAAACACCCGACGCTCCTGGCTCCGGCAGTTTGCCGCGGCGGGCGTCGGCTGGGCGGTCTGGGACGGGAAATCGGGGTCCAAGTATTGGGACAAGGCCAAGGGCGAGCCCGCCCCGGGGATGCGGGCGGCGCTGCTCCCGAACCGCAAATAAGGACCGTTCGGCCCATGTCGTTCGGTGGCCCGGTGGCAAGCCCAAGCATCTCCGGTGTTGCCGCCGGGATTCATTTGTGGCAAACCAAGCACATTCGCCCGGTTGCTTGGCGTCGTCGGTCGTTTGCTGGCCGGCGATTTGGGCGATGACGAGATGTTGACGATGAAACCATTGGCATCATGCGCGATGAGGCTGTCCCCGGTCCCCCGGCCGGCGTGGTTCGCCGTTTACGGGCGGGGTCGCATCCGGCCGGGCGGGAGGCGAGCCGCCCTTGATTCGTTTACTTTTCAGGCAGCAACAGCAAATCCACAATGAACAAAAGTATGAACGATCAGAAACCTCAACAGAATGGTGAAACGGTGGGACTCTCCCGCCGGCATTTCCTCAAGGCCACGGCGGCGGCGGCGGCGGGCGCGACGGCGCTCAACTTCCCGTCGGTCCTCGCGCAGACCAAGCAGCCCATCCGGGCGATTATCATCGGCCTGGGTGGCCGCGGCGGCGGCGCGGGCGCGAATTTCCTCGAGGCGGCCAAGAATCTGGGCGTGGACGGCAAGATCGTCGCCGTGGCGGATGTCTTCCCGGAACAGGCGCGGCGCGGGGCGGCGGCTCCGTTCAATCTGCCCGTGGACAAGTGTTTTGATGGCTTCCAAGCCTACAAGATGGCGCTCGCCGTGCCGGGCGTGAATTACGCCATCATCGCGACCCCGCCCGGTTTTCGGCCGGGCATTTACAAGGGCTGCATCGAAGCCGGCAAGAACGTCTTCATGGAGAAGCCGGTGGCCGTGGATGGACCGGGCGCCCGCATCATGTACGAAACGGGCGAGGAGGCGACGAAGAAGGGGCTGAAGGT
>Ga0116120_1001942_pt1 | contig 13272 bp, 8 predicted proteins | sample June2015DPH_11_1_3_FD_89724 | JGI IMG/M metagenome (GOLD analysis project Ga0116120, IMG submission 89724) | Peatland microbial communities from SPRUCE experiment site at the Marcell Experimental Forest, Minnesota, USA - June2015DPH_11_150 | ecosystem: Environmental > Terrestrial > Soil >... | reverse complement strand
GGTGCTCGTAGAAAGCGTTCATGGCGATCTCCTGTGTAGTGGAATACCCAGAAGACTACTGCCATGAACGCTTCTACGGCATCACCCGGCAAAGCGGTACGTTTCGATGGGATATCAAGGGCGGAGCCCTTGGCTAGTTAGCACCCGAAACTTTCGCACCTTCAGCATTTGTTCCTTACTGGGAGGCAAAGTGCGCCAAGTCTCGACTGCTGCTGAGATCCTTTCGTTGGTCGAACCTATGATCGCTGAGCTGGAGACAAAGCTTACCGCTTGCAAGGCGAGCCACAATTGAACGATCAAGTGCGCAACACCGTGCCCGTTTGCGCGGGTGTTACGCAGGGACGTAACGCGGCTGCCGTTGCGCCCGCGCCCTCTCTAGCGCCTCCATCGCATCCCGGCTGTCTGCGCTGCTGACTATGGCGTAGCGTCCGAACATCGCCGGAGTTTTCCATCCACCCGTCGCCATGATGACTGACTCTGGCACTCCGGCCCGGCGCGATAGTTTAAGGGTTTAAGGCTGAATTAAGGTCGTGCGGGGCACACGTGGAACTCGCACAGACTCAGGCTCGTCTCTTTTTGTCGAGGAGTCGGAAACCTGGCACAGAACATCCTCCATCGCTATTTTCATCTGGAGTCAGGGGCGTATTGTCGACAACCCTTACCTTACGTTGGGATCATGTCAGGGTTGCCTGTCACTCGCCCAGAACCGCGCACCTCTTGTCGAAACCATTGGTGAATTCCAAGAGCACCGACACGCAAGCGAAACTGGCCGCCGCCAGCAGGACTCAAGCCTCACGACTGCAGGTTATGAGGACGCTCGCTCATCACGTATGATCCGGTCATGTAAACCATCGGCGGCAACTTGCAATCTTTCCCAGTGCAGCACCTCATCGCGCTGCGTATTTAAACTGTTCGTCATCCGATCCGTTTCCTCATTCACCAGCGCAAAGCGAAACATCTCGGAGTTCGCCGAACGTATCAGGCGATGATGATCCTCGCGAAGATCGGGCAGCTCCCGGACAACCAGCTTTTCTCCCCGCAGTGCCTCCGCCAGCAGTTCGAGAGTCTTATCCACATCGTGCGCGAAGTCTCGAAACTCTTCGCGCACTGGCTCGGCTCCAACCGGCACCGCTTCCAGTTTCTGTTTGACATCTTCCATGATGGTGGGATAATTTACATGCTACTCACGGCATCGGAAGCTCGGCAACGACGAGGTTTCTCTTCCCGCCTTTGAGGTCCGCCCGGCCCCCGTCTCACGCAGGAGGTCTGCCATGTCGCTGCCCAAGAAGCCGCTGTTCGATCCTCAAAGCAAAACTGCCAAGCCACACCGGTCAGGCAACCATCCGCTCGCGGGCTCGGCAGCGGCGTCGCTGCAAGAAGTCGCCAAACCAATCAGAGTTGGTCCCGGCCAGAGTTGGGCGAATTTGATGAGGAGTGATCTGGACGAATATGCCCGCTCGCACACCGGTGGCGCTGCTGGTGCTACCTCGGGTCCGGGACTGCTCCAAAAGGTCAGCGCCGGATTCAAGGGACTCTTGAAGAAACTCACTAAGGCTCCATAAGTGCCCAATTACCGCGCTCACGCCCGCTTGGGACGCAGATAGTTCTTTGGATCATTGTGGCCCGGAAGGCCTGATGTTGCCTTTTTGCGCGACCGGCAGCGTGGTGTCCCGTGACTGTTGCAAGATCGCTATTGCACGCAATTGAGTCGAAAACCTGGCACAGAACATCCTCCATCGCCGCTGGTTACGCATGTTTGCTTTACTGCAAGCTTCCTGTTGTTGTGATCGGGTTGCCGATTGCGTCGCCGGATACGACCAGTTCGACTCTCCGGTTTTGCTGCCGTCCCGCAGCGTTATCGTTTGTGGCTACCGGCAAAGTGTTGCCGAAGCCTTTTGCGCTGACTGAATTTGTCGCCACGCCTTGTTGCACCAGGTAATCGCGCACCGACCTGGCACGGTTCTCAGACAGTTGTTGATTCATCTCATCGCCGCCAACGTTATCCGTATAGCCGTCGACTTCAATGTTGAGTCCTGGATACGCCAGCAAAATGCCGGCAACCTTCGCAAGCTTCTCCCGTGCACCCGGCTTCAACGAGTATTTCCCCGTGTCAAACAAAACGTCGGACATGTTGACGATCAGCCCACGCGCGCTGTCACGAGTCTGGAGAATGGAATTCAACTGCTCAGACAATCGCGTGCGCAGGGCTGCCTTGTCGGTTTCAGCCTGTTGCGCGTTCTGCTGTGCTTGTTGTGCAGCTAAACGGGATTGGTTGGCATCGGCCTGAGCGGCTGTGACCGCTGCCGCAGATGCTGCTTGATTTGCGGCCATATCGGATTGCGCCTGCGCCGCATCGGCCTGAGCTCGTTCCTTCTGCCGGGTCGCGTCGGCGGCTTGCGCCTGGGATCGGGCCTGTGCGTCAGCGGAAGCCTGGCGTTCGTTCGCCTGGCGCTCTTCGTCGATCTTCCTGACAGAGATCGCACGTGCATCTTCGGCAGTTTGGACTTCCTCCCGGGCGACTGCGATCAGCGCTTTTCTGTCGACGTGTTTTCTTGTGGCATATCGGTCAACGTCGTTCATTAACTGCACAGCGTGCTGATAGCTGTCGCTGGCGTACCTCTCGGCTCCCTCGGATTGTGCGATGCGCAGTGCATTCCGTGCCTCGAAGAATTCCAATGGCAACTTGGCATTCAGAATCACAGGGTCGAACTTGTAGCCAGTGGGAATGTAGCCACCTCGCTCCATGAGTTCATACTTTGCATTCACTGCCTCGGTAGTTCCCTTGGTGTCCTCGCGAACCACGTTTTCGAGCACTACTGCATCGCTGGGCTGCCGAACCGCATAGTAAGGTTCCGCGGTGACGATCAGAGCGAATGCCTGAAGGTCCGTGGTCACAACCAGCTTGCTGCGATGGTTGCCGCCTACCAGCACTTCGCCCAGGTTCACCGCCCGGCCCTCGGGTGAAATCGCCCACAGGATGTAAGTGAGATACTCGTTGCCAAAAGCCGTGGGCTTCTCCAGGTTGCCAAACTCCGCCTTGATCTCAATGGATCCGCGCTTGCTATTCACTTCGGCTTCCCCATTCGCTGAAGGCATCAGGTCCGTGCCCGCAAAATCCAGCTTCGTAGCACCGCTGCGATGCTGATAGTTGACCGCTTGGACCGTGCGGCTGATCACGTTGACCCGGAACATCGGGGTAGAAGCCATGGTCGCGCCGGTCATGGTGGTTTGGGAATTGGTTTGAGCTACTGCGCTCAAACTCAGTGCGATTACTGCGACCGTTAAGAATATCTTTGTCTTCACAAATACCTCCTTGAGGCAAATGTCTGCCCCGTTGCTTCGTTGTATCGATCTTGTGTTGCTGCGTTCAGCCTTCTTGACTGATTTCCCTTAGGTGATCCTTTTATTTTCCGATGTGGATGCCGGAAAGGGAGTGAAACAGCCCAAAAACATTCAGCAGCCACAGAACGACAGCAATGATTACGACACCGTTCAAAATTGACTTGATGGTTCCCTGCATGGGAATGAATCGATTCACCAGCCACAGGAGAACACCCACCACGATGAGAACTTCCAGGATTTGAATTAAAGGCATGACTTTCACCTTTCCGGTTTCGCGGGCTAACGCCACCCATCCGCCCTGAGGTGGTGCCCCAATTTCAATGTTCGAGAGATTTTAGGGTCGATCGGGTCCGCCGGAGCTTCCACGGCATACCCACGGGTGAGGGCGCCAATTAGCTGGATGTGGTCGCTTCGATGTAATACTTGGGGATCTCACCCGCAGCACCCTAACAACGAGAGCTGCTGCGAAATTAGCGGTCGTCGCTCTCTCGACACACTCAGCCAAATTAAGAGTGACCGGTGTGGTCTTTCGCGTCTGAGCAAAATAGCTCAGGTGTGAAGAATTGGGGTTGCGATGCTTGGGCGACAGGATCAAATCGCGGAAGCTTCAGCGCGACTCGCGGTGCTCAGCGGGGCATTGGCACGCTTGCCTCCCGTCACGTTGATGCGTGACATGCGTCACGGCAAGCTGTAATGCAGAGGAAGATATTCGTCAGCATCCCGACTGCGGTGAGTTGGCGGTTGCCTACAGGTCAACGGACGGGGTGGGGCGTGAGCATTCCGAGCCATGGGAGTTTACGTGCCCGCGCTGCGGAATCAACTTTACGTCCCTGTAGATGAGCTGACTATGCAGAGGAGATGTGGCAAATGGATTCCCCCACGGTGTTGTGCATCGACGACCGTCCACAAGTGTTGGAGCTTCGCAAAGCGACTCTAGAATCTCATGGTTATTGCGTCAAGATCGCGTCGAGTGGCTACACCGCGATGAAAGTGTTGGAGGAAACGTCGGTGGCCGCGGTTCTTCTGGAGTACAAACCGGAAGGCATGGAGGCGGAAGCCGTAGCCTGCCATATCAAGGAGCAGTTTCCCAAACTGCCGATCATCCTGCTTTCCGCGTATTCCGAGATGCCAGAGCGAATCCTGTGGTTGGTCGATGAATACGTGATGAAGAGCGAACTGCCGCAACGGCTGGTGCCGATCATCGAACGAGCGTACAGGTTCGCACCACGTTCGGACGGACAGTGTCAACGTAGCGGAGCAGCAGCATAAGGCGTAGCTTTCTTCGCAGCAGCACATCCGGAGAGGCACATGGAAATCCAGCACAGGAACGCCATGCCACAGGCATTGGAACACGCGATAACATAGTCGCGGCCGCTTCCAGTTGTCCCGTGCCCGATTGCAGTGCTCTGGTCGTTGAGTACCGGGCAGCAGATAGCGTCAGGCCGGACCACCCCGAAGATTGGGATTTTAGAGCTTCGAACAAAACCTGCCGCAATGGAAAAGCCGCCCGAGAGGCGGCTTTGTATTCGGTGTTGCCGCTACGGCCCGACCCGAAATTGTTTGTTGCTCTTCAACGTGCCGCTGGGCGTGGTCACGTGACAAAACCGGTGGTCGCCCCGTTCGGAACCAGAGCAAGCACGTAGGTAGGTGTCGAAACCTATGCTCAAATCGGGCGACACAGAATATAGATCAAACATCGCGTTTTGGGTACACCGGGGCTGCCGGCGGTATATACTTTGCTTCTGTCTCTTGCGGTGCGTTTTTGGCGCTTTTCAGTTTGGCCCCCAGGCAGGCGACTCATGCACAACCGGGATCTGCGGTTTGATCCGGAAGATCGAGCGAACTCGATAAACCCGCGCGGTGTTGGCGTTCCCGTGAAGGGTGATAGTTCTGGCTCCAACCCTCCGGCTGACCCCGAGGCTACCGTAATCGAGTTTCCCCAAGCGTCTTCCGATCCCGAGGCTACGTTGGTCGACTCCGATGCCACCCTTGTGGACGTTGACGCTACTCTTGTCGATGCCGATGGCACGCAAGTCGACGTAACTCCGACTCCCGGCTCTCCCCGCCGCCGATCCGCCAGTCTCCAGACGGGCGCCCCAGTCCTGCAAATCGGCGACGTGCTGGGGGGCCGCTATGAGATCTTGCAATTGCTCGGCGAGGGCGGGATGGGGGCCGTGTACAAGGCGCGGGACCGGGAACTTGACCGGTTTGTGGCCCTGAAGCTGATCCGGCCGGAACTGGCGGCCAATCCCTCGATCCTCGCCCGATTCAAACAGGAACTTCTGCTCTCCCGCGAGGTAACCCACAGGAATGTCATCCGTATTTACGATTTGGGCGATGCTGATGGTGTGAAGTTCATCACCATGGAGTTCGTGGAGGGCCAGGACCTGCGCTCGCTGATCCAGGAAAAGAAAAAATTCGCCCCGGAAGAGGCGGTCGAGCTCATGCAGCAGGTCTGCCGCGCCCTGGAAGCCGCTCACAGCCTGGGAATCATCCACCGCGACCTGAAACCGCAGAACATCATGCGCGACCAAACCGGCCGGATCCTGGTGATGGACTTTGGTCTGGCACGCATGGTCGAAGGCGACGGCATGACCCAAACCGGCGCTCTGGTCGGGACTATGGAGTATATGTCACCGGAGCAGGCACTGGGCAAGGATCTGGACCAACGCTCCGACCTTTTCAGCCTGGGATTGATCCTTTACGAACTACTGACCGGCGTTATGCCGTTTAAGGCAGAGAGTGCCGTGGCCAGCTTAATCAAGCGTAACCAGGAGCGAGCCATCTCGGTCTCCGATCACGACGGGACGATTCCGGTCGCGCTCAGCAACATTGTCGGCAAGGCCCTCGAGCGTGATCCCGCGTTACGCTACCAGACTGCTGCTGAATTCTTGCGGGATTTGGAGGCCTGGCAGGGCAAGAGCGCCGCCGCCACATTGCGCTTCCCCACCAGCGGAAAGCCCTGGGGGCAAACTGTGCCCTGGCACTGGATCGGCGGCACAGCAGCGGTTTTGGTGCTGGCGGTCGCCGGCTTCCTGCTGCGCGGGAAGTTGTCTGCGCCGAGCACGAAGACAGCGACCGGGCCGGCGGTCTCGCTGGCCATTCTGCCTTTCCGCAATGCATCCGCTGACCAAGGTCTCAACTGGCTCGGATCGAGCGTGGCGGAAACGCTGAGTACAGACGTCGGGCAGTCGTCCCACCTCCGTATTGTCTCTCCCGAACGCGTGAGCCAGATTCTGCGCGATTTGCGGATCGCGCCAGACACGGCGCTCGATTCTGCCACGGTACAGCGGCTCGCCGAATTCAGCAACGCCGACAACGTCGTGTGGGGGCGGTACACTCGATTCGGAGATCAAATTCGCATTGACGCGACGATCCAGGACATGAAACACGGCCACACCATCACACTGTCGGAGTCCGCGACCGACAACAAGATTCTCGGTGCGATCGACCTTCTGGCCGGCGACATCCGTTCGAACCTGGCCCTCTCACGCAGCACGGTCAAAGAACTCCAGGGGCAGTCCTTCAAACCCTCGACCAACTCTCTTCCAGCCATGCACGATTACGACGACGGGCTGCAGCTCGCGCGTCGTGGAAGCTTCCTCGAAGCGGCCAAGCAATTCGAAGCCGCCACAAAAGAGGATCCCCAATTCGCGCTGGCTTATTCGGAACTCGCAAAAACCTACGCCAACCTCGGCCAGGACGACGATGCGGAGCACGCTTCTCGGAAGGCAGTTGAGTTGAGCGACCAGCTTCCCCCGACGGAAAAGTATCTGATTCAGGCAAGCCACGAACAGATCCAGAGGGATTATCCCAAAGCAATCGAAGCCTACGAAAATCTCGCGAAAGCCGCGCCCGACAATGCCGACGTACTCTTTGAACTCGCTGGGCTCTATAAGAAATCGAGTGCGTACGACAAGGCCCGAGAGGAGTACACGAAAGTGCTGACGCTCGATCCGAAGCGCGTGGACGCTCTACTCGAGATAGGACGGGTCGAGAGTTATAGTGGCAACCAACAGAAAGCGCTTGAATACTTGACGCGCGCCCAGGCCCTGACAGTCGAATTCGGCAACGACGAAGAAAAATCCATGATTCTTCAGGCGATGGGCGTGGCCTATGCCAATCTAAACAAACACGAAGACGCTCTTCGCAATCTTCGGGAGTCGCTCGAAATCAAGCGCAAGCTGGGACTCAAGAAGGGCATGGCCATGAGCCTGGATGCGATGGCAACGTCGGAAGATGTTCTGGGCAAGCCGGACCAAGCGCTCAAGGACTACAAAGAGGCGCTCGCTTTGTGGCAGGGATTGGGCGACAAAGTGGGAACTGGCGACGTCCTGAACGACCTGGGTCAGTTTCATGTCGATCATGGTCAGTATGACGAGGGGCTGAAGATGTTTAAGGAATCGCTCCAAGACGAGATCGACGTCGGAAACCAGGGCAACCAGGGAATAGTTTTGAACAACATCGGCAACGCATACCTTCTCAAGGCCGACTACCAGAACGCACGCAGCTATTTCGAGCAAGCCCTGCAACTTCGCGAACAACTCAAGGTCCCTATTGATATTGCCGAGGATCTGCACAATCTGGGTGACACCTCTGGCAAGATGGGTCAGTACGACCAGGCGCTGGAGCAATATTTGCGCGCGCTGGATTTGCGGCGCAGCAGCGGAGATAAGCGGGGCGCGGCCTTCGAGTCCTCCAGCATGGGCCTTGTGTTCGGTTATCAGGGCCGTTATGGCGCCGCTCTGAGCGCCGAAGAGGACGCCCTTAAAACATTCCGGGACCTGCAGGAGCGAGGCTACTGGCTGGCAGAAATCCTCGGCTACAACGGCAACGCCCTGGCACAGGTTGGACGCAGCGACGACGCGCAGAAGAGTCTCGAGGAAGCAATGAATGCGGCCCGCGAGGCGAAGAATCAAGTCACCGCTGCTGAAATTCAGGGCTACCAGGGCGACAACGCTTTCTATCGCGGAGACTACAAAGCCGCCGCTGCCCTTTACGATGAGGCGCTGAAGACGGCACCCCACACCAGCGGTTTGGATCTGATTCTGGTCTCGAAGTTCAATGTCGCAAAAGTCGCGGTCAAGCAGGGCCGCCTTCAAGCGGCCGCAAGCTCACTCAGCAAACTGTCGCAAGACGCGGACAGCATGGGATTGAAGTATGTAGCGGTGGAGTGTTCGATTTACCATGCCGAAGCGCTCATGAACCTGAAGAGCTACGAGCCGGCAAGAAAAGAGCTGGAGAGCGCCCTGAGCAAAAGCGAGAAGCTCGGCCTGAAGGCTTTGCTCGCCCAAAGCCATTATCTGCTGGCGCGCGATCTTGAACTCGCCGGCAAAGCCGCCGACGCCCCGGAACACTATAGGCAAGCCCGCAAAATCCTGGATGAGATTCAAGAGGAAGCGAAGACCGACAGCATCGTGAAACGAAGCGATCTCAGCCCTATCTACGCTCACCCCACCAGCTAGTTCTCACGAAAGCTCCCTTTCCTGCTAACCGCCCCCGCCACAAGCTCCTGATGCCCGTACATCAACAGGAGCCCGTGGCCGCCTCTGTGAGAACTCGGCGCAGTGCACACTGCGCCTCCATCCCTTATCAGCGTTATGTGGTGCCCGACAGCGTGATGGTTTGTGGATTGTTCTCCACAGTGGGGTTAGCATTATCGTTAATTGTCAAAGTGCCGGTAAAAGTCCCACTCTTCGTCGGAGCGAACTTGACATTGATGACGCACATCCCAGCCGGTTGGACTGTCGCCCCAATGCAAGTCGAGGTGCCGGTCACCACCGTGAAATCGCCGCTGCCGCTGATCGCCGGAGTGCCGAAAATCAGCTGCGACTTTCCGCTGTTCGTCACCGTGATCGACACTGTGTTGGTACTACTCACGGGTGTGGTGGGGAAGGTGAGCTTGCCCGAGCTTAGACCGCTCGCGTTAAAGCTTGCCAGTGGGTCGATGACCAGAGCCGTCAGCGGGAATGAATGCGGGTTCCCTGCCGCGGTGTCAGCAATCATGAAGGTGGCCGTTGAGGCGATTGGGCTGAAGATGTTCACAGTGGGATGGATGCCCACGCCAATCGTGCAGCTCTTCCCCGCAGGCAATGTGGCCGGCAGTTTCTCAATCATTGGAGGACAGAGGGTGATGTTGGCGGTTAAATAGTCAGCGAGGGCGTTGCCAGGCGCCGTGATGCTGAGGCCCGAAATCGTGAACCCCGTAGTCCCCTTGTTGGTTAGAGTGATTAACTGGAGACCGACTCCATTCAGATACACTGTGCCAAAGGCGTTCAGTGGCGTGATTTCCAAAGCGCTCACCGTCAACGTACCGTTCACAAAGGTGATCGTGTAGTTGGTGAGCCCGGTGCCCACTGCCGCGCTGGGCACGATGCTGTAGGTGCCTGGCGCCGCCGCCGCCGCCGCTCCCGTACTCGTCAGGGTGACGCTGGTGACCGTGTTGCCGTTGTACAGCGTGCTGGTGGTAAACGCCGTCGTGCCCAGCGCCAAGGCCACTCCGTAGTTCTTGCTCTGTTTGTTGGCAGTGATGGTCAGCGGCGCCGGGGTTACCTGCACCGTGCCGGACACATCGGTGATCGGGGAGTAGTTCGCATCCACAACTGAGCAGGAGCTCGGATAATACGGACTCGCGATTACCGGGCTCGTGCTGGTCGCCGTGGTCGAGCAGGTTATTGTGCCCAGGCTCGCGACCGTGTCCGAACCGGCAAGCCCTGTGACGGCGGCGGTGATGGTCGGCACGGCTCCGCCATACGTCATCTTGGGACTGCTGGCAGTGATGGTCAGGCCAGTAGCTGGCTTCACCGTCACCGTGCCAGGCACATAGGTGATCGGGTAGTAGTTCGCATCCACAACTGAGCAGGAGCTCGAATACGGGCCCGCGATTACCGAGCTCGTGCTGGTCGCCGTGGTCGAGCAGGTTATCGTGCCCAGGCTCGCGACCGTGTCCGAACCGGCAAGCCCTGTCACGCTGGCGGTGATGGTCGGCACGGTTCCGCCATACGTCATCGTGGCGCTGCTGGCAGTGATGATCAGGCCAGTAGCTGGCTTCACCGTCACCGTACCGGAGGGGTAGGTGACGTTGGAGTAGGTCGAACTCGGAATTGCGGATGCCGTGCAAGAGCTGGTGTAGGTGCCGCTTACCGGACTCGAACTGGTCGCGCTCGTTGTACAAGTTACGCCGAGGGTCGCGGCGCTGTCTCCATTCACAGCCCCTGTGATGATGGGGTTGATGGTCGGAAGCGTCCCGCCGTAGGTCATCGTGCCGTTGCTGGCGGCGATGCTCAGCGTCCCGGCCGGGTTCACGGTGAGAGTGTAGCTCAGCGTGTTGTTGGGGGCCGGGGTCACACCGTTATTGGCAGTGAAGGTGATGGGGTAACTGCCGGCCGTGCCGTCGGCGGGCGTGCCGCTGACCACTCCGGTGCTCCCGTTGTACGTCAGTCCGTTCGGCAGCACCAGCGTCGTTGTGCCCGTGGTGGCGGCCGTCAGATTTGGCGCCGGATAAGGTGTCGGCATCTCGGGGGCTGGCACCGTGACCTCGAATGTTCCGCCCGTGCCCTCGGTAAACGTAATCGTGGCGCCGGTGCTGGGGTCGCTGACCGTGCATCCACTGGTGACGCAACTGCCGGCGATGGTCGGAGCAACCGGCGTGGGAATCGGCGTGCTGCTGGAGTTGGTGATTGGCGGCGCCACGGTCGGCTGGAACGCCACCACAAAATCATTGGCCTGATTGGTTTTTCCGCCTGTGTCTATGAACGCCGTGACGTCTAGATCAAACTGGCAGTTGATCGCAGGAGGAGTCGCGCCCTCCGTACTCATAGTGGACTCGCAATTGGTGCCCCAGGGCACCGAAGGAGTACTTTCGTCGGCATCCGGATCGGCGATCGCCCGCGTCGTGCTGCCGGCCCAATACGACCCCGTTGGCGGCGAAGATGTGCTGTCGCTGAATGAAAATGTCTCGAAAACCGGCCCGGTATACGAGGTTATGGGTGGCTCGGTCCCAAACGACCCGTCGTACACATCGAAGTGGACGCAATTCCCGTTCGCGTAGGGATCACAAAGCGGTACGACGGTGTTGCCAGCATTGTCGGTTCCATAATTCCAGAAGCTCGCGAACCGGCAATCGAAGTCGCCCAGTGTGGTATCGCTCGTCGGAGTGGTTCCGCCCGGCGGGCAGAGCCCGTCGGCATAAACTTCCGTAGCAACGATGTACAAGTAGTCAGGAAAAGGCGTCGACACCACCGGGAACTGCATCGAGAACCCATACGCATACGGGTCCGTGCAAGGGCTGGTGCCGCTCGGGCAGGCGTACTCCGCCTGCGCGATCACATTCGTCCCCGCATTGATCGTAAAAGGGACGGGAGTGGGAATCGGAGCAAAATCCGCGGTAACGCTCTGCGACGAGGTAAACGGCAACGTCAACGTGCAAGTGTATGGGGGCGAGGTCGTTCCAATGCTCGCGCACGCGCCGCCCCATTGCAGGAATTCGGACCCATTCGGATTAGTAGAGGAGGCGGTCGCATTCGGGGTCGCCGTCAACGTGACTGACGTGATCGAACTCGGATATGTGCCTGTGCAGGTTCCTGTCGGATAGCCGTTGGCCTCGCCGCAGTTAATCACCTGGGGCGTTTGGTTGTCCGTAACGGTGCCGGTGCCGGTTCCCAGTTCGGTCACGATCAGAATAGGGGCGAACGTCACGCCCGATAGGCCCGAAGGCGGCCCTTCCAAAGCAAACCATGTGCTTCCCCCATTCGGAATCGGCGTGATGAAATTGACCGTCCCGGTCGTGAGGGAGCCATAGTTCGTAAATGTGTTGTCCGGACCCTGGTAATCGTAGGGGTCGGCGCCGGGTTGGGCGGTGGTGGAAACGCCGGCGGGATAGTTGAAGCAATCGTTGGGATTTGCGGGTTTGCTGTAAATGGAGTTGGAGAACTGGGCGTAGTTGCAGGGCCCATCGCCATCGAAGCCGAAAATGTCGGTGCCCGCGCTGAGAGTGATGGAACTCAGGGGCGCGCCGGAATTGTTTATGATTCCCACCAATGTGTCATCGGACCCGTCATAGGGTCCCTCTCCCGTCGGCGCGGCAGAAGCCTGGCCACTCGGCGGGATGGTAATTATGACGCCGCAGCCGGTTGCTTGCCCAACAGGCAGCGCGCTTGGGACGCCATTCAATCCCGAGCATGGGTCTAGCGTTTGGGCCGTCGCGCGATTCGGTGCGGCAAACACCATGAATACGGTGCAGCAGAGAAGCGTGAAGGCTACGTTCTTCAGGGTCATCAGAGCAGTGGCAGGCATAAGAAGTCTTTTCATGGGGGAAACGCTCTCTTTTCTCTCGTCAGGGTAAGTAGATTTGCAGTCATGGTGCTTCCCGCTTTGGGGAGTTGTCCGCCTACGGCTCGAAACGAAAACCTGGAAATCAAAAAGCGAAACCTGAGACGATTTACTGGTGCCCTCTTCCTGTCGATGGGGGGGTGGACAGGTCGTCCGCGATGCTATGCGCTTACGAAGCTATGGTCAACACGTTTATTTGAGGCCATAAGCCGCAATGCGCAAGGATTTGTGGCCGCTTGCTGGCAGATCTTTGGCCGCGTCCCAAGGGCAGCTCGCAGATTCCGGTAGCCCCAACATCAAAATATGATGAGTGAAGCCGAAGTCTGAATTGCCGCGGCAAACGCGGCGCATAGGTTTTCCTCCGCGGGCAATTTTATGAATCTCGGGACGATCCAGTCAGCGGGTTGGGGGGACGCGCTCCTCTGAACCATTTACCGCTAAGCCACTGCTTGTGACGAGCCGCCAAAAGACTCGATCGCGCTAGCCTCGTTCCTGTCAATATCGAACACCGCGGACAATCTTGTCATCTGGAGCAGGTCGTTTACTCGCTTGTTCAGGTTTACGAGCCTCAGCTGCCCACCCTGATTCCGAATGGTTGTG
>Ga0116120_1001911_pt1 | contig 13396 bp, 9 predicted proteins | sample June2015DPH_11_1_3_FD_89724 | JGI IMG/M metagenome (GOLD analysis project Ga0116120, IMG submission 89724) | Peatland microbial communities from SPRUCE experiment site at the Marcell Experimental Forest, Minnesota, USA - June2015DPH_11_150 | ecosystem: Environmental > Terrestrial > Soil >... | reverse complement strand
GCGTATGCCAGGCAGAATACTAGCGGCACGCGGAGCAGTCCACGGATCGGACGGGCTGTAAGTTTGCCCACTGGCCGGAAGTTCGCCTTGTGCACTGAGCAGCTTTGCTGCTGCATATTGATCACGGGGCTGATATTTTTCCACACCTACTTTGCACTCAAATGAGGCCGATAGGTCAGTTTTATCCGAAAGCTTCGCCCGTCTTGCGGAATCGAGGCTTCCACATGTTCGATGCTGGCCGGGTCGGCGTAGCGCTTATCGAAAAGATTGTAGAGACCGCCGGAAAAGTCGAACTTCTCCGTCATTTTGCGGCTGAAAACGGTCAGGTTCATGACGAAGAAGCCGCCCAATTCTGTTTGCGCGATTGTTCTTCTCTCGCTCACATATTGGGCATCGGCGCTTGCAAAGAGCTTCTTCTGCAGCAGAGGAACACTGAGATTCGCCTGGGCCAATTGTTTTGGAGAATTGGTCAGCACGTCTCCGGTGACAACGTTCCTGGAGTCTTGTAAGGTATACGCTATCGCGCCTTCCAGGCCGCCCAGCCATTTTGCTCTCAGCTCGACTTCGATCCCCTTCGTTTGCACTGGGGCTGAATTCGTATAGAAAGGGTGGCCCGTGAGAGGGTCAATATTCTGCTCGATCAGATCGTCAATCCGATTCAAAAAACCGGCGCCTGATACGGAATACGTCTTCCCGAAACGATGCTCCAGGTCCAATTCCCAGCTGCGAATCTTCTCCGGCTTCAAGGAAGGATTTGCTGTATTGGTCTTGTTGCCGGCATAGAAGCTTTCATAGCTGTTGGGTGCACGAAACGCCCAGCTGTAGCTCGCCTTGATGTCCGTGTTCGGCTTCGGAGTAAAGAGGATACCTAGTCGTGGACTCAGCATGTTTCCATATTTTTCATGCCAGTCGCTGCGCAGGCCCGCCACAAAGGCCAGGTTCTTGCGAATGGAATACTCGTCCTGAAAATACAATGCCCCAACCCGCGCAGTGCGGTGGTCGTCATCGTAGAGGTAATAAGGCTGGATATCGTAGTTCACTTGCTGTTGCTGTATATCCTGGCGGAATTCTGTGCCGAGGGTGACCCGGTGTCGTTTGAAAAAGATTCGGGAAGCATCGCACTGAAGGTCCCACCAGCTTCCGTTGGCAGCGTCGTAGTTCTCCGTGTACGGCGGGATGCCTCTGCCCGCATAGTCGTAAGTGTAGATCCCGTGATAGTTGTACCAATCGTATGAGGTCCGTACGAGCGTCTCCCAGGATCCGAACATGTGGTGGTACTGGAGATCGACATAACTACGGGCATCGGTGGTTCGGGTCCGTGGATCGTCGAAGACAGTACCGAATGAAGCGGTCGGAATGTGCTTGGTACGAGAGGCGTCGACGACATGGATGTTGAAATCCCGGTAGATGATGTCGGCAAACACGTTGTAGGCCTGATCTCCGTCGGCGTTTTCAGCAATCCCGTTGTTGGTGGCAGGATTGTCAAACTCCGGATAGAAGAGCCGTGTATGCCCCTGGCTGTTGTAGAAAGAGCCGGAGAGGAGTGTTTCAAGGCCGCTGTCAAAACGGCCGCCGTAGCTCACTCGTCCTTTGTAGGAATTCCAACTTCCGGCTTCGGCGGAGAGTTCGGTGGCGCTCAAATCGCGGCCCCGCTTGGTGATCACGTTGATGACCGCGACAAATGCTCCTGTGCCGTAGACCGAGGAGTTAGGTCCCCGAATGATCTCAATGCGGTCAATCAGATCGACATCGACCGGGAATTCGGTACCCACATACGCTCCGTCGAAAATGTTGTCGTTTACGCGGTGCCCATCAAGCAGAAAGAGAATGCGCGCGTTGTAATCCCCTGGCATTGACAATCCCCGCACTCCGACGTAGCTGTAATTGCGGTCGTAGGTCACGTAGAAGCCGGGGACGCTTCGAAGTACATCCGCCAGGGTTCGATACCCGTGTTTTTGGATCTCCTCGGCCGTGACCACGGTTACCGAGGCGGGTGCATCCGCAGCCTTCTGGAGAAACTTTGAAGCACCGTAAACCGACTCGACTTTCAATTTCGAAAGATCTTCGATGCTGAGTCCGCCCAGGTCAGGCTTCTGTGATTCCTGGCCCCGGGTTGATATAACACACAAGATTGAGGCGCAAAGAACCCATCCAGCGGCTCTGCGGAGCCTGCACACTTCCACCTTCATCTCAGAGCTCTCCCGTCCAGGCGGAACATCCCCTGGGCCCTAGGGCGAGCACACGAAAGGCCAGTAACCCAGCGCTGGCCGGCCAGCTTGGCATACAGAATCAACAAGATAGCGGGCGTTATTGGTTGCCCAACTCGCTTTTCCGCACGGGCTGTGCCAGATGGGACTCATCGTGCCGATCTGGAAGAGCTACCCCCTAAAGAGCCAATTCCCCTGGTCATTTTGGCGATTGTGCTTGGATCACGGCGCATCCGGAAACTACCAGTTTGGGGCGAGCATGAACGCGCCTTCCGCCGACGCCCAGGTGTGACAGGCGATGTTGGCCAGAAGTCCCGATGCGGGAAGTTGCGGTGGGCGTGACTTTCTTCACTATGATGGATAATCGGAATCAGGCCTACTTCTGATCAGAGGGAATTGGCAGGGGGAGCAGTTCGGGTAAAATAGTAAGAATGTCTTTTGGGACCGCACCGAATGAGCTGATGCCGGGCGCGAAGAACGCCGTGGAAGTTTGCCTGAGCGTGCGCGCGAACGAGCGCGTGACGCTGATCGCGGATGAGGTGAGCCGGGAGGTGGCGGCGAGCCTGGAAAAGGCGCTGCAAGAGCGTGGGGCGGAGATCACGGGACTGTTGCTGGAGGATTTTGGGCCGCGGCCGATGATTAGCGCGCCAGAGCCGGTGCTGGAAGCGTTGGAGAAGGCCGACGTCGGGATCTTGTGCATGACGCCGCAGCCGGGCGAGCTGACCGCGCGAATGGCGATCGTCAGGGTGGTGGAACGGAGGCAGATCCGCTACGCGCACATGATTGGGGTGACGCCGGAAATCATGCAGCAGGGGATGCGCGCGGACTACCGGCTGGTGGATCGCTTGAGCGAGCGGCTGCGCGAGCGGATGTTGAGGGCGGAAAAGCTGACGGTAAAGACAGAGGCGGGGACTGCGATCAGCGCGCACTTTGACCGTGGGCTGGATTGGGTGAAGACGAGCGGGCTGATCAGCCCGAGATACTGGTCGAACCTGCCGGCGGGGGAAGTGTTCACGACGCCGGCGACGGTGGACGGCACGTTTGTGTGCGACGCGACGGCGGGAGATTATTTCAACGGGAAATACGGGGATTTGCAGGCGACGCCGCTGGTGCTGAAGATTGCGGGAGGAAGACTGAAGAAGGCGGAGTGCGGGCGGAAGGATCTGGAAGAGGAGTTCTGGGCGTATTGCCACACGGACGAGAACAGCGACCGGGTGGGGGAACTGGCGTTTGGAACGAACCTGGGGTTGTCGCGGATGATCGGCGTGCTGCTGCAGGACGAGAAATTTCCGGGAGTGCACATCGCATTTGGCGATCCGTACGGGAACCAGACACATGCGAATTGGAAGTCGCGGACGCATGTGGACGTGCTGACGCGGAATTGCGACGTGTGGATCGATGAGGATCAGGTGATCGAGAAGGGGCGCTACCACCTGGATCATCTGGGGCTGGCCTAACAGGTTCCCGAAAAATCGCGGAAAAGAGTTTCCTCAGGGGCTAAAGCCCAATGATACCCAAGCACTTAATGTCGGAGCTAAAGCTCCGACCCCCTGAACTGCGAAGTTTTCCGCAACCTGTGAAGCCATGCCCTGACGAAAAATGGACGTATTCAAACAGACTCTGAAGCCCCGGCCTTCCAAAAAAAACTGCTTGCGGCGGCTCAGAACGGGAGACGCACGGTGAAGATGCCGTTGTGGTTGGTGGTGTAGAAGTGCGTGGTGGCGATTTGAAAGCCACCACCGACGGAGAGCGCCAACCGTTTCCAGAGGTGGAACCTGCCAAGCACGATACCCGGCGTCAGGTAGACCTGAGTTTTGCCGTCGTCCGGGCCGTCCTGGAAATAGGTGTAGTTGATTTCGAGTTCGGGCCAGAACTTGCGGCAGAGATGATATTGAAACGCATTATTCCAGGGGTAGGTGCGGCCAATTTTGGCTTCATTGCCGGTTGGAAGAGAGGCGCCGAACGTGCCTTGAATATCGAAGTGGCCGAAGCCTTTGCCGTAGGCGATGGTGGGAGTGATGATGGCGTCGGTGGCGCCGTTCTTGTATTGCCCGGTCGGGAGGGTGGTCTGGAAGAAAGCGGTGAGGATGTAATTGCCGTGCTCCTCGTTGGCGGAGAGGATGCGGTACTTCACGAGAAAGCCCCAGTCGCCGAAGCCATTTTGAACCGTGGGGGAGTTGTGGACGATGTAGGCAGGCGGCGCGACGAGGATCACTTCGACGTGGCTCTGCGGGATCAACTCGAGGCCCTTGGCACCGCCGTAGTTTTCGCGGGTGACGTCCGCGCTATTTGTCTGCCAGAAAATGTCATAGCGGAACTCCTGTTCGAGGCGAGGCGTGGTGGTAGCAACGGGAGTCATCCAATGGGGCTGTGCGGCCTGCGTTGCGGAGACCATGCTGAACCAGTCGCGGAAGAAATCTCCGCCGGAGTTCGCGGGAGTAGGTTGCGCGGAAGAGGGTTGCGAAGGAGTGTCGCCGGCGGTTTGCGCTTGCGTGCAAGAAATCGAACCCGCGAAAAACAGCAGAAACAGAAAACTGCGTAGACGGATCATCCAGCCCCCCATGTGCGCCTGCCTTGGCGGGGCAGGCAAGAAATCGCTTGGGCTCAGCCGAGTGAATGACTTTATACGACTCTAAACGAAAATACAAAGCGATTTTAGGCGTTTACCTACGACAGACGTATGCGCTCTCGCGACGGCGGCGGAACGCAAAGTGACCGTTAGAAGCTGGCCGAGCAGCTAGAACAGGCGGGAGACGTATTCGCGCATCTGGCGCTTCCAGAAGGGCCAGTCGTGGCCGCCTTCGGGACCCCAGTTGTCCACGGAGTGGCGAATCCCTTTGCTGGACAACACTTCGGACAGGCGATAGGTGGGGCGCTATTTTCCCAGGGACCGGTGCCGGTGATGAGGTGGATGTCGCAGGAATTGTACTGCTCGAAATACCAGCCATCGGAGAGATTGGCGAGGTAATCGACGGGATTGTTGAAGTAGAAATTGTTGTCGTACATCCCGTCCATGAAATTTCGCAGATCGTAGACACCGGACATAGCAAAGCAACGCTTGAAGACGTCGGGATGCTTGAACAGGGTGTTGGCGGCGTGATAGGCGCCGAAGGAAGCGCCCATGGTGGAAATGGCGATTTGCGATTGGCAGTGATCCCAGATGAAGGGAACGACCTCTTCGCGGAGGTAGGAATCGAAAACGGATTGGACATAGCTGCGGTGAAACGGGTGAGCGCCTTTGTTGTAAAAGCTGAGGCCGTTGATGGAGTTGACGGAATAGAGCTTGATGCGGCCAGCATCGATGAAATCGGCGAGGGCGCCGACCATGCCCTGGCCTTCGAGTTCCCATTCGTCGCCAGCACTGGTGGGAAAACCCAGGAGCGGCGGGCCCCAATGGCCGTAGGCAACGACACCGAGATCGAGGCCGAGGCGCGGAGACAACCAGCGATGGTATTCACGTTTCATCAAAAAGGCCTTTCTTTGTGCGGGAGAGAAGTATGGCAGCGGAAGGAAAGATGAGCAAGGCGAGGCGGAGATTTGGGCGGGAGCAGGGAGGCGGCGGCCCGGCAGGAATGGCGTGATGGTGAGAATTGCGATCAGTAGGGTTTTTTGGAAGAGGAAGAGAGCCAGGCTTGGAAGGGACGCAGCGCTTCCGGATGGAGCAATTGCGTGATGGAGAGACGGCGGTCGCTGGGCGGGCAACGGAGTTCTTCGTAGATAAAGGCGTCGTCGAAGCCAGCGGCGGCAGCATCGGCGGCGCTGGCAGCGTAGAGGACACGGTCCGGGCGAGCCCAATAGATCGCGCCGAAGCACATGGGGCAAGGTTCGCAGGAAGCGTAGAGATCGCAACCGGACAACTGGAAGTTGCCGAGGACGCGACAGGCCTGGCGAATGGCTTCGATTTCGGCGTGGGCGGTCGGGTCACTGGCAGAGGTGACGCGGTTGGCGCCTTCGGCGATGATCTTGCCGTCCTTGACGATCAGAGCGGCGAAGGGGCCACCCTGGCCGGAGTTCACATTTTCGATGGCGAGGGCGATGGCGCGTTGCAGGAATGGCTCGTACATGGAAGAGAATCCCCTGCCCTCCAGAGTGCCGCGGAAGAGAAAGATTCACAATGCGGATGAGAAGGGGAGGAGGGGAATTGTGCACTAGAAGGGATGGAGTTGAAGAGATGCGGAGTTGGTTAAACGAAGGATCCTGCCTAGATGGGGTCCAGCGGTGCTGGACCCTAGCGAGTAGACGCCGGGGGAGCCGGGTTGGGGTTGCAAGGAACAGGAATGCGGGTAGGATAGAAGGCGGTCGTCGACGGATTTTCCGTGATTTTCGTCGAGAAAAGACCGGGTGAGGACATGATTCAAATCGAAAACGTCAGCCGTCGCGGATTCTTGCGGGGGATGCTGGGAACAGGCGCGCTGGTTTTGAGCGTGCAGATTCTGCCGGAGAAGTTGCTGGGCGCAACGGTGAGCGCGGGCGAAGATCCGATGGCGAACGCGGCGTTGCGGCCGAATGTGTACCTGGCGATTGCCACGGACGGAATGGTGTACATCGTGGCGCACCGGGCGGAAATGGGCAGCGGGAACCGCACGGGGCTTCCACGAATCGTCGCCGATGAACTGGATGCCGACTGGACCAAAGTGAAAGTGGAGTCAGCCACGGGGGACGAAAAGTATGGCGACCAGGACACGGACGGGTCGCATTCCGTGAAGAGTTTCTTCGAGACGCTACGGCAGGCAGGCGCGAGTGCACGGCTGATGCTGGTGCGCGCGGCGGCTCAGACATGGGGCGTGCCGGAAAAGGAATGTGCCACGGAACTGAGCACGGTGGTGCACAAACCGAGCGGGAAGAAACTCAGTTACGGCGAACTGGCGTCCGCGGCGGCGAAGCTGCCTGTGCCGAAGAAGGAGGAGTTGCAACTGAAGCCGCGGAGCGAATGGCGGTATATCGGCAAGGCGGCCTCGGGGTATGACTTGAAGGACATGACCACGGGCAAGGCGGTGTACGGCCAGGACGTGCAGATGGAGGGGATGGTGTATGCGTCGGTGGCGCATCCACCAGTGTTCGGGAGTGCGGTGAAAAGCGTGGATGATTCCGCGGCGCTGAAGATTGCGGGCGTAAAGCAGACGGCGACGATCGACGCGTTCAAGCCACCGGTGACCATGCAGGCGCTGGGCGGCGTGGCGGTGATTGCAGACAACACCTGGGCGGCGTTCCAAGGCAAGAAGAAATTGAAGATCGAGTGGGGTCAGAGCGAGCATAGCGTGTGGAACTCCGACGCGTACCGGAAGGAACTGGAAGCCACGGCGCGAAAGCCCTGCAAGGTGGTGCGGGAAAATGGGAATGTGGATCGGGAGTTCGCGAAGGGCGGAAAGATTGTAGAGGCGGAATACTACGCGCCGATGCTGGCGCACGCCCCCATGGAACCGCCGGCGGCGCTGGCGGTGTACCGCAACGGGAAAGTAGAGGCGTGGGCGCCCACGCAGAATCCGCAGGGAGCGCAGGAGGCGGTGGCGGCAGCAGTGGGATTGAAGAAGGAAGATGTGACGGTGCACATGACGCTGCTGGGCGGCGCGTTTGGAAGAAAGTCTTTCCCAGATTTCATCGTGGAAGCGGCGGTGCTTTCAAAAAAGACCGGGAAACCGGTGAAGGTGGTATGGAGCCGGGAGGACGACATCAAGTTCGACGCTTTTCATTCGGTGGCGGCGATGTATTTCAAGGCGTCGCTGGGAGCGGACGGAAAGCCGACGGCGTGGCTGCAACGAAGCGTGTTCCCGCCGATTGCGTCGACGTTTGATCCGAAGGGGCTGTATGCGGATGCCGGAGAGATTGGATTGGGGTTCAGCGATATTCCATTCGCGATCCCGAACCACCGGGCGGAAAACGGACCGGCGAAGGCGCACACGCGGATTGGATGGCTGCGCTCGGTGGCGAATATTTATCACGCCTTCGGGGTGCACTCGTTCGTGGGAGAGCTGGCGCACGCTGCCGGGAAGGATCAGTTGGAGTACGTGCTGGCGCTGCTGGGACCGGATCGCATCATGCCGAGAGAGGAGTTGCCGAAGGATTACACGAACTACGACGGGGAGTACGCGGATTACCCGATCGATATCGCGAGATTCCGGCGAGTGGTGCAACTTGCGGCGGAAAAATCCGGCTGGGGGAAACAGAAGCTGGGGAACGGATTTGGGATGGGATTGGCAGTGCACCGCAGCTTCTTGACGTATGTGGCGACGGTGGTGCAGGCGGAAGTGAAGGACGGGCAGGTTAATATCCGCCGGGTAGACACGGCGCTGGACGCGGGAACGATCGTGAATCCGACGACGGTAAGGCAGCAGTTTGAAGGCGCGGCGGTGATGGGCACGAGCATCGCGTTTTACGGGGAGATCACAGCGACAGATGGCGTGATCGACCAGTCCAACTTCGACAGCTTCCAAATTGCCGGGATGAACGTGGCGCCGCGGGAGACGAATGTGCACATTGTGGAGAGCGATGCGCCGCCGGCAGGAGTTGGCGAGCCGGGATTGCCGCCCGTGGCGCCGGCGATTTATAACGCGGTGTTTACGGCAACCGGAAAGCGAATTAGGGAGATGCCGCTGACGAAGGCGGGGCTGGCGTGAGGGAATTATCAGTTTTAAGTTTTAAGTAAAGAAAGACTTTCGACCGAGGTGACCGGGGCGCAGCGATGCTGCGCCCCTACGCGTTTTGGCATAGTATGCGGGTGAGCGGAGGTTGAGTTGAAACGAGTACTGGGATTTGTTTGTTTGCTAGTGACGGGAATCGCCCTTCCGGCGAGCGCACAACGGCGGCCGGTGCTGCCACAGATTGATGAGCCGCATCCTTATTATTACCGCGAACTGTATTTGCCGCAGTTGACGAGCGGACCGAGCAGCCTGACTTGGGGACCGGATTCGGAAGAGCTGATTTACTCGATGGCGGGATCGCTCTGGCGGCAAACCCTGGGAACGAGAGACGCTACGCAATTGACGGACGGACCGGGATACGACTACCAGCCGGATTGGTCGCCGGATGGGAAGAGCGTGGTGTACGTGTCGTATCAGAAGGACGCGATGGAGTTGTGGCTGCTGGATTTGGCGCGTGGGAAGACGAAGCAGTTGACGAGTGGTGGAGCGGTGAATGTGGAGCCGCGGTGGTCGCGGGATGGGAAAAAGATTGTTTGGGTTTCGACGCAGTACAACAAGCATTTCCACGTGTTCATGGCAGATGTGAAAGATGGAGCGCTGGAAAATGTGGTGCGGCTGACGGGGGAAACCAAGAGTTCCCTGCCCCGGTACTACTACAGCGAATACGACATGGAGATCAATCCGGTGTGGACGCGAGACGGGAAAGAGATTTTGTTCGTTTCAAACCGCGGGCACATTCACGGGACCGGCGGCTTCTGGCGGATGAAAGCGGAGCCGGGAGCGGAGGCGCGCGAAATTCATTACGAGGAGACGAGTTGGAAAGCGCGGCCGGACTTTTCGCCGGATGGCTCGCGAATGGTGTACAGCTCGTATCTGGGAAGGCAGTGGCACAACTTGTGGGTGCTGCCGGCAGACGGAGGAGATGCATTCCCGGTGACGTATGACAATTGGGACGAGACAAATGTGAGGTGGTCGCCGGATGGAAATGTCCTCGCTTTCGTCTCAAATAAAACGGGGTCCACGGTGATCCACTGGCAGGAGCTTCAGGGAGGAGCTGGAGGGAAGCTGGAGGCGGCGAATCGAAATTATTTGCATCCTCATGGCATACTCGAGATCAACGCCGAAGGCCCGAGCATTTCCTCCAATGTCCGAATTGCTATCACCGATGAAGCTGGCCGCTCGTTTGCTCCCAGGGATGCGTGGATTCAAGCTGACGACGGATATGACCGGAACGAGCGCGCGCTGGAAAGACATTATTTCCACACGGGAGAGGGCGTGGACGCGAAGGTTGAGGTTCCTGCTGGAAAACTCACCATCGAAGTATCGCAAGGACTGGAGGCTAGACCATTTCGAACGATTGTAGGGGTGAAAGCCGAGAAAGTCTCCGGGGTCGACGCGACATTAGAGCCTCTGGATTTCAATGGCGGACGAGAGGACCATTGGGTCGCATCGGACCTTCATGTACACATGAATTATGGAGGAACATACCGGAACAACCCAGAGCACCTGGTCGAGCAGGGAGAAAGCGAAGGACTCGAAGTGATTCATGAGCTGACCGTAAATAAGGAGCAAAGATTTCCCGATATTCAATTCTTGCATTTTGTTCCTAAGAATGGTGTGGAGGAAAAGGGTTTACACGATCCGGACGTGCTCCTGGTGCAGGGACAGGAATTCCACACGAGTTACTGGGGGCACCGCGGGGTATTGAGGTTAAAAGATCATTTGTTGCTACCGGGATATGCGGGGTATCCGAATACGGCGGCGGCGAGTTTATATCCGATGAATGCGGATGTGTATGACATGGCGCATGCGCAGGGGGCTCTGGTGGGAGCGGTGCATCCGTTTGATGAGGTGCCGGACCCGTTTGCGAAGCCGGCGCAGAAGATTACGGATGAATTGCCGGTGGATGTGGCGCTGGGGAAGCTGGACTACATGGAAATTGTGGGGTTCAGCGACCACAAATCCACGGCGGTGGTGTGGTACAAGCTGCTGAACCTGGGCTTTCGCTTGCCAGCGGGCGGAGGAACGGATGCGACGGCGGATTATGCGGCGCCAATCCGCGGGCAGGTGGGATTCGACCGCGTGTACGTGTGGACGCCCGGTTGGCCGGCAAATATAGAAACGTGGATGGATGGATTGAAGAATGGGCGGACGTTTGCGACGAATGGGCCGCTGATCGAGTTCAAGATGGGCGGGGAGATGGTGGGAAGCGAACTGAAATTTGATGCGGCGCAAAGCGCAGTTCCCTTCACCGCGAAATTGCGGTCGATCGTGCCGGTGGATCATCTGCAGGTGGTGTGCAACGGGAGTGTGGCGCGAGAACTGAAGCTGGAAGGAGCGCGCGACACGGCAGATGTGGCAGGGACGATTCCACTCAATGAGAGCGGATGGTGCGTGTTGCGGGCCTGGAGCGAGAAGGCGGAGTATCCCGTGCTGGATAACTATGCGTATGCGACGACAAGTCCCGTGTATGTGACCATCGGCGGAAAACGAGCGTATTCGCAGGAGGGCGCGGAGTATTTCAAGGCATGGATTGACCGGACAATCGAGGTGACCGAGAAATATCCGGATTGGAATTCGGCGGCGGAGAAGGACCTGGTGATGAAAAGATTGCGGGAAGCGCGGGCCGTGTATGAAGGGATGAAGTAGTAGGGGAGCTCTTATCCTGGGCAAGAATTGCGAAGCGATCGTGAGGGGCGCAGTAGAGGGGATGCGCGCTTGTCACTCGAAGGTTGTTGGAGATAGAATTCGGCGGTCAAAACAAGAAAGTGGGGATGGCGCGGCAGATGCGAGTAGCATGGCTGCGTTCCGCCTGTTGGAAGAGGGGCATTCGCTCCACCCTCGACTCCGGACGAGCATCCACGAATGGACCAGGCTGCCGCTGGCAGTTCGGTAGAAGACTGTGGGTGCGTGCTTGCCTCGCGGATTAGCCTGGAATTAGAAGTTGCAGAGGGATTCCTCCGCTACGGGACGGCCAAGAGCGCCGCTCCTCCGGTCGGAATGACAAATTACTTGAGTTTCTTAGGGCCGAATGCGGGAGAGTAAATTGAAGTTGAAGGAACTGCGGAGAAGGAAGGAGGGTACATGATCGTTGGTGTGCCCCGAGAAGGTTATCCAGGAGAGCGGCGCGTGGCACTGGTGCCGGCGATGCTCCCGAATCTGAAGAAGGCCGGGTTGGATGTGTTGATCGAAGCGGGCGCGGGCCAGGCAGCCGGCTACCTGGACGCGGAGTATGTGGAAAAGGGCGCGAAGATGGCCGCGAACCGCAAAGAGGTGTTTGCGACCGCGGACATTATCGTGCAGTTCTTATGCCACGGAGCGAATGACAAGACGGGAAGCGCGGACCTGCCGCTGTTGCGCAAGGGTCAGGCGCTGGTGGGATTCTTGCGGCCGCTAGGAACAGTGAAGACGGTTCAGGAGATCGCGGAGCGCGGGGTGACGTCGTTTTCGGTGGAGCTGATGCCGCGCATCACGCGGGCGCAGAGCATGGACGCGCTGTCTTCGATGGCGACGATCTGCGGGTACAAAGCGGTGTTGCTGGCCGCCAACACGCTGCCGAGAATGTGCCCGATGTTGACGACGGCGGCGGGAACGATAACACCGGCACGCGTGCTGATCATCGGCGCGGGCGTGGCGGGACTGCAGGCGATCGCCACGGCGCGGCGGTTGGGGGCGGTGGCCTCGGCGTACGACATGCGCCCGGCGGCAAAAGAACAGGTGCAGAGCCTGGGAGGGCGATTCGTGGAGCTGGCCATTGAAGCAAAGGACGCGCAGGACGCGAGCGGGTACGCCAAAGCGCAGGACGAAAGCTTCTATCAGAAGCAGCGGGAACTGCTCGGCAAGGTGGTGGCAGAAAGCGACGTGGTGATCACGGCGGCGGTGATCCCGGGAAAGAAATCGCCGGTGCTGGTGACGAAGGACATGGTCGAGCGGATGTCGCCGGGATCCGTGATCGTGGACCTGGCCGCGGAGCGCGGCGGCAATTGCGAGCTGACCAAGCCGGACGAGACGGCGGTAATTCACGGGGTGACGATTATTGGCGAGTACAACCTGGCAGCGATGGTGCCGTATCACGCGAGCCAGATGTATGCGCGCAACGTGACGTCGTTTCTGCTGCACCTGACAAAAGAAGGCAAACTGCAACTGAATTTACAGGATGAAATCATGCGGGAAACGCTGGTGACGCATGAGGGAGAAATCGTGAACGCGCGGGTACGAGAATTTTTCGCGTTGCCGGCTTTGCAGACAACGCCGGGAGGAGGGGAAAGCCGATGAAACTGGATCTGATGACCGGCTTGTACGTCTTCATGCTGGCGGCGTTTATCGGATTTGAAGTAATCCGGCGAGTGTCACCGCTGCTGCACACGCCGCTGATGTCGCTGACGAACGCCCTGGACGCGATCGCGGTGGTGGGGGCGATCATCCTGGTGGGCGAAGGAAAGAGCGCGCTGGCAAAGATCCTGGGAACGATCGCCATCGTGGCGGCGACGAGCAACATCGTGGGCGGCTTCATGATCACGGACCGCATGCTGAAGATGTTCAAGGCCAGCG
>Ga0116120_1001908_pt1 | contig 13403 bp, 10 predicted proteins | sample June2015DPH_11_1_3_FD_89724 | JGI IMG/M metagenome (GOLD analysis project Ga0116120, IMG submission 89724) | Peatland microbial communities from SPRUCE experiment site at the Marcell Experimental Forest, Minnesota, USA - June2015DPH_11_150 | ecosystem: Environmental > Terrestrial > Soil >... | reverse complement strand
TGACAGCCCCCAACACAAATCCGACGCTCCCAAAGGCCAAAATAAACCCAACAATTTCGGGTGAGAGTCTTAGTTGTTCATACGCGAAAAGAAGAAAAACCGCGAAAAATATGCCGCTGCCGAAATTCAACGTGGCAGTGCAAGCAGCAATTCTGCTTAGTATGGCGTTTCCGAAGACGGCCCTCGCTCCTTCCTTGATTTCGAGAATGAAATTCCGCTTCAAGTTGGTTTCAGGAGCCGGCTCGTGTTTCCCTATCGAGAAAATCAGTATGGCCGATGCTAGGTACGCGAGAGCATCTGCAGCTATTGCCGTCGCTGCCCCAGCTAATTGAATTAGAAAACCAGCGATAGCTGGTCCGGCAACACGTGCCCCTGATTGACTTGTTTCGAGCTTCGAGTTGCCTTCGACCAGATCCGACCTTTCAATTAGAGTTGGGAGGTATGACTGATAGGATATGTCGAAGAAAACCGTGAACAGTCCCGTACAAAAGGCGACCAAGTACAACATGTACAAGTGGAGCACCGCAAATAGAAATGCCAGCGGAACTGATCCCATTGCTATCATTCGCCCAACATTCGCAGCTATCATAATCGGCCGTCGGCGCTTCCTATCCGCCCAGACCCCTATGAAGAGGCCAAAAATCGGGAAGGCAAGGTCTTCGAGGGCGTTCATTGATCCCATTTGGAATGGGCCAGCGTTCAGCAGACGTATTGCTACTGTTGGCAAAGCGAGAGCCGTAACCTGCCGCCCGAAGGCACCGATTGTTTCACTCGTCCAGAGACGCATGAAATCCTTATGACTCCACAACGGGCCCCATGAGAAAAGCCTCCGTACCATTGTAACGCACGTCAGGGGGAGGGTCAGCTATACCGTCTGTCTGTATATCAAAGTATAATCCGGAAGAGTTGATGTTCGCGCGGACCCTCGTCAAAGCACCGCATGCAAGTCATCACAACTTGTGACATCCATCGCTGACCGTTCTGTGGAGGTAATGAGCTTAGAGAAGTCATCCTCATGAAACATCTTGGTTACAGGTATCTATCTAAAGAAATAAAGAATGAAGAAATTCTTGGCTCCATGACAACTTCTTTTGGCGAGGGGGGGTGGGTGGCGTAGTTTTGTGGGGAGAACATGTTACTTTGCTTAGGTTTACGGCTCGCCCAGCGCGATTGAAGCAGAAGCTAAAGAACGCATTGAAACAGTCGGTAGGGAGGGGGGCCTCGTTATAGCTCCAGCCTATGATTTGGAACCCAAAGTAAAGTGGGAAAATGTCCTAGAACTCGTGAAAGCCGCGCGCAAAGAGGCCTAGAGATAGAACGTTCACCAGAATCCGCGATATCCGCCGAATCCGCCATATCGGCCATATCCGCCGTATCCGCCTAATCCGCCATATGCGCCATATCCACCAGATTCACCGACCCTAACGGCCGGAGGCTGATAGGCGTATGCCTGGGCCGGAGCCTGCTGGAAGTAGTACTCGGGCGGAGGCTGGTAGACCTGGGCCGGGGGTTGATAGGCGTGCATCGTGGCAGGAGGCTGATAGCAGTAGTACTGAGGCGGGGGTTGATAGAAGACCTCCGGAGGCTGGGGGGCTAAACGTTGCTCAGCCGTGTAGCATTGCTGCGGTACGTAGACAGTGTATGGAACCGGCGGTCTCGGAATATAATAGTACGACATTTCTGATTCACTTATGCAACGAGACCTCGCGACATCGCGAATAAACCTTGCGCGTCATATACCACTGACTATGACAAACTCGTCCCTAGGGCGGTATGGATTTCGCAGGAGACTGTACATGCCTTTGTACATGCCGGCATGTAGAGTAGTAGCCTCCAACCTGTGATTATTTTCAGAATGTGAAGCTTGAAGATGACTAAGAGATTATTTCGCAGCCGTTGTATCGAGTATGCTCAAAGTCCTGCAGCTGAATCCTCCCAGCGTCTATTAGGGCCCTAACTTGGGGGAGCGCCTCATACAGGGCGTCTATCATGTTCCTGACGGTGCCGCAGACCTGGCTGAATCCTTCGTCCCCCTCAGAGCTTAGTAGCGTTGGCGTAGAGAGAGACCCCCGTTGAGTGCCTCTGCCACCTGCTACGTCCCTAGTCAATGTATGATTCCGCAACCTCCGGAGGTCTACTACCAAGCCCCGCCACAAGCCTACGCATATCAACCTCCGCCAGTCATATACTCGTACCTACCCACGCCAAAGCACTATTGTTACCAGCCATCCCCAGTCAGGGTCCAATAATCCCCCTTTTTTTCATACGGCTGAGTCTTCAACCGATTCTGGACCCAGAGGCCTCGGCATTAGTTCACTTACGACCATTTTCCCACTTTGCAAATGGAGTCGACACCGGTCGTCGACTTCGGTACAGTGCTTTAGTCGTCTTACGGGTCGTGCCATTTGCCAACAGGAGGACCATTGCTCTGCGTTTTCTTTTCCAATCCATAACGTGACAGCGGTTTGGTCAGATGCCTTTGGGCCTTCCTGTCGGGAACGTAGAGGCCTGCTTCTAAGGACCGATGATTGCGGGTCGAGGTCTTCTTAGCGTTTGGTGCTTTGAACGAGCACTTGGCACATTCGAAGCCTTGCCCTTTTCCGGATGATTTCAAATGTTTGTTACAGCGTGGGCAAGTTGGGTTCTCAATTCTGATATCCTCTTGCAAGCGGTGGATCTGAAGTTTTTCCAAGTTCAGTGCGATCGGGAAGCCAGCATGTTTTCTTAAGCCTCCTAAGACAGTGACTTGATCTCCTGGAATCAGTTTCGCCACGATTTCCCGAAATCTGCCCGTGGGTTCGAAGGCTGCACAGCGAACTCTCAACTCGTCGCACTTGAGCGTGAAGAATACGTGGCCTCCCGTGATACGTTCGGGTTTGTCAACGACGGTTCCCTTCAGAACGGCAGTCATAAAGGGTCTAATTTGACCGTTCAACCGTGTAGCGTTGAAATGCGCGTCGGTTCCATGGTTTGTTCTAAACACAACCCATCGTTCGACTGGTTCTCGAATTCTCACCATGCGAAGCGCGTTCACAACGGCGCGCGGGCTTTCTCCTCGAATACCTAGAAGCACTGGGTCCGGGCCATGTGGCGTAATTAGCGTTCGTTCATTATCAAAATCATAACTATTGAACGTTCGAGGTGCGGTAAGCCGATCCATTCTCTTCACCGACATCTGGTCGACGTGCCTTGGCGTCCCCCAGTTCTTTTTCTCCCTGTAGGCAACCAGCTCGAACGTATGGTCGCCATCGAGTTCTTGGCCGATCGCGGACAAGGCGCCAACCAAGCCTAGACGAGAACCGTATGTGACCGCGGTCACGTGGTAGCGGGTGAGCGCTTCCTGCGCCTCCTGCACGCTAACAACATCTATCAGAGCTTTGCAAGACAGGTTTCTAATTTTGACGGGTGGTCTGCCTTTAAGGAAGACGATTGCCGGATCAGTCCCCACTCTTCCTAACCAACTGTTTTCCTCTACTTCTTCGATAGTCTCCTCTTGAACTGAATCGTAGAGTTCGTCTGGAATATTGAGCCGTAAGGATACTGCTGCGTTCCCACGTGTCTTGTAGGGGATGTTGGGGTTCAAGCGAATGATGTTGGGGTAGTCTGTGAACTTGGCACCGATCTTAGACAGTCTTTCGACGAGTCGAGCTGCGATATATGTGGTGCAACCGCCTCGCGTAGAATCTGTATCATCAATTCCAATGTGCAGTTTCACAAGCAGAAACCCAGTCGGTATTTCGCCGGGACCGACTCTTGTCTAAGAGTTTAGGTTCCTTCTACAACAATCATTGTGAGTGTCGAGCGGACCTTTTCGAGCCTGCGTATCTTCCAAGTAACAATTTCCTTTAGCTTGTCCATGGAGTCAGCTTCGACTTTCGCAACAATATCGTAGACGCCGTAGACGACGTACGATTCCTTCACATTGCTTAGCTTGCGCATTTCTCCGGCTACTTCGTCTTCCGAGCCTATTTCAGCATTAATCAGGACGAAAGCTAGCGGCATAACAGAACCTCGTGAAGGCTTGATGGTAAAGGTACCGCTAAAAACATTTGCCTAACTCGTTGCCGGCATCAATCAAGAGAACGGCCCTGCTGGTTCAGATTCGCCGTCTGGAGGAAATCAACGAAATCAGCAATCACAATCGTTTCAACGTCAAGGCCACGTTGGAAAAACAAGTTGCCGTGTTGGATTCAAGAAGCCAGCTTTCTGTCCCAACACATTTACCAGACCGCTTGGAGTGACCATCCAGGACAGGTTTTGACCACGCCAAACCCCGCGATCACATCCCTCGAAGCAACCATTCTCGACAGGAATTCAGAGTACTTAGGGGTGTCTACACTACAACTAATGGAGAATGCAGGGCGTTCTGTGGCTGACGAAATCGTCGCCCGGTTTGGGGCTGGTAGCTCCGTTGTAATCTATGGTGGCACCGGTAGAAATGGGGGCGACGGAATGGTTATCGCGCGGCACCTCGCTGGAAGAGGCCTCCGCATATCATTCAAGCTCGTGGGTAGCGAGAAATCAATCTCAGATCCCGCAGTCCTTCAGAACTGGCGCGTCCTCAAATCGATGTCCACAACCGTCAAGATAGACCAGTATCGTGACTCCTCATCATTATCCGAATCGGACTCGGACGTAGTTGTTGATGCACTTCTCGGGACCGGTGTCAGAGGGAAACTGCGTCAACCCGTTCTCAAAGCTGTTGAGGTAATCAATGAGTCTCGTGGCTACAAAATCGCCGTAGATGTCCCAACCGGGATTGAATCTGATACGGGTGAGGTGTTGGGCGATGCTGTGCGTGCCAATCTTACAGTCACTCTTCATGCAATCAAGAAGGGATTTTCGACGGCAAAAGAGTTCTGTGGCGAAATCAAAGCTGCAGACATAGGAATACCTCCGGAGGCCGCTGTCTTTGCCGGACCAGGAGATGTTGATGTCGCAGTAGTTAGAAGGTCTCCTGAAGCGCACAAGGGTCAATTCGGACGTTTATTGGTAATAGGTGGGAGCGAAATATTTACCGGAGCCCCTGCACTCGTGGGGCTGGCCGCTTATCGAACAGGCACCGATCTAGTATTCGTAGCGGCACCGGAAAGAACAGCCCAAGCAATTTCGTCAATCTCTCCAAATCTGATCACAATCAAACTCCCCGGCGCAAATCTCAAGCCCACGCACGTACGCATCCTTCGAGAGCAATTGGAGAAGGCGAATGTAATAGCAATAGGCCCAGGCCTAGGCTTGGATAAGCAAACGATTTCCGCGGCTCGCAAAATCATCCAACTCGTGCAACAGCTCAAGAAACCGCTCCTGTTGGACGCTGATGGTTTGAAGGCACTCGGTGTAGTCAAGAAGAAGGTTTTCGATAACTCGACGGTTATGACCCCACACGCAGGTGAATTTCAAGCGGTCTTCGGAAAGCCTCCATCCCGAGATTTGAAGGTTCGTTCCAGCGAGGTGAGAGCTTTCGCTACGAGAAGTGGTGCCGTTGTACTTCTCAAGGGCCACACTGACGTAATTTCGGATGGAGTCAGTGTGAAGTTGAATGATACAGGTAACCCTGGCATGACCGTGGGTGGAACAGGGGACGTTCTCTCAGGAATAGTTGCTGGATTAATGGCGCAGGGCGTCGGAGGGTTCAGAGCGGCAGTCGCGGGAGCCTTCGTAAACGGTGCGGCGGGCGACCTCGCCGAAGAAGAATACGGCTATCATCTTACACCAACCGATCTTCTCGATCACATACCAAAGGTTCTAGACGATCCGATGTGCCACAAAGCAATACGCGAAAGGAGATTGCTGTAGCAGCAAGCCTGCGCGAGATTTGTGCGACCATTCGAGCTCCTCGGCCCCAAGGACATACGTGCTCCTTTTGAAGCAGGACGACCCAAGGAAATGCACCGCAGCGAAGCTAGCAAGATTCGGCTACTCAACACCCTTGCACCGGCTACGGCAAATCCCAAGCAAGTCTCTTGTCCTGAATCCTTTCGCTAGCCAATGCCTGCTTCCGGGAGACCGAGTCGAAGCTGTTCTTTACGGTTTAGTTGCGGTTGACTGTTCCTGGGAAAAAGTTCGATTTACTTTCTCGGCTCGCTTGCCCGGTTTAAGCAGGCGGCTCCCAACGTTGCTTGCATCGAACCCGGTCAACTACGCAAAACCACACAAGTTATCCTCAATCGAGGCTCTTGCTGCCGGCCTCTACATAATGGGTTTCAGCGAGAGAGCGAATCAATTGCTCTCGCTTTTCAAGTGGGGTCAAACTCTTCTAAGTCTCAACGCGGAGCCACTCGAAGCATATTCATTGGCCAGTAGCGACGAGGAGATGAGAAAAGCAGAAGCCGAGTTCTTCTAATCCTCTGAGGACCTTACTTCTAGGCTTAATGAACAACAGAACGCAAAATCGTACCAAATATAGGGTCGCCGAATACTAGAACAATTATCAAGCCGATCACGATGAAGAGAAGCATTGGCAGTCCAGGTGTCACCCACACCGTTTCATTGACTCCTAGAGTCTTAGCAGCGTCGATGAATTGAGATACAAGTTGGCCGTGATCGGTTTCAATGTCTGCGAAGAACTTGAAGTGTCTCTCACCTGGATGGCTGGCACTTGCCGGGGTCACTTCTTCGAGTGGGTACAAGTAGAACGTGGATTGTAGGTTAGCAATTCTGGTCGGGTAACCTGAAGCAAATGCAAGCGCCTTTCTTGACATACTTTCATGCTCGAGTCCACTAAACATTCTGCCTTTCAATCTTGCGTAGGACACTGTGTTCCTCACGCAAAACCATAGAGCCATGGATCCAGAAGATATGAAACTCATGATTACAACGACTAGCGGGAAGAATGGGTGGACAAATCCTATCAAAGGATGCCAACTGCTTGGAGGCAGCGGCAACGTTAACCCGAGGCAGATGATTGCCTTGGCGTCCGCTCCGCCGGTTAAGCCAAAGTAGAACAGGCCCATCGAGATAATGAACGCGATTGCGAATGAAATGCCTACCAACACAAAGAGTGACGGGTCAAGAACGACTCTGACTGCGGTTAACACTACCCCCAAGGGACCGTAAAACAACCAGACCTTGTCGTCAACCTCTCTAGTTTTGAGGTCCGAGATCGACCCCACAACAAGAAAAAACAGGCTTACCAAGACGGCCGCGGTATCAATTATCGGCATCAGATTCATGGGTACGTCAGTAGTCCAGCGCGATGAACCTTGGAGTAATACATTATTGTTTCAAAAGCTTTCCGCGAAGAGCTCCCGAATGATGGTCGGTATGTAGATGCCACTAGACGCCTTTTTCTTTACGAATGCAAGGGTCCACATTATTGGCCATGGTCTGGGAAATGCACTTTGGCGGAAGAAGCAGAAATAGCGGCGATAAGGCGTCTCGGCCTGACAGAGTACGAGGCACGCATATACCTAAATCTGATCAGGATGGGCCCCATCAAGGCAAGCGAACTCAGCTTTTTCGCCCAGGTTCCCAGAACGAAGACGTACGGTGCCGTCAAGCTACTAGTCCAAAAAAACCTCGTACGAATAATACCTGGCAAGCCTGATCTCTATGCTGCCCAATCTCCGATTGAGGGTCTTGCTCCACTTGTCACGAAGCTCGCGCGCGATGTGACGGACTCTGAGGCGATGGTGAGAGATCTTTCGATAGCCTACGAGTCAGGCAGATTCGTGAAACGGGACATTCCAAAGACTGCTGACGAGTTTTGGCAAATTGAGGGCAGACAGAATGTCATCAACAAACTGAATCAGATGTTCATGGACGCGAGGAAGGTTGGCTACTGTACGTCTGCAGCGGGATTGATCCGAGTCTACAAAACCCACTCAGAAGCTTTGGAAAAGGCAAGGAAAAGAGGCGCTGTAGTACGGATATTAGCGCCGATTTCTCAAGAGAACGCACGTGTAGCAAGTGAGATTTCAAATGTCATTGAACTAAGAAACTTGAAGAAGCCGGCAGGAGTTACCGTCGTTACAGTGGACAGTGAGCAACTCGTGGTTATCGATAGCAGGCCTGACGACGCAAGGACTGATCGCGGCTTTGACTTGGCTATTTGGACCACAAACAGGCTGCTCGTGGGAGTTTACGAAAGGTATTTCGACTGGATGTGGGACGAGTCCCGGATCATAGAAGCGGCGCGTCACCGCCAAGTCCAGAGAGCAGAAATATAATCATAATACTCCCCTCGTAGCGTACTTTGTCCGCTAATCTCCGGCGCAAGCTCGTAGAGCAGGCGTCTGTACCTCAGGAAACCCTGAGTTAGCCCATTCACGAAAGGAATCCGTTGGAAACAGAATAGGGCACTCGACAATACAAATCGATCCATGGAAGTGCCAAGAGATTACTTGCGTTTCAGGTGCTACTTCGGCACGACGATATGGAAAAGTACATCACTCCATGAGTTGAATAGGGGGTTGTGCGTGTTGGCCGTAACCCACCTTCTGTTTTAGGCGACATTCATCTAATCGGGATACCCGCGCCTCAGGCGGCTTTCACGGGCGCCTATTATCCCTTTCACAGCGTGTGTAGGCATTTCACCCTTACCGCCAGCCTCCTCAACGCAAGCGCATCATAGTCCACGGCTAGCGGAGGTATTTTTCTGCGCCTTAACCCAACCTCTCGGCTGGCACCTCACAGTGCCACGCGTCCGCCATGTGGGTGGAGTTTCCTCAGGCCCATTACACACAGGGCCCGGAGTCGCTCACCAACTCGCCAACCCACTAATTCTAATTGTCCTCGCAGTACAGAAGTATTTCGGATTCCGTTGCGAGCGCGAAAACCCACTTAAATAAGATGTCCAGCCAATCGAGTTCAACCTTGAACTTCGTTGGTTACGGTCCCGATTATGGGAGGCGAGGAAGTTTCTTCTCGTCCCCGACATTTGTCCTGATAATTCTCAACGTTCTGGTTTTCATCCTGATGCTGATCAGCGGAGACGCGGGAGATTGCTCCTCCTCAACTTGTCAATTGTTGGCGCAGGAGAACGACTTGGTGTTGGGGGGTTTCTATTGGCAGTTGTTTACTTCAATGTTTGTTCACTTTGGCTTCACTCACATAATCTTCAACATGTTCGCCCTATACTATTTCGGGCGGCTCAATGAAACCACTTTCACAGCCCCGAAGTTTCTAACAATTTACCTTGCGTCCGGGTTGCTAGGTAGCGTCATGACATTGGTTTTGTTGCCCGCGGCAACGCTTTCGGGAGGGGCTTCCGGCGCGATCTTCGGCCTCGTAGGATCTTATGTGGCCGTGGCAAGGAGAGCACAGCACATGGGATTCGCTTTGGTATACGCCGTGTTACTCTTCGTTCAAAGTAGCCTGCTGCCCGGCGTGAACATCTTCGCCCATCTATTCGGGCTGATAGGCGGCCTCGTACTCGGCTTAGTCCTCTCAGCTGGGGGTGGATCACACGGCTACAGTGTCAACTACACTTATCCAACTTGACAGGCGCGGCTTCACTTTAGCATCGGCATCTTGATTTTCTTCTCTCGCGCCACCTTGATAGCTGACTCGTATCCCGCGTCAGCATGCCTCACAATGCCCAAACCGGGGTCAGTAGTTAGAACACGTTCGGCGCGCTTCTCAATTTCCTTCGTCCCATCCAAGACCAGGCACATTCCTGCATGGATGCTGTACCCGATGCCAACGCCACCTCCGTGGTGGACGGAAACCCATGTTGCGCCTGCAACGGCATTCAGCAGCGCATTTAGGATTGGCCAGTCAGCCACCGCATCCGAGCCGTCCTTCATGTTCTCGGTCTCCCTTCGGGGGGACGCTACGCTTCCGGTGTCCAAATGGTCCCGGCCAACCCATATTGGGCCAGAAAGTTTTCCGGAAGCGACCATGTCGTTGACGATCTTGCCAAACCTTGCTCTTTCCCCATAACCCAACCAGCAGACCCTAGCCGGCAACCCCTGGAACTTCACTAGGCTGCGAGCTTTATCGATCCATCTCACAAGCTCCGTGTTGTAACCGAACTCTTTCTTGAGCATATCATCAATTGTGAAAATATCATCCTCTACACCGACTAGCGAAGCCCACCGAAAGGGGCCCCTACCTTCACAGAACATGGGTCGAATGTACTCGGGTACGAATCCGGAGAAAGCAAACGCTTCTTTGAAACCGGCATCGTAGGCTTGCTGCCTTATGTTGTTGCCGTACTCGAAGGCGATGGCACCTCGCTGCATCATCGCAACCATTGCCTCCACATGCACCTTCATGCTCTGCTTAGCCCTGCTAAGGTACTCTTCACGGTTAGTTTTCCGAAGTTCATCAGCTTCCTCTTTACTCAAGCCGGCGGGGTAGTATCCGTTCAAAGGGTCATGAGCAGATGTCTGATCCGTAACAATGTCTGGAATGGTCCCACGCTTCACCAATTCCGGAAGAACATCAGCTGCGTTACCTAGTAATCCGACGCTCAGGCTCTTCTTAGATTCCTTCGCAGCCCTAACCATCTGTATGGCTTCGTCGATATCATCAGTCCATTCTCCTAGGAAGCCAAGCTTGAGCCGCCGATCAATCGCGGCTTTGTTCACCTCAACCACTAGCGCTATGCCATCATTCATTGTAACAGCTAGGGGCTGTGCTCCTCCCATCTCTCCAAGCCCCGCGGTTAGGACAAAGCGTCCTCTGAGGGATCCGTCGAAATGTTTCTTCGCTACGGATGACAATGTCTCGTAGGTACCCTGGAGGATTCCCTGCGTTCCAATGTACGCCCAAGATCCGGCAGTCATCTGCCCGTACATTATCAGGCCCTTCTGTTCCAGCTCGTAGAAGTAGTCCCAAGTGGCCCATTTCGGTACGAGCATAGCATTAGATATGAGAACGCGCGGGGCCCACTCGTGTGTTTCAAAAACTGCGACTGGTTTGCCGCTCTGGATTAACAGCGTTTCGTTCGGTTCTAGCCCCAGGAGGGTTTCAGTTATCTTCTCAAAGCATTCCCAGGAGCGCGCGGCCTTGCCAGTTCCTCCGTAGACAATGAGCTTGTCGGGGTCCTTTGCAACTTCTGGGTCGAGAACATTGTGAATCATTCTGTAGGGCCCTTCGATCTGCCAGTTCTTGCAGTGAAGGCGCGTCCCCGTAACGTCTGCAACTGAAGGCTTTAGTTTCAACAAATTCCGTCACCTAAAGCTCCTTAGTATGGCGATTTTAAGTTTCATCATCAATTTCAAGCGAGGTGGCCGCCACGCACCACGGTTTTTCCATCTATTAGCACTGTATCGACTAGGTTCATGCCGAGCCGATAGCCGAGAAATCGGAAATCAGGCGCGTTTAGGATTAGGATGTTCGCCTTCTTTCCGGCTTCGATGCTTCCTATTTCGTTAGCTTTCATGATCGAGTGTGCGGCGTTAATCGTCGCGCCGGTGAGTGCTTCTGCCGGGGTCATCCTTAGTTTGTAGCATGCGAGTTGGATGACTAGTTGGAAGTTCTCTAGCCAACAGCTCGGGCTGAGGTCGCTGCCCAGGGCTACCGGAATCCCCTCGGAAATCATTCGCCTCGCATCAGCATACTTGTCGACCATAAGCGTCAACGGGGCGGCCGGCAACAATGTTGCGATAACCCCGCTAGCTCTCATACGCGTCAGTCCTGCCGTCGAAACGTGGAGCAGGTGGTCCGCGGAGACAGCTCCAACTTCGGCTGCGAGTTCTGCGCCTCCGAGCGGGTAGAATTCGTCCGCGTGAATTCTTGGCACGAGGCCCTGGCGTTTTCCCGCTAAGAGGATTCTCCTCGAATCTTCTATCTCAAAAACGTCTTTCTCGCAGAAGACGTCGCAGAAGGAGGCGAGCTTGCGTTTCGCGATTTCAGGTATCCACTTTTCGCAGATGAGGGTGGCGTATTCTCCGGTTTTCCCTTGGTATTCTGGTGGAATTGCGTGCGCGCCGAGAAAAGTGGGAACGAGGTTCGTTGGTCCCTCCTGGTCCAATTGCATAATGACTTCAAGTGATTTGATTTCATCATCTAGGGTCAGGCCGTAGCCGCTTTTTGCTTCGATCGTTGTCGTTCCATGGAGCATCAGGTTGTTGCAGCGTTCCCTGCAAATATGAAGTAGGTCTTCTTTGGTTGCTCTGCGTGTGTCGCGAACGGTGCTGAGAATTCCTCCTCCTTCCTGCAGGATTTTCATGTATCCTGCACCCTTAATTTTCAACTCGAGCTCACGCTCACGTGATCCCGCGAAAACCAAGTGCGTGTGAGCGTCGACAAACCCTGGCATGACAACTCTGCCGGTTGCGTCGATTCTTTCCGCGGCCGTGTAATTGCTCAGGAGTTCGCTCGATTTTCCAGCCGCTATGATTTTTCCATCCGAGACGGCTATGGCGCCGTCTTCAACAATTCCTAGGTCTTCCATTTCAGGGCCTACAGCCGGTCGCTCGCTATGGCCCTTCGCAGTCATCAGCTGCTTTGCGTGTTCGATGATGAGGTCGGCTTCTTTCTTCCCCAAAGAGCCACCACATTTCTCTTAAGAGAGCTGGAGTGTCGGCCGGTTTGTTCTATGCGTTTCGATTCAATGATTTGGAACATATTCTCATTTCTTTAACATAGGCATGCTTATATTAACGCCGAAGGCCTACCTATAATTTGTCAACTCATCTTTTCGATGAGTCGATATCCCGCGATTAACCCGGCGGCGGCGTCAACTTGACTTAGCAGGGCTAGAGCCCTTGGATGAAATGTTGACCTCCAATTGCGGGAACAGAGATGAAGGCCTAAACAAACTTGGGTTCCTCACGGCTCCCATGAAAGTTTGGGTCCAAGATTGGCTTGCAGTCATTCTGCTAAATTCCAGTCCGTTCAATTTCTTTAAACGGCTGTTATTCCAAAAAATCGTCCTAGCTAATCGGTCAGCTTGCCAACTCCGCTTGATCCTGGCGGACCCAACTGCTATCGGGGTGGGACTAAGCCATGCGAGTTGTGCGTCTCCTAGCCACGGTGGAGGCGCAGCGCACGGCTCAGTAACACGTGGCTAACTTGCCCTCAAGACGGGAACAACCTCGGGAAACTGAGGCTAATATCCGATAGGTGGGGAGGCCTGGAATGGCCCCTCACCCAAAGGGAACTAGTGGCATGCTTGCTAGTTTCGCTTGAGGATAGGGCCGCGTCCGATCAGGTCGCTGGTGAGGTAACGGCTCACCAGGCCTATAACCGGTACGGGCCGTGAGAGCGGTAGCCCGGAGATGGGCACTGAGATAAGGGCCCAGGCCCTACGGGGCGCAGCAGGCGCGAAAACTCCGCAATGCGCGAAAGCGTGACGGGGTCACCCCGAGTGCCGTCCGCTGAGGATGGCTTTTGCCCGGTTTAACTAGCCAGGTGAATAAGGGGAGGGCAAGTCTGGTGTCAGCCGCCGCGGTAATACCAGCTCCCCGAGTGGTTGGGACGATTATTGGGTCTGAAGCGTCCGTAGCCGGCCG
>Ga0116120_1001901_pt1 | contig 13431 bp, 12 predicted proteins | sample June2015DPH_11_1_3_FD_89724 | JGI IMG/M metagenome (GOLD analysis project Ga0116120, IMG submission 89724) | Peatland microbial communities from SPRUCE experiment site at the Marcell Experimental Forest, Minnesota, USA - June2015DPH_11_150 | ecosystem: Environmental > Terrestrial > Soil >... | reverse complement strand
GTTACCTTTTCACGCCATGTGCCAGCTCAGACGGACACGAGCCAGCGGCTCGAAAATTTGGGCCACAGGCCCAACGCTACAGCAACTCCGCGTCCGCCAACGCCGTCTGGTGGATTTGCAGCGCATTTGCGCCGAAACACACCAGCATCACCTGCTCCACCGATTGGTTCCGCTCCAGGAAATGTTTTGTCTCGCGCAAGGCAATCCGCGCCGCGCGGTTCATGGGAAAACCATACGCACCGGTGCTGATGGACGGAAACGCCACCGTCTTGATGCCGTGCTCCTCAACGAGCGCGAAACAACTTCGATAACAACTCGCGAGCAGTTCATCCTCGCCGTGCTGGCCGTCGTGCCAGACCGGGCCGACGGTATGAATGACCCATTGGGCGGGAAGCTTGTACCCACGTGTGATTTTGGCCTGACCCGTCGCGCAACCACCGAGCGTGCGGCACTCCGCCAGCAACTCCGGCCCGGCCGCACGATGGATGGCGCCGTCCACGCCGCCGCCGCCGAGCAACGACGTGTTGGCGGCATTCACAATCGCATCCACGCGCTGTTGCGTAATGTCGCCTTCGACAATTGCGATGCGATTAGTAAGCACGTTCACTAACTAATCTGAGATTTTCAAGCTTAAACCATTTTACCCCAGATAATTCAACCCGTTGCCCGCGCCGGTGAAAGACTTTCCCTGTTACCGGGCGCGAACCAGGTGCAAGTGGCCGTTTTCTCCAAGCACCAGCGGCAATCCAAGTTTTGCATTTTCCGCGCGGACCTGGCGGGCCACACGGCGAAACGCCCGGCGCGCCGGCGCGATGAAATCATCTTTCTTGTGATGTCCGTTTCCATTCTTCATGGCATTTGCAATATAGCTTTAAGTTGGCTTGCTGGACAAGTCCCGGATTCGGCCATTAAACGCGGTGGAATATATTGATTGTCCCAAACCGCCCAGCGATCAGCCAGCGGCGCATAGTCACGGACAAAATGTTGCAAACTGCGGCCAAAACGCCTGCGGATGTCGGCCAGCGGAACATCATGTCCGCCTTTCTTCACGCGTTCATGCACGCGGGCGATAGCAATCGTCGGGTTGGGCAGCCAAAGATAATGAAGATGAACCCGAAAGCCTGCGCGTTTGGCACGTTTCAACAGACCAATGTGAGTGGCGCCGCTCAACGTGCTTTCAAAAGGCGAAAGTTTCCCGTCTGGCAACGAACGTACGGAATTCAACGAGCAACAAACGCCCGGCTTTGATGGCCGCCGCTCTGGTGTTCAGTGGCTATAATCCCTGCGCAATTAAATCAGCGTTCAGGAAGTTGAGGCATTTGGCCTCGTGCGGAAGGAATTGTTTCGCAAACGTGGTCTTGCCTGCGCCGTTGCAGCCGGCGATAAGATAAATGGTGGGCATTCCTTCACCCCAGATGATTCGCCACGTCGTTCGCGCCGGCGACGATTTCCTCGCGTGACTTCAGATTGCGGATGCGCACGTAGGAGTCGCTCTCGAATTTCGCGGTGTAAGTGGCTTTCAATTCCTGTGCGCGTTTGAATTGTTTGTCCGATTTGGCGATGGTAAGCGAATACTCGACGGCGCATCCCGCCGTGCGCAAATCCTGCACCAGTTTGAGCGAATGGGCGCGGAGATTTTCGTCTTCGACCAAAATGAAAACATCCACGTTCGCGTCGAATTTCGGCAGCAGCCCGCGCGCTTTGAGCAGTTCCAGCAGCACCACGTCGCCCATGCCGAAACCGAGCGCGGGCAGGTTCACCTTGCCGCCGCTGATGAGCTTGACGAGGTTGTCATAGCGTCCGCCGCCCGCGATGGCGCGGAACTCGCCCTTGGCATCGAACGCCTCGAACACCGTGCCGGTGTAATACGCCAGCCCGCGGATGACGTGGTAATCCACCTTCACGAAGTCGCGCAGGCCGCGCGCGGCGAGATTGTCCAGGATGCTCTGCAACTCCGCCGTCGGTTTGCCCGACTGGATGAACGTGTTCACCGCGTCGAGCGAAAAACCCAGTGCCGTGAGTTTCTTTTCGTTCTCTTCCGGCGACGTGCGCTCCAGTTTGTCAATCGCCTGATAAAATTCGTATTCCCGTGCGGCATCTCCCCTGCCCTGCTTGAAGAAATCCGACCACGCATTGCGGCTGCTCAGGCGGATGACAAAATCCGATTCGGTCAATCCGAACGACCGCAGCGTATCAATGAGCAGCGCAATCAGTTCGGCATCCGCCGCCGGATTCGTCTCGCCGATGAGGTCGGCGTTGAATTGGAAGTGTTCGCGCAGCCGGCCTTTTTGCTGGCGTTCGTAGCGGAACAATTGCGGGATGGCAAACCACTTGATGGGCTTTTTATAATTGCGTTCGTGCGCGGCGACCATGCGCGCGAGCGTTGGCGTCATTTCCGGGCGCAAAGCGATGGCGCGTTTACCCTTGTCAGTGAAGTTGTAGAGCTGGCCGACGATTTCTTCGCCGCTCTTGGTGGTAAAGAGATCGAGCGGTTCAAGCGGCGGGCCGTCGTATTCGCGAAAGCCGTAGCGGCGGGCCGTGGTCCGCCATTTGTCGAAAATGAACTGGCGGGCGTCAGCACTCCCGACATCGGAATGCGGAAGCGGTTCGGGATAAAAATCGCGGAATCCGGGTAATCGTTCCATGCCCGGGATGGTAAGAGAAATTTTTTAATTAGGAAAGCAGGAAGCTGGGCGCACCTCGACACCATCACCGGAACGCCGGATTTATCCGGCAGCAACACGCGCCGGTTGCACACCTGCCGGATGAATCCGGCGTTCCTCGCGGACGCAGCATCGTGCATGGGTGGCAGTGTCCGGGGCGTGTTGCCCAAATGGAACGGAGCGCGGGTGGCCCACCCGCACCAGCCTGGATTGCCGAACGCGCTGCGGCTGAGACTCCGATAAACTCCGATGAATCGCGAGCCGGTCGCGAGCAGGCAGCCGTGCTCCGCTGTCTCCAAAATGATTTGGGCAACACGCCCTCAAGTTGCGCCCTAGGAAGCTTGGCCGGGACGCTGCGGCGCGCTGGCCCTGCCTCTAAGTTTGCGGCGCCAATTTCTGGGGCGTGAGCTTGAGCACGTCGGCCCGCATTTCCTTGCCGGCCTTGAATTTTACCATCGCCCGCGCGGGAATCGGCACGTCGGTTTCCGGCGCGTTGGGATTGCGACCGACCCGGGCCTTGCGGATTTTGATTTCGAAGACGCCGAAGTTGCGCAATTCCACCTTGTCGCCCTTGGCGAGCGCCTCGGCGATGTAATCGAGCGTTTTTTGCACCACGTCGAACACCTGCTGCTGGACGAGGCCGGTTTCACTGCTGATGCGAACAACCAAGTCACGTTTTGTAAGAGTCATAATTTTTTATCGGGTTTTTATCAGGTTAAATTAATTATCATTGAACTATACGGATTGTCCAGAAGTCGCTGGCCAGATTATCGTCGGTCACATAGGCATAGGGCAAGGTAAAATAACCCTTCATGCCCCATTTGCCGCCCCACGAGTTGCGAACGACGAACCACTGCCGGGCATCGTCGTAACCGACGCCGGCAACGGCATGGCCGCCAATGGCTCGCTCGCCGGATTTCGGCAGCGACGCGTGCCCGGTCCGGGCCACTTGCGCGCTTTCAAAACTTTCGTAAACCGTGAATCCGAACACGAACGGATAGCCCGACGCAAGGCAACCCTTGAGCTGGCTGAGAATCGGCGTCAGGCGCTGATACAAAATGGCCCGGTATTTCAGCGCGTCAGCGTAGCATCGGGGCGCCGGCCTGGTTTTGAACCGGGCGATGACATAGGGCCACTCGGTTTCCGGACAATCGCCCTGCTTGGCCACGCTCTTGATGCCGTCGCGAATTTGCGCGCCGCTGTCGGAATCAATCGTGTGTTCGATGGCGCGTTCGTTGTAATAAATGAACAGGCGCGACGGCGTGAAAATCTGCGCGAGCGTTTGCTTCATCCGGTCAAACTCGATGGCTCCGGCAATGGCGTTGGCGGTGCAATTGTGAACTCCAATTCCTTCTGCGGTGTAAGACCGGTCTCCTTCAACAGAAAGATTGAAAACCTGTCCTGAAAATTTTTCCTGATTTATGCTCCCAACCTTTCGCCAGCAGTGCGTTTCATCTTGCTCGACTCGATAGTTGTCCGACTTGGAGCAAACCTCAACCGTCCAACGCGGTTGTCTCATTTTAACACCTCTGCTTTGGGTCGCTTTTCCCCAATTTATTGACGGTCTATGACCAATGGCAGTCGCTATATTGAACATTGAAAGCGCAAGATCGTGTGAAATGGAAACTCCAGAATCACCCCTTCTCTTGTTTTTCCAGCCGTCACCGTCCATCCACCCGCCAAACATCGCTTCCATGAAATTAACGGGAGCACTCGCAATATCAGGATGAAGTCTTTTCATCCCCGCTCCGGTGGAACAAAGGCTTTCAAAAAACTTGGCCCAAGCCGTCCCGTAAACGATCACCTTGACGGCACTGTTTCCGCGCATTTGCGTTCTTGCTTCAACGCCAAGCTCTGACTTTAAAAGAGAAATCAATTCTTCAACCAGAGTGTCCCTTTCGTCATATCCTAAAGTCCAAACCACTTTGCCCGAATCGGTATTCCCTTCCGCCAAAAATAACCCAACGATACGCCCGAATGCAGGCGTCAGTTTAATGGTGTCTGGAATTGCTGTAACCGTCGCAATAGCAGAAGCCCTGCCCATAACGCCTGAATAATTTCGCTTTCCAATTCCCTTGATGCGTTGCCTCCAAGCAACGTGAGACTCGGTGTAAATCACGTCGCTTTGTTTTGGAAGGTATCGAGGGATTGCAACAAAATCGTCTGGTTTTAATTCTTTGGCTTTCACATAACCGCGATTCTTCGTAAGCACGGGGTGTTCAGGGGTAAGCCGAAGAAAATTATGGCCCCAAAGCTCTAAACGAATAACATCACCGATAAAATCCCTGCCCCTAATGGAAAGAACACGACCAATCCTGCCCTCTGCAGTGAGAACTTTTTCCAGAGGGCGAACAAACTCTATCGGTCGGTTGGTTCCATCTTCCATCCTCACTCGTGTTCCAGGCGGAAAACAACTGCCGAGCTGGCCTTGATCATAGACCGGCGGGCATTGCGGGCGAAGGTCAACTTTGGCCGGCAATACGCCGGCCAGTTCCACCGGTGCGGCGTAAAAATGGTCGCGCTGATCCGGCAAATCGGGCAGCCAGCCGTAACGAGCAATCTTGTAGCTCATAAGTTATGTTGCCGCTTCTTAAATCAAACGCTGTCTTTGAATTATTGAAGTTGACCGGACTTGTCCACAACAAAAGCGAAATCGGTTGAACCGCGTCCTTGGGCACTGCGATGGGAACGCCGTCCCGCTCGAAGCGGGACGGCAGCGGGCGCGCAGTGATTAAATGTTCTGCCGGATAAATCCGGCATTCCTGCCGAAACGATGCAATCTGGCTTGTCGTGGTGTCAAGGGCGTGTTGCCCAAATCGATTTCGGTGACGGCGGAGCGCGGCTCTGTGAGCCGCAGCACGTTCAACCGTTCGAAAACCCATGGAATATCCTGCGCCCGTTCGGCTCTCCGTGCTGCTGCGGGTCGCAGACCCGCGCTCCGTTCCATTTGGGCAACACGCCCTCAAGATGCGCCTCCAAACTGGCACTTAAATCTTTACAGTTTGGGCGCGAATTCGCAGAGTATGCGTGTGATTGAAAGCAGCTCAAGGGTTCAACCGGCGCAGTCGTCTCCGGTAACCCGTTTGCAAACGGATTTTGCCCGGGATTTGGAAACCGCCATTCTGCGGGCGCAGAAAAATCTGCTCCATTTGCAGCGGCCGGAAGGCTACTGGATCGGCGAATTGATGGTGGATTCCACGATCGTCTCGGATACGGTGGCCTATCATCATTGGAACGGAAAGGTAGATCCCGAATGGCAGCGCAAGGCGGTCAATCACATCTTCTCGATGCAATTGTCCGACGGCGGCTGGAACATTTATTACGGCGGCCCGTCGGAAGTGAATGCCACCATCAAGGCCTACCTCGCGCTCAAACTTGCCGGCGTGCCCGTTACCGACCCGCGCATGCTCAAGGCGCGCGAAATGGCGCTCCACCTCGGCGGCGTGCCGCGGATGAACACGTTTTCCAAATTGCATCTCGCGCTGCTCGGACTGTTTCCTTGGGAATACGTCCCGACCATCCCCTGTGAAGTGATGCCCCTCGGCAAATGGTTTCACGTGTATTTCTGGGAGATGAGCAACTGGTCGCGCGCCATGCTCGTGCCGCTGGCCATCATCAACCATTTCAAGCCCATCCGACCGGTCAAGGTGGATTTGGATGAGCTTTATCCCGAAGGCATTCACGAACGCGACCTCGCGCTCGCGCCCGATCCGGAGACGATTTCGTGGCGCAATTTTTTCCTGTGGCTGGATCGCCTGCACAAATTCGCGGAATGGTTCGCCGAACACAAAATTCATCCCTTCCGCAAACACGCGCTGAAAATCGCCGAGCAATGGATGCTCGAACGTTTTGAAGGTTCGGACGGTCTCGCGGCAATTTTCCCCGCAATACTTAATTCGCTCATTGCGCTCAAGGCGCTCGGTTATCCGGACGACCACCCGCAAGTCATCCGCGCCGCGCAGGAATTGAAAAAATTGGAGCACGAAACCGACCACGCCGTGCGCATCGAACCGTGCCTCTCGCCGGTCTGGGACACGGCCATCGTCGCCATCTGCCTGCATGAATCCGGCATCCCGGAAAATCATCCGGCGTTGAAACGGTCCGTGGAATGGTTGATGACAAAGGAAATCCGTTTTCGCGGCGACTGGATCCACAAAAATCCGGCGGCCGTCGAACCGAGCGGCTGGGTCTTCGAATTCAACAACCAGTGGAATCCAGACGTGGACGACACCGCGATGGTGCTGCTCGCGCTGCGAAAAATTCCGACGGACGACCCGGATAAACGCGACGAATGTTTCCAGCGCGGCTTGAGGTGGATGATGACGTTCCAGTGCAAGGACGGCGGCTGGGCGGCATTCGACAAGGATTGCACCAAAAACATCCTGGAAAAGGTCCCGTTCGCCGACCACAACGCCATGCTCGACCCCGAATGCGCCGACATCACCGCGCGCATCCTGGAATTGCTCGGTTACGAAGGCTGGAACCCCGACCATCACCAAATTCGCGACGCGCTGGATTACATCCGCGAGCAGCAGGAAGAGGACGGTTCCTGGTATGGCCGCTGGGGCGTGAATTACATCTACGGCACGTGGCAGGTGTTGCGCGGGTTGCGCGCGATGAACCTGGACATGCACCAGCCGTGGCTGCTCAAGGCGCGCACGTGGCTCGAAAGCGTCCAGCACAAGGACGGCGGCTGGGGCGAACGTTGCAACACCTATGACGATCCGGTTTTCAAAGGCCGCGGCCCCAGCACCGCGTCGCAAACCGCCTGGGCCGTCATGGGGTTATGCGCATTTGACGATCCGGACAATCCCGCGCTCAAACGCGGCATCGAGTATTTGATTCGCAGGCAAAATCCCGACGGTTCCTGGACGGAAAAAGAAATTACCGGCACCGGTTTTCCGAAGGTTTTCTATTTGAAATACGACATGTATCGCAACGCCTGGCCGCTGCTCGCCTTCGCCACCTATCGCAAAATCCTCGAACGCGCCAACGTTCAACGCCAGGGCAGCGTTGATGGCCAGCCTCATCCGGGCATGGACAATTCGCCCAGCACCGCTCAAAAACAATCGCTCTGGCAGCCAACGTAAGGAGGCTCATTTCAGGAGCAGGAATCGGAATGAAAAATATGAAGAACAGATGGATAATGATAGCGGGGGTCATCACAGCGATGGCCGTAACAAGCGTTCAAGCAACTCCGATCACGGGTGGAATCTCTCTCTCAGGGGATTATACCGTGAATAATGGTGGTAATTTGAATATAGCGACCGCCTTCACCAGTTTTACCGGGGTTGAAGTGACGAGTATGGGAGGGAGTTACGTTGGAGCAGGCATTACCATGTACACGCCAGGCAGCGTTACAATGAACGCTTTCAGTTTCAATCCATTTCCAGTACTGGGGTTAAGCCCGCTGTGGACGACAACCGTGGGTACTCTCGCTTCCTTTGACTTGTTCTCGCCCATCTCGGTTGTTCAGGGTAGCGACGCACTTACCCTTAGTGGGGTGGGAATACTGCATTTGGCTGGCTATGATCCAACTCCCGGGACGTGGGTATTCACAGCAAATCAGGGAGGCGATTCATTCTCGTTTTCACTGTCCTGCGCTTCCGCCAATCCGACAAACTTTCCTAATATCAGCAAGCAGCCCGTCAGCCAATTCGTTTCAAGCGGTACATCCGCCTCTTTCAGTGTCACGGCATCTGGGGCTCAACCTTTACGTTACCAGTGGCAGTTCAACGGGCAAAACATTTCCAATGCAACCAATGCCACTTTGAATTTGAATTCGGTCACGGCGACAAATTCCGGAGGCTATTCCGTCGTCGTGTCTAATCCGTATGGTTCCGTCACCAGCTCAACGGCTGCTCTAAAATTATTGGCCGTTGACACCACCGTTCCGTGTTATCTGATGACGGCGACGCCCTTGCCGGACAGACAACCCGGCAAAAATAATCTCGTGCTCGTGACGCACGGCTGGGCACCCGGTTCGACAGAGCCTCCACCGCCACAATGGGTCTCGGATTTGTGCAGTAATTTACAAACGCGAGTGCCGAGTGACTGGCAGGTCGTTCCCTATTTTTGGGTTGACCAAGCCTGGACGTATCCGGGCAATATGATTTCTCTGGAAAACAGCGTTCTCGGCAACGCGCAAAATATCGGCACGCAAATCGGCAGGCAAATTGACGAACAAGGCTGGCAGCACGTTCATCTCATCGCTCACAGCGCGGGTTCGGCATTGATTCAATCGGCGGCGGATGCCATTCGCAGCGAAAATCCAAGCATCGTCATTCATACGACTTTTTTGGATCCTTTTCTGGGATTAGACGGTCGCGGAGTTTCTTGGTATGGCTCAAATGCCGATTGGTCGGACAATTATTACGATCAAGACGCGGCGACCGGCGTGTTCACGCAAGGAGGATTACCAAACGCATACAATGTTGACGTAAGCTGGCTCTATCCGAATTACACGAAAGTGCCATACGGTATCATCGGTCAATATGTGGCTTATGCCACACACGATTGGCCGCATGATTTCTTCAATGAAACGGTCACAAACATTTCAGCTTCATGGTGCGGCACGAATTATGGTTTTGCTTTGAGCGAGGAGGGCAGCCGGTGGTCAGACACGACGAGCGATACGCCTGGAAATGTTCCGCTCGTTCTTTGCGGCTCGTCTTGCGCCGTTCCGGTTCAAACGCAACCAATAGTTCTTTTCGACGTTGTGGATGTTGTGGAAGGGGCGTGGAGCGCCGGTGCAACTTTGGTTGGCAACGCCGGATTTATCTTAAACAGCTCGGTATCTGTATTTTCGCCTAGTGCAAAATTTCAGCCCAATGGTTCGCCAATTCAGCCGGCCATTTCGACCAATAGCACCGGCACGACTGCATGGCTGGCTGCGGGCTTGACGATTACCAACGCGGTAAATTTCATCCAGTTTGACGCGGCATTTACCGACACGAACAATGCGGAAGGGTTGCTGACGGTTTTGTGGGACACGAATCAAATCGGCACGGTGGATGAGCGCGTCGTATCGCCGGACTTGCAGACTTACCGATTCTTTTTACCGAACACGGTCACAAACGGCGTTTATGTGCTTGGCTTCCGGCTTGATTCGTTTGACAACACTTCATCAAGTATCACTGTGACCAACGTGGTGACTGGATTTGTCGGAATCACCACGCCGCTTACGCTCGGCATTTCGATAACAAACACCACCCCGCTTTTGCAACTGACTGGCGCATCCAATTACAATTACCTCGTGGAAAGTTCAACGAACCTTGTTGATTGGACGCCGACAGCTTTGCTCGTGAACTCGAACGGCATGATACAATTCACCGATACCACCGTGACCAATTCGAGCACGCGGTTTTATCGGGCGGTGCTGCCGTAGCTTGAAGAATCGGGTCAACGTGCGCGTGCAGTGCAATAGAACAAGCATCGCGCCGCTGATCCAGTCAGTCCAGTTTGACTGCTTGGTTCAGCATGGCGGGAGTTAAACATCAATTCCGAAAATCAAAACCGGGATGTCAATGTCCGCCTTGCCTCGTTTCTCCAAGTCCCAGACGAACTGCTCAAAATAACTAACGCCGCTGCTCATCTCATCAGCCATCGCTTTCACGGGAACGACCTCGATGCCGGTGTCAATGAATCCGAGGTTTCGGAAGATGGTCATCTTGGCTGCGACGTTATAAACCATAAACGAATATTTACCGAACTGCACCTCAACGCCGAGTTTACGCTTCACGAAATCCATTTCTCGAAACGCGCCTTTGCGCAGTTTTTTGGGCTTGTAATTCTTCACGTAAAATTCAGTTGGGTATTCGCATTTGACCCGAATCGATTTCCAACCCAATGGCCCAAGCTGCACCTTGAACGCTTCGTTCAGCGCAACTGGCGAGTAGAGCATGTCGCCCGGCATTGTCTTTTCCTCGCTCTCCTTCGTCTTGCAAGCCAACGCGTCAATCTTAGTAATGGCGCGCTCGACCTCTTTGCGAAGGTCGGCATATTTCCGCTTCACCACGGTTTCACCGTTGTTGAACGAGTAAATGCCGGCAATTTTCACAGAAGCTCCTTTTCGTGGCTGTCCCCGTTTTGTAACCACTGCTTGGGGATTTGGGAAACTTTTTCACGACCTGTTGGTTGGTGAACTGGTTTCCCAAGCTGCCGATAAGGAAGCGTGCCCGCGTAAAGAGACTTAATCCGTCGCTTGGCTTCGTCTATGTAAGCCGGCTCTTTGTCACATCCCATCGCCCTTCGATTGTGACGCAGTGCAGCCAAGAGTGCTGAGCCGACACCTGAAAACGGATCCAAAACCCAGTCATCTTCGTTGGTCATGCTGAGAACACAACGCTCAACCAGTTCGATCGGAAACTGGCAGGGATGAAACGTCTTTTCAGGATGATTTGCTTTCACGTTTGGAATCTCCCACAAACCCGTTTCCCACTCGTGCGCCATCAGCTTCCAAACGTCACTGGGATTTTTGCCGAGCGGATTGCCAGAAGGCAGGCCGTATTTTGGTCCTGTGAAATGGGTTTTGCCGGGATACTTCGAGGGCACACGAATCACGTCGAGATTGAAAGTGTAGTCTTCTCCCTTCGTGAACCAGAGCAAAGTTTCGTAGCGGCCTGAGAAACGAACCGAACAGTGCAGTCCATGCTCAAAGTGCCAAACGACACGATTGCGTAATTTGAGCCCAAGGCGTTTGAAAGTTGGATAAAACCAGATGTCGAGCGGGAACACTTCGGAATTCTCGACGTAGTTGCCAACCTGCCAACACAGCGACCCCGTCGGCGAAAGAACGCGAACCAGTTCACGCAAGATCGGATCGAGTGACCGCAGATATTCTTCCAAAGCCACCTGTTGCTCATACGCTTTGCCGATGTTGTATGGCGGCGATGAAATGATGAGTTTCGCGAAGCCGGATGGAAGATCGCAAAGCGTTTTGAGGGAATCACCTTGCGCCAGAACGATTCGTGCGTCCTCGTTAAACGTGTCAGCCACCGGCGGCATTTCGCTCCCGAGGAGCGGTCTCTGCATTTCAGTAGTTGCGGGCATAAGCTCTGTGCGTCTTTGAGACTGGCAAATTCTACGTCATCACGCAATCCCGCGTATTTTTCTGTGGCCATTTGCACGCAAAGTTGACAGGTTTGCCGCCGCCGACCATGCTGGCAACCGCCAATGCTTGAGCAAACCGTCCAGATCGTTTCCAACGAGCGCGATACCGATTCTTATTTTCGCCTCGTGGTGCGCGCACCGCGGATTGTCCCCCGGATCCAACCGGGTCAGTTCGCCCACGTCCGCGTGTTGCCGCTGAAGGACGCACTATTGCGGCGGCCGTTCAGCATCTTCCAAGTCGAGGGCGACACGTTTTCCATCCTCTACAAAACCGTCGGCAAAGGCACCGAGCTTCTATCGCAGATGCGTTCCGGCGAGGAACTCAGCGTAATTGCGCCGCTGGGCCATGGATTCACCGTCCCGAAGCGCGGCGGCGAGACTCCCCTGCTCGTCGCGTAAATGTCTTTGATTTTCTGGTAGAAATTCTTTTACGAAGCGCGGATTTCCCGGATGCGCGCCGTCAGTTCGTCGAAATACTTCCCGCCTCCCTGTTTCAATCGCTCGTCATCCAGCGTGAACCCCTTCACGATGTATTCCCGCAATCGCTGCGTCGCCCAGATGCGAAACTGCGTGCCGCGCAGCGATTTTACCCGGTAGCCAACGGAGATGATGACATCCAGATTGAAAAACTTGGTTTGGTAATTCTTCCCGTCGGCGGCAGTTGTTAAGGATTCCTTAACAACTGAATCCGGCTTTAACTCGCCCTCGGAGAAGACGTTGCGAATGTGCATGCTGATATTTGGAATGGTCGTCTGGAACAACTCCGCCATCTGGCCCTGGGTCAACCAGACCGTTTCATTTTCCAGCCGGACCTCCAATTGCGTGCGCCCGTCCTCCGTCTGGTAAAGGACGATCTCAGATTTCTTTTCCAGTTCTTTCGCCATGTCCTTTTACGTTCTCTGTGTTCTTCCTGTCCACCGAAATCCCCAATGCGGGACGTAGGTGGATGCGGTTAAATCAAATCCTGTTGCCCCGGCTTGGGCGGCCTGCCTGCCGAAGCCTCGGCGCAGGCAGGCGCTTTGGGCAGGTTCTCCACCTGCAACGAGTACCCGCCTCAATGGTCTTGCCCAAGCCGACTTCATCGGCCAGCAACGCGCCTTTGGACAGCGGGGAATTGAAAGCAAAGAGCGCTGCATCTACTTGGTGCGGGTTCAAATCCACCTGCGCCCCGGCCACAGCGCCAGCAAGTTTCTCCATGCTGTCCGACGAGCAGCGCTTCGTCAGCTCGTGCGCAAAGTATTTGGCGTGGTAGTCGGTCAGGTTCACTCGAATCACTTTCCCATAACCCATGCAGATTGATGGGCATCGTAAGCCGTGGCGGAGCTTTCGCAAATGTTTTATTGGCAAATAGGAGACAGGAGTTGGGAGCAAGGGCAAAAGCGGAAAGCGTCAATTCTGCGTGCATCTGGTTTCGACACCTCAAAGTTGACAGGTTTGCGGCTGCCGACCATGCTCAACCGCGACAATGCTTGAGCAAACCGTCCAGATTGTTTCCAACGAGCGCGATACCGATTCTTATTTTCGCCTCGTGGTGCGCGCACCGCGGATTGCCCCCCGGATCCAACCGGGTCAGTTCGCCCACGTCCGCGTGTTGCCGCTGAAGGACGCACTATTGCGACGACCGTTCAGCATCTTCCAGGTTTCCGGCGATACCATT
>Ga0116120_1001863_pt1 | contig 13618 bp, 14 predicted proteins | sample June2015DPH_11_1_3_FD_89724 | JGI IMG/M metagenome (GOLD analysis project Ga0116120, IMG submission 89724) | Peatland microbial communities from SPRUCE experiment site at the Marcell Experimental Forest, Minnesota, USA - June2015DPH_11_150 | ecosystem: Environmental > Terrestrial > Soil >... | reverse complement strand
TCAAAAACGGGGGGTGACGGGCGATCCACACCCTTCGAATCCGAAAGGAGGTTACCATGCCAAGCTACTTTCTCATGATGAAACTTACCGACCAGGGAATCAAAACCATCAAGCAAGCACCCGGGCGGATCGAGGCAGCTTTCAAAGCCTGGGAAAAGGCGGGCGGCAAAATGACGGGCTTTTACGTCCTGATGGGAGAATACGACTATGCCGCCATCACAGAAGCTCCCAGTGACGAAGTAGCCGCGACCTTCGCCCTGGCACTCGGCTCATTGGGAAATGTCAGGACGACGACGCTCAGGGCGTTCACAAAGGAAGAATTTGCGCAGATGGTGAAGAAGCTGCCTTAGCCTTATCGATGAAAAGCAGGACCGACAGCCGCGGGGCGTGCGGCAATACCCCGGTGCGCCCCCCGGCCGGGAACGAGAGTTGATGCCGGAGGCATCGCCTTACTCGGCGTCCGTTCCTGCCAATACTGACAAGATTTCGAATGCCGCTACCGCCTTCATGGTTGCGATTCACGACGACGCACTTTTAATTAAGAACTCCGGTGTCCCTTCGGGCATCTGAGAGGTGTACCCCCACTGGAAGTATTTTGATCTCTGCTATTTTTCGCCAGTATGCTCGGGGGCTTTGGGGCATGAATACATAACTAACGGCAGGACGCTTAATTGTTCGCCCCGTCCAGCCGATCATATGTAGTATGGACATCAAGCCGGGACTAAACGTCAGAATCGTAACCGAGATAGACGAGGCAGCGGACAGAATCTTCGCCAAGACCTCCAAGGTATACGATGTGAATGGTCAGAAGATAGTCCTCGCACAAACTGACCCTCCCATCCTGAAGTCGATGCTCAATAAGGATATCGTCGTCACATATCTGGTCAGCAAGAACGACGTAATGGTACGTCATGGCTTCCGAGCGACAATACTAGAATTTATCGACTATGGCCTTGATTCCAATGAGATGGTGAAGGCACTCGCCGTGCGGAGCACCGGGGAGGCGGGGCCTTATAGTATCAGGAGATTCTACCGGGTGATCCCGACGAGTCGAAGCGGCCTTTCCATGATAATCCGCGGCCAGCCGGTAAACGTGCTTGACATATCCTTGGGCGGGGCAAAGATCAGCCACGATGAACATCTCAATCTGGATCCGGAGACTGTCGCGAATGTCAGCATGGACATGAACCGAAAAACCTATATCATCAAGGCACGCGTCCTCAGAGTCTGGGACCGAATGAGTGAAGGTCTCAACAACAACCTGCGGTTCGCTGCGTTAGAATTCCTTGATATTGATAAACCGGTTGAGCTCGTCCTGGCCCAGAAGATACGGGACATGGAAAGGGAATGGCTCTAGGACGAGGTGCTTTTCTGAAAGATCCCTCTTTCCATACTTAAGCAGCTGCACCGGGCCGATGTGGCAAAGCAGATCAAAGGTAGATCCATCCCGCCCTGTCATATATCGGAAGACACGTTCGCGAAAGCCGATGAATGGATCTCTTGCCAAAAAGCCCGAGATGTCTTTCAATGGTATCTATTGACTCATTCGGTAGTTGCTTGTATTATCACCCGAAGGCAATATCGAAAGACTGATCGAGGAGGTTTGTCATGAGTACGGCTTTTGAATTCCTGAAGGCGAACAGAGTTTTCCACCTTGGAACGACCGACGGCACCAAAGGGAGGGTTCGCCCCTTCGCTTTCATCATGAAAAGGAACAACACCATCTATTTCTGTACCGGCAAGGGGAAAGACGTCTATAAGCAGATGAGCCAGTATCCCGACATCGAGATTTCTGCAGTGGGCCCTGACAATACGTGGCTCAGAATACGCGGCAGAATCGCCTTTGACGACAGCCGCGATGCGAAGTCGCAGGCTTTCGCCGAGGCCCCTCATCTCGTCAACATGTACAAAAAGGGGCCCGATGACGAGACATTCGTCACTTTCTATTTCACCGAAGCGATAGCGACGCTCTACTCTTTTACGGAAGCGCCGAAGAGCGTGCCACTGCTCTAAAGGATCCCTGAGGCCGCATAATTACTCTTCTCAAAAATACATGGGTCATCCACCCATACCTTAAGCCCTAAACCAAGCAATTGCTACAATAAATGGTTTATACCTAGATTCCCTACGATATTTGATAGAGATTTTGCAGCATTGACAGTGCATTTTGACGTGGTAACGTATTCCCTATAAATCTTGCAGATGAGGGCGGCCCGCCCCCCAAAAAACCGGTCCGGGTGTTGAGTCATACCCCGGGCTGAAATCGATACAGGGAGGCAGGAAGTATGAAGAAGGCAGGAGGTTTCAATGATTAAGGATTCTGTGGTCGCCGAGCTTGCAAAAATAGTAGGCAGGAGGAATTTACATACAGCCGGGGAGAGTTTGAGCGCATATTCGTACGATGGTACTACAAACTGGGTGGCGATGCCGGAAGCGGTAATCTTTCCATCGACCGTCCAGGAAGTAGCCGCAATTGTAAAGATAGCAAATGCCGAAAAAATACCGGTCACTCCGAGGGGTGCGGGTACATGTCTCAGCGGTGGGCCTGTTCCCGTTAAAGGCGGTATTGTGCTTTGCACGACTAATATGAGTAAGATTCTCAAGGTCGATACGGACAATGGAACTGCCATTGTAGAGCCCGGTGTTGTATTGGCAGACCTGAATATAATACTTGCCAGGGATGGATTCTTCCTTCCGCCGGATCCCCAGAGTTTCATCAGCGCGACCATAGCGGGCATGATTGCGGAAAATTCTGGAGGTCCAACCTGTTTGAAATATGGAGTAACAAGGCAATACGTTCTTGGTCTTGAAGTAGTACTTCCAAGTGGCGATATCGTCCATCTCGGCAAAAAATACTATGGAACTGCTGGTTATAGTCTGGCCGAAATATTTATTGGCTCGGAAGGTACGCTCGGTATTGTGACGCAGGCTCAGTTAAAAGTTATTCCTCTGCCTAAAGCCAGTCGAACAATATTGGGTATATATGACGATGTTGCATTGGCTGGTGAGAATGTTTACCGCGTTCTCGAAAATGGAATTATACCAGGCAAAATTGAATTTATTGATAACTGGGTTATCAATAAATTCGAAGATGTAATGCAAATCGGCCTGCCGAGGTCTGCCGATGCCGTTTTGTTTTTCGAGGTTGATGGTGATCCGGACGTTGTCGAAAAAGAAGCTTTGAAAATCAGAGAGATCGCAGAAAAATACGGTGCCAGAGAAGTCCGTCTGGCAAAAGATGCAGATGACGCCAATAAATACTGGATGGGAAGACGCGCTGGATTGGCGGCAGTATTTGATGCAGCAAGAACTGTACTCTTGAAAGACGTAACCGTTCCAAGAGGAAACATACCCGATCTGATAAGGAAAATCAGGGAAGTATCAAAGAAGTATGATCTGCAAATTGTGACCATTGGCCATGCAGGCGATGGAAACCTTCATCCGTCAATCTTTACTGACGTCACTAATAAAGAACACCTGGATCGAGCAGAAGAGGCCATGGATGAAATTTATACCGCCGCAATAAATCTTGGAGGTGTGATTTCCGGCGAGCATGGAATCGGACTGGAGAAACAAAAATTCTTCAAGAGAGCAGTGGAGCCAACGGTTATAGACATGATGAAAAACATAAAAAAACTTGTCGACCCGAATAACATCATGAATCCGGGCAAGATCTGGGAATGATCCGCAAAAGGGGGATAATAGTGAAAAACCTGAAAGAATTAGAAAAAATAGGACAGTTCTCAGATCGGTGTATGAAATGCGGCTTTTGCAACTTTTTCTGCCCCGTGTATCAGGAAGAGAAGGTGGAGACCGCAGTTGCGAGAGGAAAAAACTATCTTGTGAGGCAGGCGCTCCGGGGGAATCAGAAATTTACCGATGAAATGGCTGAAATTATCGGCAAATGCCTCCTTTGCAAGAGGTGTGTGGCGAACTGCCCTGCCAAGACGCAGGTCGACAGGGTTGTGGTTGGCGCAAGGGCGCAGATGGTCGAGGAGAAGGGGCTGGGATTCATAAAGAACTTTGCCTTCCGGAAGGTGATGTCGAACAGAAAGGCCTTCGGAAGGTATGTGAAGCTGGCCAGGGCATTCCAGTGGATGATGCCGAGGACCGAGGGGAAAATCAGGCATCTGCCTGATTTCCTTAAGGCCTTGGGACACGGGAGAAATATTCCGGAACTTGCCAAGACATTTCTCAGGGACCGGGTGAAGCGGGTGAACAAGCCTCAGAACGGTCAGCCTGCGAAGATGAGAGTCGGTTTTTTCATGGGTTGCGGCATGGACTTCGTGTATCCGGAACTGGGACTCAAGTTCATCGATTTCCTCACGAGGCACGGCGTGGAGGTCGTTGTTCCCGAGGAGCAGAACTGCTGCGGCGCTGCCATCTACTTCAGCGGCGACTTCAGGACGGGCAGGATGCTCGCGGAAGAGAACATCAGGGCCTTCGAGGACGTGGACTATATCGTCACCGGCTGCGGCACGTGCAGTTCCACCCTGAAGGGCTATCAGAAGTACCTTCCCGATAGCGAGGACCGGCAGAAACTGTACGGAGCGTTCGAAAAGAAGATCAAAGACTCGACGGAGTTCCTGATCGATGTCCTGAAGATCAAGCCGGAGGACTTCAAGCTCAAGAAGGAATTCGAGGGCAAGACGGCCACGTGGCACGATCCGTGCCACCTGATACGGTATCAGAACATCAAGGACCAGCCGAGGGCAATACTCAAGGGCCTCAAGGGCCTCAAGTACGTGGAGATGCGCAATGCGGACATGTGCTGCGGCATGGGCGGCTCCTTCAGCGTCTACCACTACGATCTCACCAAGAAGATCGCAAAGAAGAAAGTGGACGGCATCAAGGCCACAGGAGCCGACATCGTCGTGACGGCTTGTCCCGGCTGTATGATCAACCTGGTTGATAATGTTCTCCAGAACAAAATGCCCCAGAAGGTGCATCATTTCCTGGAGCTGGTAGAGTAGATTATTCAAAATGTGTGTGTAAGAAAGAGGAGGAAATATGCGTATTGCAGTTTTAGGAACCGGGGGGATTGGGGGATATTATGGCGGAATGCTGGCGAGGGCAGGAGAAGATGTCACGTTTATTGCCAGGCAAAGCCATCTGAAAGCTATTCAGTCAAAAGGATTAAAGGTCAAAACAACACATGTTGGAGAGTTTATAATTCCTGTAATTGCAACAGACAATCCATCCGATATTTGTAAAGTAGATTTATTGCTGTTGTGTGTGAAGACGTATGATACCGGAAAGGCATTAAGCCTTGCTTCACCTCTTATAGGTTCAGAAACGTCAATCCTTATATTGCAAAATGGAATTGAGTCAATAGAAGAAGTTAATAGCGTACTCAAAGGGGGTCACGCAATTGGTTCTGCGGCGTATATCTCGTCCAAAATTGAAAGTCCCGGAGTTATACTACAAAGTTGGGTCAGAACCACATATATCGGTGAGTTTGACAAAAAAATAACTCCACGCATAAATGACATTTTTCGTGTCTTTCGAAAGGCGGCAATTCCGGTTGAATTATCAGATGACATTTGGTCCGCAATCTGGTCCAAACTGATCGGTATCAGTTCGTTTTCCGCGTTATCCTGTGCGACTCGTCAACCGGCCGGAATTATTTTTAATTGTACGGAAACATCAAATCTTTACTGGGTTCTTATTAATGAGGGAATTTCAGTAGCAAGAGCCTGTGGGGCTATAATACCCAACGATTATGTGGACGTTATGCAGAACATTATTGCTGCATTTCCTCCAACGATGAAGGCATCTATGCATTACGATTTGGAAGCGGGCCGACAGTTGGAGCTCGATGATTTGATTGGCTCTATCGTGCGATCAGGCGAAAAGCATTGCATCGCTATTCCGGCTACTTCAAGTTTATACGCTGTTTTGAAACCATATGCTAAAGGTGCTCCATCAATAATTTAGAGAAGTTTTCAATAATTATTAATGCCCGTGAGCTGGTCGTTGTTTAGTTTAAGATCCTGGCTGACAGCGGAAGATGTCCCGATCGAGATGTTTTATTAGATCTTTATTCCAAAAGGAGGCGCAATCATGAATCCACGTTTTGCAGATTGGGTAAATAACGTGCAAGAAACATTTGTAAGGGAGATTTTAAAAGTAGCTGCTAATCCTCAGGCAATATCTTTTGCATGGGGCTTCCCCAACCCCTCATCATTTCCAATTCAGGAATTGCAAAACGCTGCCCAAAAGGTATTAAGTGAAAATGGGCGCAGTGCTCTGCAATACAGTTCGGCGCAGGGGCATTTGCCGTTGAGACAGTATATTGCGAATAGATATTTGGAAAAAAAGGGTATAAAAGTTGACCCCGGCGAAATATTGATTACGAGCGGCTCGCAGCAGGGGCTCGATCTGATAGGCAAGATTTTCTTAAATAAGGGTGATAACGTTCTTATAGAACGGCCGGCATATGTAGGAGCGATACTGGCATTTTCAGTTTTTGAACCTCAATTACGCTCCATTCCTTTACTTGATGACGGCATCGACACCGGTTTATTAAACGAAGCCTTAAAAGAATATAATCCTAAATTATTTTATGCGGTGCCCAATTTTCAAAACCCGTCAGGTATTACATATACGAGAGAAAATAGGGAGAAAACAGCAGAAATACTAGAAAATCATGACACAATTTTTATTGAGGACGATCCGTATGGTGAATTGAGATTTATCGGACAGGACTTGCCTTCAATGAAGACTTATTTAGCCGATAATGTAATTCTCCTGGGATCTTTTTCAAAAACCGTTGCTCCGGGACTGCGTTTAGGATGGATATGCGCTCCTCCTCAAATAATGGAAAAATTATTAATTGCAAAACAAGGTTCCGATATGCTTACCAATTATTTTTCTCAATGCGTCGTCCATCAATACTTAATGGATAATGATGCCGACAGCCACATCGAAGGAATACGGGCACTGTTGAAAGAGCAAAGAGACTTCATGCTCTCAGCAATAGACGAACACTTTCCTGAAGAAATAGAAATTACGAGACCTGAAGGTGGTATATTCCTGTGGTCAACGCTTCCTGAAGGTTTATCATCGGTTGAATTATTCAGTTATGCAGCTAAAGAAAACGTTATATTCGTTCCCGGTGACGCCTTTTATGTAAATATGAAGAATACGAATACCTTAAGGCTTAATTATACAGGTTCTAATGAAGAAACGATCAAGGAAGGTATTAAAAGGTTGGCAAAAGCAATAAATCAGTTTATGAGTGATAAAATCATTTAGTTATAAAATTGGGTATTGTGACGCAAAGCGACCAGCGATTATGATTCAGAAAGACCACCTGTTATGGTTTGAATTAGTCTGAACTTAATCTGACGGGATCGCTGTTGAGAAGCCTGCGTGGGGGCGGCTCCGTGTTTCCAACGAACTGCGGGCTGAGGGAGTTTTCGTTTCTCCCTGCGGGGTTCGCTGTGTATGGCAGCGCCACGACCTGGAGACCTTCAAGAAGCGTCTCAAGGCCCTTGAGGCGAAGGTTGCCCAGGACAACATGATTCTCACTGAAGAGCAGCTAAAGGCCCTGGAAAAACTCCACCTTCTCTTCCTGATACACGGGGCAGAAAAAGCTGCAAAAGCCGCATTTCATACACTGGTCAGCATACTTTTCTATTTTTTAAGTTCTTTTAGATCTGCCAAGCTCGACCCCCTTATAATAGCTTAATCCCAAATCTTGCCTGGGTTCATTATGTTGTTCGGATCAAGGAGGGTTTTGATCCCCTTCATCAGATTCACCACGACGGGGTTCGTCACCCTGTTGAAGAACTTCTGTTTTTCAAGGCCGATTCCGTGTTCACCCGAGAGGACTCCGCCGAGTTCAACCGCGCTCTCTATGATCTCATCGACGGCTTTCATCGCCCTGCTGAAAAGCTCCTCGTTCTTCTTGTCGGTCAATACGGACGGGTGGAGGTTTCCGTCACCGGCGTGGCCGAGGCAGCAGGACTCGACATTGTACTTCTTCGCGATCTCTTTGATCTTCTTGATCAGGGCCGGAATATTACCCCTCGGGACCGTGACGTCCTCCGACAATACGGTGGGCGCTTTGCCGAAAACGGCCGCAAAACCGGCCTTCCTTGCCATCCAGTATTTGTCGGCCTCCGCCTGGTCCTTGGCAACCCTTACGTCAGTGGCGCCGTACTTCTTCGCGATCTCGACGATCTTCTCAACCTCTTTATCCACTGTCTCGGGAATACCGTCACATTCAAAAAGGAGCACCGCATCCGCATCCTTGGGCAGCCCCATGGGCATCATTTCCTCGATCCTGTTGATGACCCAGTTGTCGAGAAGCTCGATCTTATCTGGTATTACGCCGTTCTCAAGCACCCTGTAAACGTTTTCGCCGGCCACGGCCACATCCGCGTAGACCGCCATGATCGTCTTCTTTGCGGGAGGCAGCGGTCTCAGTTTCAGCTCGGCTTTCGTGATGACGCCGAGGGTCCCCTCGGAGCCGATAAAGATGTGGAGCAGGTCATAGCCAACCACGTTCTTGAGGGTCCTGCCTCCAAGATTGACGATGTCGCCTGTGCCGGTCACGGCCTCGATGCCAAGGATATACTGTTTCGTCACACCGTATTTTACGCAGGACGGTCCGCCGGCGTTTTCCGCTATGATTCCGCCCATTGTCGCCCCCAGGAAGCTCTGCGGGTCCGGCGGAAAAAACAGCCGTTCTTTCGCCAGCGCGAGTGTCAGGTTCTGAAGCACCACGCCCGGCTCTACGGTAGCCGAGAGGTTCTCCTTGTCAACGTGCGGTATCCGGTTCATCTTGATAGTGACCAATACGATTCCTCCCGCCCAGGGGACAGAACCACCGCTCAGATTTGTCCCGCCGCCTCTCGGAGTAACCGGTATTTTCTCCACGTTCGCAAGTTTTAATATGCCCGAGACCTGCTCCGAGGTGGTGGGAAAAACGACCACATCCGGCTCATGCTGCCAGTTCGTCGTGCCGTCGTAAGAATATGCCTTCAACGCCTCAGGCGAAGTAAGGACGTTTTCCATGCCGACGATCTTCTGTAATTCCGCTAATACCGTTTTCTTTATCATCTCCGACCCTCCACTTATTGGAAAAGTGTTGCCCCAAGCTACCTACTAATAGGTAGAACAATATAGCAAAAAAAAAGTTTACCGGTATACTAATAGTTTCATCTGCCTCATTATAGAGTCGAAACTGGACGGCGTGGTTGCACGAACCAATTGCACAGCCCCCTGAAGGCCAGCCGCCATTAAGAGAGCCTGGTCCCTCGTCTTACCGGGGAACTTGAAGACTCCCTGCTTCCTGCCGTCTTTTAGAAGGCCCTCCAGCCATCCAAGCATGGAGGAGACGAATTCGCGTGTCTCTTTCTGCATTTCATCCGGAATCGTTTTGAAATCCGTTTGAAGCGCTCCTCCAAGGCAGACTTGCTGCTCATGATCCACGAATGTCTTGAACCTCAAACACAGCTCATCGAGTTTCTCGGAGTGTCCAAGACCCCGGCTTTCCAGCGATTGTGCCCAGCTCTCAAATCGGCCTATCGCACGACGGATGATAGCGACACCCAGGTCGGTTTTTGTCGGAAAGTGGTAATGAACGGATGCGTTCCTAATTCCAAGTGAGATAGAGATATCCTTGTAACTAAATCCATTGTAACCCCGATCGCGCAAAAAATTTTCCGCGATGTCGAGGATTTGTTCTTTCGTGTGTCTCTGGTCCGTCATCAAAACCTCGGGTGAATGCTTCTCTTTGAGATAAATATATCTACTAATAGGTAGAAAGTAAAGCACAAAATACTGTTGACCTCTGGAGTGATTAGTGTCCCTCGGTAACTGGCTAAGCGCATGCCGTCGTTAGTGAGAGTTTTCTGCCCGTGCTTTTTGCCGGCGGTCACGGCGGCCTGCAGATCTCCAGGGAAGGCGCTTTCACCTGGGGCAAGGGCAATTTCCTCGTCCGCTCCCGCCGGTTGTTCGCCGATCAAAACCTCGTGGTCGCTATCGTAGATGCGCCGTCCGATCGGCAGCGCCCTCCATACCTGGACGGCTTTCGTCAGACCCCAGAACATGCGCATGATATCAAGGCGGTTATCGGATGGCTACGCGAGCAAGCAAAGGTGCCGGCGTGGTTGATCGGCACGAGTAGGGGAACGGAATCGGTTGCCTCCGTAGCGACGCAGCTTACCGGGCAGGAAGGCCCGGATGGAATTGTCCTCACTTCTACGATACTGTCGGACGGGGGAGGAAGAGCCGTGCCGGATATGAACCTCGGTTTACTGACGATTCCTGTCGTGGTCATCCATCATGAGCAGGACGGCTGCTTTCTCTGCATGCCCCGTGATCTCCCCCGCCTGATGGACAAGCTCGGCTCGTCGCCGAGAAAGAGGCTCATCACCTTCAAGGGCGGATTGGACCACGGTAATGCATGTGAGGCTTTCGCTCATCACGGGTTCAACGGGATCGAAGGCGAAGTAGTAACTCAGATAGCGCGGTGGATTGTTTCGGAATAGTTCACGAGCCCAGCGTTTGCCTTTCTTCCTGTTATCCTTCCTTTGCAAACTTGAAGAACCGTGCAATAATACAAGTAGTAATCGATAAAAAAAACGAAGAACCCGCGTAATACAGAATGTACGCGAAGAGAACGAGGAATTACGTTCAATAAGGAGTTCGAGGAGAGAGGCAGAATCGTGGATCTTCAGCACAGGCAAGGCTCGGGTTTCGGGGGCCAGACGGCTCTGGTTACAGGTGCCTCAAGGGGTCTGGGCAGGGAGATTGCGCGTCGTCTGGCTGAGATGGGAGCTTCGGTAGGCGTGAACTACGTAAGCCACTCGGCCGAGGCAGAAAGCCTCGTGAACGAAATACGCGCATCGGGAGGACAAGCCCTTGCGGTACAAGCGGATGTTGGTGAGCCCTCCCAGGTTCAACTCATGACCGAGAGGGTTACCGCGGAGCTGGGGCCTGTGTCCCTGCTGGTGAATAATGCCGGTGTGCTTTTCCGCGGCACCTTGGAAAGTTTCGACCCGGCAGATATGCAACGCATGTGGCGAACCAGCGTTGATGGGGTCGTCCATGTGACGCGGGTGGTGGTTCCCGGAATGAGGGCACGCTGCTATGGGCGGATCGTCAACGTGTCTTCCGTTGCGGCCCACGGAACCGCGATGCCTGGCACCACATTCTATGCTGCAGCCAAGGCTGCGGTTTCGATCCTGACGCGTCGATTCGCTATGGAGCTTGGACGTGAGGGCATTACCGTCAATGCTGTAGCTCCCGGCTTTATCCTTACTGACATGGTACGGCAAGGCTTAAGCGAGCAGGAATACCAAGTGGCCGTGCAAAGATTCTGCGAGTTGTCCATGGTAGGCCGGGTAGGCAAACCCACCGACGTCGCCAACGCCGTAGCATTCCTGCTGGCGCAAGATTCAGGATTCATCACGGGACAAATCCTCACCGTTGATGGTGGTCGCACAGATTATATCGGCCATCCATAGGCTCCGGAGCTGGCGGCCGTCCAGCCGGGATCCCTTCGGTCTCCCGGAATTGAAAACCGGAAGACCATCCTCCTCAGCCGCCTGAAACGCCTTCTTCCTGAACTGGTGACATAGTTGGCCCACAGACGCGTTCAAGAGTTGCGTTGGTAATCTTCACTTTTTTTGCACGTTCCGGGTGGCCTATTAGAAGATTGCCAAAAACCACGAGTAAGAACCAATCGAGGGCAGTGGTATGGCAGAATAATAGGGGGAGAACGAATCCCCCCTATTTGCCCTGTGGTTGCGGCTCTTACTTCGCAGGAGTTTCCGTTGTTTCTGTTGTGGTTGTCTTCGTTGTCTTAGCTCCATGATGCTTGGTGACCGAGGAGGCCATCATCTTGCCATCCTGCTGCATGTACCTCACCGTGACCCTGCTGCCGGCCTTAACCTCGCCCTTCATCATAGCGCTTGAAACGTCGAAGGTCATATCGCCCTTCTTGCCCTTCACGGTCATCATGTTCGCTGCCGTATCCATGGCCGTGACTTTGCCCGTGAACCTCATAGCCCCGCTTTTTGTTGTTGTGGTTGTAGTTGTAGTTTCCTTCTTCTCAGGTGCTGGGGTTGTCGTTGTCGTTGTCGTCGTTTTCTCAGATGTTCCCGCAGGTGCCTGCGCAAACGTTACAGTGACAAATGCGACGCTGATCAATACGGCGAGTGCGATCATCAATACTTTCTTCATTTTCTTTCTCCTCCCTGAATTTTAGTTTTACATCCACCTCTGTATTTATCATACAATAGACAATCACTCGTGTCTGTCGCAGAACCAACAATTATTTTGTAAGACTTTTGTGCATGAGCGTATCGTCTTTTTTGCCACAGGGATTGGACAGATGGGTAATTGCCTTGATCAATCCGGAGCTCCGCGGTTGGATGAACTACTTCCGGATAGGGAATTGCTTCTCTTATGTCAAGGATTGGATAGAGAAGAAGGTGCGCCGGCATCTCATGAGGGCGCGGAACTGAAGGGATTTTGGCTGAAACGGGTGGAGTAGGGAATGGCTGTACAAGAACCTAGGTCTTCTTTTCATAGAACTCATGCGGTACGGCATAGCAGCACGCATGGCGCGGTCAGTCCTCATCCTTCTTTGGTGGCGTCGCTTCGCCCACGGTATGATCCATCGACCGGATATGCACGTCCCGTTGCGGGAAGGGTATGCTGATCCCGGCCTCTTTCAAGGCATCGTGTAGATTCAGCACGATGCCACTCCGTATGGAGAGCCAGTTGCTGAAGTCGTGGGTCCAGCAGTGGAGTGTGAAGTTGAGCGCCGACTCGCCAAAGCCGTCAAAGTAGGCAATGGGAGCCGGATTGGAGACAATACCCTGGTGCCCTTTCGCAACCAGGGTCATCAGTCCTATGACACTGTGGGGGTCGGTGCCGTACGCCACTCCAAGGCACACCTCGATCCTCCGGTCCTGGTCGGACAAGGTCCAGTTCGTCACCTCTTTGGAGATGAGATCTCCGTTCGGGATGATTACCTCAGCCCCGTCGAAGGTCCGTACCACAGACGCCCGTACGCCGATCCGGGCCACAGTGCCCGCCAGCGTACCCATCTGGATGACGTCACCAACGTTCACCGGGCGCTCGAAAGCGAGGATGAGGCCCGACACGAAGTTGTTGACGATGTTCTGCAGGCCGAAGCCGATGCCGACGCCCAAGGCTCCCGCGAGCAGCGTAAACCTGTTCAGGCCGATGCCGGCGGCCGAGAGCGCGAGGTACAGACCGAAGCCGTAGATCACGTAATTGGCTAACATCACGACCGCGTCGGCGAGACCGCGTCGCACGCTCAATCGCGGGAAGACCTCTTCCTGGAGCAAGAACCGGATGAGTCGGGACAGAAGGATCGCAACAATAAGAACCAGGAAGAAGGCGAGGATATCCCATACTGATATCACTGCGGTGCCGAAACTCCACTCTTTCTTCAACACTTCGGCGAGCCCTGAGCCAAGGACGTTCGCGACCTGGAACACGGTAAGGACACCGACCAGCCAGAGGATTTTGCCGGCTATGCGCACGGTGACCGAAAACTTTTGCCCGAGCCACTCTCCATGGCGCCGCACGATGTGAAAGGACTGCATGGCAGGCATCCGCAGCAGTTCAT
>Ga0116120_1001820_pt1 | contig 13784 bp, 10 predicted proteins | sample June2015DPH_11_1_3_FD_89724 | JGI IMG/M metagenome (GOLD analysis project Ga0116120, IMG submission 89724) | Peatland microbial communities from SPRUCE experiment site at the Marcell Experimental Forest, Minnesota, USA - June2015DPH_11_150 | ecosystem: Environmental > Terrestrial > Soil >... | reverse complement strand
TATGGCGGCACAGCTCGGTCATGAAGCTTTGGCAGAACCTCATCACCTCGTTGTCGCTCTTGCCCTTGGGATCAAAGTCTGAGCCTCCCTTGCCGCCGCCCATCGGCAGCGTCGTCAGGGAATTTTTCAACACCTGCTCGAAGGCCAGGAATTTCAAGATGCCCAGGTTCACCGAAGGATGGAAGCGGAGTCCGCCCTTATACGGGCCGATGGCGCTGCTCATCTCAATGCGGAATCCGCGATTGACCTGGACGTTGCCCTGATCGTCGGTCCATGGGACGCGAAACATGATCACGCGTTCCGGCTCGACCATGCGCTCTAGGATGCGCGCTTTTTGGTATTCAGGGTGTTTCGAGAGGGCGGGACCTAAGGATTCGAGTACTTCCTGCACGGCCTGATGAAATTCGGGTTCGGCGGGATTCTTGGCTCGTACGCTGGTCAAAACGTTATTTACATAGTCCGCTGTTCCTTTGGTAGTCGCAGCGGTAAGGGTAATGCCCATGAGTGTGTCCTCCTAATTGAATTTTGGTACAGAAATGTCATGAGTGCAGCCGTCGGGGGCCGGCAACTGAGGCTGGCCGGAGAGCACTACTATTAAACTTGCTTATGGGCACTAAAAGCTGTGACATATATCACACCACTCCGTGTGTCCCGTACTGGCTCCTTTCCACCTTTGGCGCGACTGTGCCCTTAGCGGAGGTGTGACCTATGTCCAGCAAAGCAGCGGATTTGGCAGGACCCGGTATTGGCAACTATGAGGATTTAGAGAAGATTCTTCCCCTGGGCTATTCCAGTGCGCTGAACCGCAGGGAAACACAGAAGGCAATCTTCGCCGTCAAGCGCTTCATTGAGGACAACCTCTGTAAGGAATTGAATCTTTTGATGGTAACAGTTCCCCTGATCGTGGACATCGAAAGCGGTGTCAACGATATGCTGGACCGCGACGGCTCCCGCACCCCCATCCAATTCCATATCCGCAACGACTACGACAAGCACCCCGTGGATGCCCAGATCGTTCAGGCTGCCACCAAGTGGAAGAGGGTGGCCCTGAAGGAATTCGGCATGCGTCCCGGCGAAGGCCTTTGCACGGACATGCGCGCCGTCCGCAAGGACTATTTCCTCGACCATGACCATAGCGTCTACGTGGACCAGTGGGATTGGGAACGCGCCATCACCTCCGAGCAGCGCGACCTCGATTTCCTGAATGACATCGTCAGCAAAATCTGGAAAGTGCTCGTCGAAGCCGAACGTTACGCCCAGGATCTCTTTCCCGAACTCAAGAATGAAAAGTATCCCAACCTGCCGGAGAAACTTACCTTCCTCCATGCCGAAGAACTCCTCCGAATGTATCCCCATCTTCCCAGGAAGCAGCGCGAAACGGCTATTCTCCAGCAGTACCCCGCGCTCTTCATCGTTGGCATCGGCTATCCCCTCGAGGACGGCTATCCGCACGAAATGCGTGCCGCGGATTACGACGACTGGGTCACCGAAACCAAAGGCCCTGATGGCCGGCCCCTGCACGGTTTGAATGGCGACATCCTGGTCTGGAACCATGTCACGCGGCGCCGCCACGAACTCAGCTCCATGGGCATCCGCGTGAATGCGGAAAGCTTGAAGAAGCAACTGGAGCTGTCCCATCAGTTGGACTTCCTCAAATTCCCCTATCACCAGGCCATTGTGAAGAATGAAATCCCGCTGAGCATCGGCGGCGGCATCGGCCAATCCCGCACCCTCATGCTCCTGCTGAGGAAAGCGCATCTCGGCGAAGTCACCGTAAGCGTGTGGCCCCAGATCCTCAAGGAGATCTGCGCCAAAAAGAACATCCACGTCCTCGAATAGCCGCGGCGCCACCTCGGAAAAAACTGGACCCAAGCTGTCACCGTGAAGGCAGGTCATGAACTCATTACAGCTGGGCCCTACGCCCTTGTTCGCCACCCCATTTATACAGGGCTTCTGCTGGCAATCGCTGGTTGCGCACCCAATTCGGCGAGTCCTATGAAGCCTACTCGCGACGCGTGCCGGCGCTGGTGCCTCATATCATCTGAGCGAGACGCGGGTTCCGGCGCGAACCTGTCCGGCAAGGTGACGCCCTTAATTCATTCGTCGCTGCGGTCCCAGAGCCCAGTGGACCTGAGCGCTTCGACTTCGCGTTTGGCAAGGTCTTGTAGAACCAAATAGTTAGCCTTAGACGCGCGGTTCAAAGGCATCTTGCCAGCGTCCAGCAAGACGTAGTGGCGCGGCCGCATGTAGGAAGCCAGGCCGCGCGCGTGCTTCTCGAGCATTTGCATGGTGAGTTCGGCGCCGGGTTTCTTCTCCACGAAGGCGACGATCGCCTCAGAGATGATGGCGTGCTCCACGCCGACCGCCGCGCACGAGGCGACTTGCTCCAGCGCGCAGAAGTGGTTTTCGACGTCTCCCGGGAACACCTGGTATCCACCGGGCTTGATGACCCACTTGGCGCGGCCGGCGAGATGCAAGCCGCCAGGATCGCGGAAGCCGATGTCTCCAGTGTAGAGATAGCCATCCTTAGAAAGGGTGGCAGCCATGGAAGCCGGATCGTTGATGTAGCCAAGGAAGGTCTGAGGGCCGGAGAAGCATACGTGGCCGGGTTCGCCGTCGGGCAGTTCGTCTCCGGCAGAGCCGTCGGCGCGCATGGGATGGCGGATGGTCGTGGGATAAACAGGCATGGCCCAGCCGAGGCTGGAGACGCACTCCCCAGCGCGCGCTCGCTCGCGGCGGATGTAGGTGCAGAAACCCGCGGTTTCGGTGAGACCCAGACCGGTTCCGACCGATGGCGCCATGGTGGCCATCTTTTCGATGAACGCCGCCGAAACCTGTTGTCCTCCGTATGCGACGAATTCCAGGCTGGAGAGGTCGAAGGAATCGTAGTCCTTGAGCCTCCACTCGAACTGGAACATGGCCGGGATTTGGCCCACAACGGTGACTTTGTATTCTTCGACCGCCTGCAGGGAGCGCAAAGGATCGAAGACGGGCAGAAGCACTGCCGTACCGCCTTCGAAGAGCGTTCCTGCGAGCAGCTCCGTCTGGCAGCCGACATGGCTGGCTGGCAGGTTGACCAGTGTGACGAGGCCTTTGTCGCTGCGGAGGAGCGCTTGGCTGATGCACATGGCCTGGCAGGAAATATTGCGGTGGGAAAGCAAGGCGGGCTTGGGCGAGCCCGTGGAACCCGTGGTGAAGATGACCAGTGCTCCATCATTCTCGCTGACGGATTGCCTGGCTGCGTTGTATTTTGCGGCGAAGTCCTTCCCTTGAGCGCCGGTGGAAACTGGATCGCATAGTCGCATGGCGTCCTGGAGCAGGGAAGCGGCCGGCGTGGCACCCTCCACGCATTCTTCGCCGGGAGAAAACTGTAAGAGCGTTCTGAGTGGCGCGCGCGAACGGATCTCGTTCGCGAGAGTTGCTGGGTCAATGCCACCCGGAACTTTGGTGAAGGCGAAGCCTTTCGCGTTCACAAGAGCGAGGCTGCGCAACACTTCCGCGGTGAGCAGGCGTAGATCGAGCGGCACGAAGATGACGCCGATTTTGAAACAGGCGTACTCGAGAAAAACATGCTCGCTGAGGAGCGGCAGAAGCGTGGCGAAGCACTCACCCTTGCGGAATCCGCATTCCAGCAAGCGCATGGCGAGGCCGGTCGCCATACGATCGAAGGCAGCCCAGGAGACTTCCTGTTTGCGATCCGCGTCAATGAGGGCGATGGCGGAAGGCTTCTCCAGTGCCCACTTCTCCACGATGCCATGAAGGAGGTGACGATCTCCGAAGCGCTCCTCGAAGTCCTTTGGCGTGAGGCTGGGAAGGTTATCGGGAATGGACATGTGTCACGGTCCTACAGCGGCCTTCCGGCAGAGAGTGGGATGCGAGTGGGCGGTCCTGGCCCGCCCCTCGAAGAAATCACGGCAAAGCGGTTGGCACATCACGAAGAGTCTACATCAGTCCGTTCTATGATTCGCCATTGCTGAAGTCAACGAGAAGGACGGACGGAACTTTCCGGCCCGTGTCGTTGAAACCGACTGATTTCCCAAGCCAAGGTCGGCTCAATCCCCGACAAAGGCTCTCACCGGAGATGTTGGCCCCGGCACCCAGGTTACCGGTCAGAGGAGCTAAGACGGACTTGGACTCAGCCCATTCAGCCAGTACACACCGTGTGTAACTCGTAGGATAATCCGATACAGGCCACAGAATCCCAGCTGAGGAGATTGATTCGATGATCCGTTGGGACGTAATCATCCTTTTTGTCGTCGCTATTTTACCTTTAACAGGTATTGGCGTGCTCCTCCTTTTCTGGAAACGCCTCACATCCCTGAAAGCTGTCGACAAACTTTTCATATTCGGCTGGTTGTTCATCTTTACATGGGGATTTAGTGGTGCTGCCCTTGCCTTCCTCACTCACCGAACATTCTTTGTCCTTCGCGGCGTGGGAGCCGTCCTCGGCATAATTGGCTTCACACTCGCAACCATCTTCTGGTTGGCATGGCGCGTGTTCAGAGCGAGTCTGGGTGCGGAGAAGAGAGAGACCACTTCCAAGAGTTGACTTACAAATCTGATCTTTTTCTTGTCTCTACCCCTGATTAGCGCGCGCGCTTACCGGAGATGTGGGTTCCGGTGCCCAAGCTTCCGTACGGCGACTCCGCGTCCGCTCCGACCCCAATGCCCCTTCTGTACGCTTGCCGCCGAGCGCCCCGAGTGAGGTAAAGTGGTGGCATTGTGATCATCAACTTCGCGCGGCGCGCGCACGACCATAACTGGGAAGTGGACCCCATTACGCGGTCTCTGCTCGATACCGATATTTACAAACTGCTGATGTTGCAGTTCATCTGGAAGCGCTTCCCAAAGACAACCGCCTCTTTTTCGCTCATCAATCGTTCCGTCCACGTACGCCTTGGCGATTTGATTGATGCCGATGAGCTTCGGGAACAGCTGGCGCAGACCAGGAAGCTGCGCTTTCAAAAGTCCGAGCTGATCTGGCTCGCCGGCAATACCTTTTACGGACGCCGCGGTATCTTTCAACCAGCTTTTCTGGAGTGGCTCGATCGCGACTTCCGGCTCTCTGATTACGAGCTGTCGATTCGAGATGGGCAATTCTCCCTCTCCTTTCACGGCCTCTGGACAGAGACGACCATGTGGGAGATTTATGCGCTTTCGGCAATCAGCGAGTTGAAGACGCGCGCCAGCCTCAAGCGTCTGAGCGAACTCGAGCTGGATATTCTTTATGCCCGGGCCAAAACGAAACTCTGGGAAAAAATGGGGCGCTTGCGCGGCGTCCCGGGTCTGAAAGTGAGCGACTTTGGAACGCGCCGCCGCCACAGCTTCTTGTGGCAGGAGTATGTGGTAAAAGCCATACGCGACGTCCTCGGCAGCAGCTTTACCGGCACCTCGAATACCTATCTGGCCTATAAACACGACTTGGAAGCGATCGGCACGAATGCCCATGAATTGCCCATGGCAGTGGCGGCGATGGCCAAAGATGACAACGAACTGAAGACAGCGCAATACCGCTTGCTGGAGCTCTGGCAGCAGACCTATCACGGCGAGTTGCGCATTCTGCTTCCAGACACCTTTGGCACCACCCAATTTCTCGGCAACGCTCCGGATTGGGTGGCGGACTGGACGGGGCAGCGCGCCGACAGCAAAGATCCTTTCGTGGCGGGCGACGAGTATATTTCCTGGCTCGAGCAGAGAGGGCGCGATCCGCGGCAAAAACTATTCATTGCTTCCGACGCCCTGGATGTGGACGCGATTTTGGGATTGCACGCCTATTTTTCCGGCACGATTCGCAATGGCGCTTCTCCCGCGGATTTTCGGCAAGCGAACGACTTTCTCGATGAACGGAAGTGGATTCCCGAGCGCCGCATCCGCTTCAGCGCGGGATGGGGCACATTGCTTACCAATGATTTTCGCAACTGTAATGCTCAAGGCAGCAGCGACTTCGATCCCGTAAGCCTGGTGTGTAAGCTCAACGATGCCAATGGCAGGCCGGCAGTGAAGCTCTCCGACAACTTTGAAAAAGCGCTGGGGCCCCGCGAAGAGGTCCAGCGCTATGAGCGTGTGTTTGGCCTCGCCGGCGTCGCTCATGCACCGATCGTGACGTAGTCACAAAGAAGTTTGCTGTAGGTTTATTTCACGCGTTTCGTAGAGGACAAGTTTATGAACATTGATCAAGATCTTGAAAAAATTGCGCGGCAGGAAAAGCGGCTGCAATTCAAACACTTTGATTCACAAGTGGCCTGGGCTGTCGGAACCGCCCTTAAGGCGGCTGCTGAGAAACGCCGTGTCGCCGTGGCCGTCGATATTCAGCTCAACGGCCATACTCTTTTTTCGCACGCTATGACGGGAACCACGCCGGACAATTGGGACTGGATTCGTCGCAAGCGTAACGTCGTTTTGCGCTATCACCGCAGCTCTTACGCCATCGGGCTGAAGCACGAGCGCGCTCAAACCACTCTGCAGGAAAAGCAGGGTCTCGATCTAAAGGATTATGCGGCGCACGGCGGATGTTTCCCGATTCTTCTTGAGGGAACAGGGTGCGTCGGCACGATCACCGTTTCCGGTTTGCCGCAGCGCGAGGACCATGCGCTGGTGGTTTCCGTTCTTCAGGATTACCTGCATTTGACGGGCGAAGATCTGGCCCTCGATGCTTCTTCCGGATCTTGACCGCAAGGAACGCGCCAACCGGACAACGGACTCGGTCGCTCTGGCCGGCCTGAACACTTGCGCTATTCAAAGTGCTGTTTCCACATCACGACCGGACCGGCGGAGTCGCCCAGCCATCACGCCCATGCCAATTCGGCACACTCCTCTAGGTCATTTCCATGTGAAGTAGTGGAGATGATGCATCACCGCTCAGCTCAGATGACCCAGGACGAACCAGAATACTGCTTGCAGCAGCTTCTTGAGTGTTGCTGACATGACGCATGATCCGCCTGGATGGCTATTACATCAACAACGATTTCAAACGCCTGCAGGTGAACGACCATCGTTCCGCGCCGCAAAAGGCTTCTAAAGTCCCCCGGATCGACGAGCCATACCCGCTGATGAAATCGCCGCTGCAATCGCGGAAGCCAGCATTGACTCTGCAGCCGCAGACCGGTAAGATGCCTGCCCTGTTCGCGGTCCATCGCTTTTGGGGAACAGAATGCCCAGTGCAATGTTCATCATGAAGCAACTTCTGTTGTCAACACAGGTCCCGGCTGTTTCCCTTGTATTCCCATCGCAAAGAGATGAATATCTGGGTGAAGCCCGCTCATTCTCGCCGGCAACGCGCTGGCGGCAGATGATGAATTCCGCTGAAGACACGGCCGGGAGCAGCGTGGCGCGTTCTTGATTTCAGAGTACCGGTTGTATCTGAGGAGGCTCGAAGATGAATTGGAGCGAAGGAAGCAGGAGCTTGGTTCGCGGTCTGTTGTGTTCCGCAGTTCTCTTGTTCGCATTCTCGGGAGTCGCGGTGGCCCAGAAAAAGCCTTCCGATTCCGCACCCAGTAAGCCCGCTCCGTCGGCGCCTAAGCCAGCGGCCCACGCGCCTACGGGTGGTGCGGCCCACTCGGGCGCCACCGGCGGGACGCATGGCGCCAACACGAATACTGGACGCGGCGGCCAGACCGGCGGGGCGCATGGTGCCACCTCTAATACCGCGCACCGCCCCGCGACCGGCGGGGCGCATGGTCCTACCACCAATGCCGCCCACGGCCCCACGACCGGCGGGACGCATGGTCCTACCACCAATGCCGCACACGGCCCCACGACCGGTGGGACGCACGGTGCCACCAATGCTGCGCACGGAGGTACGACCGGTGGGACGCATGGTGCCACCAATACCGCTCACGGCGGCGCGACCAACGTGGCGGGACATCACCCCCCGGGAGGGAATTCCAAGCCCGGCGCGAATGGCAGCACCCACAATTTCAATTCCAGTGGTAAGAGAACGAGTGTTGAGACTAAAAATGGTACCAGAGCGAACTTCAGTCGCAGCGGCCATGTCAGCACCATTCATACCCGCAGCGGAATGACCATCAACCACGGCGCTCATGGCGAGCGGCGATTCGAGTCCCGGCGGCGCGACGGTGGCAGAGTTGTCGGCTATGGCCACGGCCGTGGCTATGCCGAACATGGTTACTACCGGGGCGGCCACCCTTATATGCGGCGAACCTATTTTTATGGTGGCCATCGTTATGCGTATGCCTATCGCGGGTATTACTGGCACGGGCACCCCTACTACGGCTATGTTCCGGCGATGTACTACGCCCCCGGATTCTATGGCTGGGCCTACAATCCCTGGGCCGCGCCGGTAGCATTTGGCTGGGGTTGGGGTGGGTCTCCGTGGTATGGGTATTACGGTTATTACTTTAATCCTTTTCCGGTTTATGCCTCCCCAGCTTTCTGGATCACCGACTATTTGCTGGCGGCCAATCTCCAGGCAGCGTACGAAGCTCGTGCGGCAGCACGGGCCGAGGCGAATGCCGATGCGGAAGCCGAGGAGCAGCCTGCATCCGGCGGTGGCGCCGTCGCTCTTTCGCCTGAGGTTAAGCAGCAGATTGCCGACGAAGTGAGAGCCCAAATCGCAGCGCAACAACAAGCGGCCGCGCATCCCGAACCTGCCGAGCCCGTCACCAGTACCGCCCCGGCGGGTGGAGGTCAGAACGGCCCCGATGAAGTTCCCGCCGCACTGGATCCCGCGCACCGTACGTTCATTGTGTCCGCAGTTCTCAGTGAATCTACACCCGACGGAACCGAGTGTTCCTTGAGCCCCGGCGATGTGTTGACGCGCATCCAGGACACTCCCGACGCAGACCAGAATGTCAAAGTACTCGTAGCCAGCAGCCAGAGGAATGATTGCGCCTCTGGTTCACAAGTTGCCGTCGCCGTTGAGGATCTGCAGGACATGCACAACGACTTCCAAGCCAAGATCAGCGAAGGCCTCGGCAAGCTCGCGGAAAACCAGGGGAAGAATGGCATTCCCGCCGGTCCCGCGGCCGGTGCCAAACCCAATCCCAACGGTCAGGCGCAGCCAGACTTGACGGTAGAGGTCGATTTGAAGGCGCAACAGGACGAGGCCAGCCAAGCCGAGAAGGAAGTCCAGGACGCCTCCGCATCCAGCAGCAGCGACGACTAGTGGAGGAAGACCGGAAACTACAACCGGTAGCATAAGCATAAGCGGGAGCGTCGGCCGCGTTCGGCTGATGCTCCCCCTTTATGCCGGGAAAGATAGATTTGAGGCATCGGTTTCTTGGGCCTGGGAGTGCTGGCGGTCGAGAGGAGGAGCTTTCAATGACTCGGAAAGCGGCGCGGACAATCCGGACAATTGCGGTAATCTTCGCGGGGATACTTCCCTGGATGCTGGCTGCAGCGCAGGATAGCGGGGCTGATTCCCTGGAGAGCCAGCTGGCCGCGAAATACAAGCTGGTAAAATTGGGCACGGATTCCACCGGGCTTGCCGTGCTCGAAGCCGGCACGGTGCTGGTGATAAAGAAAGGTGGAATCATCAGCGTCCCCTCCGGAAACGGGGTTATCCTGCCGAGCACCGTAAAAGATGGCCAAGTTCATGCGGCCAGCAACACGGCCGCGCAGGGAGTTAGTAAATTCCTGAAATGGAAGGGCGTGGCGGACCCGACGGGCGCAGCGTCGACGGACACGAAGTTCTTGACCGTCGGGGAAAAGGTTTATGTGTCAAAGATCGACGTCAATCGCAAGGACTCTAAAGTTGCGCTCACGATTATCGAGTGCGACGCCTGTAATTCAGTTCAGGATCCCTCCCAGCGAAGAGCCCAAGTCGTCTTTCAGTTTCCGAAAGACTATTTGAGCGGCGCCGATGGCGGCCAAATCTCTGACCTCATCAATCAAACCCTCGAGATCGACACGGGAGATAACGGGCAGCAAGATCAGCAGGGACAAGACGCGCAGGGACAGAATGCACAGGCGCAGCAGGCCCCGCAGCAGCCGGCGCAACCGCCGCAGCCTCCCCCGACGATTCAGTTGGGCCAAACCCCCGATGAAGTTACGGGCGCCCTGGGTCAGCCGGAGAAAATTGTCAATCTAGGCGTCAAGCAGATTTACTACTACAAGGATATGAAGATCACGTTCCTGAAAGGCAAAGTTTCCGACGTGCAGTAAAGTTGCAAGTCTCCCTTCGTTCCGTCGGCGCGCACTCGGAAGACCGGCGGAGCGTTGTTTAAAGGCGTGCCTACGCCCAAGTTGGATTCCCCCACCTCATCCAGCACCTAAAAACTGTCATTCCGACCGGGGGGACGGCGTTGTTGGCCGTCCCGGAGCGGAGGTACGTTTTTCCATCGCACGTTCTTTGTGCGATGAATCCCCCTGCAACTTCGGAATTCAGGCTCTAACCTCAATCATATCTGCGGACGGAATTACGCTCTTTCGCCCACATACCACGGCGCACTCACCGTGAAGATGCGCTCATTTCCTTGCACCAGCAGCGTCCATTCCAGCAGCCGGCCACGCTGATTGTGAAGGAAATATTCATACCATCTGTCTTCCACGAGCTCGGGTATGACCACGATGATGTTGCGGTCGGGATGCTTCTTTGAAAGATCGAGGATGAATTGAATGATGGGAATGATGATGAAACGGTAAGGGGAAGGCAGTATTTGAAGTTTCGGCGTCTCCCTGCCGGCGATGCGGAAGGGCTCTTCAACGTAGCGCTGCCAGTCCTCGCGAAGCAATTCGGAGCTCTCCGCGGGCTCGACGTGCAGGGCAATCACTTCCGTGGAAAGCCGGGAGGCAAATTCAATCCCCTGGCGCGTAATGTTGCTCCAGCGGTCGATGGGAACAACGGCAATGGGAGGCTGGCTGAGACTTGCCGTATTGACGGGAACCATGCAAGTCGTGAGGACCTTTACGGAGTGGTAGTGGCGGCGGACAACGGTGAAGAGAACAATCGCCAATGGAATGAAGAGCAGCGTAATCCAGGCGCCTTCCGCGAACTTCGCAACCAGCACCACGACAACCGTGATTCCGGTGACCACCGCGCCCAAGCCATTCACCAGCGCGCTCCTCAGCCAGCGCGGACCGCGCTCTCTCCGCCAGTGCATCACCATGCCGGATTGCGAGAGCGTGAAGGCCAGAAAAGCCCCCACGGCATAGAGTGGGATCAGCCGGTCTGTAACCCCACCAAAAAGGATCAGCAGCCCGCCACAGAGCACCGCGAGAACAACGATTCCATAGGTATACACAAGCCGCCGCCCGCGGTGCCCGAAAGCGTGCGGAAGGTAGTTGTTCTGCGCGATGGCGCGGCACAGGCGCGGAAAATCCGCGAACGCCGTGTTGGCGGAGAGCGAAAGAACGAAAAGAATCGAGCCGATGGTCAGATAGTAGAAATAACCTTTGCCGAAAACCGCGGCGATGAGCATAGAGAGAAGACTCTGGTAACCCGGCTGCCCCGGATCAGTCGCAGCAATGCCGTAAACCTTCACGAGATAGGAAATCCCCGCCAGCAGCACCGCCAGGACAAAAATAATCACGGTGAGGCTGCGCTGGGCGTTTTTCACGGCGGGCTCGCGAAAGGCCTTCACCCCGTTGCTCACAGCCTCCACGCCGGTCAATGCTGTGCAACCGCTGGCAAAGACCTTCAGGAGTAGCCAGTAGGTTACGGCTTGGGTCATCGGCGGAGCCGGAAGGGGTGCTGCCGGCGTTGGGTGTCCGCCGCTGAGGAGAACGCGGAGAACACCTGCGACGATGGTAATCAGAAGCGTGCCGACAAAAAGATACGTGGGAAGTGCGAAGGCCAGGCCCGCATCGCGCACGCCGCGGAGATTCACAATGGTGACGACGATCAGAATGCCCACGCAGATGGATACCGTGTGCGGTAGCAGCGACGGAGCGGCCGAAACGAGCGCGCCCACTCCCGCGGAAATGCCCACGGCCGCAGTCAGGATGTAATCAGCCAGCAGCGCCGCTGCGGCAAGCAGCGCGGCCGGTGTGCCCAGGTTGAAACGCGCCACGGTATAGGAGCCGCCGCCGGAGGGATACGCGGCGATGGTCTGACGATAGGAGAAGTACACGATCACCAGCAACGTGATGATCGCGGCGCTGACCGGAACGATGTAGCGCACTCCGAGTAGGCCAAGGGGAATCAGAAGGCTGAGAGCCGCTTCCGGGCCGTAAGCGGCCGAGCTCAGCCCATCGAGCCCGAAGATGGGGATGCCCTGCGCGGGGCCGATTTTTTCGGCGCGTTCGTCGCTCGTCTTGATGGGCTTGCCGACAACCAGGTCAAGTATGTTCATGAGCGGCGGAGCCCCATGGATGATTCACTCCTCCAGAGACAATTTCTACGCGATGAGCGGGAGGTCGCCCTCCCAGGGATGCGGGCGTGTAATCTCATTCGGCGCGCGTCCCATGATCGGCGAATTGCATAAGCAGAGACACCATAACATTGCTCCGACTCGCAATCAAAAATCGGTGAGCTTACTCTTGATCAGTCGGATTGCCGGACATCTGCGTCCCACTACTCCACTTATCCGGTCTATGCGTTACACATCCAGATGAGAAGCGTCTTCGACATGTAGAAGGGGGTCTGCCGTCGCTGGGTCGAAACCGTCTTCGCGCAAATCAAGAACGAGAGCATATGGGCTATGGGCCGCGAACTCCTCTTGGATTAAAACGGACGAACCCGGGCGCGCCGAGGCGAGCTTAACCTCGATGAGCTTCGCGAGTCGGGCCAATTCCGACAGCGGCCCGCGAATTGCGCGGTCATCGAATCCAGCTTCTGGCCAAGTCATGATCTCAAGATACTCATAGGGCCCGTAGTGCTCGTGTTCTGAGTTAGATGCGTTGCGTGGATCAGCCGCGTATGAAAGGAGCGCGTCTCGAAAACGCAATAAACCTGCCCGAGAACCTGTCAGCTTCCAAACCCTGGTCTGGTCGTCGCGGTCGTAGAAGAAGCCTAGTTCGCGCCACTCCCGCTTCGTTGCGTTGTTTGTGGCGTCGCTCCGCATAACCACATTTTAGCCGTATTTTCACGACCTCGCTGGGGAAAACAACTTTTGGCCGCTTGTCAGTGGAGGTATAGTCACATAATTGGAAACTGACCCTTTTCCGAACCGAAAGCGCAAGTGCTTCGTTGACAAAGCCCCACTCCACCCTTAAACTTAGATTTTGTCTTTACAGGGAAAGGTGTGACTGATTGCAATGAGGACGTACGTAGCCAAGGGAGCAGAAGCCGAAGCCCTCAAAACCGGCTCGCAGTGGTTTGTTTTGGACGCTTCCAACCAGGTGCTGGGCCGCCTGGCCACGAAAGCGGCGCGCATTTTGATCGGAAAGGATAAGGCCAGCTTTACTCCCTATCTCGATTCCGGCGATCACCTGGTCATCATTAATGCGGACAAGATTCGCATGACCGGCAACAAGGTCGATCAAAAGATTTATTACTCGCACAGCGGTTATCCCGGCGGATTGAAGGAAGTTCCCGCCAAGCGCATCCGCGAGAACAAGCCGGAATGGATCGTTCGAGAAGCCATTCTCGGGATGTTGCCGAAGAACAAGTTACGCGCGCGCCGTGCCAAGAAATTGCGTGTTTACCGCGACGCCGCCGGTTTGACGCGGCACGTGGGGCAGAAGCCGCAACCGATTTCGCTTTGAGTTTGGTTCCGGCGGGGCCGGGGCCCGATTCTGGTTTTCCGCACGTAGGGGTTCCTTTCTAAGTGGTGCCTTAGCAGGGAGCAATCCGGACGTGAAGTCGATGGGATTACGCGGAGTAGTCTCGTCCAACAGGGTTTCGAGGAGGAGCATTGAGTACAGTGGAAACGCCCGTTGTGGGC
>Ga0116120_1001806_pt1 | contig 13834 bp, 9 predicted proteins | sample June2015DPH_11_1_3_FD_89724 | JGI IMG/M metagenome (GOLD analysis project Ga0116120, IMG submission 89724) | Peatland microbial communities from SPRUCE experiment site at the Marcell Experimental Forest, Minnesota, USA - June2015DPH_11_150 | ecosystem: Environmental > Terrestrial > Soil >... | reverse complement strand
GTAATAGCGCCGCGCATGGTCGGCGATCGGATGGTTCGAGCGGGCCGGCACCACGAGCTTCACCTCGTGACCGGTGCGCGCCTTCACCAGCAGCGAACGAAAGAGCACCTCGTCGGGGATGAAATAGGGCGTGATGATCCAAATGCGGCGCTTCGCCTCCTGGATGAACGAGAGGATGCCTTCGTAGAGCGCATCGCCCTCGACGTCGGGTCCGCTGGCGACGACCTGCAGCTCACACGCGCCGTGCGGCTTGATCACCGGTGTGCCACGCTCCGCATGCAGGGTATCGACCGACTGGCCGCTCGCGTAGCACCAGTCGGCGAGGAAAATCTCGTTGAGCAACTCGACGGCGGGACCCTCGATGACCGCGCCAAAGTCGCGCCAGCGCTTCTTGAGCGCCCGCGGCCCCATGTACTCGATCGCGAGGTTATGGCCGCCGAGGATGACACGCTGTTGGTCGAACACGGCGATCTTGCGATGATTGCGGAGATTCGCGGAGCCGCGCCACTGCAGCATCAGCACGGGCATGAAGCGCTGCACCTCGCCGCCCGCCTGGCGGACCGGATTAACGAAGCCGCGGCTGCTCAGGATACAACCCACGGCGTCAAGCAGCAGCCTTACTTTCACCCCCTCTCGCGCGCGCTGCGCCAGCAATTCCACCATCCGCCTCCCCGTGTCATCGCGACCGAGAATAAAGGTCATCAAGTGGATCGTGTGTCTGGCCTCACGAATCTGCCGTTCGAACTCGGCATACGCCTCCTTGCCGCTGGTGAGAAAACGCACGGCGTTTCCGCCCACCGGCGGGCACCCGCTCGCGCGCACGAGGGCCTGGGCGATGGCCCCGGCTGCGGCGGCCGTGGTCACTGTGGTCGCGTCCGAGGGCACGGGCGACAGGCGCGACTTGCGGGCGACGAGGCGCCGGAGTTTGCGTCCACCGAGCAGCAGGTAGAGCGGCACTCCGACATAGGGGATGAGCACGATGACAAGAAGCCACGCCATCGTGTTGCCTGGCTGCCGTTTTTCGCTCATGAGGCGCGCAATCAGAAAAACCGCGAGCAGGAACCCGCCGACCGTCAGCAGGTGGCTCAGAATCTCGGAATACAGCGGGGACCCCGTCTTCATGATCGTCCGGCGCCATTCTGGCGGTGCGTTTCGTGGAGGAAAGCGCATTCGCCGGCCGGTTGGGGCAGAGTCCGCCCCAGCCGCCCCTTGCCAACCCGGACGAACTGTGTGTTAGTTTCCGATTTCTGATCATGGCTTTGTCGTCCGCCGCCACCGCCCAGCTTAAACGCAAACTCGGCGCCGCCGTCCGCACCGGCCGACGGGCGCGGTGGGAGGCGTCGTTCGACAGCAGCAAGCTGTCGTTCCTGCCCGAGGCGGTGATCAAGCCGCGCCAGGCCGCGGACGTGGGCATGGTGCTGGCGCTTGCCAACCGGCATCGCGTACCCGTCACGGTGCGCGGCCGCGGCACGACGCTCACCGGCGCGGCCGTGCCGCTGCGCGGCGGCTGGGTGATCGATCTCACCGGCCTGCGCCGCATCCGCATCGATGCTGAGGCCGGCATGGCCCACGTGCAGGCGGGTGCGACCAACGCCGCAATCCACGCCGCCGCCGAGGCCCGGGGCTGGTTTTACCCGCCCGATCCGTCGTCAAACCAGTATTGCACCATCGGCGGCAACATCGCGTGCAACGCCGGCGGCATGCACGGCGGCAAATACGGCGTCACCCGCGACTACGTGCTCGCCCTGAAGGGCTTCCTGCCGACCGGCGAGTGGGTGGAGTGGGGCACCGCCACGAAAAAATTCTCCGCCGGCTTCAATCTCCGCGACCTCTGGATCGGCAGCGAAGGCCTGCTTGGCGTGGTCACCGACGCCGTGCTCAAGCTCATCCCCCTGCCACCGGCGCGCTGGACGCTGCTCACGGCGTTTGCCGATGAGGTCACGGCGCTGCGCGCGGCGCGGGCGCTGTTTGCGCAGCGCCTGTCGCCCGCCATCTGCGAATTTCTTGACCGATCCAGCGTGCAGTGCGTCGAGCGCGCCACGAGCCAAAGCGTGTTCGCCGGCCAGACCGGCCGGCCGCTGATCCTGCTCGAACTCGCCGGCTCGGTGCACGAGGTCGACGACCAGAAACTGGAGGTGCGGGCCTGGGCGCAACAGCACGCCGCTGCCTTCCGGGAGGCGCGCAGCCGAGCCGAAGCCGAGCGCCTCTGGGAGGTGCGCCGCCGGTGCTCCAGCGCGATGTTTGAGCTGGGTGACGCCAAGCTCAACGAGGACGTTGCCATTCCCATGCAGCAGTACGAGCGCTTCGCCCGCTTTCTCGAACGCCTGCGCCGCGAGTCCGGACTGCCCATTCCCACCTTCGGACATCTCGCCGACGGCAACCTGCACGTGAACCTCATGTATCACCAGGACAACCCGGCCGAATGCCGCGCCGCCGAAGCCGCGGTGCAGCGGCTCATGGAAACCGTGGTGTCACTGGGCGGCGCCATCTCGGGCGAGCACGGCATCGGTCTCGCGAAGACGCCGTTCCTGCGGCTCCAGCACCGCCCGGCGCAGGTGCGCGCCATGCTGGCGGTGAAACGCGCGCTCGATCCGCGCGGCATCCTCAATCCGGGGAAAATGTTCGAGGTGTTCCAGGTTTGGAAGCATCCGCGCGTGCCGGTGCACCTGCCGTGGGACCACTGAGCGACGACAGAGAAGGGATTGAATTTGCGGGGAGCGGGCTGATCGGTCGGGCCGCCTTCAGACCAAACCCTGGTCGAGCATCGCCTCGGCGACCTTGCGGAAGCCGGCAATGTTCGCGCCATCCACATAGTTGACCCAGCCGGCCTGCTCACCGAAGCGGACGCACTGGTTGTGAATGGCTTTCATGATTTCGCTCAGCCGCTTGTCCACCTCGTTGCTCGACCACTGCAGGCGCATGCTGTTCTGCGACATTTCCAATCCGCTGACCGACACGCCGCCTGCGTTGGCGGCCTTGCCCGGGCCGAACAGGATCTTGTGTTCGAGGAAGACATCGACCGCCTCCGGGGTCGACGGCATGTTCGCGCCTTCGCCCACGCAAATGCAGCCATTTCTGACGAGTGTTTTGGCTTCCTCGCCGTTCAGTTCGTTCTGCGTGGCGCAGGGCAGGGCGACATCGCACGGCACGCCCCAGGGCCGCCGGCCGGCGTGATATTCGCAACGGAATTGCTCTGCGTATTCCGAAATACGGCCGCGCCGCACGTTCTTGAGTTCCTTCACATAGGCGAGCTTTTCGGCGGTGAGGCCTTCGCGGTCGTGGACGAATCCGTCGGAATCAGAGAAGGTGACGACCTTGGCGCCCATCATCATGGCTTTTTCCGCCGCGAACTGGGCCACGTTGCCCGAGCCGGAAATCGTGACGATTTTTCCGCTCATGCTATTGCTACGCGTATGCAGCATTTCCTCGACGAAGTAGACCAGACCGTAGCCGGTGGCCTCCTCGCGGATGCGGCTGCCGCTCCAGTTGATGCCCTTGCCGGTGAGCACGCCGGTGAATTCGTTGTGCAGCTTCTTGTAATAGCCGTAGAGGAAGCCGATTTCGCGGCCGCCCACGCCGATGTCACCCGCCGGAACGTCGGTGTCGGGGCCGATGTGGCGGAACAGCTCGCTCATGAACGCCTGGCAAAAATGCATCACCTCCTCGTCGGACTTGCCTTTCGGATCGAAATCCGAACCGCCCTTGCCGCCGCCCATGGGGAGGGTCGTCAACGCATTCTTGAGCACCTGCTCGAAGGCGAGAAATTTCAGCGTGCCCAGCCGCACCGAGGGATGGAACCGCAGACCGCCCTTGTAGGGCCCGATCGCGCTGTTCATCTGCACCCGGTAACCGCGATTGACCTGCACCTCGCCGTGACGATCCATCCAGGTCACGCGAAACATGATGGTGCGCTCCGGTTCGGTCAGCCGCTCGAGGATGCGGGCCTGCCGGTACTTCGGGTTCTTCTCGATGAAAGACCACACGGATTTGGAAACCTCCGTGACGGCCTGATGAAACTCAGTTTCCGCTGGATAGCGCGCTTTGAGTTGCGCAAGGAAATCGGACAATTCTTGGGACATGGGTGGTTAACTCCTTGATCGATGAAAAACTGGATTGGAACGGCCGGGATGCTTCCTCAGATGGCAGCCTCGCCGCGCTCGTCGGTGCGGATGCGGACCACCTCGTCAAGCGGCACGACGAAAACCTTGCCGTCGCCGATCTTGCCCGTTTTGGCGGACTTGACGATGGTTTCGACGGTCCTGGCCACCAGCTCGTCTCCCACGGCGATTTCGACTTTCACCTTGGGGAGAAAATCGACGGTGTATTCGCTGCCGCGATAGATCTCGGTGTGGCCTTTCTGACGGCCGAAGCCCTTGACCTCGGTGACTGTCATGCCTTCGATGCCGATTCTGGAAAGGGCTTCCTTAACTTCCTCGAGCTTGAAGGGCTTGATGATGGCGATGACGAGTTTCATGGAGGGGGAGGGTTGACAGTTGGGGATTGGGAACGACAGAGGTTGACAGGATTGCGGTAACCGACACCGGCTTTGTGATAAAGTGCCGGTGCTGGCACCGGAGCCTTCGGTTCATGAGAACGTGATTAACGGGAATGGTTTACAGGGTGAGGGCGAGGTGAGACTCCGGGCGGTGTCTTCACGGATGGCAGGAGCAAAAAGACAACGTCCCTCCCGGGTCAATAATCGGCCATGGTACTTGGGATGGTCGATTGCATGCAGCTCCATGACACGTTCGAGCATGCGCACAGCCGGTGTAATCTCAAGCGCGATGACGAACCGGGAAATGGTGGCAGGGTACACTCTGGACCCCCGGCTGTTATTCCCGCCCGGCCGGATCCAGAAGCCGCCGTTAGGCGGCGGCTTCCCGGTGAACAACTCGACGCAACTTTCCCATTGCGGTCGCAATTTCACCCCACTCTAGTCTGCTCCTTCAAGCTGCATGTACCTTCAGGCGCTCAAGCTTCATGGCTTCAAGTCCTTCGCTGATTCCACTATTCTCCGCTTTGAACCCGGCGTCACCGCCATTGTCGGTCCCAATGGCTGCGGCAAGAGCAACATCGCCGACGCCATCCGCTGGGTGCTCGGCGAGCAGAGCGCCAAGGCCCTCCGCGGCGGCAAGATGCAGGATGTCATCTTCGAGGGCACCGACACGCGCCGGCCACAGAATCTCTGCGAAATCTCCCTTCTGCTGACGGAGTGCGAGCAGCAGCTCGGCACCGAGTATCACGAGGTCGAGATCATGCGCCGCACGTCGCGCGACGGCCTGAGCGACTATTTCCTCAACGGGCAGCCCTGCCGCCTCAAGGACATCCACAAGCTCTTCATGGACACCGGCGTCGGCCGTACGTCCTACTCGATCATGGCGCAGGGCCAGATCGATCAGGTGCTCTCTTCGAAGCCCGAGGAACGGCGCGCCGTCTTCGAGGAGGCCGCGGGCATCACGCGCTACAAGAGCCAGCGCCGCGAGGCCCTCGCCAAGCTCGCGCTGACCGACCAGAATCTGATGCGCGTGACCGATGTGATCGCCGAGGTCGGCCGCCAGATCGGCAGCCTGCGCCGCCAGGCCTCCAAGGCCATGCGCTACAAGCGCCTCAGTTTCCGTCTCCGCCACCTCAGCCTCGCCCACAGCGGCTGGCAGTGGGGGCAGCTGAGCGCCACCATCGCCGGACTGGAAGCGGACGTTGCCGCCCGGCGGGCCACGACCGTGGCGCACCGCGCCACGCTGGAGGAACGCCAGCGCGAGTTGAATGAAATCAAGGCCCGCCGCAGCGATTATCACCTGCGCGTGCAGGAGGCGCAGCAGGCGGTCTTCGACCTGCGCTCGCGGAAGGAGCAGGCCGAGAATCAGGCCGGCCTCGCCCGGATCAAGCAGACCGGCCTCGAGGAACGCATCCAGTCGAGCCGCGACGATCTGGCCGAACTCGAAATGCAGCTCCGCGAGGTGGCCGCGCAGGCCGACAGCGGGGTGCAGGACAAGCAGCTCCAGCTCAGCCTGCTCGGCAGTTCCGACGCCGCTTTCCAGCAGCGCAATCGCGAACTGACCATCGTCGAGGGGGAGCTGAGCCGGCAGGAGCAGCAGCTCCAGCAGGCGAAATTCGATCTGCTCCAGCTGGAGGGCGTGATGGCCCGCCTGCGCACCGACTGTTCCGGGTATGAGGTCGAATCGAAGACCAGCGTGGTGCGGCACGACGAGCTCGCCGCGCAGATCGGGGAGGGGCGCCAAGCGATGACCGCCGCCACCGCCCGGGCCGGCGAGGAGCAGCAACGCCTCGCAACCGCGCGCGTCGAGCAGAGCCGCGCCCACAACGAGGTGCAGGCCGCGCAGCATGCGCTGCAGGAGGCCATGGAGCGCTTCCGCGAGGGACAGCGCCACCTCCAGGAACTCGATCGCACGCTGGCCCAGCGCACGGCGCGGCTGCGCCTCCTGAAGCAGCTTCATGAAAAATGGGAAGGCTTCGGCGAGGGGGCCCAGGCCCTCCTGGCGGGACGGCTCGAAACCATCCTCGCCGGCCGAAAGGTTGCACCCATCACCCACGGCCTCGAGGTGAAGCCCGAATTTGGCCAGGCCCTCGCGGCACTGCTCGGCTCCGCGGTCGAGGCCATCTCCGTGGCCGATCTATCCGTGGCCCGACAGATTCTCGCGCACCTCGAGGAGCAGAGGATCGGCAGCGCCTGCCTCCAGATTGCGGAAGCCGGAAACCGGATTTCGGAGAGCCCTGCAGCCGGGCTGCCGCCGTTCCTGCAGCCGGCCACGATCGCGCTGGCCAACCTGGACCCCGCGCATCCGGTCGTCGGCCTGCTCGCCGCATGCTACATTGCGGAGGATCTGAACGCCTTTCTCGAATTTTGGCGGGTGAATCCGGCCTTCCCGTTCCTCCTCGTGGCCACGTCGAAGGGTGAGCTGGTCGACCGGCGCGGCCTCATCTATGGCGGCCATCAGCGGAAGCCGGCCGGCGGCATCGTGCAGCGAGAGATCGACCTGCGCGAGACCGCCCGGGAGCTGGCGCGCGAGCAGAAGCTCCACGACGAGCAGCGGGCGCTGATCAACCAGCTCGGCGCGGCGCTGGCCGCGGCCGAAGCCGTCCTCGAGCAGCGCCGCAAACACGTGCTCACCACCACGCAGCAGGTGGCCGGGGTGCAGGCCGAAGCGCGCAACGCCGACAAGACCAGCGAGGAGATGGCCAGCCGCCTCGAGCGCATGGAGCATGAACTGGCCGGCCTCGAGCAGGCCAGGATGGAGGCGGAGCAGCGCCTGATCCGCGCCCAGGCTGGACTGGCCGAGGCCGAGGAAAGGGTCGCCGCCCAACGGCAGGCCATCCTCGCGCTCGAGAACCAGATTGCCGCCCTCCGTACTGACCGCGACCTGAAGAAGGAGGCGCTTGCCCAGGCGCGCCTTGAACTCGCCGAGCGCCGCCAGAAGGTCGAGGTGCTCGACCGCGGTCTGGGCGAAATGGAGCGGCGCCGCGCCCAGATTGGCGAGCTGCTGGCGCAGCGCCAGCAGGAGGTCGCGGTCTGGACCGAGCAGGCCGCCGAACTCGAACAGGAGTCAGCCGCCCAGCTGGCCGGCGCCGGGGAGATTACCCGCACGCTCCTGATCGCGCAGGAGTCCGTGGAGAAGGTCCGTGGTGAACTCGTCGAGCTCGAACGGCAGATCACCGCGATCGAAGAGGGCCAGCAGAGCCTGCGGGCGCAAACCGATAGCACGCAGGAGGAGCTCAGCCGCGGGGAAGTAAAGCTCGCCGAGAACCGTTCGCGGGCCCAGTTCCTCACCGAGGAGGTGCAGCACGAATTTCAAACCGACCTCGCCACGGTGAACTGGAAGCTCCTGCTCTGGCACGCCGCGGACGACCCGCCGGATCTCAAGCTGCTCGATCTGGACGAGGACGAAGGGGAAAGTGGAGAGCGGAAACCGGAAACCGGAGAGCCGGACAGCGCTGAGGCAAAACTCAAAACGCAATCCGCAAAACGCAAAACCAAAAAGCAGAAGGGTGAGCCCACCGAGACCGATCTGGCCGCCCTCGACCAGACGAACTGGGAGGAGATCAAAGCCGGGATCGAGGCCCTGCGCCAACGGCTCAACAGCATGGGCGCGGTCAACCTGGTCGCCATCGAGGAATACGCCGAGCTGCGCCAGCGCTTCGATTTCCTCCGGACGCAGAACGATGATCTCACCAACGCCAGGGCGCAGCTCCTCAAGGCCATCGACGAGATCAACCGCACCTCGCAAAAACAGTTCGAACTCACCTTCGAGCAGATCCGGAAGAACTTTGAAAGCACCTTCCAGACACTGTTCGGCGGCGGGCACGCGCGTCTCGAACTCGTCCAGGCCGAGGACATCCTCGAGAGCGGCATCGAGATCATCGCCCAGCCGCCCGGCACCCGGCTGAAAAGCATTTCGCTGCTGTCGGGCGGCCAGAAAACACTCACGGCCGTGGCACTGCTCTTTGCCCTTTTCATGGTGAAGCCCTCGCCCTTCTGTCTGCTCGACGAACTCGACGCGCAGCTCGATGAATCGAACATCGGCCGCTTCACCAAGCTGCTCAAGCATTTCACCAAGGATTCGCAGTTCCTCATCATTACGCACAACAAGCGTACGATCGCGGCGGCCAACGGAATCTACGGCGTGACAATGGAGGAGCGCGGCGTGTCCAAGATCATCTCCATGCGGTTCGATCACGAGCGCGGCGAAGCCGAGGCGGTGGCCGACGCCGTCAGCACGGCCCGGACCACCGCCGCCGAACCGGAGACGGCGGTGCGGGAAAGTCCGGTCTAGCCTTTCTTCACCGGGAAGCGCTTGACGATGAACGGTGTGACGTCGACGACGCGTGCGCCCGTCGCTTGGTAAAGCGGCATTTCCACGATCATGTCCACCCCCGCTTCCCTGGCGATGGCCGGCCACTCCGGCTGGAGCAGGTCATAGATGTTCTTCAGGGGGGCGTCGCCGGTCAGCTGCTTCTGGGCGCGGGCCTGCATGGCATTGAGCTCACGGTCAATCTGGTCGGCCTTGGTGGCATCGCCGGCCGTAACCGCCTTGTTTTGCTCCTCAACCATGGCCTGCATCCTGGCTTTCCACACCTCCGACCGGTAGAAAACCTGCACGACCACGGCCCGGCTGAAGACGCCGACGGTCAGCTTGGCCTCGGGTCCGGACTGGGCGCGGGCCGGAGACGGGGAACCGAACAGCAGTCCAACGAGGGCGACCGCACCAACAGAAGCCGCCGGGAAGAGGGGTGATTTCATGGCTTGATCCTCGGTTATCCGACGCCGTGGGCAATGGCGGGAAGCCCCGGCGTCACCGCGGAGTTTGCGCCGGCAGGAACACTTGCGCGAGCGATATTTTGCGCCGCAAGGTGCGGTCGCTAAGGGAAGGGCCGGTAGGCCCTTGCTGGAAGGCTTGCCGGATCACCGATTCTCGCCATAATCGTAAATTTCAATGAATTCCCATCCCCACACACGTGGGGTTTGATCTCGGATAACCACCCTGTTGAGCAATATGTGGCGACGTCTCCTCAAATATCTGGCTCTATTGGCCCTCACTGTCCTGGTCGCTACATGGATTTTCTTCCGGTTGCCGATTGGTCACTCGATTACAGCCGAGGATTATGTCCATGGTAAAAAGTTCCCTCATTTGTGGGACTTGGATTTACGCGCCAGACTTGTTGAAGAGCCGCTTGGAAATGAACGCCTATTTCTCAAGAACGACAGGGAGCTTTGGGTTTCTTCCGAGGATTACCGTAAAGTCTATGGGGGGCCGCACGCCATGACCAACATTCGTTACCAAGTGTACCCAGTTCTTGCTGGCTTCGGTCTTGCACGGATCCTTGAGGCCACCGACTTTGACGACCGGCGCATGCGTAAAGAGCTGGAAATGCGCAATAAAGGATATATCGGACTTTATCAGCTGACGGCGACTGATAGGTTCCCGCCAGAATATCGAGAGGCGGCGTACGCCGTTGCGGGCGCCGTCTCGAAGGAGGGCCTCAAACCCAAACCACCGGGAGAGTATTATGCAGAGGTGCACGAGCGCGAGGGCGGCAAGTTCTTGGAGTTTACCTTGTGGAATGAACCTACGCTCAAGCGTCGTATCGCTCTTTACGACGTGGAGTAAAAAGAAGGTCACTATGATTTCCGGATGGAAATGAAGAAATCCAGCCAGCGGCCGTCCCTTGCGCCAGGGCTTGCCGGTTCCCCGATTCTTGGTTCCCGGAGGAACGGGTTGCATTCGAGCCGTCGGGAGCCGATAATGTTGCCGATGGATAAACCTGAACAACCCTTCATGGCCGAAGCTTCGACGTTTGAGGCTCAATTGCCTGCGCTGTTGAGCCAGCACGCTGGCAAATATGCGCTCGTGCATGGCACCGAGCTGGTCGGCGTGTTCGACACGGAGGCAAACGCATTGGCTGCGGGTTACCAGAAGTTCGGGCCAGTGCCCCTTTACATCCGGCAGGTATTGCCTGAGGAGCAGAAGGCTTCAGCACCAGCGTTGGTGCTGGGCATTCTGACGGCCGCGTGATCACCGTTCGATTCGGCGACGCCGACGCGGTAACTGGCGACGGACAGAAGGTCAAGGTGCCCGCTAAGCTCGCGTTGATGCAGCGCGGGCCAGTGATTCCAGTGGTTATTTCTCCCGATCAGACGTTCGCAGCTGCCCTTCAGGCGGCGAGCAAGCCGATTCCGCAGCCGGTGACGGGCTTCGCACTAGTGGATACGGGCGCGACGACTACGTGCATCGATGCAACTGTAGCGCAGAAGATGGGTTTGGCTCCGAGTGGAACCGCGAAGCTTTCGTCGGTAAGCCACGAGGGGACCCAATGCCTGACCTATCCGGTCCAACTGTTTTTTCCTGCGTGGAACGTGGGGCTTCAGGCTGCCAGAGCGATGGGAGTGACGATAGCGAATCAAGGAATCATCGCTCTAGTGGGGCGGGACTTGCTGCAAAACTGCGTTCTTGTATACAACGGGGCTGACGGGAGTTTTACTCTGGCACTTTGAGTGGACCGGCTTGGCGAGCCGTGCTGCGCGGCAACCGACGCCGCTTTTCCCAGCCCGCCCTCCCGTGAGGATGGGACCCACCATGGGCCTCCTGCGGTGTGCCCGCCGGGGCCGCATTGAAGGCGCGATCGAGGTTCCAACCGATCGGCTATGAAGAAGGACAGGAACCTCAGCGGGTGACTGCCAGAGATCCTGCGGTTACCGTATAAGTACAGTAACGGACTTAAAAGCCCGCTGCCATGCCGGCCGTCTTGGCGCCGGCCTAGAGGATGAGGTCGGGCGGCACGTTGGCCAGCGCCTCCTCCATCGTGGTGGTGCCCTCTTTCACCTTCAGCATCGAGTCCTGGTGGAGCGTCTTCATGCCCCCGCGCATGGCGATGCGCTTGAGTTCGGCGGTCTCGATCTCCTTGTTGATGCCCTCGGTGAGCTCCTCGCTGTTGAGCATCAATTCATGGATGCCGACGCGGCCCTTATAGCCGCTGCCGCTGCAGAGATGGCAGCCCTGCGGGTTGGCCTTGAAGATCTGGCTGCTCCAGCCGAGGGCCTTCTCAATGAGCTCCTTCTCCCGGGCCTTCGGCTCGTAGGGCTGCTTGCAGTTCCGGCAGACGCGGCGCAGGAGACGCTGGGCGCAGACGCAGACGAGCGAGGCGGAGATGTTGAACACCTCGACACCCATCTCGCTAAGGCGGGCGAGGGCGGAAGGAGCGTCGTTGGTGTGGAGGGTGGAGAGAAGCAGGTGGCCGGTGAGCGCGGCTTCAATGGCGATCTCGGCGGTTTCCTGGTCGCGGATCTCACCGACGAGGATCACATCGGGGTCCATGCGCAGGTAGCAGCGGAGTGCCCGGGCAAAGGTGAGGCCGATCTGCCGGTTCATCTGCATCTGATTGACACCCGCCAGGGTGTATTCGATGGGGTCCTCGGCCGTCTGGATGTTCACGTCGGGCGTGCTGACCTCGCCGAGCGCAGAGTAGAGCGTCATCGACTTGCCCGAACCGGTGGGTCCGCAGTGCAGGATCATGCCGTAGGGCTGGCGGATGCACTCGCGGTACTTGGCGAGGTTCTCCTCGGAGAAGCCGAGGGCGGTCAGGGGCAGGGTGGACTTCTGCTTGTCGAGAATGCGCATGACCACCTTCTCGCCGAAGTTCATCGGGCCGGTGGCGACGCGCAGGTCGATGTCGATGTTTTTCTTGGTGAATTTCTTGAAAACGATGCGCCCGTCCTGCGGCAGCCGGCGCTCGGCGATGTCGAGGTTGCACATGATCTTGAGGCGGGTGGTCAGCGCGTTGGTCACCTGCTTCGGCAGGCGGAGCTTTTCCTGGCAGAGGCCGTCGATGCGGTAGCGGATGAGCAGCTCCTTTTCCAACGGCTCGACATGGATGTCGGAGGCGCCGGAGATGTAGGCGTCCTCAATGAGGCGGTTGGCGAGCTGGATGATGGGGCCGGAATCCTCGCTCTCGAGTTCTTCGGCCTTCACCTCGCCGCCGGTGGTCGAGTAGGCTGTGTCGATGAGCTCGGCGACCTCGCCGATGTCGACCTCGCTTTCGCTGCCGATGGCGGGCCCCCCTTTGCCCGACTCCTTGAAATACTTTCTGACGAGCTGCTCGATGAGGGTGACGGGGGCGACGCGCACCTCGTCGATGGTCAGCTCGGTGGCCTGCTGGAACGCCTCGCGTTTCGCGTAATCCAGCGGGTTGGCCATGAGCACCGACACCGTGTTGGTGCCGGTCTTCCTCACCGGGAACACGCCTTCGCGCCGGATGATCTCCTCGCCGGTGATCTCGACCAGTTTATCCTCGACTTCCAGACCCTCGATCTTGCTCACCAGCGGCAGGTCGGTAAACTTGGCCACGAACTTGGCGGTGTCCTCCGGGCCGAGCTGAAACTTCGGATCCAGCATGCGCTGGATGAGCGTCGCGGAATACACGGCGAGTTCCTGGAGAACGGGGAGGTCCTTCTGCTCGAACTGGCCGTTGGTGCCGGCGAAAATCTCCTTGTTGAGCAGCTGGATGGCGCCGATGACGATGTTGGTCTTCAACGGCACGGTGAGCATCGAGTGCACCTCGAAGCCCGTGTTCATGTTCTTGAGCGAGGCGGCGTCGGGGCCTTTGCTGGTGAAGAAAAGCGGCTGGCCGGTCTCAATGACCTTGCCGACGTTGCCGGTGCCCTTCGGCAGCTTGGTCTGCAGCAGCTTCTCGGCCGTCTGCTTGAATTGCGCTTCCTTGGCCTTGTCTTTGCCCCACAGGGTGGGCGAGTAGTAGACGTGGCGGAAAGAGATCTGTTCGCCCTCGACGAGGTAGAGGGTCATCGACTGGCACTGCAATTGCTCGACGACCTTGGTGGCGGTCAGTTCGATGACGGAATTAAGATCCTCGCGACTGGGCGTCGGCTTGGAGAGGATTTTGAGGAGGAGGGAACGTCGAAGCTGGCCGGAAAGGGCGGTGGAGGGCATGGTGAGGAATGCGGGTAGCGCGGCGCGGGCGCGCTGATTCTGGAATTGCCACGACCGAAGGTGCCCCGCAATGAGAAATATCGCCAACCCGGCCGGACATTGTTCAGCCCGGGAGGTGCCCATGCTGGCCTGGCTTAAACTTAAACGGTTTTTTCACGTTGGGGGAAACCCGTCCGCCCCCGCCGGGGAGAGCGGCGCCGAGGGCGAACGGCTCGCGGCCGAGTTTTTGCGGGGACGGCAGGGCTACGAGATCGTGGCACGCAACTGGCGCAACCCGCGCGACCAGCGCGAGGAGATCGACCTCGTGTGCCGCGACGGCGAGGTACTCGTGTTTGTGGAGGTGAAGTCGCGTCCCGACACCGCGCTGGTGCCCGGCT
>Ga0116120_1001805_pt1 | contig 13837 bp, 8 predicted proteins | sample June2015DPH_11_1_3_FD_89724 | JGI IMG/M metagenome (GOLD analysis project Ga0116120, IMG submission 89724) | Peatland microbial communities from SPRUCE experiment site at the Marcell Experimental Forest, Minnesota, USA - June2015DPH_11_150 | ecosystem: Environmental > Terrestrial > Soil >... | reverse complement strand
GGTCCGCGCCATCTCCACAATCAACGCCCCGACCTCATTCGAGGTCGTCGGCCGTCCTTGCGTCCGGCGCGGGAAGGTCCATTTCACGGCGACTAGGCGGCGATGCCACGCCAAGATCGTGTCGGGTGTGACGATGCAGGCGATGGCCTCCAGCACTTTTCGCCCGAGCGCCTTCCCTTTCACCGCCAACAATCGCCGCTCTTCATCGGTTAGTCTGGGCCGCCGCCCATTGAGTTGGCGCTTCAGGATCTCGTTCTCTGACCGCAAATACTCGATGATCGTCTGCTGGTGCCGGTTCAGCCAGCCAGCAAAGATTCCGAGCAGAAGGTAGGTCGGCATACGGGAGGTCATCCTCGTCAACTTCTCCCTTGCCCCGCTTCCCCGCAAGATCCTCTACTCCGTTCGAATTATTAGACACCACGGGATTCACCGTGTCGTACTGCATCACGATGGTGCGCCCCCGGGCCGTCCTGATGAGCGAGGTGTTCATGTCGCAAGCACGGCAGTTATCACGGCTTCGATACATTTTCTTTCCAGCCTATGTTATCGAATGGAATCGGCTCAAAGCCCTTGATGCCTGCTTCCTTGCCGGGTCGCATGCGAAAATCGCCCTTCGCTATGTCCGCAAAGCCAGGGTCGTCGTTTGTCTGGCGATTGTTTTTCTGTTCGATGAACTTCGGCATTCCGAAGACGATCTGCTGGCACTTGACAAACAGATTGCCTTCCAGGAGATCGCCTCGGGGCATTTTGGGACGATCCTCTAGGTAGGCGGTGATGCCGGGATAGTGGTCCCGCCAAGGAGATTGATTGTAATGCACCGCCTTAAGACGCCGTTCGAACCGCCCCTCATGCTCGAGCCATATGCTGCGGCCACCCATCCTGACCACCGCTGCGCATTCCACAAAGATATTGTTCGTAATCGTGATGTCGCTGCCGCCGTTCAAGGAAATCGCCGTCTGCTTGCCGGCTTTGCAGAACACGTTGCCATAGACCCTGGCGCCATCTCCACCGGCGTCGTCGAAATAGATGGCGAAGGTCTGGTGGGCCTTGGGGCCAAGGCCAATGTCATGCCAATAGTTATAGCGGAGAGTATTGCCGCGCTCCGACGGATCACGTCCCATGTAGAAAGCGCCGTGATCGTCACCGTCGAGCATCACATCATGGATCTCGTTATACTCGATGATATGGTCGTTGCCATGCAGATAGATCCCCACCCCGGGCGCGTTATAAATCAGGTTATGGGCAATGCGATTGCCCACTCCATCAATGTTGATCGCTCCCTTGTAGGTGCGTCCCCAGCGGTTGAAGTCGTGGATGCGGCAGTTTTCCACAAAGTTGCCGGCTGGTGTTAACGTGATGCGATCGCCGCCCCCCAATGAAATTCCGCCCTGGCCGATGTTATAGATATCGCTGTTGACAACACCCTGCCCCGTGCCCGCCTCGCGATCGTACGTGGTGTTTTCGTAGATGTGTTCGTGCCAGGATCCCAACGCCCGCGATAGGGGTTGGCCGGTGTAGCCATCGTGCCTATACAATGGGTCAGGCGTGACTCCCTTGCCGATGCACACTGCGACTATGCCTAGGTTGCGCAAGGTGCAGTTCTGAACGCGGTTATCCGCGCCGCGCTCGATATACACCCCGATCCCGCGTGAACACTCCAGGGTGACATCTCGGAATACCACGTTCTGGGCGCCTTCGATGGCTACGAGGGGTTCATCGAGCACCGACACTTCGAGACGAGCCTTATCCATGGTCGTCCCTCTTGGTGGGGGGAGGAAGTAGAGTTTGCCAGATTGCTTGTCCGCAAAGAACTCGCCGTGCACATCGATCTCCTCCAGCAAATTTAGAGCGGTCCAACGGTTCCATGGCTCACCCGAAGAGAAACCGTACATATGGGGCTGTAGCGTGGTGATCGTGCGTTTCTCCAAATTAAAGGCCTTCACCTTCACCGTGCTATCGGCATAGCCATTCTCGAACAGGCCGGTGATCCACACATCGTCAGCCTGCTTCCAGCGAAGCGGGCGATCAGTTTCAAATTGAAACGTGCCACCTCGATCCGGTCTGTCGCCATTACGCGTGATGGATCCTTTGTCCAAGACCTTGCCGATCGGTACCCCGGCCTCGCCGGGATTGGGCCACTGCGCCACCGTCAGCGGTTTATCGTCAATATACAACTCCAGCGGCGCTGCAAGATAGGGCCGCCGAAAGCCTCGCGGACCGATCTCACCGAAATTAGAGATGCCGAGCGCGTGCAAATCGGCTTCTAGCACCTTGCCGCGAACCTCCGGCAGCAATCGCGACAGCACCCCCGGATCGGTCACCGGTCTTACTGCGTTGTTTGGGATGCCTATGCTGCCGACGATACGCACCTCTGCACCGGGCATGGCACGGTAGGTTGTCGCTGAATCGCGATCATCCAACGCAAAGGTCTGGGTCCGGCGGTAGGTTCCGGCTTCCAGCCAGATGGTGGCGGCTTGAATGGATTTTCCCACTGTTCGGACGGCGCGAATGGCATCGCGGGCCCGGTCCAAGGTGGCGAATGGATGGGCTTGTGTGCCAATCGCCGCGTCATTGCCCGCAGGGGAGACGTAGATCTCCAGTGGCTGGGCGTTCACGGCAATACCGGCGCCAAGCAGCAAGAATGCGATTGCTTTCCTCATGATTATCTTTCTCGCGGCTGAATCGGCGAATGTGCTTCGTTTAGGGGGGCGACCGGCGGCTGGCGCTGGAAATGCGTGGTGACTCCGTACGGCGCGTTACGGCTGCGTAAAAAGAATTGGACTGTTTCGTTCATGGCGTTGGCTGCAGGCAGCCATCAAAGCGATATTCTCTTCCTGCCTCCGTCTCTAAATCAAGTGTGCGGCCGAAGTATTTGAGGCGGCACGGGGTGCCGAGCTTCGAACGGAGGACGACCCGTGTGAGGGTGCCGTCAGCCCACGCCATATCCACTTCGATCCCCGTGCGCGCACACAAACCCGTCACCGAGCCGGTTGGCCAGTCCTTAGGGAGCGCTGGCAGTAGGTCGATTTCTGGCGTCCATTCGCGCCGCCCGGGCGCGACCAGCTGGCTCTGCAGGAGCAACTCCGCGATGCCGGCGGTAGCGCCGAAGTTGCCGTCGATCTGAAACCACTTCCCACATTGATCGAACAGATTGGGCAGCATCTGGTGCGAGATCAGGCCGGAGAGCTGTCGAAAAGCCTCATCGCTATCGTAGACTCGCGCCCACAAGGTGATGCGCCAGGCATAACTCCAGCCGGTGCTGCCATCGCCGCGCCAAGTCAGCAGCTTTTTGGCAGCGGCAAATAGTAAGGGGTCAGCCGGGGTGATATCGGAGCCGGGGTAGAGCGCCCACAGCGGCGACATGTGCCGGTGGTTGTTGTTGGGGCGGTCGATATCCTGCAGCCACTCCTGTAGCTGGTCGTATCGGCCGATTTGATTCGGGGCGATCTGCCGGCACACCTCTGATAGTTTAGCGGCGAAGTCGTGATCGATGTCCAAGAGGCCAGCGGCTTGGACGGTGTGTTCCATCAGCGCACGAATGAGCTGGTGATCTAGGGTGGGACCGATCGTGAGCGGGCCTTGTTCCGGAGAGTAGGAGGGCGTGCTGACCAGCCATCCGGTTTTCGGATCCTTGGTCAGAAAATCCAGGAAAAACTCGGACGCTCCTTTCATGGCGGGGTAGGCTCGATGGGCTAGAAACTCTTTGTCGCCAGTGAAGAGATAGTGCTGCCAAAGGTGGTCGCAAAGCCATGCGCCACCGGTCGGCCAGATGCCTTCGATGTTATTAATGGGTGCGGTGGCCCGCCACAGGTCGGTGTTGTGGTGCAGAACCCAACCAGAGCATCCGTAGTAGGTGCGGGCAGTGTGGTGACCAGTGACGACCAGGTCATCGATCAGATCGAACAAGGGCCCGTTACATTCGGTCAGATTGGTCACCTCGGCCGGCCAATAGTTCATCTCTAGGTTAATGTTGGTGGTCCACTTGCTTTCCCATGGCGGCGTTAACAGGTCGTTCCAGATGCCTTGAAGGTTGGCGGCCTGGCCGCCGGAGCGACTGCTGGCGATCAGGAGGTAGCGACCGAATTGGAAACACAACGTCGCCAGGGCGGGATCGCCCGCTAATCCAAGGTCCTCCGCTTTCTGTAGCCGTTGATCGAGAGGCAGGGCTGCACGTGCGGTGGAACCAAGGTTAAAACTGACGCGCTCGAAAAGACGACGGTAGTCGGCGAAGTGTGCGGCACGGAGCGCATCGAAACTCCGCCGGTTCAGCGCGTCGAGGACCGCAGCGCAGCGTTGAGCAGGATCGGCGCTGATGTCTTGAAAGCTCTTGAAGCTGGTCGCGGCGGTGAGAAGAAACGTGACCGCGTCGGCCTTTTCGACCGTAATGCCCTGGTCATCCGTGGTGACACGACCGCCGGTGTTGAGCACGCGCAATCGTGACTCGAAACGCACTCCACCCTCCTCGACCTGTCCCGTCAGGGCAAGCGTGTCCGGCGCGATGGCCTTCGTCTGTGAGATCTTGTGCGGACTGTCCATCTTCAGCGTCAGACTGACGTGCCCGGGTTGATTGCCGGTGATCCGCAGAACAATCACTTGGTCCGGGTAGCTGGCGAACGCCTCGTGCTGGAAAGTGACGTCGTTCGCATGATATGTCACTCGAGCGACGGCGGAGTCCAAGTCCAGCTCGCGGTGGTAGTCGGTGACATTTCCGAGGCCGATGAAGTGCAAACGCAAATCGCCGAACGGTTGATAGGCTTTTTGCCGAATGGGATCGCTGAGGAAATGTGCCCGGGCCAGACGCTCTGCGTCCTCCACCTGACCCTCGCGGAGAAGTTGGCGGAGTTCGCCAAGGAATTTCCCCGCGTCAGGCCGATCATAACAATGGGGCTGGCCCTTCCAAAGGGTGTCTTCGTTGAATTGGATCCGTTCCTCCGGGACGCCGCCGAAAACCATGGCACCAAGCCGACCATTTCCGATTGGCAGTGCCTCGTTCCAATCTTTTGCGGCGTGGTCATACCCTAGGACTAGTTCTGACCGACGGTCTTGGGTCTCAGACTGGCCCGCCCTACCAAACAGAACGAGTGCCACGGCCAAGATCAAACAGCCAAGAAGACGGTTGAGGGGTTTTCTTGAAGCTCGCTTCACGAGGGTTCTCGTCACGGTGTTTCCAATCTTTGCCTCGAATTGAGTACCGTCAATAATTTGAGATTATTGGTCGTAAAATAAGTCAACGTAGTGTTAGCATTGGCCAGCGAATTATAACCCAATTTGCTGCGTTATTGCTTGCCAATTGCTCACTAATATTCAGGAATTATTGGATTGAAACCATCAAAGCAACGCCGCGTCTCGCAAAAGGATGTCGCAACAGTCGCAGGCATATCCCAGCCTGTCGTTTCAGCCGTCTTGGGTAACTCTTCGAGTATGGTTGTGGCGAGAGAGACAGCAGAGCACGTCATCCAAGTGGCAAAGGTTCTCGGCTACCAGCGGCGAAAACCGCCCTTTCAAGCTAGGAAAAAGACTAAGAATTCGAGTTTGATCGCCGTGGTCGATTCCATGCTGGCTAGAGTGCGGGATGGTCATGTTCCAAGCGCCGATTACGAGAGTTTTTACCGAAGCTACCTCAATACCCTCTTGCATGAACTGGCGCTCAGGAACTGCCAGATGGCGCTTTTTAATCCGTCGATCGGTGATCTTCGGCAAGCGTTACTCGCTTCGGGAGCAAGCGGCGTCGTATGGCGCGGATATTTTCCTGAAGATACGCCACTCGTTAGGTGGGCGGCGGAACATTTCCCCCTGGTTTCTGTGGACCACCACCCAGACAACGAAGTGGATTTGGTCACGATGGATAACGAGGCGCTCATTCGCACGGCTGCCGGCCACCTGTTCGATCGGGGGCATCGGCGTATCGGCCTGTTTCTTGAGAATTCCCCCCGCTATGATCCCTATTGGCGTGCGTTCGAGCGCTTTGCAGCCAACGCCCAGATCAATTACCAATGCTTCCCCTCGCTTCCGGCCCGGTTCCCGTCTGAATCCATTGATCCTAAACAATTCGTCGACACCTGGGCCGACCTTCGCGCCGATTTCCGGCCGACCGCCATCATTATGATGGACCATTATGCGCTGCAGGTGATGGGGGCGGCAAAGGCACGTGGCATCGCATTGCCCGCACAGTTGAGCGTCGTGGGAATAGACAATATTCCTGCCGGAGCCCTAGCGGAGCCGCGGCTAACCTCAATTCAGCAACCAATCGAGGAGATTTGCCGTGCGGCGATCAACGTGCTCGAACAACGCATGGCTTACCCCGACGCCGGGCGCCAGTTGGTGTTAATCAGTCCGCGATTGGTCTCCCGCGGATCGGTCGCCTCGCCTCTCGAATGATTTACCTCACGTGCGGCTATTTGAGCAAGGGGTGCTGTTTGCCGAATGTTCCACCATCAAGCTGATCCGGTTCGTCTTCCGCAACGGTCGGCGTTTCTCGTGCGCGTTTGATTCCCGGCGAGGCGTTCTCGCCGTGCCGAACGGTCAGCCGTGTTTACAGCACAGGAAAGGACGCAATGGGAGTGAGGGGCATCGATAGAAGGCAATTCATTAAGTCGGGACTGGCCCTGTTGGCGGGATCGCAATGGGTAGGCGCCAGCTTTGGAGCCGCAGCCGACCCGCTGAATGAACCGATCGCGACTGGACCGTTCAAACCGGACCGCCATTCGCTCGGACAGTATCGCGCGCCGGAGTGGTTTCGTAACGCCAAATTCGGCATGTCTGCGCAATGGACACCGCAATCGGTGCCGGAACGGGGCGATTGGTACGCCCGGAACATGTATATCCAGGGCAGCGCGCAATACAATTACCACGTCGCTCATTACGGGCACCCCTCGAAATTCGGCTACAAGGATATCTGCCATAGGTGGAAGGGAGAACGGTGGGATCCAGAGGGATTGATTGATCTCTACAAAAAGGCTGGCGCAAAATATTTCGTGGCGCTGGCGAATCATCATGACGGTTTCGACTGTTGGGACTCGAGCTTTCAGCCGTGGAATTCTGTCAACATCGGCCCCAATCGGGACATTGTTGGGACTTGGGCGGGTATCGTAAGGCAATGTGGGCTGAGGTTCGGATTGGCCGTTTTCTCGACCCCAAATTGGCAGTGGTTCAACGTCAGTCACGGAAGCGACAAGACGGGCCCCCTGAAAGGAGTCCTTTACGATGGAAACCTGACCAAGGTCGATGGCTTGGGCAAATGGTGGGACGGATACGATCCTCAAATGCTTTATGGTCCCCCGCATGCCGACGGCGAGCCGCCGTCGGCAGAGTATTTCCAGAATTTCTTCAACCGAACCAAAGAACTGATCGACAGGTATCGTCCAGACCAGGTGTTCTTCACGGACAATGGATTACCCCTTGGCGACACCGGATTGAGGCTCGCGGCGCATTTCTACAATGCGAGTCTCCTATGGCATGGAAAGGAAATCGATGTGGTGATCAACACGAAGAACGTGCCGCCTGATCTCCAGAACGGGCTCGTGTGGGACCGACTGCCCCCGGAAGAAATCGCGCTGTTCGCGTGGCAAATGGACATTTGCATTGGCGATTGGCATTACAAGCGCGACATCACGTACCGGTCGGCGGCGGAGGTTGTGCCTTACCTGGTAGACGTGGTGAGCAAGAACGGTAACCTCTTGTTAAACATACCGGTAAAGGCGGATGGGTCCATTGATGAGCGGGAGCTCAGTTTTCTCGGGCAGATCACCGACTGGATGAAGGTAAACGGCGAAGCTATTTTTGACACCCGACCATGGAAAGTTTTCGGCGAGGGCCCCACTCACGCGCCGGCAGTCGATTTCCCTTATGTCAAGGTCCGGTATACGGCGAAAGACATAAGGTTTACGGCTAAGGGCGCGACGCTCTACGCCATAGCCTTGGATTGGCCGAGTGACGGGGTATTGGTCATCAAATCGCTGGCTCGCCCGTCGCCCTATTTGGACGGGGAGGTAGCCAGCGTTCTGTTGCTGGGTTCAGAGGCCCGGCTGAAGTGGACCAGAAACGAGGGTGGACTAGCGATCACCCTCCCGGCGGGAAAGGTGTGCGATTACGCGTATTCGTTCAAGATTCGCCTGCAGAGCACCTAAGACAAGAGCAAGCTTGGACGCGCTGGGCAATACACAGCGCCCTCAAGATTCCATAAAGAGCAGGGCCTCGCCGCCAGCCGTCGAATGCGGCTCAAGTATCGTTTAGAGCGAGGGAAACGCGATTGTGTGATAGCGGCCAATAAACCGGTATTATTGGCACAATATGGGCGCGATTTGTTTAACAACTAGCTGCTAGAAAATGTTCCGCGATAAAAAAAGCTTGACTAATAATCATAACCAATAAAAACAAATTTGCGTCAGGGTGCTGCCGACGAAGCTGCACCTGACTTCAATTCAACCCCACCCCTAGCCGTATGAATCCCATCCGAAACTTTGTGTCGCTGAGTTTCAGGCTCAGCTTGCTCCCGGTTCTCTTTGCCGCCGCCAATTTGGGGAGAACCCAAACCTCAAATCCCAAAGAAGAGGAGGTTGTCAAGCTTCCGGAGTTTAGGGTCGATGCTTCGAAAGACACGGGCTACGTTGGTTCCAATTCTCTCGGCGCATCCCGCGCTGCGATCCCGGTAGTCGACATGCCGGTCTCCGTCGTCGTGCTCACGCGGGAATTGATCAACGACACCGCCTCCTATCAGCTTAGCGACGTTACGCGGCTCGTGAGCGGCATGAGTGATTCCGCGATACCGAACCAGGACATCCTCGGCATCATGCTCCGCGGATTCAATCCCAAGCTTTCGACCGACGGCTTTGTTTCAGGGGTCGAAGGCGCGGAAGATTTGGCCGACGTCGCACGGGTTGAGGTCTTCAAGGGGCCGTCTTCGATTCTTTTGACCCAGGGCGGCTCCAGCGGAGGAGTCATTAATCGAATCACCAAGAGTCCGCTGGAAACACCGCAGGGCTATTTGAAAGTTGAAACCGGGCAGTATAACTCGGACCGCGTTGAGGCCGACTCCACCGGTCCCGTTCCCGGAACCTCCGGAAAACTTCTGTATCGTTTGATACTGATGGATCAAGACGGAAAGGGTTATGCCGAGAACGAGTATGAGAAAGAGTCCATGGTGGCGCCGTCATTCACATACCTATTCACCAAGGATTCCTACATCACATTCAAATATAACCGATTCTTTAGCAAGACGACGCAGGACGTAGGCCAGCCGGAGGACACCTCCGACTTAAGCATCCTCAAGATTTATCCGGTACCCCGCACCCGCACGGACAACGACCCGAACGACATGCAGAATCTGCACAGGAACCGCTACGACCTGACTTACGGGCTGAAAGTCACCGATTACTATCGCTTCGCGTTCGGAGCGGACTATGCGGACATCACCTACTGGCGTCAGAACACCCGCCCGAGCGGCGCTGGAACCGCGAGTTCGCCCCTGGTCCTGCCGGACGGCACGGTACCGCGGAAATGGGAACGGTTCAAGGAGTACCTGCGGGACAGTCGCATCTACTTTGATAATGTGGTGCGCTATGCAAAGGGGAGCGTGGACAACACCGCCATCATCGGGGCCGAAGGTCTGCAATATAGGCAGGATAAGGCAGACTCCGGCTTTCTCGCAATGCCCTCAACCAATCTTTATTTCCCGACGGTTGCAGTGCCGCTTCCGCACTACTATGCGCCATTGATCCCTACCAGCGACCAGCGCAACGGACAGGCGTACGTTTTGGACATGCTCAAGGCGTTCAACGACCGGCTGCTGCTTTCCGGGGGCGTCACGCGTCATTGGTTCGAAACCGGATCTTGGAACACCAGCTTCAACGGGTTCACTTATCAAACCGGCGTGACGGACACCTCTCAATACGGGGCCATTTACCGTCCGGTTAAAGGCGTGTCGCTCTATTACAGCTTCAACGAGAACTTCAACCCCCAATTCACGGAACTTGGCGTGGTCCAATCCAACGGAACGGCGATCGCCACTGGTGTGGCTCCTCCCCAGATGACGAAATCCCGCGAGGCCGGAGTCAAGTTTCTGCTGCTCGACAACCGGCTCTCGGCGACGGTGGATTATTTCAACATGTCTTTGACAAACCGGACCCAGTATATCTTTGGAACTACGCCGAGTCTGTACACCTTGGTGGGGGGCGGCACGTCCCGCGGATGGGAAGCCGACGTGTTTTACAATCCGACGCCCAACTGGAGTTGGATCGGCTCGGGCGCGACCATGTGGCCCGTTGACAATTCCGGCCTGGCTCGCCTATGCGGCAAAGCAAACGGTGGCGCTTCTTACCCGCTATGATTTCAGGGGAGGCTTGCTGAAGGGTCTGGGGCTCTCGCTCGCCGCAAATTACGAAGGCAGGCGTCCGATATACTTCAACAGCTCTGCGTCGCTGGCCAATCAGTTGTGGATGGGGGGACGTACCTTGGTGAATGCTGCGGCGTATTACTCTTGGGGTAAACATTACAAGGTCCAAGTAAACGTCGACAATGTGTTCGACAAATGGTACCTCGCAGGCGGTTATCTCCCCACGCGCGTATTTTTCGGCGACGGCAGGAACGTGAAGGCCTCCCTCGTCTATAGCTTCTGATACTCCGATGGGCGCGGCGACTTCACGGGTCAGCATTTCGCCGCTCCTGCGGAAGGGGGGAATGCGCAGGATCGGGAGGCCGGCCTTTGTGGAAGACGCGCCCTCACCCCGGAAGCTCCCGGGCATTGCGCGAGACGCCAATGCGATGTAATGAGGGAAGTCGCCGCGCAGCTGACGCCACCATTTAGACTTCGCATGTTTACCCGATTATCCCGTAAGCAAGCGCCTTCCACGGGAGGTGCGACGGGTGCCCGCCCGCTCTACCGGGTCGGTTCATTGACATATACGCGGGGGGCCTTGTGGCAGGTGATGTTTTGGATGTTATGGGGTGACTTTTGTTTTGTGATCATGGAATCACTGGTGCCGAGCTTGGTTCCTTTGCAGCTGCGCTGGGTCGGGGCCGGTGATACGTTGGTTGGTGCGCTGACCAACAGCCTGCCGTCGTTCATCGGCATATTGATGAACCCGATCGTCGGCATGCAGAGCGACCGCCATCGGGGCCGGCTGGGAAGGCGCCGACCGTTCCTTTTGTGGTGCACTCCGCCGGTGGTGATCAGTCTTGTGCTGCTTGGCGCCGCCAAGCCAGCCGGGGCATTCCTTCAGCGCATCCTTGCGAACCTAGGAGGAGGCAACTTAACGATCGCGGCCTGGACGATCATATGGATTGGTCTCTGTGTCTTTGTGTTTGTTATATTCAATACGTATATCCTGCAGGTTTATCAGTTTCTCTTTGCCGATGTCATCCCCGAAAAAATCATGGGCACGTTCGTCGGGATATATCGCGCCATCGGCGCGTTGGGGGCGCTCGCCTTTAATCGCTGGGTGCTTGGATGGGCGCAAACGTACACGCTTCATATCTATCTCTTAGCGGCGCTTCTGTATGCCAGCTCCTTCATGCTCTTGGTTTGGAGGGTCAAAGAAGGCAGCTATCCGCCTCCGCCGGAGCTTCGGCCGGGGCGAGGCAGGTTGGCTTTGCTGGGTGTCTATTTTCGGGAATGCTTTCGCCACCGTTTTTACCTGAATGTTTATTGCCTGCCGTTTTTTTTCTGGAGCGCGATCGTGCCTTTCGCGACGTTTGTGCTCTTTTTCGCCACGAGCGCGGGCCAGCCAAGATATGCCAATACGATCGGACTGACCTTAATGGAATTCGGGCGGGTGAAGGGCTGGACGTCTCTTGTGCAGGTACCGGTCTTTTTCATCGTGGGCCCGATTGTCGATCGCTTCCACCCGGTGCGCGTGGCGATGGTGGGACTGTCGCTCGCAAGCTTCAGCTATTTTGCGTGCTTCTGGTTTATTCGCGGTCCCACGACCCTGCTTTTGTGGTTGGTGATCAACCAGGGCGCGTGCGCGATATTTCTCGGAGCCTACTTGGCGCTGTTGCCGAGGCTTTTCCCACGCGAAAAGTACGGGCAGTTTTTCAGCGCCAATCAGATTGTAGGTTTCAGCGGCGTCGTCATTTCGCCCATGCTGTGCGGCGTGATACTGGAAACGATCCGTGATTACCGTTATATCTTTGCCTGGTGCGGAGCGTGCGCGGCCATTGGATTTGTCGCCAGTATCACGCTGTTCACGCAATGGAAAAAACTGGGCGGCGACATGCAGTACACTCCGCCCGGAGTGGAAGGCGGCGAGCTTGATCCCCAACCGGCAACGTAAACCGACCCCGATCTTCTCTCCGATTCGAACAATTCACTGATTATGCAAACAGAGCGCGAAGATGCCGACTTTCTTATGGAAATTGCCACGGCTACGCCAACGCCGCTGCGAGCGGGCGTAGTTCTCCCGAAACGGACGGTCTGTCCCGAGGTCCGTCTGCCGTTGACCGCGGGCGCCGGTGAGGCGGCTCGCCCACGTGCGGAGCAGATCCGCACGGTCGAAGAACTCGGCGCGGCCCTTGCTGAATCGCGGCGGCATTATGCCCCGTTTCTGGAAAATCATGCGCCCACGCTGCCGACTACGCGAACGGTGCAGGCGGTTGATCGCTTTGAATGGCGGATTGAGCGGCCTGACGACCGGGCAAATTTTGATCGGGCGCTGGCCGGCGAGGGGGCGTGGGAGACAGTGACGGTACCGCACTATGGTCCGCCCCTAGGCACAGCGGCGACGCTCTATCGCACGGTGATTAATCTTGCCCCGGAGCTCATGAGGCAGGATCGCGTAATGCTTTGCTTCGCAGGCGTGGATTACGCGTGCCAAGTCTATCTCAACGGGGTCTGCATTGGGTCCCACGAGGGTTTTTTTGATGCCTTTGAGTTCGACTGCACCGGCGTGGCGCGGGAAAGTAACAACGTCCTGCTGGTCCGCGTGGTCAACGATTACCCGATGCTGGGCAGTCGCGCTGGCGACCAAGTAATTGACGGCGACAAGATCTATGCCGCCACGGGGCTTGGTTATGACGATCCGCAAGAAGGCTGGCATCATTGTCCGCCGGCCATGGGAATTTACAACCGCGTAACCATTGAAGGCCGTTCGCGATTGCACATTGAGGATCTTTGGGTGCGGCCACTCGTGTCTGATCGGGCCGTGGATCTGCGGCTTGAGATAAAAAATGCGGGCACCAACCCATTTGAAAGTGTGGCGATTCTTGTCTCAATATTTGGCAGGAATTTTGCCGCTCAGGTGCACGTGGATCACCGCCATCAGGGGTGGAATAAGTTCGTGCGCGGATTCGGGGATCTCGACCACGGCTGTGACGAAGAGGTGCCGACCCTGATGGGTTTAGGCACGAACTACATCCGGATCGTGCTGCCGATAGGGGAATTTCGCGTCTGGGATCTGGAAACCCCCTGGCTTTATCAAGCGCAGATCAAACTACTCGACGCTAATGAGCGCGTCTTGGATGTGGCGGAACGGCAATTCGGCATGCGCAGTTTTGTCCAAGACGAGCATTCCACGCCCAAGGGTAAATTCATGCTCAACGGTCGGGAAATTCGGCTCAGGGGGGCAAATACCATGGGGAATCTGGAACGATGCGTGATGCAAGGGGATTTCGACCAGCTGCGGGACGATATCTTGCTGGCGAAGCTCACCCATATGAATTTTCTGCGGCTTACGCAGCGTCCGGTACACCGAGAGGTCTACGAATGGTGCGATCGGCTAGGGCTGATGTTGCAGACCGACCTGCCACTGTTCGCCACGGTTCGGCGCAATCAGTTTTTAGAGGTGGTGGCGCAGGCGGCTCGGATAGAGCACCACATTCGGGCCCACCCTTCGAGCATTCTCGT